>Ga0070741_10009591_pt1 | contig 18685 bp, 15 predicted proteins | sample Coa_R1_4_FD_66440 | JGI IMG/M metagenome (GOLD analysis project Ga0070741, IMG submission 66440) | Surface soil microbial communities from Centralia Pennsylvania, which are recovering from an underground coalmine fire - Coalmine... | ecosystem: Environmental > Terrestrial > Soil > Unclassified ...
ACGCGGAACCAGCGATCCGGCATCGTCGCGAACTGCGGGAAGAAATTCTTCGGGTCCTTGTAGATGCCGCCGAAGAACTGCGAGAACGACACGGCGTCGACGCCCGGCACCGCCTCGATCTGCGGCAAGAGGCGCATCGGCAGCGGGCTGGTGAACGACACGCGCGCCTGCGTGATCAGGATCGGAGCGTTGAGATTCACCGTGCCGAGCCCGAGCAGGGAATTCGCCGCCTGCAACAGGCCGAGCAGCAGGAACGCCGTGACCAGCGACAGCATGGTGAGGATCGTGCGCGACTTGCGGCGCCAGAGCGTCGCCCACAACAGCGGCAGGAAGCGCATCGCGCCGACCGATCGACGCTCTAGGCCGCAGCTCCGACGCGAACCTGTTCGACCAGCCGGCCCTTGTCGAGATGCAGCGTATGCGTCGCGTACTCGGCGGCCTTGGCGTCGTGCGTGACCATCACGATGGTCTTGCCATGCTGCTTGTTGAGCACCTGCAGCAGGTGCAGCACTTCATCGGCCGTCTTGCGATCGAGGTCGCCGGTCGGCTCGTCGCAGACGAGCAGCGTCGGGTCCGCGACGAGCGCGCGCGCGATCGCGACGCGCTGCGCCTGGCCGCCCGAGAGCTCGGAAGGCTTGTGCTTCGCGCGATCGGCGATGCCGACGATCTGCAGCGCGGTCATGACGTGCTTCTTGCGCTGCTCGGAGCCGAGGTTGGTAAGCAGGAGCGGCAGCTCGACGTTGCGCTCCGCCGACAGCACGGGCAGCAGGTTGTAGAACTGGAACACGAAGCCGACGTTGTGCGCGCGCCACTTCGCCAGCTGGCTGCCGGAAAGCTGATCGAGGCGCTCGCCGGCGACGGTGACGCTGCCGGTGCTGGCGTGATCGAGTCCGCCGATGAGATTGAGCAGCGTGGTCTTACCGGAGCCCGACGGGCCCATCAGCGCGAGGAAATCGCCCTTCGCGATCTCGAGATCGAGCGCTTCCAGGACTTTCACGGCTTGCTTGCCGCGCGTGTAGGTCTTCGAGACTCCGCGCAGGCTGACGATCGCTTCGCTCATTTCACGCTCCGTTTTGCCTATTGTCCCTGAACTTTCACCTTAGCGCCGTCGGCGAGCTTCGACAGATCGCCGATCGCGACCTGCTCGCCCGCAGACAACCCCGCGATCAGCTGGACGCCCTGGCTGTCCTTGCCGCCGACCTTCACAGCGCGACGCTCGACCTTGTCGTCCTTGATCACGTAGACGATCGAGGTGCCGTTGTCGTCGAGCACCGCGGCTTCCGGCACGCGCACCGAAGGCGCGCTCGGCGCCGACGAAGATTGCTGGGTCGGCTCGGACAGGAAATTCACGCGCGCGCCCATGTCCGGCAGGATTTTCGGATCGCGCTCGTTGAAGCCGATGCGCACCTTCACCGTCGCCTTGCTGCGATCGGCGGTCGGGATGACCGCGATCACGTGGCAAGGGATCTTCCAGTCGGGATAGGCATTCAGCGTCGCGCTGACCGGCTGGTTCGGCTGCACGCGATTGATGAAATTCTCGTTGACGTCGACCTCGATCTCGAGGGAATCCATGTCGACCAGCGTGCCGATGCCGGTGCGCGTGCCGGCGCCGCCGGCCGAGAGCGGCGAGATCATCTCGCCCTGCTGCGCGTTCTTGATCGTGATCACGCCGGAGAACGGCGCGCGCACGACGGTGTCGTCCTCCAGACGCTCTTGCACGTCGACGGCCTTCTGGGCGCTTTCCAGCTGCGCCTTGAGCGCGTCGGCGCTGGCTTCGGAAGCGTCGAGCTGCGACTGGCTGATCAGCTTCTGCTGCGCAAGCCCCCGCGCGCGGGTTCGCTCACGCTCCGCGTTCGCGAGTCGAACCTTGATCTCGGCGAGCTGCGCTTTCGCGAGCTCGAGCTGCGCGCGCACGTTGGTGTCGTCGATGCGCGCGAGCACGTCGCCTTCCTTGACCTGCTTGCCCTCCTCGATCAGCACCTCGGTGACCTTGCCGGTCACCTTGGACGAGACCGTCGCCTGCCGGCGCGCGACGACGTAGCCGGTGGCGTCGAGGACGGAAGACTGGATCGGGCCGCTGCCTGCGGCGACCGGGGTGGCGGTAGCGGCTTGCACGGCGATCGCCGAGCCGGGCCGGAAAACGAAGAACGCGATGAGCGCGAGAACGAGCACGCCCGCGCCGATGGCGATCCACTTCGCCCCGCCGCGCGATGGCGGCGGCTGCAGCGAGCGATCGATCTTCAACTGGGACAAGAGGTCGCTGGGATTGCTCACGTCTGGTGATCCGCAGGTTGGAGGGCACCAAAAGAAAGACCCGCTCGAAGCGGGCTCTCGAATGACGTCCCCGTGGAGCGCAATTGTAGCCGCCCCAAAAAGAAAGGGGGCCTTTCGGCCCCCTCAAACATCCTTATGGGATGGGTGAAATCGTTACGACTTAGTTCGCAGTGAACGTATGCGAGACCGGGCTCTGCAGCTCAGCATCGAGCAAGCTGCGCGCGGTATCGAACGTGCCGAGCGTGTTCGGATCGTACGTCGTCTGCGTCAGGAGTTGCACCGTATCACCGGTGGCAAACGTGCCCGTATCGCAGGCGATGTGGATCGTGAGCGTCTTCTGATCCGGCGACAGACGGGCGTTGTTGGCAACGTTGTCCGTGGCGTCGATCGGGCAGGTGAGGCTCGTACCACCGCTTGCCAGAATCCACTCATTCACCCACTGGGCGTTACAGGTCACACCAGCGTCGACGCCAACCGTGAGGCCGGCATCCGGCGTGCAGAACGTCGTCGAGGCGCCGCTGGCCGAATCGAGGTCGGTGAACAACTCGTTCGCCGGGTTCGTGGTCGCGCCAGACTGATCCGTGAACCAGTTACCAATCGGATGCGTGCCAGTGACCGTGAAGGTCGCCGCCGCGCTGCCGTTGGCGAAACCAACCGCCTGGAAGCGCAGCTCGAACGGACCGAGGATGTTCGCCACTTCGAAGGTCGGGCCAGCCATACCGAGCTGGGTGCCCGCCCACACGAAGGTCGCATCATCCGGTGCGCCAGGACCCGAGCAGTAGTCGCCCGGATCGCCACTGATCGTGGCGTTGACGCTGCCAGGACCCGTGCCGGCCTTGAACGCACCCGCGACCGAGCAATCCCAGATGTTGCCCTGAGCATCCGGCACGTCGCGATAACCGATTTCGGCGTGCTGGAACGCATCCGGGAAGCTGGTGCTGCTCACGGTGGCACCGGTGTCGTCCGCAATCGCGGTGACCAGCGCCGAGGTGTAGATCGGCTCGGCGTAGGTGAACTCGCTGCCCGGACCCGTCGTCGGCGAGAAGCAGCCCGGCGAAGTGATCGGGTTGAAGACTTCGTTGGCGCCCTGCGACGGGATCTGCAGCACCAGGCCGTCAGCCGACAACACAACATTCGTGTTGTTGGTCAGGGTGATGGTGCTCGAGTTGCCATCGCCGTCATTGCCGCAACCGATGAAGGTGATGCTGCCTTCCTGCAGGATCGGCTCGTTGAAGCGGATGAAGGTGTTGAAGCCGTCATTGAACGCTTCCACAACCAACGGCGGGAACTTGTCCTGCATCACGACGCGAGCATTGTTCGCATCGGTCGCAGTGTTGCCGTTGAGGTCGGTGATGCCGCCCGTCAGGTCGATCACGTCGTTGTCGATGGCGTCGTTCTCGAACGTCGCCGCACGGGCGCCGCCAAGAGCGTCTGCACCAACGATACGGCTGACCAGCACCTGCACTTCGTCGTTGCAGACATTGCAGCCGCTGCTGTTCTCGGCGTTGACCGAGTTGATCGCAATGTAGTTCGACAGGGTCGAGCTGCCGCCCGTCGGCGACGTGGGCAGAGCCCCCGGTCCGATGGTGACGCGCTCGACGACGTCGATGGCGATGCGAGCATTGGCCGCGCTGGCCGCGCCGCTACCCGTGAGGTAGGCATTCGTGCCGGTCGCGTCCGTGTCGGCGCGCAGCTGGCCGGCCGAGTCATGACGACCCGGGAGCGCCGCGCTGTTCGCGAAGGCACCCGAAGTGCGCCACAGCTCATCGACGAAGTCGTCGAAGTAGTAGCCACCCGGCGTGCCGTTGTCAGGCGTATGGGCCTCGCTCGTGTCGCCGGTCTGCGGCGAAACGTTGAGGACGACGGTGCCAGTCGAGGACGACACTTCGTTCACGACCACGCCACCCTGGCCGAACACGCTCGCACCCTGCGTGGCGCAATCGTCCGGACCGGACGGATTGCAGCCGAGCAGCTGGAGAGCGACGGTCGGACCAACCTTGTCCTGCAGCGTGACCTGAGCCGCCGGACCGAGCACGAACGTGCCGCCTGAGGTCTGGCCGCGCGCGATGGCGACGAAGATGTCGCCAGGATTCGGCTTGTCCGGATTGCCGACGTCATTGCCGGCGATGACGATGTCGAGATCGGTCGCGCCGTTCGGGGCGATCGAATACCACATCACGCCACCATTGTTGATGGTGGTGATCGCCTTGCCGTCCGCCACTTCGCCCAGCGCCGTCGGGTTGCCGCCGCCGGTGGTGGTGCGAACCGGGAAGAACAGCGCGTCCTTCGGCAGGCCGCTGACCGGGTCGATGAGGGCGACCGCGAAGTTCACGGTGCCCGTCGGCACGTTCAGATGCACGCGCGCCACGTGCGTGTGCACGTCGACGAACGTACCGCCATTGAGCGCTTCAGCCAAATTGTCCAGCTGGGTGCCGACGCGCGGGTCGTCCTGGAAGGCGTTGAACTGGTCGATCTCATCCGGATCCAGCCCGAGGTTGTCGTCGCAGGTTCCGGTCTTGTTGCCGAAGCAGATCTCATCGCCAGTCTCGTCGATCGCGCTGCGCGGCTCGCCGTTGGCGACCGTGTCGATGAGCGAGGACGTGCTGTCGAAGAGCAGGTTCAGAGCCTGGTTGTCCGGGCCACCGTCGGCGTTCTCAGCCGGGTTGACCTGGGTGACCGTCAGCGGGCCCGTGGGCTGCGTGCCCGGGGCGAACGTGTTGAAGCACAGCTGATCAACCACGTTCTCGACGCTGCACTGGCTGCCTTCCGGCGCGTCTTCTCCGCAGTTGCCGTTCGTCGTCGAGATGATCGAGTCGAAATTGACGGCGTCGCCCGCGTTCAGCGGGTTGCCGGCGAGATCGGTCACGTCTTCGACGGGGATGTCGATCGTCACGTCGGCCGTGTCCGGAAGCGGATCGGCGAGGACGAGCGTGAGGGTCGTCTTGTCGGCCGACAGCGTGGCGGACTCGACCGTGTCGAACGTGAAGTTCGGGAACGCGCCGATCAGGACCGTGATCGGATTGTTGCCGTCGACAGCACCGGTGATGTTGACCGGCTCGCTGAAGTGGATCACGACCGTGTCACCGACGACGCTCGAGAGCGTGCCGCACGGACCCTGGATGAAGCTCGCATTGTCGACCGCGACGACGATCGGCGAGATCGTGTCGGCGTTCGGCGAAGCCGACGCGAAGACCTGGTTCAGCTGAACGAAGTCGTCGTTGGTGCTGATCGGAATATAGTTGACCGAGAACGCTTCGTCGGCGTCATCGCAGAGCACACCGCCCTGATCCTCTCCGTTGCCGGCGAAGTCGCCGTCGGTCGTGAGGTTGTAGCCCGGCGCGTAGAGGCGCATGCACGAGTCTTCGGGAACACCGGCGAACGTGAAGACGCCGTTGGCATCCGAGGTCGCGGTGAGCGTGCTGCCGCTGGCGTAGGTGACGATGACCGACGTGATGCCGTTGTTGCAGTCGGAGGGGCTGTTACCTTCCTGCGAAACGCAGGTGGTCTCGCCGTACTGATCGCGCTGCACCTGCTCGAAGGTCAGGCGAAGAGCCTTGGCAGCGAGAGGAGCGCCGGTGCCGCTGTTGCGCAGCGTGCCGGTGATCGTCGCGTCGGTCTTCGGCAGCTTGAGCGTGCCGGCGTCAGCGTTGAAGTGGTCGAACCACAGGACCGCCGGATTCGTCTGGCCACCAACGCCTTCCGACGAAGTGACCTGCGCCTGCGGGAACACCTGCGCGGTTGCGCCGAAGTAACCCGTCGGAGCGACGACCGCGAGGGTCAGCGCGCCACCCGTGTCGGTCCCGTTGTTGTTCACGACATTGACGACCGGAACATTGGGGATCACGAAGTGGCCGTTCGCGCCGGTCGTGACGGTCAGTGCCGTCGCGTCCTTGCCGCGAAGCGCTTTGCCGTTGACCGCGGCCGTGACCTGAACGCCAGCGAGGAAATTGCCGCTGGTGTCAGTGACCACGCCCGAAACGGTTCCAACTGCATCACGCTGACCGGGACCACCAACCACTGGTCCGCTAGTCGTTGAGTCGCTACCGCAGCCCGCTAGACCGAGACCCGCCGCCGCAAGAGCAAATGCAGCGACAAGACGCCGGCCAGGGCTTTTCACCCTATTAACGTCAAGCGTCATTGAGACATCTCCCATAAGAAGTTACAGAGTTAACCGACTTGGACCCACGACAAAAGCGGGCTGCCCGAGAAGGAATAGACTGAGTCCCCTCCCCCCCTGACGGCAGCGAAGATAGCACATTTCAAACGCGGCGCAAGAGGCGATAGCCTCACGCACAGTGACTTAGCGCACAGAATTAAGGTAGCCCCGATCACTGATCCCGCCGATTCCGCTCCCACGGGCGAGGCGCAAGTCTGGAAATTTTTGCGGCGCAATGCAACTAGGTAATTTGTCTACGCCCGACCCACCGCACCGCACCATAGCTGAAAAGCGGGCAGGCAAATCGCCCGGATCGCGACCTTTAGCGGGGCTTGAAGCATCCTACGGGCATGTCCAGTCCTTTTGATCTGCCGCTCGAAGCCCTGACGCTGGAACGGGGGCGCCGCGGCGACAACCGCGCCCTCGAGACCATCTATCGGCGCTTCCAAGCTGCGGTCTACGGGCTGGCGCGCCGGATCTGCGGTGACGACGACGCCGCGCGCGACGTCACGCACGACAGCTTCCTGCGCGCGTTCGCCGGGCTCAAGCGCTATCGCGGCGAAGCCCCGTTCGGATTCTGGCTGCGCGCGATCGTCGCCAACGAAGCGCTCATGCATCTGCGGCGCGGGCGCCGCTTCGTCGAATTGTTCGAGGAGCACATCGACGAAACCGCACCCGATATCAGCAGCATTGCGAACACCGATCTCGAGCGCGCGCTCGCTGCACTTGCGCCATTGCCGCGCGCAGTGCTCTGGCTGTATCACGTCGAGGGCTACACGCACGCGGAGATCGCGCAGGCGAGCGGCAAGACGATCAGCTTCTCGAAATCGCAGCTGTCGCGCGCGCACCAGAAGCTGCGCGAGCTCTTCGGCGGGCAGCGCGTGACGTCGCCCGCGCCGATCGCACAGCCCTTCGTCGCCATTTCCGTTACAGGTCGATTGCCATGAATCCCGAAGATCGCTTGCAAGAGCGCTTGCGCGCCTTGCCGAATGTTCCGCCGCCGGCCGATGGCTGGCCCGCGCTCGAGTCCGCCTTGCGTGCGCGCAAGCAGCAGCGCGTGCGCATCGCGTTCGCGCTCGCCGCGTCGCTGCTGGTGAGCTTCAGCGCCGTGCTGATGCTGCCGAAGCCCGATCCGATCATCACGAGCGCGCCGCCGCGCGTCGCGCAGGCGCAGGACGTGGCATCCCTGATGGCGCGCTCGCGCGCGCTGGAGAGCCATCTCGCCCAGATGCGCGAAGACGTTCCGGTGTGGGACGAGCGCTCGGCCGCGCGCGCGGCGCGGCTCGAAGGCGAGCTCTCGCTCGTCGACCTGCAGCTCTCCGGCGCCGAGCCGAACCGCGCGCAGCGGCTGTGGCGCGATCGCGTCGAGCTCCTCAACAAGCTGGTGCGCACGCATCAGAACGCCGGCTTGATCAACGCTTCCTACACTCCGAGCACCGAGGATCACCTATGAAGTTGCGATTCACGCTGGGCGCGGCGTTGTGCGCGCTCCTCTTCGCCGGCGCGGCCTCGGCCGCGAGCACGGACAAGGGCGACGCGGCTCGCCAGCGCGAGGTCGAGCAAGCGCGCAAGGAGCTGCGCGATGCGCGCGACGAGCTCGCGCGCGCCGCGAAGGAGCTCGCGCGCGCGACGGCGAAGCTCGAGCCGAACAGCCCGCAGGCGCGCGCGTTCGAGTTCGTCACCAATCCGCGCCGCGCGATGCTCGGCGTCGGCGTCGATACCGGGCCCGAGCGCAACGGCGAGCTGCACGGCGTGCTGATCACTGCGGTGACACCGGGCAGCGGCGCCGACAAGGCGGGCTTGAAGAGCGGCGACATCCTCACCTCCGCCAACGGCAAGAGCCTCGTCACCAAGAAGGGCGAGAAGCCGAAGCCGGAGCGCAAGCTGGTCGAGCTGATGAGCACGCTCTCGCCGGGAGACAAGGTCGATCTCGAGTACGAGCGCGAAGGCAAGAACGCGCGCGTCACCGTCATCGCGCAGCGACCCGAGCCGATGAATTTCCCGATGATGGACCTCGAGGACGAGGATCTCGACGCGTTCATGTCCTCGATCCCGCCGATGCGGATGTGGAGCGGCGACGACGCCGGCCTGCAGCTGGCCAAGCTCGACGACGATCTCGCGAGCTACTTCCAGACGCACGACGGCGTCCTGGTGATCAAGGCGGCGAAGGACAAGGACGACGCCGTCGCGCTCAAGAGCGGCGATGTGATCCAGAGCATCGACGGCAGCACCATCGAGCTGCCGGTGGATGCGATGGATCGGTTGCGCGACGCCGGCGACAAGGAGGTCCGGATCGAGGTGATCCGCCACGGCAAGCACGAGACGCTGAAGGGCAAATCGCCGCTGAAGCGGCTGGGCAAGCGCAAGCGCGTCGAAATTCACGGCGACGAGGAACCTTGATCGGAGGTTCCGGTCACAAGGCGTGAAGAGAGTCGCATCTCTCTTCCTCGCACGAAGCACATCCCTCCCGTGCTTCATCATGTTCTTAGGCGGCCTCCGGGCCGCCTTTTTTATTGGCTCGCCTGGGTTAGCATGCGGCTCCCATGCGCGCGATCTACATTCGCCGTCCCGGCGGTCCCGAGGTGCTGGAAGTCCGTGACGTCGCTGACCCGACGCCGGGCGGCAACGAAGTGGTCATCCGCGTGCAGGCAGCCGGCATCAATTTCGCCGACGTGCTGGCGCGACAAGGCATCTATCCGGACGCGCCGCCCTATCCCTGCGTGGTCGGCTACGAAGTTGCCGGCGTGGTCACCGCGGTCGGCAGCGCCGCGCTGCAGAAGTGGATCGGCAAGGAAGTGCTCGCGCTCACCAATTTCGGCGGTTACGCGGAGCTCGCGCGCTGCGACGCGAACTATGTCTGGGAAAAGCCGGCGGGGCTCTCGTTCGAGACCGCAGCCGCGATCCCGCTCACCTATATCACTGCATGGGCACTGCTCGTGGCATCGGGGCGCGTCGGCGACGGAGATCTCGTGCTGATCCACAACGCCGGCGGCGGCGTCGGGCTCGCGGCGATCGACATCGCACGCCGCTTCGGCGCGACCACGATCGGCACGGCGAGCGCGCGCAAGCACGATTTCCTGAAGTCGCGCGGGCTGGATCACGCGATCGACTACACCCAAGGCGACTGGGTGAAGGAAGTGCGCGCCCTCACGCGCGGCAAGGGCGTGACGCTCGCGATCGATCCGCTCGGCGGCGTGAACTGGAAGAAAACGTATTCCGTGCTGCAGCCGACGGGCCGCATGGGGATGTTCGGCATCTCGACCGCGGCCAAAGGCGGCGGGCCGCTGGCGAAGCTCAACCTCGCGAAGCTCGCGCTCGCCACGCCCATCTTCCATCCGTTCAAGATGATCCCCGCGAACCGCGGCGTGTTCGGGATCAACATCCACGGCATGTACGGCGAGCACGAGAAGTTCACCGCGTGGATGCGCGAGATCCTCGCGGGCGCACAAGCGGGCTGGCTCCGGCCGCACGTGGACCGCATCTACAAGTTCGGTCAGGCCGGCGAGGCGCACGCCTGGATCGAAGGACGCGGCAACATCGGCAAGGTGCTACTGATTCCGTAGCGGTGCAAAACGGGGGCGATCGATGACGCGCAGTCGCTGGATCGTCGTGCTGGTGCTCGCCGCCCTGGTGGCGGCGTTCTTCGCGCTCGGGCTGCAGCGCTACCTTTCGCTCGAGTTCTTCAAGTCGCAGCAGGCGGCGATCGAGGCGTATCGCGAGGCCCATCCGATCCGGGCCGCCGCGATCTTCTTCTGCATCTATGTCGCGGTGACGTCGGTCTCGTTGCCGGGTGCCGGCATCATGACGCTCGCCGGCGGCGCGATCTTCGGCCTGCTCTGGGGCACGGTCCTCTGCTCATTTGCCGCGGCGATCGGCGGCACGCTCGCATTCCTCATCGCGCGCTTCGTGCTGCGCGACGCGATCCAGCACCGATACGGCGACAAGCTCAAGGTGATCAACGACGGCGTCGCTCGAGACGGCGCCTTCTACCTGTTCACGCTGCGGCTCATCCCCGCGTTCCCGTTCTTCATCATCAATCTCGTGATGGCGCTCACGCCGATCCCGGTGCGTACCTTCTATTGGGTGTCGCAGCTCGGCATGCTCGCCGGCACGATGGTGTTCGTGAACGCCGGCACGCAGCTCGCGCGGATCACCTCCCTGCGCGGCATACTTTCGCCGGGACTCATCGGGGCGTTCGTGCTGCTCGGCGTGTTTCCATTGATCGCGAGAAAAATCATCGAAGCCGTCAAAAGGCGCAGGGGCGACCATGAGCCACGAAGCACCGAAGAAGTTTGATCGCAACCTGATCGTCATCGGCGGCGGCAGCGCGGGGCTGGTCACCGCGTACATCGCCGCAGCGGTGAAAGCCAAGGTGACGCTCATCGAGCGAGGCGCGATGGGCGGGGATTGCCTCAACACGGGCTGTGTGCCGTCGAAGGCGATCATCCGCACGGCGAAGCTGCTCGACAACGCGCGTCGCGCACAGGAGTTCGGCATCAAGTCGTTGCGCGCCGACGTCGACTTCGCACAAGTGATGGAGCGTGTGCAGCGCGTCGTCAAGGCGATCGAGCCGCACGATTCGGTCGAGCGCTACACGGGCCTCGGCGTCGAGGTGCTGCAAGGCGAAGCGCGACTCGTCACGCCGTGGAGCGTCGAGGTCACGCTGCACGACGGAAAAAAGCAGACGCTGACTGCGCGCGACATCGTCATCGCCGCCGGCGCCGAGCCATTCGTGCCGCCGATTCCCGGCTTGAAGGAGCACGGCTATCTCACGAGCGACACAGTCTGGGAAATCCGCGAGCAGCCGAAGCGCCTCGTCGTGCTCGGCGGCGGACCGATCGGCTCGGAGCTGACGCAGGCCTTCGCGCGACTCGGCTCGAAGGTGACGCAGATCGAGATGCTGCCGCGCATCCTGCCGCGCGAGGACGTGGAGATCGCCGAGATGGTGATGAAGCGCTTTCGCGCCGAAGGCATCGATGTGCGCGTCGGCACCAAAGCCAAGAGCGTCGTGCGCGAGGGCGATCAGAAATATCTCGTCGTCGAGAAGGACGGTCGCGACGAGAGATTGCCGTTCGATCAGATCCTCGTCGCCGTCGGCCGCGCCGCGCGTCTCAAGGGCTACGGCCTGCAGGAGCTCGGCGTGAAGACCGGCAAGACGGTCGAGGTCAACGAATTCCTGCAGACGAATTTCGAGAACATCTACGCGTGCGGTGACGTCGCGGGTCCTTACCAGTTCACGCACACCGCTTCGCACATGGCTTGGTACTGCGCGGTCAACGCACTGTTCGGGCCGCTGCTCAAGCTGCGCGGCGGCAAGTTCAAGGTCGATTACTCCGTGATCCCGTGGGCGACGTTCACCGAGCCCGAGGTCGCGCGCGTCGGCTTGAACGAGCTCGAGGCGAAGGAAAAGAAGATCCCGTACGAGCTGACGACCTTCGATCTCGAAGAGCTCGATCGCGCGATCGCCGACGAGGAAGCGCACGGCGTCGTCAAGGTGCTCACGGTTCCCGGCAAGGACCAGATCCTCGGCGTCACCATCGCGGGTGAGCACGCCGGCGACATCATCGCGGAGTACGTGCTCGCGATGCGCCACCGCATCGGGCTCAACAAGATCCTCGGCACCATCCACATCTATCCGACGCTCGCGGAGATGAACAAGTACGCCGCCGGCAACTGGAAGAAGGCGCACGCGCCCGAAGGCGCGCTCAAGTTCCTCGAGAAATTCCACGCGTGGAGACGCGGCTGATCATGGCCAACGTCGTGCTGCATCAATGGGAGATGTCCCCGTTCTGCAACAAGACGCGGCGCTGCCTGAATCACAAGGGCGTGCCGTTCACCGTGGTCAACTACAACGGACTGCTCGCCGCGCGCGCGAGCTCCTTGTCGAAGGTCGGCAAGCTGCCCGTGCTCGAGTGGGACGGCAGCCGCATCCAGGACTCGACGCGCATCGCGCATTTCCTCGACGAGAAGATTCCGGCGAAGCCGCTCTACCCGAAAGAGCCGCAGGAGCTCGCCGCGACGGTGCTGTGGGAAGACTGGGCCGGCCAGTCGCTGTATTTCTACGAGATCTATTTCCGCATGCTCGATCCGGCCTCGCTCGAGCGCGGACTCGATCTCATTTGCGCCGGGCGCCCGAAGTGGGAGCGCGCGGTGATGAAGTTCGTGTTCAAGCGACGCTATCCGCGCAAGCTGCGCGAGCAGGGGCTCGCACGGCTCGATCGCGCGGAAGTCGAGCAACAGTTCTTCGCGCTGCTCGCTGCGCTCGAAGCGCTGTTCGAAGGCCGTCCAGCCCTCGCCGGCATGGAGATCGGCATCGCCGACATCTCGGTGGGCGCGCAGCTCGACGAGCTCTGCCGCACCAGCGATCTGCGCGATCGCGTGCTGGCCTATCCACGCATCAAAGCGTGGCTCGCGAAGCTGCCGCCCGCATGATCATCGACGCCTGGGCACAGCATCCGACGCTGCGCTTGATGCAGCAGCCCTGGCTGCAGTCACTGCAGCGGTGGACGCACGGAAAGATTCCGACAGGCGAAATCCCGGTCGCGACGACGATCGCCGCGATGGACGCCGCCGGCGTCTCGCGCTCGCTGATCTCGGCATGGCACGGCCCGCTGGGCGCGCTCGTCACCAACGACGAAGTCGCGAGCTTCGTGAAGCAGGCGCCCGATCGTCTCGTCGGCGTCGGCTCCGTCGACCTCACGCGACCAATGCACGCGGTGCGCGAAGTGCGTCGATGCGTGCGCGAGCTCGGCTTCAAGGCGATCCGCGTCTTGCCGTGGCTGTGGAACCTGCCACCGAACGATCGGCGCTTCTATCCCGTCTATGTCGCGTGCTGCGAGCTCGGCGTGCCGTTCTGCACGCAGGTCGGACACACCGGCCCGCTGATGCCGTCGGAGCCGGGGCGGCCGATTCCGTATCTCGACGAGGTTGCGCTCGACTTCCCCGATCTCGTCATCATCGGCGGACACGTCGGCTTTCCCTGGCTCAGCGAGATCATCTCGCTGTGCATGAAGTACCCCAACGTCTACATCGACACGTCCGCGTACACCGTGAAGCGCTATCCGCCGGAGCTCGTCGCGTACATGAAAGCGCACGGCGCGAAGAAGGTTCTCTTCGGCAGCAACTATCCGATGATCGCGCCCGCGGACTGCCTGCGCGATCTCGCGGATCTGCAATTGAGCGAGGAAGGCAAGGCCGCGTTCCTGGGCGGCAACGCGGCTCGCGTATTCAAGCTGTAAGGAGATCCGTGTCCGGCAAGAGCCAGTTCGGATTGCTCAAGGAGCGTCGCTTCGGCGCGTTCTTCTGCGTGCAGACGCTCGGCGCCTTCAACGACAATGTGTTCAAGAACGCGCTCGGCGTGCTGGTCACGTTCGGCGCGCTCGCGCTGACCCCCGCACAGGTCGACTTCGACCAGAACCTCGCGGCTGTTCTCTTCATCCTGCCGTTCTTTCTGTTCTCCGCGACGTCGGGACAGATCGCGGAGCGCTACGAGAAGTCGCGCCTGATCCGCGGCGTGAAGCTGCTCGAAGTGGCGATCGCGATCCTCGCCGCGATCGGGCTCTACCTGAAGAGCGTGCCGTTCCTGTTCGCCGTGCTCTTCCTGCTGGGCCTGCAAGCGACGCTGTTCGGACCGGTGAAGTACTCGATCCTGCCGCAGGTGCTGCATCCCGACGAGATCGTCGGCGGCAATGCGCTCGTGGAAACCGCGACGTCGCTCGCGATCCTGCTCGGTCTGATGGTCGGCGGCATCCTCATGAGTCTCGGCGGAGGAACCACCTGGGTGAGCATCGTCGTGCTCGCCGTCGCGATCGCCGGCTACGTCGCGGCGCGTGCGATTCCTCCAGCCGCCGCGAGCGCGCCCGATCTCAAGATCAACTGGAATCCGGTCACCGAGACCTGGCGCAACCTCAAGTTCATGCAGGGCAACCGCACGGTGTTCCTGTCGGTGCTCGGCATCTCGTGGTTCTGGTTCTACGGGGCGATGCTCCTCACGCAGCTGCCGAACTACACGCGCGTCTTCCTCGGCGGCGGCGAGCGTGTGTTCACGCTGCTGCTCGGCGTGTTCTGCGTCGGCACAGCGATCGGATCGCTGCTGTGCGAGCGGCTCTCAGGTCACAAGGTCGAGATCGGTCTCGTGCCGCTCGGATCGATCGGCCTCACGCTGTTCGGCGTCGATCTGTACTTCGCGCATCCCGATGCGGCGACCACGGTCGATCAGTCCGTGAGCGCGTTCCTCGGCGTCCCTTCGAATCATCGCGTGCTGTGGGACCTCGGGCTGATCGGTCTCTTCGCCGGCTTCTACATCGTTCCGCTCTATGCACTCGTACAGACGCGATCCGAAGCCTCGCACCGCTCGCGCATCATCGCCGGCAACAACATCCTGAACGCGCTGTTCATGGTCGTGTCCGCGATCGGCGCGATCCTCCTGTTCAAGGCCGGGCTGACGATTCCGGAGCTGCTGCTCACGACAGCGCTGATGAACGCGGCGGTCGCGGTGTTCATCTATTCGCTGGTGCCGGAATTCCTGATGCGGTTCCTGGTATGGATCCTCATCAACACGCTCTATCGCATCCGCGTCGAAGGCCTCGACAACATCCCCGACGAAGGGCCGGCGGTTGTCGTCTGCAATCACGTGAGCTTCGTCGACGCCTTGATCCTCGGCGGCACCATCCGCAGGCCGGTGCGCTTCGTCATGTATCACAAGATCTTCCGCATCCCGGTGCTGAACTTCATCTTCCGCACGGCCAAGGCGATCCCGATCGCCGGCGCGAAGGAAGACGAGCAACTGATGAACCGCGCGTTCGACGAAGTCGCGAAGACGCTCGCCGAAGGCGAAGTGGTCGGCATCTTCCCGGAAGGCGGCATCACCTACGACGGCGAGATCCAGCATTTCCGTCCGGGCATCGAGCGCATCCTCGCGCGCTCGCCGGTGCCGGTGATTCCGCTCGCGCTGCGCGGACTGTGGGGCAGCGTGTTCTCGCGCCGCGACGGCGCGTTGAAGCGCATGCGGCTGCCGCGGCGATTCTGGTCGAAGATCGCGCTGGTCGCCGGCACAGCGGTGCCAGCCTCGCTGGCCAGCGCGGAGTCGCTCGAAGCGCGCGTGCGCGATCTGCGGGGCGCCGAAGCCTAGGCGTCATCGATCCTTCACGCGCTCTTCGCTGCACGGCAATGCAGGCCCTTCACCCTGCACCCGTGAAAAAAGATTCGAACCGCTATCGCACGATCTGGATCTCCGACCTGCATCTCGGCACGCCGGGCTGCAAGGCGGAGTTCCTCGTCGACTTCCTGAAGCGCAACGATTGCGACACGCTCTATCTCGTCGGCGACATCATCGACGGCTGGAAGCTGCGCCAGGCGTTCTACTGGCCGCAGGAGCACACCAACGTCATCCGCAAGATCCTGACGAAGTCCAAGCGCGGGACGAAGGTGTACTACGTCACGGGAAATCACGACGAATTCCTGCGCAAGTTCGTCGAGTACAAGCTGACGATGGGCAACATCGAAGTGGTCAACGAGCGCGTCCACGAGACCGCCGATCGTCGCCGCATCCTGGTCACGCACGGCGATCGCTTCGACGTGATCACGCGCTATCACAGGTGGCTCGCGCTGGCCGGCGACAGCATCTACGAAGCCACGATGAGCCTCAATTTCTGGTTCAACCGGGCGCGGCGCCTGCTCGGCATGCGCTACTGGTCGCTGTCGCAGTACGCCAAGCAGCGCGTCAAGACCGCGGTGAACATCGTCTCCTCGTTCGAGGATTCGCTGGCGCGCGAATGCCGGCGGCGCGATCTCGACGGCGTGATCTGCGGGCACATCCATCACGCGGAGATCCGCAAGATCCAGGGCGTCACGTACCACAACTGCGGCGACTGGGTCGAAAGCTGCACCGCGCTCGCCGAGGACTTCAACGGCCGCATCCAGGTCCTGCGCTGGGTGAAGCTCGAAGAGCTCAACTCCAACCCGCGCATCGCTTCGATCCGCAACGCGCTGGCGTGACCATCGCTTAAGCTATGCGCCCCTCACGGGCGCATCGGAGCGGTTCACACGTGAAAATCCTCGTCGTCGGCGGCGGCGGCCGCGAGCACGCGCTGGCCTGGAAGCTCGCGCAGTCGGCCGGCGTGCATGAAGTGTTCGTCGCTCCGGGCAATGCCGGGACCGCGCTGGAGCCGACACTCAAGAACGTCGCGATTCCCGCGGAAGAGATCGCAAGCCTGCTGCGCTTCGCGCGCGAGGAACGCATCGACTTCACCGTCGTCGGTCCGGAGGTGCCGCTGTCGCTCGGCATCGTCGACGCATTCTCGGGCGCGGGCCTGCGCATCTTTGGGCCCACGCGCGCGGCCGCGCAGCTCGAATCCTCGAAGGCATTCGCGAAGGACTTCCTCGCGCGACATCAGATCCCGACCGCGCGATATGAAACGCACACGGAGATCGCCGCCGCCGAAAAGTGCATCCGCAGCTTTGGCGCGCCGGTCGTGATCAAGGCCGACGGGCTGGCTGCCGGCAAAGGCGTCGTCGTCGCGACCAAGCTCGAAGAGGCGCTCGCCGCGGCGCGCGACATGCTCTCCGGCAACGCGCTCGGCGGCGCGGGCAGCCGCGTGGTGATCGAAGAATTCCTCGCGGGTGAGGAAGCGAGCTTCATCATCGTCGCCGGCGGCGGCAAATTCGTCGCGCTGGAGAGCTCGCAGGACCACAAGCGCGTCGGCGACGGCGACACCGGTCCCAACACCGGCGGCATGGGCGCGTATTCGCCGGCGCCCGTCGTCACCGACGCCGTTCGCGCTCGCGTGATCCGCGAGATCATCGAGCCGACCCTCGCTGGACTCGCTAAGGACGGCATCGATTACACCGGCTTCCTCTACGCGGGATTGATGATCACGCCGGACGGCACGTCGAAAGTGCTCGAGTTCAATTGCCGGCTTGGCGATCCCGAGACGCAGCCGCTGATGCTGCGACTGCAATCCGATCTGCTCGAGCTCTTGCAGCGCGCCGTCGACGGCGATCCGACGCGCGCGGCGACGCGCTGGGATCCGCGCGTTGCGCTCGGCGTCGTGATGGCGGCGCGCGGCTATCCGGGCACGGTCGGCAAGGGTGACGTGATCACCGGTCACGACGCGACGTTCCCGGCCGACACGAAAGTGTTCCATGCGGGCAGCAGCGTCGATCCTCCGACCGGCAAGGTCGTCACCAGCGGCGGACGCGTCCTGTGCGTGTGCGCGCTCGGCGACAACGTGCTGGCCGCGCAGCGGCGCGCTTACGAGGCGGTCGCGCGGATCCATTGGATCGGCGAGCATCATCGGCGCGACATCGGCTTCCGCGCGATCGCACGCGAGGTGCGTTGACGGAACCCCTCGGGCGTCCGTTAGGCTCTAAGCAACAGAACGACGGAGAAGCCGAAATGGAGCCAGCAACCGCGCCGCAGCCGCGTGCGCTCGACGCCTCGAGGGGCGGTGCATGGATCGCACAGGGCTTCGAGCTGTTCAAGAAAGCGCCCGGGCCGTGGATCGCGACGTTCCTCGTCTGGTTCGTGCTCTATGCCGTCGTCTCGGTGATTCCGGGCGGTGGATTGCTCGCGACGCTCTTCGGTGAAGTGCTGATCGCCGGCTGGATGCTCGGCTGCCGATCGCTCGACACCGGCGGCGAGCTCAAGGTCGAGCACCTGTTCGCCGCGTTCAAGAGCGATCAGCTGTCGCAGCTGGTGATCGTCGGCGCGATCTATCTCGGCGGCATGTTCCTGGTGTTCCTGATCGCGGGCGTGCTCGCCGGCGGCTCGCTCCTGCCGCTGATCTGGGGCAGCTCGTCGGCGAACCTGGCGCAGTTCGGATTGAGCCTGCTCCTCGCCATCCTTCTGGTCATGGCGCTGATGGTCCCGCTCCTGATGGCGACGTGGTTCGCGCCGGCGCTGGTGATCTTCGATCGCCAGCCGCCCGTCGAAGCGATGAAGCAGAGCTTCGCGGCGTGCATGCACAACGTCGTGCCATTCCTGCTCTACGGCGTGATCGGTCTCTGCCTGGCGATGCTGGCGGCGATCCCGCTCGGGCTCGGCTTCATCGTGCTCGGACCGGTCCTGATCGCCTCGATCTACACGAGCTACCGCGACGTCTTCCTCGGCGATCGCGCACCCGCCGGCGGCTGAACCTCGCAATCGCGATCCGATTCGGCGATCAGCCAGTCGACGAAGGCCTTCACTTCCGGCCGCGCCGCGGAGCGCGGCTCACAGAACACGAAGAAGGCGCGCGTGCTCTTCGGCGGCTCGCC
>Ga0070741_10009592_pt1 | contig 18684 bp, 17 predicted proteins | sample Coa_R1_4_FD_66440 | JGI IMG/M metagenome (GOLD analysis project Ga0070741, IMG submission 66440) | Surface soil microbial communities from Centralia Pennsylvania, which are recovering from an underground coalmine fire - Coalmine... | ecosystem: Environmental > Terrestrial > Soil > Unclassified ...
GAGCGCGCTCGGCTTCGCGCCGCGCGTCGCGCCCGCCGCCTCCACCTCCGCCATCGCGCCGAGGCATAGCGCATTCGTGCGCCGCCGCGCCAGGTCAAACTGCAGCCCGCGCGGGCGCCCTTCCCGCCGACGCGGAGTCGCGGGGCGGGGGCGTCGCGGAGCGCCTATGGAGCCCGGAACGCCCGCCGCGGTCGAGCGCGCGGCGGCCGCCGGGCTCCATCCGAAGCGGAGCGGCGCCCCCGCCGCCGCGCCGACGTCCCGGAAGCGCGCGGCGCCTACACGCGCTTTTTCTTGCGCGCGAGGTAGTCGACGAGGAGGTACTCGCCGAGCCGGTCAGGACGCGTGTAGAGCGCGCGCCCCTTGTTGATCCGCGTCATGCCCTCGACGAACGCCCGCAGGCTCGGGCTGTCGTCGAGCATGAACGTGTTGATCGTGATCCCGCGACGGGTGACCCGCTCGACCTCCTTCAGGGTCTCCTGCGCCGCGCGCATGCTGATCCCGCCGAAGGAGAGCGGCCACTCGCAATAGAGGCGGCCGCGGAGGAAGTAGGCCGTCGGCTGGCCGTCGGTGATCACGATGATGTGCTGGTTGTTGCTCGGATGGCGAGCGAGGAGCTCGGCGGCGACGCGGAGCCCGTCCTGGAGGTTCGTGAACGGATCCCCCATGTTCCAGCTCGCCTCGGGCAGATCGCGGAGCTTCAGCTCGACCGCGCGCGTGAAGAACCCGACGATCGCGAAGTAGTCGCGCGGGTAGCGCGCGCGGATGAGGCTCTCCATCGCCATCGCGACTTTCTTCGCGGCGGCGAAGCGGCCCTCCCACGACATCGACCAGCTCATGTCGAGGAGGAGGACCGTCGACGTGGTCGTCGTGTGCGACGCGGCGTAGACCTCGAAGTCTTCGGGGCGTACCTCGAGCGGCGTACCGGGCTTCCGGACGAGCGCCTTCTTGAGCGTCCGCACGAGGTCGAGCTCCATAGGATCGCCGTGCCGGTACGCCTTGGTCTCCTCGGGACGGAGCTGGACGGCGCCGCGGTGATCGGTCTGGTGCGCCCCGGTCCGGTCGCGGAGGAGGCCCTGATAGATGTCGCGGAGCGCCAGCTGCCCGATCTTCCGGACGCCCTTCGGCGAGAGCCGCATACGGCCCTCCCGCTGCGTCAGGTAGCCGGCGTTCACGAGCAGCAGCATGACATCCTTCAGGAGCTGGAAGTTCCGGGCGGCGTCGTTCCCGAGGAGCTCGCGGAGGCGGTCGAGGTCGACCGTGTCGACGTCGCCGGAGAGGAGCTGTTCCTCGAGCTGCTTCAAGCGCTCCATCTCGCGCATCAGCTCGAGCGCTTCCTCGTAGCCGAGCGCCTGCGGCCCGTGGAACAGATCGCCGTAGCGGCGCGTGAAGTCCTCGAGGTCGCGGATGTCGTCGAGCTCCCCGAGGAGGTCCTGGAACGCCTCGGCGGCGTCGGCGTCCTCGAACGCGTAGTCGCGGAGGCGATCGAGCGCCTCGGAGAGGCGATGCGGCAGGCGGTCGAGCGTGTCGCGCTTCCGCGCCGCTCGCTCGGCGTCGCCGAGCCGGTCGAGCGCGTCGCGCTCGCGGTCGAGCAGCTGCTCGAGCTTGTCGCGGACCTCGTCGAACGCCGAGCGGAGGTTCACCTGACGATAGCGGCTCCGCATCTCCTCGCGGAGCTGCTCGAGGAAGTCGTCGAGCCCCATGACGCGCATGCCCTGGCGCCAGTCGAGGCCCTGGTGCAGCAGCCAGTCGAGGGCCTGCTGCACGTCGTCGGTGAACGAGAGGTACTCGGAGAGCTTCTCGAACGCCTGCTCCGCCGTCAGGCGGATCTGCTGCGTTCCGTCCCAGGCCGTGTAGCGGAGACGCAGCACCGGATTCCCGTCGCGTCGCTACGCCCGATAGGCGTAGCGCCCGCCGCTCCGATCCTTGTTGAGCTTCTGATGGAGGTGGAGGCCCTCGAGCACGAACTCGATCGCGGCGGCCATGAGCGCCGGGCTCTCGAAGCTGCCGAGCAACGCGACGCCCTCGCGGAGCCCCGGGATCTGCCGGATGCCCTCCAGGTACTCCTCCGCGCGCATCTGGTCCGAGACCTCGACGCCCCACCCCGCCTCGAAATGCTCGATGATCTTCTTCAGGGCGTCGACCTTGAGATACTTGTCCCAGATCTTCAGCACCGCGCGGCTGATGAGCCGGTCGACGAGGTCCTCGTCCTTCTTGTCCTCGCCGGCGTACTCGAGCTCGATCTTCCCGGCGGTCGACGCGAGCAGCGACGGCAGATCGGTGAGCCGCGGCACGATCTCGCGCTCGCTCGTCCGGACGGCGCGCTTCTCGGCGTTGGCGATGAGGCTCTCGTAGTTGTTGATCGTGACGCGGACGCTCACGCCCGACGCTTGATTGATCTCGTTCGACGCGCGCGCCTCGAACGTGAGCTGCGCGACGATCTCCTTCATGAACGCCGGAACGCGGAGGTCGCGCGCATGGCGGTCGAGGACCGGGACCTCCTGCTCCATGATCGCGATCTCGTCCTCGATCGTCCGCGGGTAGTGGGTGCGGATCTGGACGTCGAAGCGGTCCTTCAGCGGCGTGATGATCCGCCCGCGGCTCGTGTAGTCCTCCGGGTTCGCGCTCGCGACGATCACGACGTCCAGCGGCAGGCGGATCTTGTAGCCTTTGATCTGGACGTCCTTCTCCTCCATCAGGTTGAAGAGTCCGACCTGGACCTTCTCGGTGAGGTCCGGCAGCTCGTTGATGGCGAAGATGCCGCGATTCGTCCGCGGAACGATGCCGAAGTGGATCGTCTCCTCGTCGGCGAGATAGCGCCCCTCGGCCACCTTGATCGGGTCGACCTCGCCGATCAGGTCCGCCATCGAGACGTCGGGAGTCGCGAGCTTCTCGCCGTACCGGTCTTCACGGCGAAGCCAGGCAACAGGGAGCGCATCGCCCTCCGTCGTGAGGCGGCGCCGGCAGGCGGCGCAGAGCGGCTCGAACGGCGAGTCGTTGATCGGACAGCCGTCAACGACGGCGACGAACGGATCGAGGAGCCCGACGAGGCTCCGGATCAACCGGCTCTTCGCCTGCCCGCGCTCGCCGAGGAAGACCATGTGGTGCCCGGAGAGGATCGCGTTCTCGATCTCCGGCACGACGCTGTCCTCGTAGCCGATGATCCCCGGCAGGATCGCCTCCTGCCGCCCGATCCGGCCGAGCAGGTTGCGCCGCATCTCCTCGCGCACCGGCACCACCCGGTACCCGGAGCGCTTCAAGTCGCCCAGCGTGCGTCGCGTCTCGAGACCTTCCACGATCCGCCCCCTACCGAGTGAGTCCGAGGATTATAGGCGGGCCCTCGCGCGCGAAACAACCGCCGCCGCTCCCACCGGCATGTCGCGGGACACGATCGCCCGGACGAGACCGCAACCGGCTGCGGTTCGCGAAGGGAGCGGACCGACGCGCGCCGGGACGCGGCCCCGCCGCGCCCGCGGCGCGACGGCGGACGCCGCCGCTAGATGCCGCGACGGCGGAGGGCCCGCACGCGGCCGCGCCCGCGGAGGCCCGCAGCGCGGCGGACCCGGTCGCCCGGGCCACCCCGCCCCGGTCGCCCGTTCCGAGTCACGACCCGATCCACGCGAACGCCGGCTTCAGCCGGTCGTACGTCGCGAGGAGATGCTCCGGCATCACCTTCGTGTCGGCGACGACGGGCATGAAGTTCGTGTCCCCCGCCCAGCGCGGCACGATGTGCCAGTGCAGATGATCCGCGACACCGGCCCCCGCGACCGTCCCGAGGTTCATCCCGAGGTTGAACCCGTCGGGACGGAAGACGTCGCCCAGGCTCGCGAGCGCGCGGCGGAGGGTCTCCGCGAGGTCGGCGTGCTCGGCGGCGGGCACGTCCGGCAGCGACGCCGTGTGCCGGCGTGGCGCGACCATCAGGTGCCCGTTCTGGTACGGGTAGCGATTCAGCATGACGACGGTCGACGGCGTCGCCCCGAGGAGGAGCTTCTCGCGCGGATCGCCCGTCGTCGCGGCGCAGAAGATGCAGCCGCGCTCCACCTTGTCGCCGATGTAGGCCATCCGCCACGGAGCCCAGACGACCTGCATCGTCAGGATTCCTCGGAGTCGGCCTCGGTGAACGGCTTCCCGTCGACGCGGAGCCGGAGCTCCTTCCCGACCTTGAAGAACGGGACGCGCTTCGCATGCACGTCGACCAGCGCCCCCGTCTTCGGGTTCCGCCCCTCGCGGGCGTGCCGACGCTTCACGACGAAGCTCCCGAAGCCGCGGATCTCGATCCGCTCGCCGCGCATGAGGGCGCTCGTCATGCTGTCGAAGACGGCGTTCACCATCACCTCCGCCTCGCGCCGCGAGAAGCGGGGGAAGGTCTTCACCACTTCGTCGATGAGACCGCGTTTCGTCACGACGCGAGCGACCCGCGATAGAGGTAGAAGAGGCCGCTCGGGAGGCCGAGCTCCGGTAGCCGATCGAGCCCGAGCAGATCGAGCCACCATGGGCGTCCGCGGGGTCGCGTGCGCGACACCTTCGGCTCGCCGGTCTGCCCCGCCCGCGCCCACGCGAGGCGGGTGGCGGCATCGAGGCCGCCGAGATCGTCGACCAGGCCCGCCGTCCGCGCCTGCGCGCCCGAGTAGAGCCGGCCGTCGGCCAGCTCGCGCACCTTGGCCTCGTCCATCCCGCGGCCGCGGGCGACGGCGGCGACGAACTGCGACAGCACGTCGTCGATCATGTTCTGGAGGAGCGCGCGCTCGTCGTCGGTCATCGGCCGGAGCGGCTGTCCGATGTCCTTGAATCGCCCGCTCTTCACGACCGTCTGCCCGATGCCGATCTTGTCCGCGAGCGCCTGGACGTTGCCGACCTCCATGATCGCACCGATCGATCCGGTCAACGTCCCCGGATCCGCGACGATCGCGTTCGCCGCCGACGCGACGTAGTAGCCGCCGGACGCCGCGACGTTCCCGAGCGACGCGACGACGGGCTTCCGGTCCCGGAGCCGCCAGACCGCGTCGTACATCTCCTGCGACGGCGCGACGGCGCCGCCCGGCGAGTCGACGCGCAGGACGACGGCGACCGTCGCGTCCGAGGTCCGGTAGCGCTCGAGCGCGTCGACCGTCTCGGCGGCGTCCTGGATCACGCCGCGGAGCTCGACCACCGCGACGTGCTTCCCGAGCGTCAGCCGGTCCATCGCATCGCTCCCGCGGAGCGCGGTCACCACCGCGGCGAGGACGACGAGCCCGAGGACCAGCCCGAAGAAGACGGCCAGCCCCCGGAGGACCGGATGTCGCCGCGCCATCCGCCGGCCGCGATCAGCCCTTCTGCTTCTGCGCCTCGGACATGAGGTCGGCGAAGTAGGTCTTCGCGCCCTCGCTCTCGCGGCGGCGGTACGCGTCCACCTCTTCGCGCTCCTCGCTCTTCAGGAGCGCCTTGATGGACAGCTTGATCCGCTTCTCGCGCGAGTCGACCTCCGTGACCTCGGCGTCGACGGCGTCGCCCGGCTTGAAGAGCGCCGACGGCTTGTCCACGCGCTCGGCGGCGAGCTGCGACACGTGGATCAGCCCCTCGATGCCTTCCTCGAGCTCGACGAACACGCCGAAGTCGGTGACGCTCGTCACCGGACCCTTGATCTTCGTACCCGGCGGGAAGCGGCGCGGGATCTGGTTCCACGGGTCCTCGGCGAGCTGCTTGATGCCGAGCGAGATGCGCTCGTTGTCGACGTCGATCCCGAGGACCACGGCCTCGACGTCGTCGCCCTTCTTGTAGAGCTCGCTCGGGTGCTTCACCTTCTTCGTCCAGTGCAGGTCCGACACGTGGACGAGGCCGTCGATGTTGTCCTCGACCTCGACGAAGAGCCCGAAGTCGGTGATGCTCTTGATCTTCCCCGCGATGCGCGACCCGACGGGGTGGTTGATCCGCACCATCTCCCACGGGTTCGGCTCGGTCTGCTTCAAGCCGAGCGAGATGCGCCGGTTGGTCGGGTCGATGTCGAGGATCTGGACCTCGACCTCCTGGCCCGGCTCGAGCACCTTCGACGGGTGGGTCACGCGCTTCGTCCACGACATCTCGGAGACGTGGATCAGCCCCTCGAGGCCGCGCTCGATCTCGACGAACGCGCCGTAGTCGGTGAGGCTCACGACCTTGCCCTTGATCCGGGCGCCGATCGGCACCCGCTCCGACACGGTCGTCCACGGGTCCGGCATGATCTGCTTCATGCCGAGCGAGACGCGCTCGCGCTCCGGGTCGTACTTGAGGACGACCACCTTGACGCGGTCGCCGACGTTCAGGACCTCGGAGGGATGCCCGACGCGCCCCCACGACATGTCGGTCACGTGGAGGAGCCCGTCGATGCCGCCGAGGTCCACGAAGGCCCCGTAGTCGGTGATGTTCTTGACGGTGCCTTCGAGGATGACGCCTTCCTCGAGGACCTTCAGCGTCTCCGACTTGAGCGCCGTGCGCTCCCGCTCGAGGACCGCGCGCCGCGAGACGACGACGTTCCCGCGCGAGCGGTTGAACTTGAGGATCGCGAAGCGGCCCCGCTGGCCGAGGTAGCGATCGAGGTTCCGCGTCGGCCGCAGGTCGGCATGCGAGCCGGGGAGGAACGCGGGGACGCCGATGTCGACGCGCAGCCCGCCCTTCACCTTGCCGACGATCGTGCCCTCGACGGCGCCCTCGCGCTCGTAGGCCTTCTCGATCTCGCGCCAGACCTTGAACTGCTCCGCCTTCTGCCGCGAGAGGAAGATGTCGCCCGACTCGGTGTCGCTCGACTCGAAGTAGACGTCGATGTCGTCGCCTTCCTGCACGTCGACGGTGCCGTCGCGCGACGTGAACTCGGCGATCGGGATCTGGCCTTCCGATTTGTAGCCGATGTCGACCGTGACGTGGTCGCGGCCGATGTGCACGACGCGGCCCGTGACGACGTCGCCGGGCTTCGGGCTCTTCAAGCTCTGTTCGAAGAGGGACCCGAAGTCCTCCTCGGCGCCGATCTTCCGATCGGGCTTCTCGGTCATCTCGGGCATCAAGCCGGTACCCCCCGGGGGTGGGATTCGAGCGGAAAGGAGTGCAACCGGCTTCTCATAACTCCGGTGGTCGATGGTTTCAAGGGTGAAATCAAAAGTTTCGCAGGCTTAGACGGCCGGACCGAGCCGGCGGCGCACCTCTCGCTCCATGGCCGCGACGACCTCGTCGAGGGCCAGGGCGGTCGTATCCAGGACCACGGCGTCCGCCGCCGGCCGGAGCGGCGAATGGGCGCGCCCGCTGTCCCGCTCGTCGCGGCGGGCGATGTCCCGGGCGAGCGCGGCCTCGTCGACCGTCTCGCCCTTCGCCCGGAGCTCCGCGGCGCGCCGGCGCGCCCGCTCGGCGGGCGCGGCAGTCAGATAGAATTTGACCGCGGCCTCCGGAAAGACGACGGTCCCGATGTCCCGTCCCTCCATGACGACCCGTCCCGCCGCCCCGAGGGCACGCTGGAGGCCGACCAGACGCTCGCGGACGACCGGCCGCGCCGACACCCGCGACGCCAGCTCCCCGGCCCGGGCCGTCCGGATCGCGCCCGAGAGGTCGCGGCCGTCGACCAGCAGCCGGTCGCCTGCCGGCGACACCTCGAAGCCGAGACCCCGGACGAGCGCGCCGAGCCCCGCGTCGTCCGCCGGGTCGACGTTCCGCTCCGCCGCGAGCACGCCGACCGCGCGATACATCGCCCCCGTGTCGACATGCGCGAACCCGAGCCGCCGCGCGAGGCCGCGGCTCGCGCTCGACTTCCCCGCACCCGCCGGTCCGTCGACGGCGACGACCGGGACGCTCACGCGGCCTCCACCACGGCGCCGAGGTCGCGCAGCCGATCGAAGAACCCCGGGAACGAGACGTCGGCGCACGCGGGATCGTCGATCTCGACGCCGTCCGGCGCGAGGAGGCCGGCGACCGCGAACGCCATCGCGATCCGGTGATCCCCGCCCGTCCGGATCCGGGCGCCCCGGAGCGGGCGGCCGGCGGTGCCGCGGATCGTGAGCCCGTCGCGGGCCGTCCGGACGTCGACGCCGAGGAGCGCGAGCTGCTCGAGCGCCGCGATCCGGTCGCTCTCCTTCACGCGCAGCTCCTCCGCACCCGCGACGACGGTGTCCCCGTCCGCCAGCGCCGCCGCGATGCAGAGCGCCGGGATCTCGTCGATCAGCCCGGGCACCTCCGCCGCGGCGATCGACGTCGCGCCGAGGCGCGCCGCCTGGACGAGCAGATCCGCGCGCGGCTCCCCGCCGGCGTCGCGTGCGCCGTCGACGGCGACGCGGCCGCCCATGCGCGCCAGCACGGCGAGGAAGCCGGTGCGCGTCGGGTTCGTCCCCACCTCGGCCAGCCGGAGCGCCGAGCCCGCGACGAGCAGCGCCGCGACGACGAAGAACGCCGCCGACGACGCGTCGCCCGGCAGCGGGATCGTCGTCGCGAGGAGCGGGCGGCCCCCCGTAACCCCGACCGTATGCCCGTCGCGCGCCACCGCAATCCCGAACGCCGGGAGCATCCGCTCGGTGTGGTCCCGCGACGGCAGCGGCTCGCGGACGCGCGTCGTGCCGCGTGCGCGGAGGCCGGCGAGCAGCACGGCCGACTTGACCTGCGCGCTGGCGACCGGCGACGTCCAGTCGATCCCGGCGAGCGCTCCGCCGCGGATGCGGAGCGGCGCGCGGCCGTCGGGCGCGTCGATGTCGGCGCCCATGCGCCGGAGCGGCTCGACGACGCGCGCCATCGGACGCCGGCGGAGCGACGCGTCGCCGTCGAGCACGACCTCGCCCGGCCCGCCGGCCGCGAGCCCCGCGACGAGCCGCATCGTCGTGCCCGAGTTGCCGCAGTCGATCGTCGCGGGCGCGGCGGGGCCGAGCGCGAGCCCCGCGCCGTCGATGCGGATCGTCGTGCCGTCGACGGCGACGCGCGCGCCGAGCGCACGCGCCGCGCCGATGCTCGACCACGTGTCCGCGCCGCCCGGGAAGCCGCTGACGGTCGTCGTGCCGTCGGCGAGCGCGCCGAGCAGAATGGCCCGGTGCGCGATCGACTTGTCGCCCGGGACGCCGACGACGCCCCGCAGCCCGCCACGCGACGGGCGGATGCGGACGGCGCCGGTCACCGGTCCTCCGCGAGCCCGCGCCGGAGCGCCGCGGCCGCGTCGAGCGCTACCTCGAGACCGCGCGCGTCGCCGGCCTCGACCAGCGCGCGCAGCCGCCCGAGGGCGCCGTCGAGCGTCGCGAGCGCCGCGAGCACCGGCTCGCGGTTGGCGAGGAAGATGTCGCGCCAGAGCTCGGCACGGCCCGCCGCGATGCGCGTCGTGTCGCGGAAGCCCGTCCCGGCGTAATCGAGGGCGCGGCGTCCGTCGGCGGCGCCTTCCGCGCTCGCCGCGACCAGCGCCGCCGCGACCAGATGCGGGAGATGCGAGATGCGCGCGAGGAGCGCGTCGTGGACGTCGGCCGCCATCTCCTCGACGCGCGCGCCGAGCGCCTCCCAGAGGGCGCGTACGCGCGCGAGCGCCGCGCGGTCGGTCTGCGCGCCCGGCGTCAGGATGCAGCGGCGGCCCCGGAAGAGGTCGACGCGCGCCGCCGCCGCACCCGACGCGTCGCCGCCCGCGATCGGATGCCCGCCGACGACCGGCCCCGGCGCCCACGCGGCGTCGAGCGCGGGCACGAGCGTCGCCTTAACGCTCGCGACGTCGGTCAGGATCGCGCCCGGCACCGCATGCGGGCGGAATTCGCGGGCGAGCGCCGCGCATGCGCCGACCGGCGCGGCCAGGACGACCAGGTCGGCGCCGCCGACGGCCTCGAGCGCGGTCCGCGCGATCCGGTCGATCGCGCCGTCGGCCTGCGCGCGCCGGAGGTTCTCGAGGCTGCGCCCGAATCCGACGACCTCGCCGAAGACGCCCGCGCACTTGCCCGCGAGCCCGAGCGACGCCCCGATGAGCCCGACGCCCGCGATCGCGACCCGCTCGAACCGCGCGCTCACACGCCCGCCTCGGCCAGGACCGCGCCGAGCGCCTCGACCAGCCGGCGGTTCTCGGCCGGCAGCCCGACCGTCACGCGGACGTGATCGGGGAAGCCGTACACGTCCATCGGCCGGACGATCACGCCGCGGCGGAGAAGCGCCCCGTAGACGCGGCCGCCCTGGCCGACGCGGACGAGAACGAAGTTGGCCGCGCTCGGCACGTACGCGAGGCCGACGCCCGCGAAGGCGGCGGTGAGATACGCCATCCCCTCGGCGTTCACCTCGAGCGTCCGGCGGACGTGGTCGCGGTCGTCGAGCGCCGCGAGCGCGCCGACCTGCGCGAGCGCGTTCACGTTGAACGGCTGGCGGACGCGCCCCATCACCTCGACGACGGGCGGCGGCGCGACCGCGTATCCGATCCGGAGCCCCGCGAGCCCGTAGAGCTTCGAGAACGTCCGCAGCGTGACGATCGGCACCGTGCCGTCGCCCCGCAGGCGCACGGTGTCCGGATACTCCGGATCCGTCACGTAGTCGGCGTACGCGTCGTCGGCGACGACGATCACGTGGCGCGGCAGTGCGGCGAGGAAGCGCTCCCATTCGCGGCGGCGGAAGATCGTGCCCGTCGGGTTGTTCGGGTTGGCGAGGAACACGAGGCGCGTATGCGGGCCGACGCGCTCGCCGATGGCGTCGAGGTCGTGCGTGAAGTCGCGGAGCGGGACGATCTTCGGCACGCCGGCCGCCGCCTGGACGACCATCCGGTAGATGACGAACGCCTGGTCCGCGATCACGACCTCGTCGCGCGGGCGGAGAAAGCTCCGGACGACGAGCTCGATCAGCTCGTTCGACCCGTTCCCGACCAGGATCTCCTCGGGCGACACGCCGTGCCGCTCGGCGAGCCGGCGCGTCAGGTAGTACGCCGACCCGTCGGGATAGCGATGGAGGTTGCCGAGCGCGCCCGCGATCGCCTCGAGCGCGCGCGGCGACGGCCCGAGCGGATTCTCGTTCGACGCGAGCTTGATGGAGTGCGAGATGCCGAGCTCCCGCTCGAGCTCCTCGATCGGCATCCCGGGCGGATACGGCGTGAGCGTCCGCACCCATTCCGGGACGAGGTTCCGGATGTCGATCACGCCGCGGGCTCCGGCGCCGCCGGATACGACCCCAGGATCTTGAGCCGCAGCGCGCTCCTCTCGACCTCGGCGAGCGCCCGCTGGACGCGGCGCTCGCGGCGATGGCCCTTGAGGTCGAGGAAGAAGAAGTACTCCCACGGCCGCTCGCGGAGCGGGCGCGACTCGATCTTGATGAGGTCGATCCGGTGGGTCGCGAACGGCTTCAGCATGCGCGCGAGCACGCCGACCTCGTCGCGGACGCTCAGCACGAGCGACGTCTTGTCGTCGCCGCTCGGCGCCTCCGCGTCGTGCGGGCCGAGGACGAGGAAGCGCGTCAGGTTCCCGGGCTCGTCCTGCACGCCGGCCGCGAGCACGCGGAGGCCGTAGACCTCGGCCGCGGCCTCGGCGGCGATCGCCGCCGTCCCCGCGTGGTCCCGGGCGCGCTCGGCCGCGCGCGCGTTGCTCGACTCCTCCTCGGTCGGGACGCGCGCCAGATGCACCGCGAGCCAGCGCCGGCACTGCGCGAGCGCCTGCGGATGCGCGACGACGCGCTCGAGCGCGTCGATCGCCGTGCCGTCGCGCGCGAGGAGGCAGTGGCGGATCGGGAGCGACACCTCCGCGCAGATGCGGAGCGTCGACTCGACGAGCCGGTCGAGCGTGTGCGCGACCATGCCCTCGGTCGAATTCTCGACGGGGACGACGCCGAGATCCGCGCGCCCGCTCTCGACGTCCGCGAACACCTCCGCGATCGTCGACGACGAGCGGTACTCCGCGGCGGCGCCGAACTGCTGGCGCGCCGCGAGGTGCGCGTACGTCGCGGCCGGGCCGAGGTACGCGATCGTGAGGCTCTTCTCGAGGCTCCGCGACGCGGAGATGATCTCGCGGAAGATCGCGCGCACGGACGGCGCGGGGAGCGGTCCGGGGTTCGCGCGCGTGAGCCGCACGAGCACGCCCTTCTCGCGCCCCGGCGCGTACACGGTCGAGTTCGTGCGCGCCTTCTGCTCGGCGATCGCGAGCGCGAGATCCGCCCGCTGGTTCAGGAGCCGGAGGAGCTGGTCGTCGATCCGGTCGATGTGCCGCCGGAGCGCGGAAATCGAAGCCTTGCGCGGCATGCGGCGCTCGGCGCGTGGTCTAACGCGGGCCCCTCGCTTTTGCAACGTTCGTCCGCGAGACGAACGTCGTGCCGACGGATCGGTAGCGCGCGTAGCGACGGCGCGCGAGCGTCGCGCCCGAGCGTCGCACGAGCGCCGCGAGATGCCGCGCGAGGACGCGGCCGAGGATCGTCGCGGCGCGACGCGGATCGCGGTGCGCGCCGCCCGCGGGTTCGCGCACGACCTCGTCGACGACGCCCACCGCCGCGAGGTCCGCGGCGGTCAAGCGGAGGAGCTCGGACGAGCGCGCGACGGCATCGTCGCCGCCGCGCCGGTAGAGGATCGCCGCGGCGCCCTCCGGCCCGATCACGGCGTACCACGCATGCTCCTGCATGACGACGCGGTCCGCGACGGCCAGCGCGAGCGCGCCGCCGCTGCCGCCCTCGCCGATCACGGCGGTGAGGACCGGTACGCGGAGCCGTGCGAGCGTCGCGCAGCTCCGCGCGATCGCCTCCGCCTGGCCGCGCTCCTCGGCGCCGATGCCGGGATACGCGCCCTGCGTGTCGACGAACGTGAGGACCGGCAGCGCGAACCGCTCGGCGAGCTCGAAGAGGCGAATCGCCTTCCGGAACCCTTCCGGACGCGGCATGCCGAAGTTCCGCTCGATCGCCTCCGCGGGATCGCGTCCCCGCTGGTGCCCGACGACGACGACCGGTCGGCCCGCGAAGCGCGCGAGCCCGCCGACGATCGCCGGATCGTCGGCGAACAGCCGATCGCCGTGGAGCTCCGTGAAGCCGTCGCAGAGCCGGGCGACGTAGTCGAGCGTCGACGGCCGGTCGGGATGGCGCGCGAGCTGGACCCGTTCCCACGGCGTGAGCCGGGCCACGCCCGCCGCGGCGGCCCGCTGCCGCTCGCGCACGAGCCGGCGTCGCCGCGCGCCGGCGCTCCTCGCGAGCGCCGCGTCGAGGGTCGCGAGCGGGCGCTCGAACGGCAGGTACGCGCGCGGTGGGGCGCCGTCTACCGGCGGACGCCGCGCGCTCACGCGCCGAGCGCGTCGCCGGCGGGCACGCCGGCGAGGAAGGCGGACGCCTCCGCGAGGACGGCGGCGCGATCGCCGACGGGGTCCCGCCACACGACCTCGGGACGCGCGCGAAACCAGGTTCGCTGCCGCTTCGCGAAGCGACGCGTCGCGAGGACCGTCGCGTCGGTCGCGGCCTCGAGCGAGAGCGTGCCGCGGGCGCACGCGAGCATCTCGCGGTAGCCGACGGCGCGCATCGCCGGCGCCTCCGGGCCGAACCCGCGGCGCGCCAGCCGCGCCGCCTCGTCGACGAACCCGTCGGCGACCATCGCTTCCGCCCGCGCACGGATGCGCGCGGCGAGCGCGTCGACCGGCCACGCGAGCCCGACGACGAGCGCGTCGTACGGCGCGTCGGCGAAGCGGTGCTCCGCCTGCCACGCCGACAGCGGACGTCCGGTCGCGAGCGCGACCTCGAGCGCACGCAGGACGCGGACGCGGTCGTGCGGCGCGATGCGCGCCGCCGCGATCGGGTCGACCGCCGCGAGCCGCGCGTGCAACGCCGGGCTTCCGTCGCGCTCGCCGTCGCCGGCGAGCGCCGCACGGAGCGCCGGCGACGCCGGCGGCGCCGCACAGAGCCCGCCGAGGAGCGCGCGCACCCAGAGCCCGGTACCGCCCGCGACGACGACCGGCCGCCCCCGGCCGTGCGCGTCGGCGATGGCGGCGCCGGCCGCCGCCCGGAAACGCGCCACGTCGAACCGGTCGTCGGGGTCGGCCAGGTCGAGGCAATGATGCCGGACGTGCGCGCGCTCGGCGCGGGTCGGCTTCGCCGTCCCGACGTCGAGCCCGCGATAGACCTGCCGGGAATCGGCGGACACGATCTCGCCGCCGACGCACTCGGCGAGCGCGAGGGCGAGCTCGGTCTTCCCGCTCGCCGTCGGTCCGACGAGGCAGACGAGGCGCGGCCGGCTCATCGCTTGAAGAGCGTCTCCACCTGCGTGCGCGCGAGCGTCACCGCGACGGGACGCCCGTGCGGGCAGTGCGCCGCGACGTCGACGTCGTCCATTTGCGCGAGGAGGCCGCGCGCCTCGGCGGCGTCGAGCCGCTGCCCGACGCGGACGACGCTGTGGCACGCGACCGTCGCGAGCGTCGCGTCGAGCGCGCGCTCCGCGGCCGCGCTCGCGCCCTCTTCCGCGAGCTCCGCCCCGATCGCGCGAACCAGCGCGCCGACGTCCTTCCCCTGCAGCAGCCGGGGCACGGTCCGGAGGAGGAAGGTACCGTCGCCGAACGGCTCGCCCTCAAGCCCGGCCGCCGCGAGCGTCTCCCCGTGCTCGGCCAGCGCCGCGGCATGCGCCGCCGGGAGCGCGATCGTTTCGGGGACGAGCAGCGGGTCCCGCGCGACGCCACCCCGCGCGCGCTCCGCGCGCAGGCGCTCGAACGCGACGCGCTCGTGCGCGGCATGCTGGTCGATCAGCACGATCCCCCCGTCGCCTTCGCAGACGAGATAGCCGTCGAAGATCTGGCCGATGAAGCGGAGCGAGGCAAACCCCCGCGGCGCCTGCTGCCACAGCGCGAGCGGGACGGGATCGGCGGACGACGCACCCGCCGGCCGGTAGGGCATCGTCGCGTCGGCGACGGCCGGCATCGCCGCGATGCCGGCGGCGGGCATCGCCGCGATGCCGGCGGCGGGCATCGCCGCCGCGGCGCTCGCCCCCGGCGCCGCGGGCTTCAACGCGGCCGCGAGCCGCGCGCGGATCGCCGGCGCGATCAGCTGATGCACGGCGCTCGGACGCCGGAAGCGGACCTCGAGCTTCGCGGGATGCACGTTGACGTCGGCTTCGCCCGGCGCGAGCTGCAGGAACACGACGGCGATCGGGTAGCGGCCGTGCATGAGGAGCGACGCGTAGCCGTCGAGCGTCGCGCGCAGGAGGACGCGGTCCCGGGTCCAGCGGAACGCCGGGTCCGCGTCTGTGCCGAGCCCGACGTAGGTCCACACGAGCCGCGCGCTGCCGACGGTTTCCCGTGGGGGCGCGAGGAAGCCGGTCAGCCGCATCGCCGGCCCCTCGGCGTCGACCGCGACGAGCGCCTCGCCACGCGCGCGGCCGAGGAGCTGCCCGAGCCGCTGGCGGACGTCGCGCACGGCCGGCACGGCGAGCACCTCGCGGCCGTCGTGCTCCAGGCGGAACGCGATCCGCGGATTCGGCGCGGCGAGCCGCGTGATCACGTCGACGACGTGCGCCGCCTCCGTCGCCGGCGTGCGGAGGAACTTCCGCCGTGCGGGCGTCGCGGCGAAGAGCTCCGCGACGGCGATCGTCGTCCCCGCCGGCGCACCCGCGACGCCGGCCGGCCGCGCGCCCGCGCCGTCGGCCTCGACGACGTGCGCCGCGGTCTCGGCGCCCGGCCGCGTGACGACGCGCACGCGTCCGACGGCCGCGATGCTCGGCAGCGCCTCGCCGCGGAAGCCGAGCGTCGGGACCCGGTCGAGGTCCTCGGCGCGCGCGAGCTTGCTGGTCGCGTGGCGCGCGAACGCGAGCACGGCGTCGTCCGGCGCCATGCCGCCGCCGTCGTCGCGGACGACGATCTCGTCGAGGCCGCCGCCGCGGAGCCGGACGTCGATCGACGTCGCGCCCGCGTCGATCGCGTTCTCGACCAGCTCCTTGACGACCGACGCCGGGCGCTCGATCACCTCGCCGGCGGCGATCTGCGCCTGCACCTCGGGCGGGAGGACGGCGATCGTCCCCACCGCTACACCACGAAGCGCGGGTCCTTGGTGGCGAGCCAGCTCTCGACCTCGTCGTGCGAGGCCTCGAATCCCGGCCGGCCCATGAGCCCGAACGCGAGACGCCGCGCGTCCTCGACGCCCGGCTGCGTGAACGGATCGACGTCGGCGAGCGTCGCGACCGCGACGGTCGCGAGCTGGAGCAGATAGAGGAGCTGTCCGAGCGTGAACGGCGTCACGGCCGGCAGGAGGAGCGTCGCGCTCGGGCGACCGCGCTTCGCGAGTGCGAGCTCCGTCGCCCGCTGCTCCGCGTTCAGGAGCTCGCCGAGCGAATGGCCGCCGAGATACCCGACGCCTTCGAGGTCCTGATACGTCGCCGGGACGTCGACCCCGCCGCCGTGGTCGTCGACGCGGAGGAAGAGCACGACCTTGTCGCGCGGCCCCTCGAGGAAGAGCTGGAGCTGCGAGTGCTGATCGGCTGCGCCGAGACGGATCGGCGTCTGTCCGAACTCGACCGTCCGGCCCGCGGTGTCGAGCGCCTTTCCGAGACTCTCGGCCCAGAGCTGGCAGAACCAGTCGCCCGTCGCGGCGAGCCGCTCGCAGTACGCCATGAGCACGAGCGTCCGCTTGTCGTGCCGCGTCGCGAGATGCCAGAGCACGCCCGCGAGGACGAGCGCGGGATCCTCCATCGGCGACGCCGCCGCGCGCCGGCGGTCGTCGACGCTCGCGGCACCGGCGAGCAGCTCCTGCACGTCGATGCCGGCGACGGCGGCCGGGAAGAGCCCGACCGACGTGAGCGCCGAGAAGCGGCCTTCGACGCCCTCGGGAATCACGAGCTCGCGAAAGCCCTCGTCGTTGACGATCTGCCGGAGCGAGCCCTGGTGGGCGTCGGTCGTGACGACGAGATGCTGCTTGTAGTCGACCGCGCCGAGCTCGCGGAGCAGCCGATCGCGGACGATCATGAACTGCGCGATCGTCTCCGCGGTCTCCCCGGACTTGCTGATGACGTTGAAGAGCGTCCGGCGGACGTCGAGTGCGGCGAGGAGCGGGCCGAACGCGTCGGGATCGAACGAGTCGGCGACGATCAGCCGCGGCGCGCCCTCCTCCTGCGGCAGCGCGCCCGCGATCGCGCGCACGCCGAGTGCCGAGCCGCCGATCCCGAGCACGACGACGGCGTCGAACATCCCGTCCACCGACTCCGCGGCTTCGAGGACGCGGCGCACCGAATCCTTGTCGGCCGGGAGATCGGCGAAGCGGAGCGCGCCGGCGCCGCGTCGCGCCGCGAGCACGTCGCGCACGCGCACGAGCTCGGGCTCGAGCGCCGCCCACGCGTCGGCGCCGATGCCGTCGCCGCCCGCCGTCCGCTCGAGGAGCCCGTTCAGGTCGAGCCGCACCGTCATGGCCTCGCGCCAGCGACGGCGCCGGTATTGCGGCATCGTGCGCCGTCTATCGTCGCCGGGGAGACCGGTCAAGGTTTCGGCGTGTCCGGGCTTCCGCTATCCTCGCCGCGTCGTGATCCCGAAGCTCGCGCCCGACGTCGCCGCGCTGAACGCGGCGCTCGCGCCCGTGCGTGCGCGCGGCGGGCGCGTCGTGTTCACCAACGGCTGCTTCGATCTCCTCCACCCCGGTCACGTCCGCTATCTCGCCGCCGCGCGCGCGCTCGGCGACGCGCTGGTCGTCGGTCTGAACGACGACGCATCGATCCGCCGCCTGAAGGGCCCCCCGCGCCCGATCCTCCGCGCCGCCGAACGCGCCGAGGTCGTCGCCGGTCTCGCGGCCGTCGATCACGTGATCCTCTTCGCCGACGACACGCCGCGCGACCTGATCCGCGCCGTCGCCCCCGACGTGCTGGTGAAGGGCGCCGACTGGGCCGCCGGGGACATCGTCGGCAGCGACGACGTCCTCGCCCGCGGCGGACGCGTGGAGCGCATCGACCTCGTCCCGGGCGTGTCGACGACGGAGCTGATCCGGAGGTTGCGCGGCGAAGGTTAGTCGTCGCGCGGGCGGCACGGTCGACGGACGCCCCGCAGTTTGCCCGGGGGAAATCGCCGTGCTAACCACGCCCGATGGCTCGCGCGTGTGACATCTGCGGCAAGCAGCGCTCCGTCGGCTCGAACGTGAGCCACGCCAACAACAAGACGAAGCGCCTGTGGCGTCCGAATCTCCAGCGCGTGCATGCCAAGGTCGGCGGCGGAGGGAAGCGTATCCTCGCCTGCACGCGCTGCATCCGCTCGGGACGCGTCCAGAAGACCGCCTGACGCGGGCCGGCGCCCCGCTCGCTGGCGGTCGAAGACCGTTCGGTCGCGGCGACCAACCCTCGATACGGACCGCCGGCGCAAGCCCTGCGCGTCGACCGTCATCGGCGGGATGCGCACGGTGAAGTCGCCGGTCACGGGTCCCGGCATGACGACGCAGCCGGCTGCGACGGCGAGCCGGATGAGGCCGCATGCCTCGTGGCGGCGTGGTGAAGTCTTCGTTCGGTGACGCAAGCGGTCCTTTTTCCGTGAGTTTCACGCTTGACACCGCCGTGGCGACCGTCGTACGGCCGGGTCGGGTCTTCACCCGGGGGACGATTGGAGGTCGGCATGTCGAAATCGGGTATCGGGCGCGCGATCGGGGTCGGAACGCTGGTCGGGCTCCTGGCTCTCCGCGGGCTCGCCCGGGCGGACGGGTCCCTGCAGAACGTCAACCACGTCGTCATCATCATGCAGGAGAACCACTCGTTCGATAACTACTTCGGCGCCCTGCCCTACGCGACCGGCACGCCGTATCACGGCGGTGCCGGCGCCTGCGATCCGAACGATCACGCCTGCGTCG
>Ga0070741_10009593_pt1 | contig 18684 bp, 18 predicted proteins | sample Coa_R1_4_FD_66440 | JGI IMG/M metagenome (GOLD analysis project Ga0070741, IMG submission 66440) | Surface soil microbial communities from Centralia Pennsylvania, which are recovering from an underground coalmine fire - Coalmine... | ecosystem: Environmental > Terrestrial > Soil > Unclassified ...
GTGCGCTTCGGCGAGAAGTACGTGGCCCGGATCGCCAATCGGATGCACCCGCACCTCTTCGTCCCGGACCGGCCGCCGCACATGCACGTCGCCGCGCTCGGCGACCTGGGCGGCGCGATCGGGGCCGCCCTGCTCGTCGAGGCACCCGTTTTTCCGAGGGAGAAGGAGGTGCAGCATGGCTGACGTCCGCGGCACCGGGACCGTCACGCTCGATCCGCGCAGGTGGTGGGTTCCCGCGCTGCTCGGGGCGCTTTCGATCGCGGCGGGTGTGCTCGCGCTCGCCTATCCGGACATCACCCTGCTCGCGCTCGGGCTGATCGTCGGGATCAACCTGATCCTGATCGGCGCGACGTGGACCGCCCTCGCCACCGTCGAGCCGGGCCACTCGGAGGGCGGCCGGATCCTGCGCTTCTTCGTCGGCTTCCTGGCCTCGCTGGCGGGCCTGATCTGCCTGGTCCGGCCCGGTGCCGGTGTGCTGGCTCTGCTGCTCGCGCTCTCCTTCTGGTTCATCCTCACCGGGATGTCCGATCTGGCGCGTGCCATGGAGGAGCACGAGCACCGTGCGATCGCGGGCGTGCTCGGCGTCGTCTCGATCGCGGCCGGCGTGATCATCGTCGCGAACCCCGATATCGGCCTGACGACGCTCGCCCTGCTCGCCGGCATCGGTTTCATCGTGCGAGGCACGGTCGAGCTGATGGCGGGGCTCTACATCCGCGGCCTCGCCGATTAGCCCGGGCTGCGCCTCCGAGGCAGGGGGAGCCGCGGGGACCGACCGACGCCGGCCCCCGCGGCGCTGAGACCTAGACCCGAGCTCGCTCTTCCTCGCCGAACTCGACGATCCCGTAGACGATCCAGACGCAGAGGAAGAAGATCGCCAGCGACCAGAACGGGTGCGCGCCGCCCATCGAGAGCAGCGCGTCGATCGCACCGATGCTGCCGGCGACGATGCCCACGAACCGGCCCCACGGGTTGCCGGCCATCAGCGAGAACCCGCCGGTCAGCTGGATCACGCCGACGATGACCAGGACCCAGCCCATGGCGTGCAGGTTGGTGAAGATGTACCTCGTGTCATTGGCATAGAAATGCGCATCGGAGATCGCGCCGATGCCGTAGATGATGTTGAGCGTCCCCACCATCAGCAGCAGGATCGCCACGAACACCACGCGACCAGCACCTCTCATCTCGGACTCCAATCTGTTATCGGCCGCCCCCTAGGCAACCGTGGACGCCAGCCGGACCATCCAGGCCGGCACCACGACTCTAGTCCCGCCCCTCCCGGCAGGGAGATTCGCCGTCGAACTGGTCGCGCTCGGTCTGCCGCGCCGTGCGTGGGCTCGGCTGCGAGGGGGCACCGCCGATCAGATCCTGGATGCGGCGAACCCGTCTGTCGTGCTTCGCCTTGCGCCTCTCGGCCTTGGCCAACTTGGCGCCCCCGGGGTCGTAACGGCGGCGCGCCCACCAGGATCCCGGCCGGCCGAGCCGAATCGCGGACACCCAGGCGACGGGGGGAATGAACATCCCGACCACGGCCGCGCTCACCTTGCCCTTCAGTGCCACGATCGCACAGATCACCAGCTCGACCAGGACCGAGGCGACGATCGCGACGACCGACCCGCCAGTTGCCCCAAGCGGCACGAAGCCGACGACCAGGCCTCCCCCGATGATCGCCGCGAGGATCACCGCGTCAACCGAGCTGCGCCCCTCCTCGGACCAGTAGACGTCCTCGAGGTAGAGCCAGAGGGCGAACTCGTCGAGCGTCAGGCCCATCCCGATCCCGAAGACCGCTGCGAGGATCTCGAGCCAGGGCTCTCCCGGCTGGACGACGAACCCGACGAAGCCGGCGACCATCATCGCGACGATCCCGAAGACCAGGTGATGGATATGGAGCCCGCCGGGCGTGACGTTGCCCGGCCACCAGGAGACCTGGGCCCGGATCATCCGCGTGCTGAACCGGATGAACCCGAACGAGAGCAGCATTCCGCCCAGCAGGATCAGCCCGGCGCGCTGCCCCTCCGTGTCGAGAGCCGCCCCGGTGTGGAGCTCGAGGCTCAAGCGGCGACCGGCGCCCTCTTCCCTGCGCGGCGTACCTTGACCACGGGCTCGACGAGATCGGCCAGGAACTCACCCGTGTAGGAGCCGGGCGTTGCGGCCACCTGCTCCGGCGTGCCGGCCGCGAGCACACGTCCGCCCTCCTCGCCTCCCTCGGGGCCGAGGTCGATGATCCGGTCGGCGGTCTTGATCACGTCGAGGTTGTGCTCGATCACGATCACCGTGTTCCCGGCGTCGACCAGCCGGTCGAGCACGTCGAGCAGCCGCTGGACGTCAGCGAAGTGGAGTCCAGTCGTGGGCTCGTCCAGGATGTAGAGGGTGTCGCCCGTCGCCACCTTCGAGAGCTCGGTGGCGAGCTTCACCCGCTGCGCCTCCCCGCCCGAGAGCTGGGTCGCCGGCTGACCTAGCCGGATGTAGTCGAGCCCGACGTCTTGCAGCGTGTCGAGCCGGCGCGCGATCTTCGGGATGTCGCGGAAGAACGCGCACGCTTCGGCCACCGACATCTCGAGCACGTCGGCGATCGAGCGGCCCTTGAAGCGGACCTCGAGCGTCTCGCGGTTGTAGCGCTTGCCATGACACTGCTCGCACGGCACGTAGACGTCGGGCAGGAAGTGCATCTCGATCTTGATCTGACCGTCGCCGCGGCAGACCTCGCAGCGGCCGCCCTTGACGTTGAAGCTGAAGCGGCCGGGCTTGTAGCCGCGCGCCCGCGCCTCGCGCGTCTGTGCGTAGAGCTGGCGGATGTGGTCGAAGACGCCGGTGTAGGTCGCCGGATTCGATCGCGGCGTCCGGCCGATCGGCGACTGGTCGATGTTGATGATCTTGTCGATCTGATCGAGACCGTCGATTCGGTCGTGCGCGCCCGGCCGCAGCTTGGCCTGGTGCAGCCGGTTGGCCACCGACGGGTAGAGCGTCTCGTTGATCAGGGTCGACTTTCCCGACCCGGACACGCCGGTCACGCAGCAGAAGACGCCGAGCGGGATCGGGACGTCGATCCGCTTCAGGTTGTGCTGGCGCGCCCCGCGGATGACCAACTCGCCCCGCGGCTCGCGACGGCGCTCCGGGACCTCGATCAGGCGCTGCCCCGCCAGGTACTGGCCGGTCAGCGAGGCCGGGTCGGCCTCGACCTCCTTCGGGGTGCCCTCGGAGACCACGTGGCCTCCGTGCTCGCCGGCGCCCGGGCCGAGGTCCACGACGTGGTCGGCGGAGCGCATCGTCCCCTCGTCGTGCTCGACGACGATCACGGTGTTGCCGAGGTCACGGAGCCGCTCGAGGGTCTGGATCAGCTTGGCGTTGTCGCGCTGGTGCAGCCCGATCGAGGGCTCGTCGAGGATGTAGAGGACGCCGACCAGGCTCGAGCCGATCTGGGTGGCGAGCCGGATCCGCTGCGCCTCCCCGCCGGAGAGGGTGCGCGCGGAGCGGGCCAGGTTGAGATAGCCGACCCCCACGTTGTCGAGGAAGGCGAGCCGCTCCGTGATCTCGCGCACGAGCAGCCGGGCGATGGCGCGCTCGGTGTCGGTCATCTCGAGCTCCTCGATCCAGCCGAGCGCGGCCCGGGCGGACATCTCGGTGTAGTCGTGGATCGAGATGCCGCCCACCTTCACGGCGAGGCTCTCGGGCCGCAGCCGGGCGCCCTTGCAGACCGGGCAGGGCTGCTCGGCCATGTAGCCCTCGACGCGCTCGCGGACGCCGTCGGAGTCGGTTTCCTCGTAGCGGCGCTCGAGGTTGTTGACGATCCCCTCGAAGCGGACGCTGTAGGAGCGGCGGCGGCCGAAGCGGTTCGTGTAGCTGACCTTGTGGCGCTCGCCCCCGGTCCCGTAGAGGAAGATCTCGCGCTCCTCCTCCGACAGCTCCTGCCAGGGCGCGTCGGGATCGATCCCGTAGTCCTCCGCGACCGCCTCAACCAGCCGCTTCCAGTAGCGGGAGTGTCCGAGCCGCCAGGGCTGAAGCGCGCCCTCGGAGAGCGACAGGGTCGGATCGGGCACCACCAGGTCGGGGTCGACGACGCGCTGGAAGCCGAGCCCGTGGCAGCGCTCGCAGGCGCCGTGCGGCGAGTTGAAGGAGAAGATCCGCGGCTCGAGCTCCGGGATCGAGGTCCCGCAGTTGAGGCAGGCGAAGCGCTCGCTGAACGTGAGCCGGTCGCTGACGTCGGGCGGCAGCTCCCCGGCCCCCTTCGCCCCCTTCGCTCCCTTCCTCCTCTCCTCGGAGGCATCGTCATCGCCGCCCGACTCGACTATGTCGATCTCCACGACGCCGCCCGCGAGCGCCGCGGCCGCTTCGACCGACTCCGAGAGCCGGCGTCGCAGGTCGCTCTTCATGACCAGCCGGTCGACGACGACCGAGACGTCGTGGTTGTACTTCTTGTCGAGCTTGATCTCCTCGTCGAGCCGGCGGAGCTCGTTGTCGATCCGCACCCGGCTGTAGCCCTCCTGCCTGAGCTGGCCGAGCAGCTGCTCGAACTCGCCCTTCCGGCCCCGGACGACGGGCGCCATGACCATGAACCGGGTCCCCTCGTCGAGGGTCATCACGCGATCGGTGATCTGCTCGACCGACTGGCCCTCGATCGGCTGGCCGCACTCCGGGCAGTGGGGCTTGCCGATCCGCGCCCAGAGCAACCGCAGGTAGTCGTAGATCTCGGTGACCGTGCCCACCGTGGAACGCGGATTCCGCGAGGTCGTCTTCTGGTCGATCGAGATCGCCGGCGAGAGGCCTTCGATCGAGTCGACGTCCGGCTTCTCCATCAGACCGAGGAACTGGCGCGCGTAGGCGGAAAGGGACTCGACGTAGCGGCGCTGTCCCTCCGCGTAGATCGTGTCGAAGGCAAGGCTCGACTTGCCGGAGCCGGAGAGCCCGGTGACCACGATCAGGGCGTTGCGGGGCAGCTCGAGGTCGACGTCCTTGAGGTTGTGCTCCCTGGCCCCGCGGATGACTATGCGCTCACTCCGTGCCATCACATCGAGTGTACGCGGGCGAACGGTTGTTCCCGCTCGGCTCGCGTACCGAGGCTGCGGCGCCCGAGCCAGCTCGCGCCGAGCGTGACGAGGCCGCCCGCGAGCGCAACCGCCATTCCGGCGTGAGCGCTCGACTCCGTGACCGCGATGCCGGCCAGCGCGTTGCCGAGCGCGGCGCCGCCCACGATCGCAGTCAGCACCCAGCCGGTCGCCTCGGCGGCCGCGCCGGTCGGCGCCAGGGAGTCGAGCAGCAGGTAGACGAGGGAGATCGAGGGCGCGAGCGCGATGCCGCTCAGGGCCATCAGCGGAAAGGCCGCGCCGATCGAGGGGACGGCCACGAGAGGAACCAGGGAGATCGCGAACACCAGCGCGACGGCGGGCAGGCGCTCGGCGGGCGGGCTGCGCCAGGCACGGGCCCCGTACCAGAGCCCCCCGGCGGTGCTCGCAAGGGCCTGAACGGCGATCAGCGTCCCACCGAGCTCCGCCGCCCCGTGCGCGGAGGCGAAGGCGGTGATCGCCAGCTCGGCGGCTCCCACCGCGATCCCGATGCCGAAGGCAGCTCCCATCAGAACCCAGACGCCGGCGGACCGCAGGGGCCCGATCCGCCGGTGCTGCGACGGCGCCCCGCGCCACCGGCGCGAGGCGGGAGCCGAGGCGAAGACAGCCGCCCCGGCCACCGTGAGGGCGATGCAGACGGCGAGCGAGGCGGTCGGCGAGGCGAGGGCGATCACCGCCGCCGCGATCAGCGGTCCGGCGATGAAGGCGACGTCGATGGCGACCGCGTCGAGCGCGAACGCCGCCTGGCGCAGCTCCCCGTCGGGGATGAGACCCGACCAGAGCGTCCGCATGGCGGACCCCTCCGGCACGGTGCCGAGCCCCGACAGGGCGCCGACACCCGCCAGCGCCGCGGTCGAAGCCCCGCCGTGCGCGAGAACGATCAGCGACGCGAACCCGGCCGAGGTGACCGCCGTCGCGCAAACGACCACGCGGGTCTGGCCGATCCTGTCCATGATCCGGCCCTGCACCGGCAGGGAGATCGCCGCGGCGACCGAGTAGGCGCCCATGACGATGCCGGCGGCGGCGAAGGAGCCCGTGGTGCCGTGGACGAGCAGCACGGTGGAGAGCGGCTGGGCCGCGATCGCCAGCCTCCCGATGACCACACCCGCAAGAGGCTGGGCGACGCCCGGGGCGCCGAGCACGCGCTTGTACGCCTCGGGAACCATGCGGACCCAGGTTAAGCTCGCGCCCGATGGCCGAGCGACCCCCGGTGAGCGGGATCTCCGAGCTCGTGCTCGAGGTTGCGGACCTCGAGGCGGCGCGCCGCTTCTACCGCGACGTGCTCGGCTTCGAGGAGACGCTCTACGGCGAGGGGGCCGAGGGCCGCTACTGGTACCTGGTCGGCGACACGGCTCGGCTGGGGCTGTGGACCGAGCAGGTCGGGCTCGCCGGGGGCCGCGGCGGCACTCACGTCCACTACGCCTTCAGCGTCCCGGACGACCGGATCGACGAGCTGAAGCGGCGGATCGAGGACGCCGGGGCCGAGGTCGAGGGCCCGATTCAGCTCGGCCCCGGCCGCGCCATCTACGTCACGGACCCGGACGGGAACGTGGTCGAGTTCTGGAGCCAGGACATGGCGGCGTACGCGCAGGGCGCTCGGGCCGGCGGCCCGCCGGGAACCTTCAGGCGCGAGCGGCGCGCCTAGCGGTCGAACAAACGTCCAGGCCGGCTCAACGTCGGCCTGGACAGGTCGATGCGGCCAGGGATGCCCGCTCGCCCTCGATCCTCCCACCGGCGCTCCACGCTCGCCCGCCGAACGCTCCTGCTGCTGGTCGGCGTGATCGTCGCGACGTTCCCGGCCCGGGCCGCGGCACTGTCGCCCGGGCTGGTCTCGGATCTCTCCTGGGGCATCTCGGATGCCCAGAAGACGCAGACGGCGACCGCGATGGCGGGCGCGGGCGCGCAGTGGACGCGGATCGGGCTGGGCTGGCGCAACCTCGAGCCGAGCAAGGGGAGCTACTCGAGCTACTACCTGCAGGAGCAGGATCGCGCGGTGCAGGCCGCCCACGACGCCGGCATCAAGGTCATCCTCGACGTGATCGAGTCCCCGCAGTGGGCGAGCGGCTCGACGAACAAGTACGCCGCGCCCCGGGACCCACAGGACCTCGCGGACTTCATGAGCTTCATCGCGAACCGGTACCGCGGCGAGGTCCAGGCGTACGAGATCTGGAACGAGGAGAATGGCTCGCGCTTCTGGCCGTCCGGCCCGAATGCCGCGGCCTACACGAGCCTGCTCAAGGCCGCCTACCCGGCGATCAAGTCCGCCGACCCCTCGTCCACCGTCCTCTTCGGCGGTCTCGCCAACAACGACTACCGCTACGTGGAGGCCGCGTACGCGGCGGGCGCGAAGGGCTACTTCGACGTGATGGCCGTGCACCCGTACACCTGCTGGGCGCCGGAGGGCTACTACTGGGTCGATGCGAACGAGAACTGGGTCGCGGGCGAGGGACCGCGCCCGGCCGGCACCCGGATCACCGAGTACGCCTACACGGGCTACCGGGAGGTGAGGGCGTCGATGCTCGCCAACGGCGACGACAAGCCGATCTGGTTCACCGAGTTCGGCTGGTCGACCGGGTCGAGCGGAAGCTGCACCGTCGATGAGCCGACCCAGGCCTCGTACCTCACACGCGCCTACCAGCTCGCCGCCCAGGACCCCTATGTGCAGGTGGCCCTCTGGTACAGCTTCCGCGAGGACTACTGGGCCGATCCCTCGACCGACTGGGATGCGGGCTTCGGACTCGTGCACCACGACTTCACACCGAAGCCCGCCTACTCCGCCTTCCGCGACTATGCGACAGGTGCCACCGCCGGCGCCGCCCCCTCGGGGAATGACCCGTCCGGCACCCCGGGCGCGACCGGCACGACGACGGCCGGGACGAGGACGTCGTCAGGGCACAAGCGGAAGAAGAAGCGGGCGCGCAGCGCCCGGGCGCGGCTGGCTAGCGCGCGACTCTCGCGATGACCTCTTTGAGGAGCTCGGTCCGGTCGCCGGGACCGAACTTCTCGATCAGCTCGGCCTCGATCGCGGCCGGGTCCTTGCCGTCGATGGCGAGCTTCATCGCCACCAACCGAACCGCGGCCTCGTCGCCGTTGCCCGCGGTTGGGGCCTCGGCCGAAGCTGCCTCGTCGGGCTCAGGCTCGGGTGGAGAGACGGGGGCCTCAGGGGCACCAGGCGGTTCCGCGGGCTGCGCAGGCTCCGGCTCGGGCTGCGGTTCCACAGGAGCGCTCTCCGCGCCGGGAAGGGCCGCCGATGCAGCGGCCGCCAGCGTTCCGCCGAGCTCGTCCAGGGCCCTCTTGGCCGCCTCGATCTGAGCACGAGCGTCGGCCTCGGCCCGCTCCCGAGCCTGCGCGGCATCCGCCTGCGCGGCCTCGCGGATCCGCTCCGCCTCGGCCTCGGCCTGTCGGACGATCTCCGCCGCACGCTCCTCCGCCTCGGCGATCACCCTCCTGACCGCGTCGGCGGCCTGGGCGGCGAGCTGATCGACCTGCGATCCGTGTGCCATCTGGTCGAAGCGTAATAGGGCATAGGATCGGTCCGCGCAATTCGCGCACCTCGGCTTGAGCTCGTCGACGACGACATCGCTCCAGGTCCTCCCGCTCGGCCTCGTCATGGTGATGGGGCCGCAGATCCTGACGGCGATCTTCCTGGTCACCAGCGGCAAGCCGGTCAAGAACTCCATCGCGATGCTGGTCGGGGTCGTCCTCGCGGCGTCGCTCAGCATCGCGATCTGGTACGGGCTTTCGAGCGTGATCGGGATCAGCCCGCCGCAGGGATCGGGACCGAGCACGACCGACTTCGTGGTCTCGGGTCTGCTGGTCCTGGCGATCATCCACACGTTCCGGGGCCGGGGCAAGGCCGAGGTCCCCAAGTGGATGAGCGCGCTCCAGGAGGCCGAGCCCAAGCGGGCCTTCAGCCTGGGCTTCCTGCTGATCCTCCTGATGCCGACCGACATCGTCGCGGTGATCTCCACCGCTCACTGGATCCACAACAACGACCTGAGCGTCTGGCACGGCTGGCCGCTGGTGGCGATCACCACCCTGCTGATGGCCCTCCCGATCGCGGCCTATCTGCTGCTCGGGCGCCGTGCCCGCGAGGCGATGCCGGGCGTCCGCAACTGGCTGACCGGCAACGCCTGGCTGGTCAACATGATCGTGATGGCCTACTTCATCTACCAGCTGCTGAAGTAGCCCGCGACCGCCGCCGGATCGCTCAACGGGTACCGCTCACCGCCGAGCTAGGCCGCCCAGGAGAAGCTGGAGCGAGAGAGCCAGCCTTGGTCTCCGTCTGCACGCCGAAGGCGTCGATCGAGGAGCGGGTCGCCCGCGAGACGTTCAGCTCGGAGCCGACCGGATGGAAGATCCCGGTGATCCTGACGGGCTCGCCGTTCTCAGCCCCGAACGAAACGACGTCCTCGATCGCGATGTCGACCATGTCGCCGATCTTGACCGAGTGATTGAGGCCATCGTGCTCGATCTGGATCGACGCGCGCTCAACGCCCAGGTTCTCGCCGACGAGTGGGCTGAGGGCCTCCATCGGACCGCCGAGCGCCCCCGAGAAGACCGCGCCGAGCTTCTCGACCTGCTCGTCCGATGCGGTCTCGTCCATGATCACGCCGAGGCGCCAGTTGCCCTCGCTCATGATCTTCGGGGTCTCGGCGACGGCCACGACCTTCTTGCCGCTCACGTCGACGCCCTCGACCTCGCCCTCGTCGATATCGAACACGAGCGCCACGCGGCAATAGTCATTGGTGGCGCCGAGCGAGAGCGAGGCCGTGCATGGACAGACCACGTCGCACGAACAGCTCTCGAAGTAGGACCCCTCGATATTCCAGGACATCTGGCCTCCTCAGCCTCGGTCGATGGCGCCGCAGTCTCTTGCACGGCCGGGCGCCTGTCAAGTTGCGGCGCTAGGCCCGAATTGCGTCCAGGTCCGCGCGGAGCTCCTTGAGCTCGTCGCGGATTCGCGCCGCCTCCTCGAAGCGGAGGTCGTCCGCGGCGGCGAGCATCTCCTCCTCGAGCTGGATGACCAGCCTCTCGAGCTCCTCCGGCGTCTTCGTCGCGGTCTCCTCGCGGCGGCGACGCCGGCGCCGAGGTGCCTGTGACTCCATCGCCAGGAACTCCGCCATGTCGGAGATGCCCTTCTTGACGGTGGCGGCCGTGATGCCGTGCTCCTCGTTGTAGGCGAGCTGGATCGCGCGGCGGCGGTCGGTCTCCGAGATCGCCTTCCTCATCGCATCGGTCTCCTTGTCGGCGTACATCAGCACACGGCCCTCGACGTTCCGGGCGGCGCGGCCGATCGTCTGGATCAGGCTGGTCTCGCCGCGGAGGAAGCCCTCCTTGTCCGCGTCCAGGATCGCGACCAGCGAGACCTCGGGGAGGTCGAGGCCCTCGCGGAGGAGGTTCACCCCCACCAGCACGTCGTACTCGCCCAGCCGAAGCTCGCGGATGATCTGGATCCGCTCGAGCGTGTCGATCTCGGAGTGCAGGTAGCGGACCCGGAAGCCGTGCTCGAGCAGGTACTCGGTCAGGTCCTCGGCCATCTTCTTCGTCAGGGTCGTGACCAGGACGCGCTCGTCGCGCTCGGCCCGCTCCCGCACCTCGTTCATCAGGTCGTCGATCTGGTTCTTGGTCTCGCGGACCTCGACCTCGGGATCGACGATGCCGGTCGGGCGGACGATCTGCTCGACGATCCGGGATGACTGGGCCCGCTCCCAGGGACCCGGCGTCGCCGAGACCAGCACCATCTGGTCGACCCGGTCGAGGAACTCGTCGAACTTGAGCGGCCGGTTGTCGATCGCGCTGGGAAGCCGAAAGCCAAAGTCGACCAGTGTGGACTTGCGCGAGTAGTCCCCCTCGTACATGCCGCCGAGCTGCGGGATCGTCTGGTGGGACTCGTCGATCATCACGACGAAGTCGTCCGGGAAGTAGTCGATCAGCGTGTACGGCGGGCTGCCCGGCGGGCGGCCGTCGAGGATCCGCGAGTAGTTCTCGATCCCCGGGCAGAAGCCGAGCTCGCGGAGCATCTCCATGTCGTAGCGGGTGCGCTGCTGGAGGCGGTGCGCCTCGAGCTGCTTGCCGTGCTCCTCGAAGTAGGCGACCCGGTTGCGCAGCTCGCGCTCGATCTCCTCGACCGCCCTCTCCATCGTCTCCTCCTTGACGACGTAGTGGGTCGCCGGCCACACCGAGACGTGGTCGATCGCGTCGAGGACCTCGCCGGTCAGCGGGTCGAAGTGCTGGATTCCCTCGATCTCGTCGCCGAACAGCTGGATCCGGTAGGCCGACTCGGCGTAGGCCGGGTAGATCTCGAGGATCTCGCCGCGGGCGCGGAAGGTGCCACGCCCGAGCGTCTGGTCGTTGCGGCGATACTGCATCCCGACGAGCTTGCGGAAGACCTCCTGGCGGTCGATCCAGTCGCCGATCCGGAAGAGCTGCATCTGCTCGCGGTAGAGCTGCGGCGAGCCGATCCCGTAGATGCAGGAGACCGAGGCGACGATGATCACGTCGTCCCGCGCGAACAGCGAGGCCGTGGCCGCGTGGCGGAGCCGGTCTATCTCGTCGTTGATCGACGAGTCCTTCTCGATGTAGAGGTCCTGCGCCGGCACGTAGGCCTCGGGCTGGTAGTAGTCGTAGTAGCTGACGAAGTACTCGACCGCGTTCTCGGGGAAGAACTCGCGGAACTCGTTGCAGAGCTGCGCGGCCAGCGTCTTGTTGTGCGCGATCACCAGCGTCGGGCGCTGCACCCGCTCGATCACCCCGGCCATCGTGAAGGTCTTGCCGGTGCCGGTCGCGCCGAGCAGCGTCTGGAAGCGCTCCTTCGATTCGATCCCCTCGGCCAGCGCGTCGATGGCCTTCGGCTGGTCGGCCGTGGGCGAGTAGGCGGGATTGAGCTTGAACTTCGGCATCGATCCAGCGTACTGGCCGCCGCCGGCGTCCCAGCCGGCCCCCGGCGTCGGCCGCTAACCGTTGATGAAGCCGAGGCTCGTGGAGACGCGCGAGTAGACCGTCGGTGCGGCGGGCAGCCCGCAGAGGGCGCCGCCGTAGGACACGGTTCCGACCTCGACGGGGGTTCCGCCCACGTCCGCGACCAACGGGCCGCCGCTGTCGCCCGAGCAGGCGGTGGTATGGATCTTGAAGCGGCCGCCGTGCTTGCGCTTCGGCCCCAGCGCGCAGATCATGCTCTCCGGCGCGAACAGGTCGCGCGTGTAGGCCTTCAGGCAGCGGGAGTCGGCGCGGACCTGCTCGACCGTGGATTTGAGGAATCCCGAGAGGTGGGTCCCGAACGGGTTGGTCGCGCCGTACCCCGCCACCTGGAGCACCGCGCCGGGCGAGGCCGTCGCCGCGCTCTGGTCGGGTGTCGCGAGGGCCACCGGCGCCACGCTCACCGGTTGTGCGAGGTCGAGGGTCGCGACGTCGTGCAGACCGGTCTGCTCGAAGTCGGGATGCACCCGGCCCGAGACGACGCCGATCGTCTGACCGACGGAGGTGTCGCGCAGGGTCGGCCGGCCGACGATCACCTGGAAGTTCGCGACGTTGAAGCCGTCGACGCAGTGCCCGGCGGTGAGCACCCGCGTCGGCGAGACCACCGAGCCGCTGCAGTGCATGTGCCCCTTGCGGAAGATCGCGACCGCGAACGGCCACTGCGCGGTGTTGGCGGGAAGGCCGCCGACGATCGAGCGGTGGGCGCGCGGTGCCGCCCCGGCGCCGGCGGGTAGCGCGGCGAGCAAGGAGGCGCAGGCGATCAGCGCCAGCAGGATGCGGTGTCGGCGACTTGATTGCAAGTTCTCTCCGGGTCCCGGCGCCTCAGTCGAGCCCGAGCTCGTGCCGGTAGTGCCGCGCATACTCGTCGCGCTTCTCGATCACATTCTCCACGTAACCGCGGGTTTCGGGAAACGGAATCTCGTCAACTTGCAGGTTCGAACCTCCCCAGGCGACGACGTTCGACTCCCCCGCGTTGTACGCCGCGAGGGCGGCGACCTCGTTGTCGCCGAACCTCTGGAGGAGGTAGCGGAGGTAGAAGGTCCCGTAGCGGATGTTGATGTCGGGGTTCGAGAGATCGTCGAACTTGAAGGTCTGGCCGCCGCTGAGGCGCTCGATCGTCTTCGCGGTGCTCGGCGTGATCTGCATCAGCCCGCGGGCGCCGGCGTGCGAGGTCTGGTCGCGGAAGCGCGACTCGGCGTAGATCACCGCGGCGATCAGGTCCGCCGGGACGCCCTTCTCCCCGGCCTGCTGGCGGATGATGTCCTCGTGCTGGAGCGGCAGCGTCGCCTCCTCGAGCGCACGCTGGAAGCGGTCGCTGTTTGCGATCAGGAACGCGCCGAGCGCCCCCACGACCAGGCTGCCGGCGATCACCATCGCCCGGCGGCTTCGCCGAGAGCCCCGGCGACTGCTCGCGCGGGTCGTCCGCCGCCTCCGGGAGCGGGCGGTGCTTCGCCGGGATCGGCTGCGGGCAGTCCGGACCGACGCCCCCGGGCTCACGGCCCCTTCTCCGCTCTCAGCCGGCTCATCAGCTCGCTCACCATCGACTCCAACGCTTGAAGCGACGCATCGTTGCGGATCACGTGGTCGGCACGGCGCTCCTTCTCGGCCTGGTCGAGCTGGCGCGCCTCTCGCCCCTCGAGCCCGGCCTGCCCGCGCGCTCGCAGGCGCGCGTCGCGGAGCGCGTCATCGGCCACGACGGCGACGGTCGCATCGAATGCTCCCTCCATCGCCGCCTCGAAGAGCAAAGGCACCTCGACCACGGCGACGTCCACGTCCGGTCCGAGGCTCCGGCGCCACTCGAGAACGTGGGCGCCGACGCGGGGGTGCGTGACGCTCTCGAGCCACTCGAGCTCGCCGCGATCCGCGAAGACGATCTCGCCGACGCGGTCGCGGTCGACGGTCCCGTTCGGGGCAATCCCCTCGCCCCAGCGGCCGATCAGAGCCGAGCGCACCTCGTCGTCGTCGAGCAGGTCGTGCGCCACGCGATCGGTCGAGAGGGTCGCGGCTCCCAGCCGCTCGAAGGCGGCGAGCGCCTCGGACTTCCCCGCCCCGATCCCGCCGGTGAGGCCGACGAAGACCGTCAATCCTGCGCGGGAGGTGGCTCCTCCCCGCTTGAAACGGGTGGCTCCTCGGCTCCGCCTGCGGAGCCCCCTCGCACGTCGTCCGCGGGCGGCTCCTCGCTCGGCGCCTCCGCCGGCGCCTCCTCCTCCGCCGGCGCCTCCGGTGGAGCCTCCGCTGCCGGCTCCTCCGGGACGGGCTCCGCTGCCGGCTCCTCCGGGGCGGGCGCGACGCCCTCCGGCTCCGGGGCGTCCTCGATCACGACGTCGTCGGTGACCTCGCGGGTCGGCAGCTCCTGGCCCTCGACGCGTTTCACGCTCAGCGAGAGGCGGCGGCGGGAGTCGTCCACCTCGAGGATCCTCACCTTGAGCTCGTCGCCGGGACGGACGACCTCGGCCGGGCTCTCGACGTGGTGCTGGGCGAGCTCGGAGATGTGGACGAGGCCCTCGACGCCCGGAAGGATCTGGACGAAGGCGCCGAAGGCGACGATCTTGGTCACCTTGCCGTCGACGACGTCCCCCTCCTTGTACTCGTTGAGGACGCGCTGCCACGGGTCCTCCTGGGTCTGCTTCAGGCCCAGGGAGATGCGTTGCCGGTCGCGGTCGATGTCGAGCACCTTGACCCGCACGGTGTCGCCGATCGAGACCACCTCGGAGGGATGGTTGACGTGGCTCCAGGAGAGCTCCGAGATGTGGATCAGGCCGTCGATTCCGTCCAGGTCAACGAAGGCACCGAAGTCGACGATGTTCGAGATCTTGCCCTCGACCACCTGACCGGGCTGGAGGCGGCCCAGGATCTGCTCGCGGACCTCCTTGCGCTCCTCCTCGAGCACCGCGCGGCGGGAGAGGACGACGTTGTTGCGCGAGCGGTTCAGCTCGATCACCTTGCACTCGAGCTTCTGACCCATGAACTCGTCCAGGTTCTGGACGCGACGGATGTCGACCAGCGATGCCGGCAGGAAGCCGCGCACGCCGAGATCCAGGATCAGGCCGCCCTTTACGACCTCGATCACAGTGCCCTCGACAGGCTCGCCGGAGTCCGCGGCCTTCTCGATCCGGCGCCAGGCCTTCTCGAAGCGGGCCCGCTTCTTGGAGAGGATCAGGCGTCCCTCCTGGTCCTCCTTGGTGAGCACGAGGGCGTCGACCTCCTCGCCCAGCTCGACCTCCTCGGACGGCTTCACCGTCTTGCGGATCGAGAGCTCGTTCGAGGGGATGACCCCCTCCGACTTGTAGCCGATGTCGACCAGGACCTCGTCCTGATCGATGCGCACGACCTTGCCGCTCACCACGTCCCCCTCGCTGAAGGGGTGGATGGTCGCGTCGTAGTTGGGGACGAGCTTGCCGTCGACCTCGATCAGCAGGTTGTCCGAGGTCGCGGCGCCGTTGCCGGCCGCCTCAGGCTGTGCCGGCTGCTCCGTCTCGGGCGCGATCTGCTGCTCCGTCTCTGTGCTTGTGTCCGCCTCGGGCACGGCCGCACAGTGTGGCAGACACATCCGGCTCGCATGCATCCGCGGCGGCGGGCGCCCGTGGTTCGACTACCTTTGCGGGCGATGCCCAGGCGCCAGACCAAGCGCGGCAACCAGCGCACGCCGCTGAGCGGCGAATACGACGTGGTCGTCTGCGGAGCGAGCTTCGCCGGCCTCACCGTGGCCAGGCAGCTGGCCGGCACGCATGCCCACGTTCTGGTGCTCGACCGCTACGAGATCGGCGAGCGGCAGACCTCCGCCTGCGGGATCCCGACCGAATGGCTGCGGGTGATGGGGCTGGAGGCCTCGGCCAGGCAGGAGTTCGGCGAGCTGGTCGTGCACACCCCGCACGGGACTTCGCGCTACGAGCTGCCCTGGACGTTCTCCACCTTCGACTACCGGCAGCTCTGCGAGCTGCTCTGGGCCCAGTGCGACGCCGAGTTCGAGACGGCGAAGGTAGATGGGCGCACCGGGGAGACCGTGCACACGGATCGCGGTGACGTCTCCGCCCCGCTGATCGTCGACGCGCTCGGCTGGCGCCGGATCCTCGCCTCGGATGGCGGCTACCAGCCCCCGGAAGCGCCGCTCTCGCGCGGGCTCGAGGTGCATCCCGACGGTGGCTCGGACGATCTCGAGATCTGGATCGATCGCCGCTACGTGCCGGCCGGCTACGGCTGGCGGTTCCCCGCGCGCGACGAGCAGCGAATCGGGGTCGGCTCGTTCGACCCACGCTTCCACGTCAAGGACACGACCGTGCTGCTCGCGGACGACCTCGAGCGCCCGCCGGTCCGCTACCAGGGCAACTGGATCCCCCACAAGCTCCGAAGCGGGATCGAGGACGGGATCTTCTTCGTCGGCGACTCGGCGGGCCATTGCCTGCCGTTGACGGCCGAGGGGATCCGGACGGCGTTCTACTTCGGGATCAAGCTCGGCGATGAGCTGCGCGCGGTGGTCGAAGGCCGCCAGGACCGCGACGCGGCGCTCCGCAACTACGCCGAGTTCGTCGATTCGCACGAGTGGAAGTTCCGCTGGATGCTGCGGGCGCAGCGGCTGCTGCCGAGGCTGCCGGCCCGCGTGCAGCGGGCGGTGATCCGGGCCTGCGGGCGCAAGCGGTTCGTCGACTGGGCGTTCGGGCACTACCTCCGGATCGCACCGCCGGAGTTCGCGGGGCCACCCCCACAGCGCAGCGACAGCCGCGAAGCGGTCGCGACGGCTGCGTAGTCCCGGGAACTAGAACCCTCGGCGCTCCCGCAGGCTGTTCACCGAGCGGAGCATGTTGCGGTTGCCGTTCTCGCCGAGCTCGTGCCTGACGATCAGCGCGCGGATGGTGAACAGCGCCGCCAGCGCCGCGACGACGATCGCGGGCCCGCGCACCTCGCCCGGGCTGATCTCCCCCAGGGCGGAGAAGAAGACGAAGAGGACTACGGCCCCGAGACAGAGCACCGAGAGCGGTCCGAGCATCCTGCTCAACATCGGTCACCTCCTGTGACCCTGGGTGGACGGAACGAAGTTAGCGCCGCGCCCGGCCGCTCCGCATCGGCAGAACGACGTAATTCAACGAACGACCAGGTAGGTCCCGGCCAGCAGCAGCGCAACCCCCAGCAGGCGGGTCGCTGTGAGGGGTGTCCGCTCAAGGCCAAGGAAGCCGATCCGATCGAGGACAACGGAGGTGGTGAGCTGGCCGGTGACAGTGGCGGCTGCGACAGCTCCGGCCCCGATCTGGCTGACCAGGACGAGGGCCGAGAACACGTAGGCGGCGCCGAGAGCCCCACCGAGCAGGAGGTACCAGTCGACGTGCGCGACCTGGCCCAGGCCGCCGGCCTTGCCGCTCACCACGACGATTGCCGCCAGCAGGACCGTCCCGACGGCGAACGAGATCGTCGCCGCGGCGAAGCTGCCGGCGTGCTTGCCGAGGCCGGCGTTGATCGGCGCCTGCAGGGCGATGCAGCCCCCGACCAGGGCCATGATCAGCACGGCAAAGCCCCTGTCCATGGCGGGATCGTTTCAGACGGGCCGCGACGCCAACGTCGCGGGCCCTCCGCTACTTCGCGGCCAGCCAGTCCTTGCCGACGCCGACGTCGACCGCCAGCGGCGGGTCGAGCTCGAAGGCGCTACACATCTCACGCCGGACCAGCTCCGCGGCAGCGTCCATCTCGCCCACGGGGCCCTCGAAGAGGAGCTCGTCGTGGATCTGGAGAACCAGCCGTGTCTCGAGGTCCGACTCGGCGAGGGCCCGCTGGCAGGCGACCATCGCGATCTTGATGATGTCCGCGGAGGTGCCCTGGATCGGCATGTTCACGGCGAGTCGCTCGCCCTGGCCTCGGACCTGCGGTCGGCCGGAGCGGAGCTCGGGGATCGGGCGGCGCCTGCCGAGCAGCGTCTGGACGTAGCCCTCCTCCCGCGCGAACTCGACGGTCTCCTCGATATAGCGCTTGACGGCCGGGAAGCGCTCGAAGTAGCGCTCGATGTAGGACGCGGCCTCGTCCTGCTCGATGTTGAGGCGGTCGGCGAGCCCGTAGGCCGAAAGGCCGTAGGCGATCCCGTAGTTGACCATCTTGGCCTTGGACCGCTCGCCGGGCGTGACCTTCTTCGGATCCGCGCCGATGATGCCGGCCGCCGTGGCGGCGTGGATGTCCTCGCCCCGTGCGAAGATCTCGCGCAGGGCGTCCTCGCCGGCGATGTGGGCGAGGATGCGCAACTCGATCTGGTTGTAGTCGGCCGAGAGCAGGCGATGTCCGCGCGGCGCGACGAAGCAGGAGCGAATCGGGCGTCCCTCCTCGGTGCGGATCGGGATGTTCTGGAGATTGGGATTGGTGCTCGAGAGCCGGCCGGTGGCGGTGGCCGTCTGGTTGAAGGTCGTGTGCAGTCGGCCGGTCTCCGGGTCGATCAGCTCGGGCAGGGCATCGAGGTAGGTGCTCTTCAGCTTCGTGAGCTCGCGCCACTGCTCGATCCTCTCGACGATCGGATGCTCATCGCGGATCTGGGAGAGCACGCGCGCATCGGTGGAGAAGCCGGTCTTGCCGCGCCGCTTCTTGGTCAGGCCGAGCTCGTCGAAGAGGACCTCGGCGAGCTGCTGCGGCGACCCGATCGTGAACTCGTGGCCGGCCAGCTCGAAGATCTCGGCCT
>Ga0070741_10009594_pt1 | contig 18683 bp, 17 predicted proteins | sample Coa_R1_4_FD_66440 | JGI IMG/M metagenome (GOLD analysis project Ga0070741, IMG submission 66440) | Surface soil microbial communities from Centralia Pennsylvania, which are recovering from an underground coalmine fire - Coalmine... | ecosystem: Environmental > Terrestrial > Soil > Unclassified ...
CGATGGTGGGAATCATGGCGACCATCGCGGCGTGCGTGCTTGAGCCAGGAACATATTTCGCGATTAGCAGTCCGGCGGGAGTCGTAGGAAGCGCCCCGGAAGCGGCGGCAGCGACCATCAGCGGCTGGGGATTTCCCGTGAGCGCCGCGCACATGCACTCACTGGCCCAGATCGTCGGCGAGCAGACCTTGTTCAATCGCACCGGCGGCGCTCCAGCCTTCGCGGTTGGAATGGCGCACATTTTCTCCAACAGCTTAGGCGGACAAGCCGTGATGGCGCTCTGGTATCACTTTGCCATCATGTTCGAAGCGTTATTCATCCTGACCGTGCTCGATGCGGGAACGCGAGTCGGCCGCTTCATGATTCAGGACGCTCTCGGTCACGTATGGAAACCGCTCGGCCGGACCAGTTGGTATCCGAGCACGCTGGCGGCTAGCGCACTGATCGTGGCTGCGTGGGGATACTTTTTGTGGCAGGGTGTCAAAGATCCGCTGGGCGGCATTAACTCGCTCTGGCCGCTGTTTGGAATCTGCAATCAGTTGCTGGCCACCGTCGCGCTCTGCGTCGCAACTACCATCATCATCAAAACGGGCAGAGTACGTTATGCTCCGGTAACTCTGGCCCCACTGCTGTGGCTGGTTACAGTCACGTTCACGGCGTCAGCGCACAAGGTGTTCGATCCCAATCCGCGGATCGGCTTTCTTGCGCACGCGCAACAGTTGGCGTCGGCTGCGCGCCCACTGCCGGACGCGAGCCGCCTGATTTTCAACGATCGCCTGGACGCCATTGTCGCGGGCTCACTTGTCGTGCTGGTGGCAGTCATTCTGATCGAGTCAGCGCTGGAGTGGGCACGCGTGCTCTCCGGCAGGAAGCAGGCTGCGAGTTCAGAGTCGCCATTCGTTGCGAGTCGCTTTGCGCTGGAGGAACAGGGATGAGGTTCGCCCCACAAAAAAAACCTTGTCATCCCGAGCGCAGCGAGGGATCTGTAGTTGTCGGCTGTGCCGATCTGCTGCGGCGGTTTTCACGAACTGTCATCGCCACCCTTCGTGAGATCTTTGACGAATCCGCATACGCCCGGTTTCTTCAGTCCAACCGACTCGCCTGTTCGCCCCAATCATTCGCCGCCTTTACACGCGAGCAGCAGCTGGCAAAGGCGCGGCGGCCGAAATGCTGCTGACTGCAAGCAGCTGGAACGCTAGAAGCTAATACCTCGCTGCGTCCAGCTACAGTACACTTCCGCTATGCGGGTCATGGGGATTGACTGCGGTACGGAGTACACCGGCTACGGCGTCGTCGAACTAAGCGACCGCGGTGAACTGCACTGTGTCACGTGGGGAGCGATTAAGGTTCCTGCTCGCGACCCTATGCCGGTTCGGCTGTCGGCAATTTCCGAAGGTCTGCGCTCGATCATCCGCGAGCATCACCCCGACAATGTTGCCATTGAAGATGTGTTCTACGCCCTGAATGTGAAATCCGCTCTCAAATTAGGTCAGGTGCGGGGAGTGGCGATGCTGGCAGCTGCCTCGGCGGGGCTGGAAGTCGCTGAGTACGCTCCGCTGTCCATTAAGTCGGCCGTGGTCGGGTACGGCAAGGCGGAAAAACAGCAGGTGCAGCACATGGTGACCTGTCTGTTGAACTTGCCTGAACCTCCTCACCCTGAAGATGCGTCGGACGCCCTTGCCATTGCGATTTGCCACCTGCACACGTCGGCGACACTCAGCCGGCAGAGGGCTGCAGGAAAGTAATTCCCCAACTTGCGATATCTTAATTGCATGGTGAGAAGGCAGGTTGGCTTCGCTATCACGGTCCTGCTGGTGGCTTACGCGGCGCATGCACAAACAGCGGTGCCAACCATGACGTTCACCTTCAGCTTCCCGGGCTCACAACCCGATCACTACGTCATCTCGGTTTCCGGTGACGGTCACGCACGGTACGAATCGGATGGCAAACTCAGTTCGGACGCCGACAGCACTCCATATCAGAGGGATTTCAATGTGAGTCCCGAGTTTCGCTCGCGCCTCTTTGATCTTGCCAAGCGCACGCACTATTTCTCCGGCGAGATTGACTCGAAGAAGAAGGGAATCGCCTCAACTGGAATCAAGACCCTCGCGTACAAGGACGGCCAGAAGAGTGCCGAAGCGAGCTACAACTACTCTCCCAACCCAGCCGTCCAGGAACTCACCGGGATGTTTCAGGGTTTAGCGAACACCCTCGAGTTCGGCCATCGGCTTGAGTACTATCACCGCTATCAGAAGCTCGCGCTGGCTGACGAATTGAAGCGGATGGAAGACACCGACAACGGAACCAGCCTTCAGCAGGTCAATGCAGTCTCAGACATTCTGCGTCGCATTGCAGAGGACCAGTCCGTCATCAACGTCGTCCGTATGCGGGCTGAGCGCCTGCTGCAGAAGGCGGCAAGCCACTAAAGCCGCGATAAGTCCTCGCATCTGCTGTTACGCGCAGTAGATAGAAGATGCAACTATCCGCACCATTTCGGGTTCTAACCGGGTAAAGGGCGTAGTGTCGGGAGAATTGGTATGTCCACTCGCAGGGTAGCTCTCTCCATCGTGGCCTTCGCAATGTTGCTGGCGGTATCGGCATTTGCTGACTCGCAGGCGCGCATCGTCAGGCTCAGCAACGTTGAAGGATCTGTACAGATCGACCGCGGCACCGGGCAGGGGTTCGAAAAAGCATTTCTGAACATGCCGGTGACGCAGGGGAACAAAATTCGTACCGGCGATGACGGCCGGGCCGAAGTTGAATTCGAGGACGGATCAGCCCTTCGTATGACCCCGAACACGGTGCTGGAGTTTCCGCAGTTGTCATTGCGTGACTCGGGCGGCAAAGTTTCCACAATTAACATCCAGCAAGGCACCGCATACGTAAATTTCGCCGGGAAAGACAACGATGAGTTCGCGCTGAACTTTGGCCGCGAGAAGCTGGCTCTGACGCATCCAGCCCACCTCCGCATCGAAATGGGTGACGCGCAGGCGACTGTTGCGGTGTTCAAGGGAGAAGCCAGCGTACAGACTCCGTCCGAAACTGTAGAGATCGGCAAGAAACAAACGGCAACCTTCGACCTGGCCAACAAAGACACGGCGAGTGTCGCCAAGAACCTGGAACAGGATCCGTACGACTCCTGGGACAAGCAGCAGAACAAGTATCAGGACCGGTATTCGAACAACGGATATAGCGCGTACTCTCCATACGCGTATGGGACGAGCGATCTGAATTATTATGGCCAGTTCTTCAACGTTCCCGGCTACGGATATGTTTGGCAGCCTTACTTTGCCGGCGCCGGCTGGGACCCGTATGCGAATGGTGCCTGGATGTGGTACCCCGGATATGGCTATAGCTGGGTTTCGGCCTACCCGTGGGGATGGACCCCATACCACTACGGATCATGGTTGTTTGTGCCCAGCTATGGATGGATGTGGCAGCCGGGCGGCTCATGGGCAGGGTGGAACAGCGTCCCACGGGTGGTGAATCCTCCTGCGAATTTCCAGCTTCCGCACCCGCCAACAACAGGACACAGCACAATTGTAGTGAACCGCGGGCCAGCAACGGGTGGCGGAACTACTGGAAACAAAGTCATCGTCCGTAGCGGATCGGCCGGGCTGGGCATTCCTCGAGGCAGCGTTCGAGACCTCGGCAGAGTGCAGCGCCAGGTAACCGATCGAGGTGCGGTAACAACGACGGTCCATCCAGCGCCGGTAACGCCACCAGCGGCGGTGACGAGGGGGACAACCGCTACACGACCTGCGGCGACCACGACGCCTCGGATCAGTGCACCGGCACCACATATGAGTGTTCCACGACCGGCTCCGCATTCGGCGTCGCCCCACGCCTCTACACCGCACAAATAAATCGCGTATAGCAATTCAGGCGGCCTCCGGGCCGCCTTTCTTATTAAGAACTGAGGGCGGGCAACTAAGAATTGATATCTAAGCCCCTGGTTTTCAACTTCGTGCATCCTGCCGCCGTTTCTAACATCTGATTTACCGCGTGTCCTCTGTACAATGGAAGTCTTTGTCAACCATGAGCGGGGATCTCCAGCGAACGCGAGGGTTTCGGCGGTGAAGGTGCAATGTCTGCCGTTTTCTGAAATCCCGCATACCACCCGCCTCTTTTCCGACTTCCTGAATCAATCTCCCGCAGTCCGCCAGTTCTACCGCCGCTCGCCACGATTTTCGGATTGGTTTCAAGACGAAGCTTCGCAGGTTCCGCACGACCGGCAGCGGCACCAACAGGTCGCCGATGTACTTGAGCGCCAGAATCGCAACTGGGGCGCGCCAAATGCGACTTTGGCTAATCTCGCTCGTCTGCGGGCCGGTGCAAACGCCGTCGTGACGGGACAGCAAGTCGGCTTGTTTGGAGGGCCAGTATTTTCGATCTACAAAGCCCTGACGGCGATCAAACTTGCACGTGAGGCAACATCCGCCGGCATCGAATCTGTCCCGGTCTTTTGGCTTGCCACCGAGGATCACGATCTCGCTGAAATCAACCACATCGAAATTCCCGGGCCTGATTACATTCCCACTCGGATTGAAACACCAACCCGTGGTTTGCCCGACGCGCCGGTTGGAAGCATTGCATTTGGCGCCGAGATCGAAACGGTCGTTGCGCAAGCTGTGGAGTTGCTCGGTCCTTCAGAAGCGACGGATGTACTGAGTGACTGCTATCGCCCGGGCGAGACTTTCGGCAGTGCTTTCGCCCGGCTGTTCACACGACTGTTTGCTGAGCACGGCGTGATTCTGCTGGACGCGTCCGATCCCGAACTCCACCGCATTGCTGAGCCGCTGTACCGTGCTGCCATCGAGCGGGCGCGAGACCTCGACGCGGCTTTGCTCGCACGCGGCAAGGAACTCGAGTCTGCGGGCTATCACCAGCAGGTGAAGGTGACAGGGTCTTCCACGTTGCTGTTCACGTTCCGCGATGGCGCACGCGTTCCCATCCATCTGCGGGCCAATGGCGGTGGTCAGGATTTCGTAATTGGTGAGGAAAGAATCCCGGAAGCCGAGTTGCTGCGCCGGATCAGTGCCGCGCCGCATCATTTCAGCGCCAATGTGCTGCTGCGTCCCGTGGTTCAGGATTATCTTTTGCCTACGCTCTCCTATGCTGGAGGGGCAGCTGAGGTGGCGTACTTTGCCCAGGCGGCGGTCGTCTACGAGGCCCTTCTAGGGAGAACCACTCCGATCGTACCCCGCTTTTCCGCTACCATCATCGAACAGAAAGTTGAAGCATTACTTGAGCGGTACCGATTGCGCCTCAATGACCTGTTTCATGGTCCGGAAAAGCTCCGCGAACTGCTTGCCACTCATGCTTTACCGGGTGATCTGCAGGTCGCATTCGACCGCGCCGAGGGCTCTATTGAAAAATCAGTGAGGGAGATCGAGGGAGTTCTCAGTCGGCTCGACATTACGTTGGTTGACGCTGCCAAGCGTGCCGGCTCGAAAATGCATTATCAGTTGAATCGTTTGCGTTCCCGCGCGGCGAGGGCTGAATTGATGAAGAGTGAAATCCTGGCGCGTCATGCCGCATTGCTTAGCAATGCGCTCTATCCCGGCAAAACGCTCCAGGAGCGCGAAATCGCTGGCCTGTATTTTATTGCCCGCTACGGACGAGGTTTGCTCGACCAGTTATTCGAGACGATCCACACCGCGTGCCTCGATCATCAGATCATCTCCCTCTGAATACCGCGACTCCGTGACGTTGTAGCCTCCGGCAAAGCCCAGTTTGTCATCCCTCGCGCAGCGAGGGATCTGCAGTTCCCGCCATGTCCAGTTGCCGCTCGAATTCCTGAAGCGATTCCACCCGCGGAAAGCCATCGTTTTTGTACGCGCCAGCCACGTCAAACAACATGGCCTGCATTCCTGCGTTAGTCGCACCTGCGTAGTCGACCGAGTAGGCATCTCCGACATAGAGGCAGTGCTGAGGCGCTACATCCATAGCGAGAACAGCGGCTTCGAAAATGGCCGGATGCGGCTTCTCATGACCGACCAGGCCCGAGTCGGTGATAGTGCGAAAGCAGTCGGCGATTCCGTTTGCAGCTAGCAGAGCTTCGATCTTGCCGTCGGCATTGGAAATCACGCCAATACGGTACCGTTCTCCGATGCGGTCCAGGATTGCGCGCGTTCCTGGCCGGGCGTGGCCCCAATTCGCGGATATGCGGGTCGCGTTCACCAGCTTGTTCCGGAGCTGGTCATCCTGGATTCCGAGTTCTTGCAACAGGTGGGTATAGAAAAGAAACCAGAAGCTGTGATCGGCTAAGCCGCGCGCCATCTCGGCATCGAATTCCTTTTTTGTGCGTCGCTCGACCGCGTGCCAGAGCTCGATGCTCGGTTCCTCGGCTAAGGCCCGCAGCGGTTCAAGGATGATCTGCTTGTCAGGGAATAGCAGGGTATTGCCAACGTCAAAAAAAATTGCCTGAATGCCGTCGCGTCCCATTCATCCATTCTATCCAGTGCAGTCGTGCTAAGGCGAAGTGTGGCGGGTGTTACCGCAGCGGCTGTCCCGCATCGAGCACACCTGAAGCGGTCGCCCAAGGATGGATGTCCGGCTTTAACAAGCCTGCTTTGACGGCGGGATCGAGTTTGACTAGGTTCGCGGTCTCATCCGCTCCGACCCGAAAGATCTCAACCCCGCGCAATTCACCCGGTTCAGTGAAGGGGAATGGCGCAGCGACTGCAATCTTCCCTCCGTCGATCAATCCCTTGATAAATGCGGGATGTAGTTTGACGATATTTGCGAATTGCGGAGATGCGGGGTCCCATGCGTCCCCGCGATTCAACAGCACAAGCGTGTACTGCTCCATTTGATTGGGAGTCTTTGTGTCGTGAATGGCACTGCGATCGATGTTCCAGGGCCCGTGCACCTCGGCAGCGAGGCGCCCGGCTTTCACCGCAGGATCGGTATTGGCCCAATCCTCGGCCTGGGCCAGTGAGTCGGCCTGCAACACGAAGATGCCTCGTAGCGCTGTGTCATCCATAAACGGACCAGCCATGACCAGCTTGTGTTCGTTATAAAGCTTGCGGATGTTCGCCATGTGGGCTTCCTGAAGCTTCTCTGCTTCCTCTTTGCCCAATTGCGGCGGGTTTGCAGGACGCTTCAGCAGCACGAAGAAAAGCTGCGGGCCGGGGCTTTGCGCGGCCGTCTGTGCGACTGCGGATATTGCGACTGCTAAGCTTAAAGAGAACAGCAGTAGTCGGGCGGCATTCGTTTTCATCAGTCGTGTCCCCGAGTATTGGACGAAGATCCGTGTGACCGGTTAGGGCTCTAGGTGCAAACGGTCGGTAGCATTTTTCTCCACCGCGTCGCGCGAATAAAGCAGAGGGAAGTACGTGCCGTCATCCCACATGTGCATCAGGTCCGAATAATGCGGACTGCCGGGTTGGCCACTCTGACCCGGACTGTTCACCGCAACCGAGCGGTCCCAGTCGGATGTATCGAGAATCTCGCGATAGCTTGCGCCTCCAAGCTGCTCTAACGAGTGCTCGTACCAGGTGGCGTTCACGGTGTAACCATCGCCAGGACGGGGCAGCGGACCGAGGTCCATCAGCGCAGCCGCGCCCGTCGTCCGATCCAGCGGGTGACGGAAGCGCACCACATGTAACTTCCCCCACGACCACTTCGCCGGATCGGCTCCTTCGAGTTCACGCATCTTCTCCCAGGCAGTGTGCAGAGTTTCGCGGAGCAGCATATCTCTGGCGGCCTCGGGTTTATCTCCGAATACCCCGGGTGCAGGACGAGATAGCTGTCTTTGAACTTGCAACGGTGACCAGTCCAGCACCTTCCATAGAGATTGCGGCGCTGCGCGATGGATCACCGCCGTCGTCAATTCCTGAGTCCATACTTCGTACAGGGCGGCTGCGGCGGAATCGCGACTGACGACGTGATCCCAATTCAGCAGTAATTCGGCGGCGGCATCCTGTTTGTCGCCCGTTGCAGCACGCAGCATCTGGGTAAGCTGCTGCGCCGGAAGTGAGAGAACATCGGTCTGCAAGTGCTGCAGATCATCAACTGTGAGCTTCCGGCCGCTGTCACGTGCATGTGAAAGGATGTTGGTGATCCGCTCGAAGCGAAATCCCGGCGCCCACTCGTACCCGACTTTGTACGGATAATTCTCGGCAATCATCTTATGATTCGCCGTCGCGATGAATTCGGCCTGGGGATTGTAGGAATGCGGCAATTCGGAGTTGACCAGAAACCCCGACCATTCATAACCGCCGGAGCCGGGAACAGGCAACAGTCCAGTCCACTTGCGGATCGGCGCCAGTCCGGTCGAGTGCTCGCCAATGTTGCCTTCAGTGTCCGCATAGACGATGTTTTCTGATGGCACCTTCCAGCGCACCATCGCGGCTTCGAAGTCGTTCCAGTTCTGTGCCCGGTCAACCGCAAGCGATGCCAGATATCCCGCGGTACCCGGTTCCGCGCCGACCCAGCGCAAGACCAGCGCGCGTTTCGCGTCTTCCCATAGAACCGGACCGTGCCGGGTGAACTTCAGGTCCACCACCGCATCCGGACCGCCGCGAATAGCGAACTTCTCCTTCTGAACCTGCATTCGCTCCCAACCGTGCTCCGTTTTGTATTGCAGAGGATCAGAAGGATTGAGCTGTTCGATGTAGAGGTCCTGCTGGTCGAGGCCGAAGATGGTGAATCCCCAAGCGACATGTTCATTGTGCCCGAGAGCTACCCCCGGCAGTCCCGGCTCGCCCGCACCGATGACGTTCCAGCCGGGCGCGACCAGGTGGACCATGTAGCGCAGCGACGGCTCGGCAATAACGCGATGCGGATCGTTGGCCAGCAGCGGCTTGCCGGTGTTCGTCAAGGCACCAGAAATCGTCCAGTTGTTGCTTTCTTCAAGCGTGTATGGAGGGAATTCAATTCGGGTATCGCTGCCCACGAGATCGCGGAGAAGGCCGGGCCGCAGGCCAGTGAAGTCTACTCCTGGGGCGGGATCGAGCTGCACCGCGGGATCCAACTCGAAAAATCCTGAGGCCTTGTCTGCGCCGACGACCGAGACGGCGTGAGCATGGGCCAGCTCGCTGAAGGAATTTCCGGTCATTGAGAACGCCGCCATGCGATTTAGGCAATCTTCGGGCTTCCAGGGCTCGGGCTTGAATCCCGCGACCTGGAATTCGATCGGCAATCCCTGTCCACCGGGGCTGGTGCGGCTGGCGATGTAGGCGTTAATACCGGAAGTGAACGCTTCGAGGATCGGTTTGGTATCCGGTGAGTAGCTCTCGTATTCGGGCTTCATCTCGCCGCGATAGCGCAAGCGCCGGGCGTTCACGTCTCGCAGCAGGGCTGAGGGACCGAGTATCTCGGCAAGACGTCCCTGGCCGGAGCGCTTCCAGAGTTCCATCTGGAACAGGCGGTCCTGGGCTGCCACGAACCCCTGCGCGAAGAACAGATCATGCTGGTCCTGGGCATAGATATGGGCTACGCCCCAACGGTCGCGGAGCACGTCCACAGGCTGATGCAATCCGGAAACTTTAAGCGTTCCTTTAATTGTAGAAAGAGTCGCCAGGGCTTGATCTGCGAGTGACGGAGATTGGTTCTGTGTAACAGCGGCGCCGGTAAGGAGAATGATTACAACTGAAACCACCAAGCAGACCCGTTTCATGCGGCGCTAATTGTACTCGAAGCGGCGCTTGAATACGTTTCAGCTGAACGTCATTGCTACATCCGGGCGGGGCGGAGCTAACCATTCGTTGCGCCCTCGGTGCACCTTGGTTTTTGCCCTTCGTGAAAGCAAACAGGTATGATCTCCTTTTTTCATCCGCAGAGGTTTGCGGACGGACGATATCGGCGTGCTCGCCGAGCACCTCCACCATCTGCACATGTATACGGCAATTCAGCGCGCTATCTTCTCAGGGCCTCGGTGGGCCGTGTTCGCGCGCGTGCAGGTGGTTGTCCTGCTCGCCTTTCAGTACGGTTCCGACAGCGACAAAAAGTCAGACGTGTTCAATATCCTGTGGGGGCTGGTATTTGGTTTCGCCACCCTGAACATTCTCGGTCTGCTGGCTCGCCGTTTTGAACCCAACCGCAACCGGCTCAGCTTCGGCGAACTACTAGCAGTTCTAGTAGTCGTGGTGGCTGTATTCCTTCTCGGATGGGAGATGCTTTACCTCTTCCACGTGCTACCCATCAAGCTGCAACCCCACGACTAACATTTGGGTTATGATTGAAAAGCCATGGCGAAGCCGCAGACATCCGCCTTCGATGTCACCTGTCCTTGCTGCGGGGCAGTGTTGAAGGTCGACAGCGAATCCGAAGCGGTCATCGCGCATACAGCCGCAGTCAAGCCGAAGATGTTTAACGACATCGAAGAGGCTGCGCGGGCGATGAAAGAACAAGACAACCGACGGGAGTCAATTTTTCGGCAATCGGTCGAAGCGCAGAAACATGCCTCTGATCTGCTGGAGAAGAAATTTCAGGAAGCAATCAAAAAAGCGAAAGAGAGTCCCGATACGGGAAAACCCATTCGCGATTTTGACCTGGATTAACAAAAATTAGTAGCAAAATTCAGCAGCCTGTTTGTAGAATCAACCACATTCGCTCTTCACTCTGTTTTCACAAACATTTCTTTCTCGCACCTGTTTGCGGTTTACGCCCAAACGGTGAGCAGGTACGGAGACGCTTCGATGGCCTATGTGCCGGTACTACTCGGGCACCGCGGTATCAGGGTGAATTCTCAGCTTGGTGAAAATACTTTTGGTGCCTTTGATGCGGCACTCCAGGCCGGTGCTGACGGATTCGAGTTCGACGTGCGTCTGACCGGCTCTGGCCGCGGCTTGGTCTGCCACGATGATGTCGTCGAAGGCGTGGTAGTGTCCCGTGCCCTTCCGCATGAGTTGCGCCACCTCCCTGTGGTTCAGGACGTCATCTGCCGTTACGCGAATAAGGCATTCCTTGACATCGAATTAAAAGTTGACGGGTTGGAGCACCTGGTGCTTGACGCCTTGCGTAACTGTCCCGCACAGCGCGAGTATGTAGTTTCCTCGTTCCTACCCGAGGTCGTTATGGAACTGCGCGCTCGCAGCGCGCGGATTGTGCTCGGCATTATTTGCGAGACCAAATCCCAGCTGGCGCGGTGGCCCAACCTGCCAGTCGAAGGCGTCATTGTGCATCACAAGTTGGTGTCAGAGAACCTCGTCAAACAAGTCCATGGCGCCAAGAAGTCACTTTCTGTGTGGACAGTGAACGATCCGGCTGAGATGCGCCGCTTCGCCGACCTCGATGTCGATGTAATTATCTCGGACGATCCCAAGCTGCTGGTTGAGACTCTACGCCCCAAGAAAGATCCGAAAACCTTGGATCCAGGTTCGGGACTGCAACAGCCGCCTGCGAGCTAGCCTAATCGGCAGCCGCCTCCAGCAGCACTCCAGCTGTTGGTTTTCGCAAGAACGCTACCCGTTCACACTCGAAATGTTCCAACTGTTCCGCAGTCTCCTCGTTGCTCCACTTTAGCGCCGCACCGATTCGTGCCGCGGCATCACGGCTGCATGTCTCCGACCAGCATGCGCCTAGTGCGACTGGAACCCGCCGGAGCAACACGTCGGCCAGCGTGACTGCACACTCTCGCGATATGGCATACACCGCCTCGGCGACAATATGCTCGCTATGTCGGCAAAGAGGAGCTTTCATGACTGCGCCACCCGCTGCTAGCGCGGCGACGTGTTGTGTGCGGCTCCCGTGCCATTCGAGCAATGCTCGGGCAGTGGATTCGCTGATCGAAGCGGTTTGCGCAATGTCCAGCACGTAGCGGTTGAGAATGGGATCAGGATCTTCATCGACGAGCGCAACGGCTGAAGGACTGCTCTGGGAACGGGCCCCGATCCGGTCAGCGCACTCGCGCGCCAGACTGGCTGCGGTCGTCAGTTTACCGCCAATGACTGAGATCATCTGCGCAGCACCATCGTCTTTGTGATCGTGAAGATAGTGTCTGCGGCTGACTTCTGACGGTTTGGAACCGGACGAGAACGGCAGTGGACGCACGCCGGCAAAGGCAAAGCTTATATCGCTGCGCGATATTCCGGCGGTGGGAAAAAGATGTTGGACCGAACGCACGAGGTACTGGATTTCTTCTGCCGAGGGTTCCACCTTCGCCGGGTCGCCAGTGTGACCGACCTCGGTAGTGCCAACGAGCACCTGATCGTTCCAGGGCACCATGAAAATGGGGCGCCCATCGATTGCCTCGGTGTAAATTGCGGCGTTCGGTGCGCCAGTGAACCGCGGCAGCACGATATGGGAACCACGTACTCCGCCGATCATGGCCTGCGATGTCTTAATGCGTGAACGCTGGCACAGTCGATCAGCCCACGGTCCGGTTGCGTTAATAATCCAGTTCGCTTCCACGCGCTCGTCCTTGCCGCTTATTTGGTCCCGCAGCAATACGCCTTTTGCTCGGCCACTGAATACGTTAACCGCAAGGACCTGGGCATGGTTGCGGGCCTCTGCTCCGGCTTCCACCGCCTCCACCAGCCACTCCGCCACTAGTCGTTCGGGAAACTCGCACTGCGCATCTTCGAAGTCAAAGACGGACCAGCGCCGCCCGGAGTCGAGAAGACGGTGCAACTTATATTCGTCACCGTGCCCATTCCGAGACCGGGCGGGACCGCCGAGCATTCGGTATAGCCACAAGCCCGTGCGTACGGTGAGAGCCTTGCGCCTGCTGTTCTCGTCCAACGCCAGAAGGAAGCGCACGGGATGCACGAGGTGCGGACGCTCTCGCAATAGGCGCTGCCGCTCGCGAAGCGAACTGCGCACCAGACCGATCTCGCCATGTTCCAGGTACCGCAGTCCACCGTGAATGATTCGGGTGGAGCGGCTGGTCGTGCCTGCGGCAAAATCGTGCTGCTCGACAAGCAGCGTGCGACGTCCGCGGCGGGCGCACTCCCGCGCGATGGCAACGCCATTAATGCCACCGCCGATGACGATGACGTGAAAGTGCTCGCCTTCGAGCGGCCGTCGAAGTGGTGCCGTAAGTTGCACGCCGTGATTAGATGCCGGTCAGCAGGACAGATGCTTCATCCAGTCTGACGTTAGACTGCACATTGCGAAAGATGACGTTGGTCCAGAGGTCTACGAGGGGAACTCCGGTAACCTGTACGTCGTGCACTCGTGACGCAGCTAAACCTGCTCAGCTCAGCAATATAGGGCGAGTACTCGAAACCGGCAGGTAAAGCCCTCCGTGTCACAAGTGATTGTGATAGCCGCATTGCTCCCCTTCCCGCTCTCATTTAGAGTGGTTGCGCCGGAATGACGACCACGGGCGAACGGTTTGAGCGCGCAGTCTCGATTATGGCTCGCTTGCGGGCGCCTGGTGGCTGCCCGTGGGACCGGGAGCAGACGTTCGACTCCATCAAGCCCTACACGCTGGAAGAGACTTATGAAGTCCTGGAGGCAATTGACAATCGCGATTGGCACGAGCTCACCGGCGAGTTGGGCGACTTGCTCCTGCAAGTTTTGTTCTACGCGGAAATGGCCCAGGAACAGGGCACGTTCTCGATTGATGACGTACTTGATCGCCTTTCAAACAAGCTCGTAGACCGTCACCCCCATGTCTTCGGAGATGTTAAAGCTGATACTTCCTCCGAGGTCCTGCGCAACTGGGAGGCGCTGAAAGCCGAGGAGAAGAAGAAACGTCTCGCAGCCGGCGGAGGTAAATCAGCGAAGGACGAGAGCGATCCCGAATCCGTGCTGGCGGGAGTCTCACCGGCTATGCCGGCATTGCTGGAAGCTCACAAGCTCAGCTCGAGGGCGGCTCGTGTTGGATTCGATTGGCCAAACATTGCCGGTCTGTTCGACAAACTGCGCGAAGAAACCGTGGAACTCGAGGAAGAACTCCAACACGCGCCCTCGGTTGGATCCCAGCCGCGCGGTGTGGCAGGATCCGGAACGCAGCAGATCCCAGAGGAATTGCGCCATCGGCTCGAGGATGAACTCGGCGATTTGTTCTTCGTCCTGGTGAACATCGCACGGTATTTGTCGCTCGATCCGGAGTCGGCATTAAAAAAGACGAACCGGAAGTTCAAGCGACGTTTTCAATGGATGGAGCAGCGGCTGCGCGAGTCCGGGCGTACGCCTGAGCAGGTCTCCACGGAGGAATTGGAGTCATTGTGGCAAGCGGCAAAGCAGCAGGAGCTATCGAAGGAGTGAAAGCGGAGTCGATCGTGATCCGCAAATGCCACGAACTGGACGACATGCGATCGTGTGTCGCACTGCAAAAGGAAGTGTGGAATTTCACCGACATTGAACTCGTTCCTCTGCGGCTGTTTGTTGTGGCCGAGAAAGTCGGCGGCCAGGTAATTGGCGCTTTCGACGGCACGCAGATGGTTGGCTTTGGGCTTGCTGTTCCTGGATACCGCGGCGGCCATTCTTACTTGCATTCCCACATGGTGGGCGTGCGCAAAGACTACCGGGATTGCGGCCTTGGCCGGCGCATTAAGTTCTTTCAGCGCGAAGATGCGATTGCGCGTGGCTTCGAGCTGATCGAGTGGACCTTTGATCCGCTCGAAATCAAGAATGCATACCTGAACATCGAGCGACTAGGAGCGATTGCCCGGCGCTACACAATCAACCAATATGGCATCACTTCCTCGCCGCTGCAGGGCGGATTGCCCACGGATCGGTTGGTGGCCGAGTGGTGGCTCCGCTCGAAGCGGGTCCAAGCGGTAATAAGTGGCCGGAACAAATCGCGGTTTGAAATTCGGCAGAGCATCGCGGTCCCCGCCCAGATCTATGAATGGAAGGCGTCGCCGGACACGCGGGCTCAAGCCAAGCAGGTCCAGGAACGCAACCGCGAGCTGCTCTTGAGTGCATTTCGGAATCAGCTGTCCGTGCTTGGATACGAACGCGATCAGCAGGGGAACGGTAAATTCCTGCTCGGGACGTGGGACGAGCCCTGGATGTATGCAGCTCCATAAAGCTCCGTCCGACGCTATAACACATGAAAATTGAAGCCATCACACTGCGCGAAATTCAAATGCCGCTGGTGCATTTCTTCGAAACCAGCTTTGGCCGAACCTATAGCCGCCGAATCTTGCTCGTGACCGCGCACTGTAATGGCGTCGATGGCTGGGCGGAGTGCGTCGCCAGCGAGGATCCTTATTACAGCAGCGAGTGGATCGAGAGTGCGTGGCCCACAATCAAGCAATATCTCGCTCCGGCAGTCATCGGTCGCACGCTCGAATCAGGGCGCGATAGCGTGCCGCTGATGGCCAAAGTGCGCCATCACAATATGGCCAAGACCGCGATAGAAAACGCGCTGTGGGATGCCGAAGCTAAACAGAAACAGCAACCGCTGTGGAAGTTGCTGGGCGGCACGCGGCGCGAGATCCCATGCGGTGTGTCGATCGGCATTCAGGACAGCGTTGCGCAACTGCTCGACAAAATCGGAACTGAGCTGACGGCGGGCTATCAACGGATTAAGTTAAAGGTTAAACCCGGATGGGATGTAGAAGTCATGCAGCGTGTCCGCGAGCGCTGGCCCGACATTCTGCTCAGCTGCGACGCAAATTCCGCTTATACCCTCGGACAAGTTGAGCATCTGCGGAAATTTGACGACTTCAATCTACTGATGATCGAGCAACCGCTCTGGAACGATGACATTTACTATCACAGCCAGCTACAGCGTCAACTGCGCACGGCAATCTGCCTGGACGAATCGATTCGGCACTCCCGCGATGCTGCGCATGCGCTGGAGATTGGCGCGTGCCGCATCATCAATATCAAGGTCGGCCGGGTTGGCGGTTTTACTGAGGCGAAGAAAGTGCACGACGTGGCGGCGTCGAACCAGGTTCCGGTCTGGTGCGGCGGCATGCTGGAATCCGGCATAGGCCGCGCTCACAATATCGCGCTTTCGAGCCTGGAGAATTTCCGGCTGCCGGGCGATGTCTCCGCCTCGAAGCGCTACTGGAAGGAAGACATTATTGAGCCGGAAGTCGAAGTCACGCCGCAGGGAACCATTGTGCTTCGGGATGAACCCGGCACGGGCTATCGGGTCCGCACTGATCTCGTCGAAAAACTTACTGTGAGAAAAGAAACCATTCGAGTACGCGCGCAAGCGGGATGAGAGACATTGCGCTGGTCGCGGGAGAGACGGCGCTTGCGGACTTTCCTGTTCCACCCTGGGCCTCAGTAGCTAGAAGTAGGATTTGTCATTCCGAGCCGTCCGCAGCTGCAAGCGAGGACGTGCGAGGAATCTGCATTTTTTTCGCAACCGCAGATCCCTCGCTGCGCTCGGGATGACAACAAAGACCCGCAGATCCCTCGCTGCGCTCGGGATGACAACAAAGACCCGCAGATCCCTCGCTGCGCTCGGGATGACAACCAAAGGCCTGCAGGTCCCTCGCTACGCTCGGGATGGACAAGCATCTAGGACCCGCTTAAGGAATTCACCGCCGCGCAGGTTAGAGGTCGCTGATCGCGGGCGTCATTTCTGCAGTTCCTACCACTTGCGCCGGCAAGTGGATTTCTACAACTAGACCGCCCTCGGGGCGGTTCGAGGCTTTCACGGATCCTCCGTGAAAACGTACCGCGCGTTCGACAATTGCCAATCCGAGTCCTACGCCGCCCGTCTGGCGCCCGCGCGCGTCGTCAATCCGGTAGAACGGCTCAAAAAGCTTATCCAGAACGCTTTCCGGTACGCCAGGGCCGCGGTCGGCCACTGTGATGACGGCTTCATTGTCGCCGATGCGACCGAGCGTGACCTGCACGTCTGTGTTTTCTGCGGTATAGCGGATTGCGTTTCGCACTACGTTTTCGATTGCGCTGCGTAACAGCCCGGGATTTCCGCTCACCAGCGCGTCTGACTGGGTGTTCACCACCACGTGACAATTGCGATTTTGTGCCTCGAAATTGGCATCGGATGCGATCTCCGTGACCAACTGCTCTAAGTCCACGGGCAGGCGCTGCAGACCATCTTTACCATTCTCCAACCTTGCGATAGTAAGCAGCCGGCCAATCATTTCGTTCAGCCGGTTGCTTTCCTGCTCAATGCGGTCCAGCGTCGCCTGCGTCTCAGGGCCAGTGCGCTGCCTGACCAGCCCGAGGGCTACGCTGAGGCGGGCCAGAGGAGATCGCAGCTCGTGCGAAATGTCGTTTAGCAGCCGGTTCTGCGCGTTCACCAGGTATTGCAGACGTTCGGCCATCGCGTCGAAGTCGCGCACCAGTTCCGCAATTTCATCGTGACCTGTTGTCTGTGATGCGCCGGCGCGTGCAGACAGATCGCCCGAGGCAAGGCGCTGGGTGGCTTCACGAAGCCGGACCACGGGCGCTGTAAGATATCGCGCCAAGAAGAAGCACACCAGACCTGACGAGATCACGGCGATGATGATCCCCAATCCCGGTACAGCATGGATACCAAATGGACCGTGATGTTCGGGCGGGAAATCTATGACAAGCGTGTATTGATGACCGTCCGGCGCGCTCATGTAGTAGCGCAGCAGACGTTCGGGACCGAGTCGGCCCCAGAAGCTCTCCGCGGTGCTTGCTTTTCCGGTGCGGACCCGTTCCACCCATTCCGGCGGCTTGCGTCCGGAGAGTTCGGTTCCGTGCTCATCGAAGACGTACGAGTGCACATGGTGCGCCTCGTGAATTCCGCGCAGGTATCGCCGCAGCGCTTCGGTTCCGCCCGTCTGATACTGCTGCACCGCCTCGCTCAAATACTCCGGCTCAAGTGACTGCACGCTGGCAATGTCACCCGACGGCCTCAATGCCGTCGTCACCAGGATGGCAAGCACCAGGAACAGGGCTTGCGCGACCCAGTACGACAGGAAAATCTTGAGGAACAGTCTCACTGCGGGCCTGCCTTTTCTCGGGGACGCGCGAAAATGTACCCGACACCGCGCACGGTCTTAATGTGTTCTTCGGTGTTATCGTCGGAATCGCCGAGCTTTTTGCGCAGCTTGCTCACGTGCATGTCAATGCTGCGGTCGAATGGCGAAAATTTTCGGCTCAGGACTGCGTCAGCCAGGCGCTCGCGCGTGACGACACGGCCCGCCTCGCGCAGCAAGGCTTCGAGGAGATTGAATTCTACCGACGTGAGATCAACCGGCTTTCCGGAGTGGCGGACGCTGCGCGTAGCGGGGTCAAGTTCAACATCTCCGACCGTGATTGCGGTGGGGCCCTGTCCGGCACCGGCTTGCTCGCCAGTTTTTGTTCGCCTCAGGATCGCGCGGATCCGAGCCACCAGCTCGCGCGGATTGAACGGTTTGGGCAAGTAATCGTCCGCACCCAACTCCAGTCCGACGATGCGATCCACGTCCTCGCCGCGCGCGGTCAGAAGCAGTACCGGGGTGCGCGAGTTATTACGCATCCGGCGCAGCACTTCGAAGCCGTTTAGACCGGGAAGCATGACGTCCAGTACTACCAGGACGTGCTCGCCATGTAATGCCCGGTCCAGTCCACGGGTTCCGTCGTAAACAGATTCCACCTGGAATCCCTCAGCGGACAGGTACTCAGCTACCAGGCTGCACAGCTCCACGTCGTCGTCAATGATCAGAATGCGGTCCATTCGCCAATCACAGTTTTACAACAATGACGCAGTGTTGAGCGTAAAGGATTGTCGGGCAGTGGGCAGCTGAGTTTTACAAAACTTTACTTGGGTTGACCGCCTTTTTACCCCATCTTACGGTGAAAGGTGTTCTTATTCAGAAAAGTGGGATGGCAGATACCCC
>Ga0070741_10009595_pt1 | contig 18683 bp, 11 predicted proteins | sample Coa_R1_4_FD_66440 | JGI IMG/M metagenome (GOLD analysis project Ga0070741, IMG submission 66440) | Surface soil microbial communities from Centralia Pennsylvania, which are recovering from an underground coalmine fire - Coalmine... | ecosystem: Environmental > Terrestrial > Soil > Unclassified ...
TGTCGGCCACGGCGAGCGCGCTGAAGCGGAGGTAGCGCCGCAGTGGGACCTGCCAGGTGGCGTGGAGCAGAGCGCGGAAGTCGGGGAAGCCATGGCGCTCGACGGCCACGCGCCGGTACCAGTAGAGCGACCACCCAGTGGCGATGAGATCGCCGACCAGCATGCCCCAGAGCAGGCCGGCCAGTCCCCATCCGGCTAGCATGGCCGCAATGCCGAGTGCGCGCCCGGCAATGGCATCGACGTTCTCGACGGCGGCGATGTGGCCCATGCGCCGCGCGGCCTGGAGCGCCGTCGTGGCGACGTTATAGGCCACGGCCGGCAGGCCGCCGAGGGCGACGATGCGCATCAGCCGGCCGAGCTCCGCGTTGCCGTACCATGCACCGGCCAGCCATGGGCCGGCGGCGAGGGCGACGATCATCACCAGCAGCGCCACCACCGCCGAGACCTTGAGGTTATAGCCCGAGGCGCGCGCCAGCTCGGCGCGGTTGCCGGTGGCGGCGGCCTGCGCCATCGGCACCACCATAAACTGGCCGAGACCCAGATTCCCCAGCAGGTTCACCGTCTGATAGAGCGCCTGGATAGCCAGAAACTCGCCGTACCCGGCGACGCCAAGGAGGCGCACCGCCAGCACGCTAAAGACGAAGCCGTAGCCCTTCTGGAGGGTGTTGCTGGCCTGCAGCCAGAAGACGTCGCGGGCCAGCTTGCGCCGCAGAAGGGCCTCGGCGGCCCGCTGCGGCGGCCAGAAGGTGAGCCCCCAGCGGCTGAGCCGGCTGAATGGGAGCGTACCGTTGCTCGCGCCGTTCAAGCCGGCCATCCTCGGCGTTCCTGCCATCGCTCGGCTTCCTTGCCCTGGGGCCGCGCGGTGCGGCGGCGCGGCCCGCCGGAGATTCGTCGGCACATCTTCCTCATCGTAACCGGTAGCAGAAGACCGCCGGCCGCGTCGCTAGCATACCGAGCGCACGCTGGCGTGGAGCACGTCCCGATAGTGCTGGAGCAGCAGCCGTGCCGAATCATCCCAGGGGCGGACGCACTGCCGCCCCGCCTGCCCCAGGCGATCGGCCAGCGCCGGGTCGTCAAGCAGCCGTAGCGCGGCCGCGGCCGCCGCTGCCGGATCGTTCGGGGGTACAAGGAAGCCGTTGACGCCGTCGGCAATCGCGTCCTCCGCGCCCGAGCCATACGTGCCGATCACTGGCCGCCCGCAGGCATTGGCCTCCCAGTAGACGAGGCCGAAGCCTTCGAACTGCTGGTCGTCGTTGACCGGCAGCAGCCACATCGCGGAGCACTGGTGGTAGAGACGCACCAGCGCCTCCTCCGAGACCCGGCCAAGCAGCGTGACGTGCCGCTCGAGTCCCAGCTCGGCGACGCGCCGCCGGAACGCGGCCAGAAACTGCCGGTCGTCGATCCCGCCGACAAGACGATACTCGACATCGGGCCGCGCGGCGTGGACGCGCGCAAACGCCTCGAGCGCCACGTGCTGCCCTTTGCGCCGCTTGAGCGGCCCAACGGTGAGCAGAAACGGGCGCTCCGGCGGCGGCACCGGCTCGGCCAGCGAGAAGCGCTCGACCTCCACGCAATCCGGCACCACCTGCGTCTTTTGGCTCTGGAAGCGCGCCGGGAGCAGCGAGCGCGTGAAGTGGCTCACCGGCAGCAGGCGTGTGGCGCGCCGGTAGGCCAGCTCGTACCATGGCCGCTCCCGCCAGCGCGTGAAGGGGCGCACGGCATAGGTGCCGTGCAGCGAGACGAGCAAGGGCTTGCGCCCGGCCACCAGGGCAGCCGGAATGGCATAGGGCTCGGTGATGCAGTGCACCAGGTCGCAGTCGTGCAGTGCGCGCCGGATGGCCGGCGCGTTGGCAGCGATGAGGCGGGTCAGGCGGCGGGTCTGGGAGACGAATGATGTCACGGTGTCGTGCTCCGGCAGCGCCTGCAGATCGTCGGCCTCGCACAGCGCTTTCGGCGAGAGCAGGCGAAGCTCGAGCCCCTGCCGGCGCAGCGCGCGCACGAGGCCAATGGCGTAGCGTCCCCATCCATAGGATGGAGAAAGCGTGTCGGTGATCAGCAGCGCGCGCATCGTGCGCCTCGTGGAAGTCTCAGTTGTCGCCGCAGCCGCAAGCGCAGCCGAGGTTCGGGGTTCGGCAGCGTGTGCCTCGTGGAAGTCTACCCGCCGGCCAGCTTGCACACGCTCTAACGCTCAGGCGCCGGTCTCGACGCCGCGCGGCTTGCTCGCCATGCCCAGGAGAGCCAGCCCACCAGGGCGGCTGCCGCTAGGCCGGTGATCCACAGTGCCGGCTCCCAGTGGGGCGGCGTGTAGTGGAAGACCACGCGCTGCCGACCGGGCGGCACCACCACGGCACGGAAGGCGACGTTCGCCGTGAGGATGGGCACCGGCCGGCCGGTCACCATTGCCGTCCAGCCGGGCGCCTGCGCATCGAGCAGCACGAGCATTGCCTCGTGGTCGGCATTCGTCTCGATTACTACCTCGCGCTCGTCGTCGCGGACGATCCGTGCCTCCGCCATCACCGGCGATAGCTCCTGGCCCGCGCCGGCCGCTGGCTGCGGGCGCGGCGCCGGGAGGGTACTCTCCGGCGGCGCCTCGATCACCGCCGGTAGGTCGCCTTGCTCGAAGGGGCGAGCGATCAGCGCGCGCGCCGCCGCCTCAGGCGAGTCCACCACCGTCCACGTGGTAGCGACATAGGCACGCGGCAGGGGATGAGCGAGCCGGTAGATGGTGAGGGGCGGCGCGCCATCGAGCGCCGGGACGGCCCGTGGCTCGTACTCCACACCGCCGGGCCACGTGGCCGGCTGCATGCGCTCGGTGGTTAACAGTACTGCGCCTCCGGCGGCGGCGAAGAGGCCCCAGCGCTCGCCAAAGCGCCGTCGGCGTTCATCGAGGCCGAGCTGAGCGAGCGCCGGCGGCCCCTGGAAGGTGGCTCGCTCACTGCCGAGCGCTGCCGCCAGCACCGCCTGGCCGTGCGTCATCAGATTCTCGTAGCCATCCACCTCCGGCAGATCGAAGGCGACGCCGAAATTCGGGGCGAGCGACTGCGCCAGCAGCCGGTAGGACGAGCGATCGACGGCGGCGGTGGGCCTGCCGGCGGCCTCGCCTGCCAGCCGCACCTCGTAATCGGCGGCGAGCGGTAGCCATGACAGCACACGATACACCGGGGCGCTGCCTTCTGGCGTGCTGCGGCCCTCGCTCTCGGCCGCCCCCGTTCGCTCGCTCTGGATGATGTCGAGGCTGGCGGGCCGGTCACGCACGACGGAAGCAGGAATGGCTGGCAGGCGCACCTGGCCATAGAGCAGCAGAGGGAGGGCCGTGGCCGCGACGGCGGTCCACGGGCTGCCCTTCGCCCCGCGCCCGACGGCCCACCACGCGCCGGCCGCCGCGATTGCCAGCAGCGGGATGAGCAGCCCTGGATCACGTACGTCGGTGGCGCGAAGCGCCTCGCGCCACGCGGCCTGCACGGAGTTGACGTAATAGTCGACCGGGTAATCACGCGAGGCCAGCAGGCGCGCAAGCGCTCGCTCGAGCCCGGCCTGCAGGATGCGGGGCTCGGCGGCGCGCAGGCCGGCGTGTGCGAGCATGAAGGCGGCTACCACGGCAACGAGCGCTCCGCCGGCGAGTACGCCGCGCCGCCGAGCTCCGACAGCAGTCGCTGCCTGGGCCAGGGCCACGGCCAGGCCATCGGCGCTCAGGAAGGCCAGGGCTATCACCGTCCAGAGGAGAAAGCGCGTCGGCTCCCGAAAATAGCCGAGCAGCGGCGCGGCCAGGGCGAGCCGGTAGAGCGGCGTGCTGCTCCCCAGCGCCAGCAGCAGACCGGCCAGACCCAGCGCGGCAAGCAGTGCCATCTCGGGCGCCCATTGGTGCCGGCGCCACCGCGCCTTGAGCGCCAGGCCGGCAAGGATCAGCGGTAATGGGCCGAGGTAGAGCGACCATTGGGGCGTCACGACGCGAGGGATGCTGGCCGAGGGGAAGAGCAGGCCCGCGAGCAGCGCCGCCGGAGTGGCCGCGCCGGCAGCGCTGGCCGCCAGGCTCAGCCCCGCGGCTCGTTCGGAGGCAGCGGCCAGCGCCAGCGTGGGCAGGAACCGCACCGCAGAGGCGGCGACGCCGAGAGCCACGCCGGCGGCGAGCGCGATCAGCGGGCGGCCGGAGCGGTGCGCTCCCGCCAGCCCGAGCGCGTAGAGCGCGGCCGGAAAGGCGGCGATCAGCGCCAGCTGGGGGTGGCTTCCCAGGAGCTGGAGGGCGACGATCACCCCAGCGGTCGGAGCGGCCAGCCGCGCGCCGCCGAAGTGGGCCCTGGCCGACCAGAGGAGCGCTGGCAGCGTCCAGTAGGCGGCGCCCTGGTTGAGCAGCGGCGCACCGCCGATCACGAAGAGCGACTGGCTATAGACGAGCGCTGCTAGCAGTGCCGCAACCCGGCCGTATCCCCACGCGCGCGCCAGGCCGAAGGCTGCCAGCGCCGCCAGTGCAACGTAGAGTGCCACGGCGGCGTAGTAGCCAGCATGCCCGCCAAAGAGCCAGAGCGGCAGCCAGCTTAGCGGCGAGAACCAGCCGTATTCGGTAAACGCGAGTGGAAACCCGCCTAGCAGGTTGCGGTTCCACAGCGGAAGCTCGCCGCGGCGCAAGCCTTCGGCCAGCCACGCGTGGGCCGGCCGGTAGGCGAGGAAGACGTCAGGGTTATAGAGCTCGGCGCCGAAGAGAAACCGCGCGTAGACGGCAAACGGCAGCACCAGCAGGAGCAGCGGCGCTGCCCAGTGCCGCCAGCCGGCGCTCCCTTCGCCTTCCGGCCGCTCTTCGGCCCGGCTTCGCTCCTCCTGCGGCCGGCGCCAGCGGATGGGCCAGAGGACGGCAAGTCGCTGTCCCAGCGCGGGCCGCCTCCGTCCATCCGCGGCCTCGGGTAGCGCCTGCAGCCGCGGCTGCGGGGCTTGCTGCCAAGTCACAAGAGGTAGCGTACGGCAAGCGCGAATGGTCCGTCACCGGTACGTAGCTCGATGCGCCGCGGCTCGCACCGGCGCAGGCCAGCCGCTGGCGTGGCCTCGACCTCCACTTCACGCGCCGCCGCCGGGACCTGAAAGCATATCGTGAGCCCCCCGGCTGGGGGCTGTGGGAGGTGATGGCGGAGAGCCCGGCTGCGCACGGCACGAAGGACGACAGACGAAGGACGACAGACGAAGGACGACAGACGAAGGACGGAGAGCGGCCGGCGGGCAGTCGGAGCGGATGGGGCGCCGTCCGCCGTCCGCTCGATGCCGGCATGTCCGTGTCCGAACCAGCGCTCGATGCGCCGGCAGCCCAGAGACAGGGTGCGAGCCGCAGATCGTCCAATGCCTTGGTGTTCCGTCCGGCTCTCGCTGGCAGCAGCAGGTGCCTCAGGAGCGATCGCTCGCTCAAGCTGAATGCCCGCGCGCTCGATGCGGTTCTCGACGGCCAGGGCCCCATTGGCGCACCAGTACGTCCGCGTGGCGGCCACGCCTTGTGCCCAGGTCGGAATGCTGCCATCTGGCGCGGCCGGCCGGCACGTGGCGCGTACCCAGCCGTCCCCTATCTCCAGCTCCGCATCGAGCGCCCAGTGTGCCGCCGCCGGCCCGCGGAGCGCGCTCACCAAGGGACGCAGGTAGCCTCGCCAGAGCCGGCCGGTGGCGGCACCGGGCTGACCTTCGGCTGCTAAGAGGCGAGCGACGAAGAGCCACTGCCGCCCTTCCCGGCCGGGCGGGTTGTCGGCGAGAAAGCGGCGCAGCCCGCGCCAGATTGCCGGCAGCGCCGGCCTCGAGGCATAGAGCGTGAAGCTGCCCTCCACCAGCTCCGCCTCGCGATCGAGGCGCACGCGGTTCACGCCGCCAGACGTGCTGCCGGCGTAGACGAGCGTACCGCCGCCCACCGCCCCGCCGAAGAGGGTGTTTCGCGGCTGCTTGGTGGTGCGTAGCAGCGCGACCATCCCGCTGCCTTCGAGGCGCACGACACCCGCGCCGTCGAACCGCCGCACCACCGGCTGCGCGCTCAGCGGCGCCGCTCCGGCTGGGGAATCGCCAGCCGCCAGCGCTGGCCGCTCGGCCGCGGCCAGCTCATCGATCACCTGCGCCGGCCAGGCAAGGTCGGCGGTATGGAAGTCGGGGCAGACGAAGTCATGCGCGCCTCGATCAAGGCAGGCCAGAATACTCCCATCGGCCTGCTGGTGCTGCATCAGCCGCCGCCAGGCGCCGGCCGCTGGCTCGCGCCACTCCGGCCGCCCCAGGAGTGCCGCGCCGCGCAGGAGGGCAAATACGTCGTAGGCGTTGCTCCCGGCCTCATCGCTGCCGTCCCAGAACCAGCGCTTGCCTTCGAGCGCCAGCGGCTTCGTGCCGTCCGGCATCAGCAAGGCAGCGAGCAGCTCCAGCCCGCGCTCCAGCCCTTCCCGCACGGGCGGCCAGTCGAGCAGCTCGGGCAGTGCCTCGCAGATAGACAGCAGGAACGCCAGACAGCGGCTGTGGTAGTAGACGGTGAGATCGGCAGCGCCGCGAAATGCCCCCGGCTCTGCTGCCCGGGGTTGGTAGCCCCACGCACCGTCACGGCCCTGCTCGTCGAGCGACTGCTCGACCGCCTGGACGAGCACGTCGCGCCAGGCGGCGCGCGGGTCGAGGCGATACGCCGAGGCGAGCCCCATCGCCCCCCACAGCCGCTGGTTGGTAATCTCCTTCTCCAGTACCGCGCGGCACAGATAGGTCGCGGCGTTGCGCTCCACGGCCGAGGCAAAGGCCGCGCGATCATCCGGCGTGAGCGTGGCGTCTGGGGCCAGCAGGAGCTGCGCCAGCGCGCCGGTGCACTCGCCCGAGTCGATGATCGAATTGGAGCAGTTGCGCGGGTCGAAGCGCCCCGGCAGGTAGATCCAGCCGCCATGCTCCGGATCACGGGCCAGCCGGGAGGTAACGAACCGCGCTTGCTCAATGGCGCGACGCGCATACGCCGGCTCGCCGGTGGCCCGCAGCAGCGCCAGATCGAGCGGGATTGCCCGCGCCAGCTTGCCGGTGTGGATCACGTGGTGGCGCGGGCAGGCGCGTGACGGACGGTGGAGGTAGTCGGCGGCCCTGGCAAAGAAAGCCACGGCCGGCCCCGCGCGCTCGCCCAGCGCCGGCGTGTCCGGCCGGTGGTGGTGGGTCGTGGTGGCGGCTGCGGTGAGCGGCGCGCCGCCATCAAGTACCGGGTGCATCCTCTTCCGCTTTCCGCTCCGTGGCGTTCCTCGTGATCCTGGAGGTGGATCGGTTTCCCCAGGAGGGGGTACGTCCTCTTCCGCTTTCCGCTCCGTGGCGTTCCTCGTGATCCTGGAGGTGGATCGGTTTCCCCAGGAGGGGGTGCATCCTCTTCCGCTTTCCGCTCCGTGGCGTTCCCGCCCGTGCTCACGCCGCCGGACGCGCTTGCCCACACCACCGGCGCTCCGGCAACCTCCGGCCAGGTATCAGCGGCAGCGCTGCTACTTGCGCAGCGTGAGGAAGCGGATCTTGCCCAGCGGCGCCAGCGCGCCCTCCACCGGCTTGATGGCGCGCGAGAGGGCGGCCACCGGAAATTGCAGCAGCGACGCGGCGTTATGGAACGAGCGCACGCGGTAGCGCGCCTCGTCCTCCGGCGGCCATGGGAAGATGGCGTGCCGGTGCTCGATGCGAAAGCCGGTGCCAGTCGCCAGCGCGTCGACCTCCGCCGGGAGCAGCGCCTTGAATGGCCCGAGACTGGGATCCGTCGCCAGCGCGTACTGCACGTCGCGCCGGCCGATCGCCCAGCGCGCCAGGCGCATCGGCTCGAAGTACGACGCGCGGTTGATGTGCGCCAGCACGAGCGCCCCGCCCGGCTTCAGCACCCGATGCGCCTCTCGCAGTAGCTGCGCGCGCTCAGCCGGCGGCAGGTTCTCGAGCCGGAAGATGCACGTGGCAGCGTCGATCGAGGCGTCGGGAAGGTCGATGTGGCCGCGGTAGCGATGGTACGTGGCCGGGCGCGGCAGGCGGGCCTGCACAAAGCTCGCCACCTGGTCGCCCAGCTCGATGAAGTACAGCTCGGCATCCGGTAGCTCGTACGCGATCGCCTCGAGGTAGAGGCCGGTGCAGGGTAGCAGGTCGAGCACTGTCTGCGCGCCGGTACGTCGCAGCGCATGGCCGAGATAGCCGCGCACCGCCTCGTATTCCGAGCGAATGGGCTTGTTGTACTTGGGGCCAGCCCGAATGCGTGCCTGCTGATAGTCGGCGATCTGGTCGAGCCGCCAGTCTTTCGGGTCTGGCGACGAGGGCAGGGTAGGCTTCGGGTGGTACTTCTGCCAGTGGATCAGGTGCGATGGATCACGCCGCGCCGGCGCCGTGGGCGACTCGGCCGGGTAGCCGAAGAGCGTGGTCGAGAGCACGTCCACGTCTTTGGGCAGGCCAAGCGTCGCGCGCAGCTTCTGGCGATCGTGGATCGTTGCCTGCCAGAAGCCACCCAGGCCGAGCGAATGCGCGCGCAGCAGCATGTTCATCACCGCCGCTGAGGCGCTCTGGATATTGGCGTACGATCCTTCGGAGAAGCGGGTGTTGTAGCAGATGAAGATGCACACCTGCGCCTTATCGGCAAAGGGCACCGCATCGGCGAGCGAGCGGCGGATGGCCGGGTCGGTGACGACCACGAAGTCCCAGAGCTGCATGTTGCAGGCCGAGGGCGCCCAGAGCGCGCATTCCAGCAGCTCGTTGACGATCTCCGGCGGCACCGGCTGGTCGGTCCAGCGGCGGATCGTGCGCCGCGTGCGGATCGCCGTCGAAACATCCATCGGCGGCGGCCCGGCATGATCACTCGCCGGTGCAGCTAGCCCGTTGGATGTGCTGCCGGTCTCGGCTGCTGCACTTGCCTGCTTTGGTTCTTCGATTGCCGTCATAGGTGCGCTTGATGATACAACGGCTCGGCCCGTCGCGTGGACGAGCTACTGGCGGAAGGCTTTGGTCGAGAGTGATCCTGCTTGATACCAGCGGATGCTCGCGGCCGTTGATCCGCGACAAGCTCAGGCGCTGGTCACTCGCGCGCGCCGACCGGCCGCGCCGGCGAACCGGCCACCACCGTGTACGGCGCCACGTCTCTGGTTACCACCGACCGGATGGCTACCACTGCGCCGTCGCCAATCGTCACACCGGGCAGCACCACGACGTCATTGAAGAGCATCACGTCGTCGCCAATCGTCACCGGCGCGGTTTCGACCGGTGCCTGCAGCACCGGCACGGCCCGCTGGCTCACCTGGTGCCGGTGGGTGAAGATCTGATTGCGCCGGCCCACGTGCGACCCGCGGCCGATGCTCACCGGCGCGCTGCAGTCGATGTGCGTGTCGGAGAGCACGACCGAGCCGGCGCCCAGGCGAAAGCTGCTGGCGTGCAGCCCGCCTTCGTCGATGCCCAGGCGCACGCGGTCGCGTACTTCAGCGCCCTCGCCAAGGGTGAGCCGCAGGGCGCGCGGGAAATACACGCCTTGGTGCAGCACCGCCGTCGGCGCTACTTCCGCGCCTCGCCGGCGCAGCGCCGCCACCCGCAGCCGGCGCAGTGCCTGCCAGTAGGGCGGCAGGCGATGCAGGTCGGGAAGCGCCAGCAGGAAGCGGCAGAGCGCGAGAACCGCGGTGTCTGCAGGCAGGGCCATCAGCGCTAGGTGCCGGCGCCGGGATTCTGCTGAAAGAACTCGTCGATGCGCTGCTGGGCCAGGCGGTTGGCCTCCTTGAGATCATCGCGCAGGTTGCCGCTCTGGTCGCGCAGGTAAGCATTGACAGCTTTGTTGTACTCGCTGCTCACCTCGTTCACCGCCGGATGCTTGATGTCCCGCGCTCCTGACCCTTGCTCGAAGAGGGGCAGGAACTCCTTACGCCCCAGCCCGGTCTCGGGATTGTCGACGATCGATGGATCGCGCGCGGCCTCGCGGTTGGCGGCGACGTCGGCGGTATTGCGCTGCACATTGAGCCCGCCTTCCTTGGAGGCGACGTATTTGAAGAAGTCCCACACCTGGTCCAGCTTGGGCCCACCCCGGCGGGCAGCGATGAGGATGCCGCCGCTATAGACGTTTTTCGATGGGTCTTTGGGGCCGTGGGGCCCGCTGGGGACTGGCGCGACGGCAAACTTGAGCGTCTGCCCGGTGCGCTTATTGGCGCGGCGGATGTTATCGGCGAACCAGTTGCCGCCGTTGATCGCGCCCATCATCTTCTGAGCGAAGATGTCGGCCCCACCGGTGGGTGTGCCGGGTGCCTGGTTGTCGCCCGGCGGCACGGTGGTGCGCCACTTCTCGACAGCATCGTAGCCACCGAGACGCTTGACGTAGCCCTTCCCCCAGTCGATCGCTTCGATCACCTCCGGGGAATCGAGCTGCGCCTTGCGGCCATCGTCGGAGATCAGCTTGGCGCCGTTTGCCTGCGGAAAGAGGATCTGCCAGGCGGTGCCGGTATAGGGAATAAAGCCAACGAAGGCGTAACCATCGCCCTGCCGCTTGGTGAGCTTGAGTGCCAGCTCATCCAGCTGTGTCCAGCTCGATGGTAGGGGCTTGGTGGGCACCCCATTTTCCTCCATCAGGCTCACGGAGTACCACATGAAGGCGATGTCGGGATGCTGCATCATCGCCCAGTACTTGCCCTGCCATTGCATCGTCTCGAGTGCGGAGGGGAAGAGCTGCGACTTGTCCCACTTGTCGCGCTTCATGAGGTCGTCGAGCGGGTGCGAGAAGCCCTTGGCGGCAAAGATGACCGTCCAGCGGTTATCGGCCTGGAAGGCATCGGGCGGCGCGCCGGCGGCGAACGCAGCCTGGACCTTGGTCTCGAAGCTGTCCTGCCCGGCAGGCGTGGAGATATTGACCCGTACGCCGCCTTTGCTGTTGTAGCCGTCCATCAGCTGCTTCCAACCGATCGGCCCGCCGTGGGTTGGCTGCTCGATCGGCCAAGGCTGCCAGAGCTCGAAGCTACCGGAGAGCTTCTGCCCGCCGCTGGTCTGGCCGGTCCCGGCTGGTGTGGCGGCGGGACCGGTGCCGCACGCCAGAGTGATTGCTCCGGCGACACCGCCCAGGCTGCCCATCATGCGGCGACGTGTCCACAAGCTCATGGTTCCCCTCCTGGTGTCACGAGATGTGGAAAGCGGCCACCCATCTGCCGGTGGCGTGCTTCCGCCCAGGATAGCACCGTCGGCAGAGCGGGGCTTTCCTCCGCCCAGAATAGCACCGTGGCGGCCGCTGTGCGCGGCAGCTCGGTGATGGGAGGGAGGGTACGCGATGACCGGCCGTTGGGAGCTATACCGGCCAGGGGTGGGCGAAGTTGGTAATGATCGGACCGCCGAACCAGATATCGGGCTGGTCATCGAGGAACTGGTTGCGCTTGGGGTTATCCAGGTCGCGCTCGAAGCGCGGGCCGGGATAGACGCCCAGCGGAAGGTCGTCCCAGTTCGCGTCGAAGTAGTGGACGGGATTGGTGGCCACGGCTCGCCCGCCTTTGCGCACCTCAAGGTGCAGATGCGGATTGCGCGTGCAGTTGTAGGGAGCGATGCTATCGCCCGTGTTGCCGACCACCTGGCCCGGCTCGACCGTCTGCCCCACCTGCACGTGGCGGCTGCGCTCACGCAGGTGGCCGTAGACGATGATGTTGCCGTCGGTGAGCTGCAGGACGACGTTGTGCGGCGGTGAGCCATAGTCGCCATCGACGGCGATCACCCGCCCGGGGGCAATGGCCACCACCGGCGTACCGCACTCGGTGGCGAAGTCGATGCCAAAGTGGATTCCCTGCCCTTGCACGTAGGTGGAGTTCCGGCCGCGGTAGCCGCCGGTGGTGACGCCATACCACTGGGTCACGTACCAGGTCGATGGCCCAGGTGGCGTGAGGAACGGCAGGCGGTAGGGCTTGCCGTTGGTCCCTGGCTCGGAAGGCGCAGCGATCTGCGGTGGGGCGACGTTGTCGTCGCCCGGCAGTCCGGCTGGAAGCGAGAGGTGCCAGAGCGCCTTGTCATCGGCCGAGACGAAGACGATCTGCGTGCCATCGGGCGTGCAGTCCCAGTCGGCATTCGAGATGCGGAAGGTGAGCTTGGCCGGATCGAGCAGGCGTCGGGCTGCGCCCGTCTCCGGCACAATCTCCCACACTTCGTGCCCATCTGCTGCACCGGCGCGGGCCGGAATGATGAGCAGGCGATTATCCCGTGCCCAGCGATAGCTGCCGGTGAGCGAGACCCTCCGGCGTGCCGAGCCATCGGTGCGCGTCACCCACAGCCCATTGTCATCGACGTTGGCATTCCACATGGCCACGTGCGCGACCCACGTGCCATCCGGTGAGGGCAGGATTCCTGTGAGGCGATGGCTACGCGCCAATGGCACCACACTCTGGTCGCGTACATCGATGGCCAGCAGCTCCGGGTCGGCCAGCTCGGCGCGCCGGCCGGTCACCAGCAGGCGCGCGTTTGGCGTGCCGTCTGGCGCGGGGAGCCACGCCAGCACCGAGCCATTGACCGGAAGCTGAAGGCGCCGCGCGAATTGCCCGTCGGCCCCGGCAATGACGATGGTCGTGGGGGCAAAGGCCGGCGCCGGGCCTGAAAGGCCGAGGCCAGGCCCAGCTGGCGGGCCGCCAGGCTGGCCGAGGCCGGCTACCGTGTAGGCGACCATCGTGCCGTCGGACGAAAAGACGGTGCTATTGCTCGTGGCCAGTGTCCACTCGCGGCCCGACGGCAGGTGCAAGACGTACGTGTCGCGCTGGGCCGGGCGCGGGATCACCAGCAACGTGTCTCCGGCAACGTAGTAGCCCCATTGCGGGCGCTCGAGCGCCGTCGTGCCGGAGGCCGGATCGAGCGACCACGTGCCGCCCTGGCCGGGGGTAGGACGATCGTAGAAGAGGATGCGCGAGCCATCGGCAGCCCAGAACGGCTGGACGACCCCCTCCACCGGTAGCCGCGTGAGCTTTGGCTCGGGCGGCGCCGGCGGTGCCGCTGGCGGCAAGACCTCCACCGTCGGCTCAGGGGCCCTCTCGTCCTGGGGGGCGGATTGCGCTGGCACGATTGCCGGTGAGGCAGCGCGAGCACCGGGGCCGCAGGCCGCGAGACTCGCCAGGCCGGCCGCACCCGCCAGGCCCGCCAGCACCTGCCGGCGCCGCGCGCCCTGCGATCGGCGGCGCGTAGCCGAGGCTCGCCTTGCGGACTGGCTCAGGCGCGGCCCGGCATCAGGCCAGGCGCGGGGAGGAAGCGGGAGCCCTGGCCCTTCCCCATCGGCTGCCTCTCTTGCCTGGCCGGCTCCATTGAGGGTTGGCGACGAATAGCCATCGTGGCTCGTGTGGTGCGCGCCGTCGCAGGGTCCACTACGGCACATACGTGTCGCATCTCCGAAAGACTAGGTCACCGCACTCCTGCCTGATCCAGGAGAAGCAGAGGGGGCCCCGGTGTGCCTGCTGCCTCATCGATGAAGCTCCGTTAAGGGGCGGCTGCAGAGTTCACGTACCGGGGCTGGCCCGCACCGCTTCCCACTGCGGCGGTCACGCGCTCGCGGTCGCATCGAGTCTACGCGGGCGCGATGCCGGCAGGCGATCTTGATGGGCACCGATACATGGATTTTGCAGAGATTTAACGTAGCCCGACATTCGCCCGCCGCTACATCACGGCGCCTCTCCCGGTGGTGGCCCGGCATGGAACCTGCCTCACTCTCTCGGGGCCGTGCCGCCGGCCTGCTCCAAGGATCTTCTTCATCTGCGTGGCCGTACGCCGTAGCCGCTCGGGCTCGGCTGGTGCCCGTGGTGTCCAGGCCAGAGAGCTGGGAGGTAGTATGCCTGAGCCGCTGGTGGTGATCGACCTGCAGATCTGCTTCATCAACCAGTTCACGCACCACATTCCTCAGCGCATCCGGCGACTGATCGAATCGGGCGAGTATGATCCGGTGCTCTTCACGCGCTTTGAGAACACGCCTCAGAGCCCATACCGGCGCTTCCTCGATTGGCACGCCTGCGCCGGGCCGCCCGAGACCGACATTGTGCCGGAGCTGGCCGAGTACGCGCGCGAGGAGGTGGTCTTCTCAAAGCAGGGCGTCTGCGGTCTGCCAGAGAAGCTTGCTCGCTATCTGCAGGCTCACGGCATCGAGCGCGTCTACCTGGCCGGGATCGACACCGACATGTGCGTGCTCAAGACCGCGATGGATCTGTTCGACCGAGGGATCGAGCCGCTCGTGCTCAGCGACTGCTGCGCCAGCACGGCCGGGCTGCAGGCGCACCTTGCTGGCCTGGCGGTGCTCAGCCGAAACATTGGCGCCCAGCGCCTGCGCGAAGCGGGCATCGGCGAGGGAACAATGGCCGCGCCCGAGTCTCCTTCGAGCGCTGGATGAAGGAGGAAAAAGGGCGAAGCGGCGGCCATCGTTCGTCTATGGCGCATCAGCGCGTGGGGCAGAGCCGTATCTGAGGCGAAGCGTCAGCGGGCGGCGAGGGCGCGGCGCGTGCGCTCAATTACTGCATCGGTGAATTCGGTGGTACTGGCGTGGCCGTGCAGGTCGGCGGTGCGGATGCCTTCCTGGAGCGCCTCCATGCAGGCCGCGCGAATGGCCGCCGCCGCACGATCAGCCTGGGCCTCGCCGAAGTGCTCGAGCAGGGCTGCTCCGGCCAGGATCATCGCCAGCGGGTTGGCAATGTTCTTTCCTTGCAGGCGAGGCGCGGTGCCGTGGGGCGCCTCGGCCATTGCTACCGCCACGCTCCAGTCGTCGCGGAAGGAGAAGATCATCGATTCCGCCCCGGCGATCGTGCCGAACATCTGCATCACCAGGTCGGAGAGGCAGTCGCCGTCGCGGTTGAGCGCCGGAATGACCAGCGCCTCGCCCGTCTGGTTGAGCAGCAGCGCGTAGAGGGCATCGATTAGTACCGGCTCGTACCTGACGCGCGGATGATTGGCGGCTGCGCGATCGAGCTCTTCCTTGAACAGGCCCTCATAGATGGGGCTCACCGTGTATTTGGGGCCGCCGAACACGCGCGCGCCGGTGCGCTCGGCATGGCGGAAGGCAAACTCAGCCACCGAGCGGCACACGCGGCGGGTCAGGCGGTCGGCACGGTACGCTGTCTCCTCCAGGCTGCCCGGCTCGCCTTCACGCCATTCCCGCGCGCGATAGGCATCGCCCACCGCCATGCGCACCACCGAGATGGGCTCGTGGACCCCGCCAATGGCTCGAGCACCGGGGAGCCGCCGCCCCACGCGCAGGATCACGGTGGCGCCGATGGCCTCGCGCAAGATCGCATTGGGGCTGCCGACATCGCCGGGCTCCTCCGGCGTGATCGTGGCGGCCTTGAGCCCCAGGCCGCAGGCCCGCATCGCCGCCGCTGCCTCCTCGACGACCTTGTTTTTCGTGCGGCGCCGATTCTCGAGCCGCAGGTCAAAGCGTTCGAAGTCGATGGCGAACCCAATCACACCGGGCTGCAGGACGCGCAAAGCCTCCTCGAGCAGCTCCTGCCCGGTCTGGTCTCCTTCGAGGACGGCGACCGTTCGTGCTGCCATCTGGTAGTGCTCCCTTAGAGAGAATGGTGAGCGATGCTCGCCTACTGCTGGCCCGATATTGCTTCCCTGGGCACGGCGCGCGACGCCGCGCAGCAGGCAGTCTGCGCCCTCAGACGATATCGGGTGAGCCGGCCTCGGGTCTAGGGGCGCGCCCCCTACCCGTGTCGATAGGGCAAACGGTATGCTCCTGTAACGGGAGAGAAGGGTCGAGGAGACAACGAGCTGCCAGCCGGTGGGGCTCTCGATGGCGAGCTAGGCCCGTACCGGGATAGTGGGATATAAGGATCGAGGAGATGATGAGCGAGGCACGGTCGATTGCAGAGCAGCCATCTGGAAATGGGTCGCACGGTGCCAGCGCAGCGCAGGCCGGCAGCACTTCTGGCATTCACGCGGCTCACCGCTCGCGCGGGGCGGCTACCACACCGCGCGTCGTCGTCGCGTACGCGTTCTATCGCGTGCGCCCAGAAGCGTTTGCGCTGGCCCTCGACGAGCGCCGGCGCCTGGTCGATGAGCTCGTCGAGGTAGCGAATGACGCCTCCGATTCGCTGGGCATGCTGCGCAGCTACAGCCTGCTGGGGCTGCGAGGCGACGCCGACGTGCTGCTGTGGCAGGCAGCCGAGAAGCCAGAGGGGCTACAGCAGTTCGCGTCGCAGCTACGGCGGGCACAGCTCTATCGGTATCTGGAGCTCACCCATCACTACCTGGCGATGACGCGCCGCTCGATCTACGTCGAGAAGCATCAGCACGAAGGGCAGGACGGCACGCGCACGCGTGTCCAGCCGGCCGGGGCGCCGTATCTGTTCGTCTATCCCTTCGTGAAGACGCGCCCCTGGTACGTGCTCCCGATGGCGGAGCGCCAGCGGATGATGGACGAGCACATTGCCACCGGCCATCGCTATCCCGGGGTGAAGATCAACACCACCTATTCGTTTGGGCTTGATGATCAGGAGTTCGTCGTCGCCTTCGAGGCGCAGAGCCCGAGCGAGTTTCTCGACCTGGTGATGGAGCTGCGGGGCTCGGAGGCGAGCCAGTACACGCTGCGCGATACGCCGGCATTCACCTGCGTGGCGCAGCCGCTCGAGCGGGCCTTCGAACTGGCGCTGGGTCTGGCCGAGCCGGCCCCCCTCGCCAAAGAGCTCCTGGTGGCCGCGCGTAGCCTGTGACGCTCACCAGTCTCCGCGCGTATCTCGACCGGCTGCGGCGCGAAGGCGAGCTGGTGGAGGTGCGAGCGCGTGTCGATCCCTACCTGGAGCTGGCGGAGATCCACCGCCGGGTGATCGCCGCCGGCGGGCCGGCCCTGCTTTTTAGCAACGTGGCCGGTAGTCGCTTTCCGGTGGTGACCAACCTCTTCGGCACCGCGCGGCGCATCGACCTTGCCTTTGGCCCGCGGCCGCTCGAGCTGGTCAGGCTGGCAGCGCGCGCGGCGCAGGAGCTGCTGCCGCCGTCTCCGGCCAAGCTCTGGCAGTTTCGCCGGCTGCTGGGGCAGGGGCTGCGGGTGGGCCTTTCCCAGCGGCGCAGCGGCCCCATCCTGGAAGCGATGGAGAGCCCGCCTGATCTGACGCGCCTGCCGGCCATTACCTCGTGGCCGGAGGATGGCGGGCCATTCATCACACTGCCGCTCGTCTATACCGAGCATCCTGGTCCGGATGGCCACGGACACAACCTGGGCATCTATCGCATGCAGGTCTATGACGCCACTACGGCCGGCATGCACTGGCAGATCCAGAAAGGCGGCGGCTTTCACTACGCGGCGGCCGAGCGCAGAGGGCGCGCCCTCCCGGTAACGGTCTTTCTCGGCGGGCCGCCGGCGCTGATGCTGGCCGCCGTTGCGCCGCTGCCAGAGAACGTCCCCGAGCTCCTGCTTGCCTCCCTGGTGATGGGTGGACGTCTTGCCCGCGTCCCTGACCCGCGAGGCGGGTATCCGCTGCTTGCCGAGGCCGAGTTCGCCATTGCCGGCGAGGTGCCGCCGTACGAGCGGCGCCCAGAGGGACCCTTTGGCGACCACTACGGCTACTATTCACTGGCGCATGACTTCCCGGTCTTCCACGCGCAGCGGCTCTTCCACCGGCGCGACGCCATCTACCCGGCGACGGTGGTCGGCAAGCCACGGCAGGAAGACTTCTTTCTGGGCGATTATCTGCAGGAGCTACTGAGCCCGCTCTTTCCGCTGGTCATGCCCGGCGTGCGCGACCTGTGGAGCTACGGCGAGACTGGCTTCCACTCCCTGGCCGCCGCTGTGGTGCACGAGCGCTACGCGCGCGAGGCGATGGTCTCGGCGTTCCGCATCCTGGGCGAAGGGCAGCTCTCGCTCACCAAGTTCCTGCTGGTGACTGATACTCCCCGCGATCTGCGCGACTTTGCCGGCACACTGGAGCACGTGCTCGCGCGCGCCGAATGGGAGCGTGACCTGGTGATCTTCGACCAGACGGCGATGGATACGCTCGACTACACCGGCACGGCGCTCAATCGGGGGAGCAAGGGCGTGCTCCTTGGCCTTGGGACGCCCAAGCGCGACCTGCCGCGCGCCTTCTGCCTGCCGGAAGGAGCGACGCTGCCGGCCGGAATTGCCGCGGTGCGCGCCTTCTGCGCCGGCTGCCTGGTAGTACAAGGGCAGCCCTACGCCAGCGCGCCGGCACAGGCCGCCGAGGTGGCTGCATCTCCTGCATTTGCTGCCTGGCCGCTCATCGTGCTTGCCGACGACGTGCAGATCGCCGCCTCCAGCGAGCGCTTTCTCTGGGCTACCTTCACGCGCTTCGAGCCGGCCGGCGATCTCTACGCGGCCGAGCAAGAGATCCGACGCCACCATCTCGCTTACCGGCCGCCGATCGTGATCGACGCGCGGGCCAAGCCGCAGTATCCCAAGGAGGTTCGCCCGGCCCGCGCCACCGTCGAGCTGGTCGACCGCCGCTGGCGTGAGTATTTCCCCGATGGCATGGCGCAGGATCCGCGGCCTTCCGGCGAGCCGGATGAGATCTGAGTGCACTTCCGGAACCGGATGAGCTATACTCGGTGGCAGGATAGGTCGTTCCATGCCATTCCGCGTCGAAGACTTTCACGATCTCGTTCGGCTGATCGAGCAGCGGCCTGAGTGGCGGGCCGAGCTACGCCGCCTGGTGCTTTCCGAGGAGCTCCTCGAGCTCCCCGATATCGTACGCAATCTCGCCGAGCAGATGGTGGTGCTGACGGCGCGGGTGGATCAGCTGACGGCGCGGGTGGATCAGCTGACGGCGCGGGTGGATCAGCTG
>Ga0070741_10009596_pt1 | contig 18682 bp, 15 predicted proteins | sample Coa_R1_4_FD_66440 | JGI IMG/M metagenome (GOLD analysis project Ga0070741, IMG submission 66440) | Surface soil microbial communities from Centralia Pennsylvania, which are recovering from an underground coalmine fire - Coalmine... | ecosystem: Environmental > Terrestrial > Soil > Unclassified ...
CGCACGGTGCTGGAAGCAGCCAACGACTTCAGGGACGAGGCGACCGCCGCGGTCTGCCGCCGCGTGATCGAGCAGAGCATGAACGGCCAGCAGCCGTCGCTCTCCGACATGCGCGTCATCAATAATTATTTTCAGTAGGCTCTCTTATCCCTCCCCCTTGCGGGGAGGGTGGCCGTCGCGAAGCGACGGTCGGGTGGGGGTGCATCGCGGGTGGGCTTTTTTAAAACCCCCACCCCGGCTCGTTGCACTCGCCGACCCTCCCCGCAAGGGGGAGGGATAAAGAAGTCACTTCTCCCCGAGCACGTCCCCGAACAGCACCCAGGACTTGCCGTCAAAGCGCGCCATCTGGATCTGGCGAATGGGCGTGACGTTGTTCGGATCGGTATGGACCTTGATACCGGGCAGCAGCAGCGGCATCTCGATCCCGTTCAGCGACTTGGTCTGCTTGAGGATGTTGTCGCGCGAGAGATCGTCGCCGCAATTCTTCAAGACCAGCGCCATGATCTGCGCCACCGTGTAGCCCTGCACGTTGTAGAGATCGCCGGTCGACGCGTTCGGCTGATACTTCTTCATCCAGGCGAACCAGTCCTTCAGCGCGGGATCGCTCGCCCAGCGCGCATCGTTCGGATCCTTCAGGTAAAGCCCTGTCACCACGCCGATCGAATTCTCCAGACCCGCCGGCTCCAGCACCGCCGAGAACGAGTTCGACACCGACGGCAGGATGATCAGCGGCTTCCAGCCCATGCTCGCGGCTTTCTTGATCGCTTGCGCGGCAAATTTCGGCGTCGCTTCGGCAAAGAAAACATCCGCGCCGGATTCGCGCATCGTCACCATCTGCGAGTCGATGGTAGGATCGGCGGTGAGGTACGTCGTCTCGGAGACCAGTTGGTTGATATGTTCGCCGAGACCTTCCTTGAAGCCGCGCACATAGTCCTTGCCGGCGTCCTCATTGGGCGCGATCACCGCGATCTTCGCGTCGGGCTTGGTCTTCAGGATATATTCGGCGTAAAGCCTGCCCTCGAGTTCATAGGTCGGGTTGAAGCCGACCGTCCACGGAAAATGCGAAGGGTCGTTCCAGCGCGTCGCGCCTGACGAGACGAAGATCTGCGGCACGTGTTTGGCGTTGAGATATTTCTGCACCGAGATGTTTGGCGCAGTGCCGACCGAAGAGAACATCGCCAGCACCTCGTCCTGCTCGACCAGCTTGCGGGTCTGCTCGACGGTCTTCGCCGGCGAATAGGCGTCGTCCAGCGTCAGAAATTCGATTCTGCGGCCGTTGATGCCACCCTGATCGTTGAGCATCTGGAAATAGGCGGCCTCGGCGCGGGCGATGGTGCCGTAGGCGGAAGCGGGGCCGCTATAGGGCGCAGTGTTGCCGAGCTTGATGGTGGCATCCGCAGCGTCAGCCGCCAGCGGCGACGCCACAATCGCCGTTGCAAACAGCAAGGCCGCGCATAGATTCCTGGATAATGACATCATGCTGACAAAGCCCCCCGCCACCGGTTATCTGGCCGGCTGTTTTTGATTTGTTGCTTGCCTTGAAGATAGGTGTTGGTCGCTCCCGGACAACCGCCAAAAGCGCCTCACGGGATTGCACAAAAATTCCTTCCACTTATCTGAGGTCCGGTGTACGTCCCGCCTCGCTTTTCGCGCCAGCCTTGGAAAAACCTCCCTCACGAGAGCGCCCTCGCCTGCCATGCCTTCCATCATTTCCGTCTCCAACCTCTCCAAAACCTACGGCTCCGGCTTCAAGGCGCTGAAGGACATCAATCTGGAAATCAAGCAAGGTGAGATCTTCGCGCTGCTCGGGCCGAACGGCGCGGGCAAGACCACGCTCATCAGCGTCATCTGCGGCATCAACAATCTCTCCACCGGCCGCATCACCGTCGGCGGCCATGACATCATCTCCGATGCCCGCGCCGCACGCAGCATGATCGGCCTCGTCCCACAGGAATTGCACACCGACGCCTTCGAGAGCGTGTGGGGAACGGTCAGCTTCAGCCGCGGCCTGTTCAACAAGCCGAAGAACCCGGCTTATATCGAAAAGGTGCTGAAGGACCTGTCGCTGTGGGACAAGAAGGATTCCAAGATCATCACGCTGTCCGGCGGGATGAAGCGGCGCGTGATGATTGCCAAGGCGCTGTCGCATGAGCCGCAAATTCTGTTCCTCGACGAGCCGACGGCCGGCGTCGACGTCGAATTGCGCAAGGGCATGTGGGAAGTGGTGCGCACCTTAAGGGCCTCCGGCGTCACCATCATCCTCACCACGCATTATATCGCCGAGGCCGAGGAGATGGCCGACCGCGTCGGCGTCATTAACAAGGGCGAGATCATCCTGGTCGAGGAGAAGGCAAGCCTGATGCAGAAGCTCGGCAAGAAGCAGCTCAAGCTGCACTTGCTGTCGACTATCGCCGCCATTCCGCCGGCGCTTGGCGCCTATAATCTCGAACTGGCGAACGACGGTCAGGATCTCGTCTACAACTACGACAGCACGGCCGACCGCACCGGCATCACCAGCCTGCTCGGCGACCTTCGCAGCGCCGGCATCCGCTTCGCCGATCTCGAAACCAATCAGAGCTCGCTGGAGGACATCTTTGTGAGTTTGGTGAAGCAGCCATGAATTTCCGGGCCGTCCGCGCAATCTACAAGTTTGAAATGAACCGCACCCGGCGCACGCTGCTGCAGAGCATCGTCTCGCCCGTGGTGTCGACCTCGCTTTATTTCGTCGTGTTCGGCGCGGCGATCGGCTCGAAGATCACGCAGGTCGAAGGCGTCAGCTACGGCACCTTCATCGTGCCGGGACTGATCATGCTCCAGGTCCTGACCCAAAGTATTACCAATGCTTCGTTCGCGATTTATTTTCCGAAATTCGTCGGCACGGTTTACGAGATCCTCTCCGCGCCGATTTCCTATGTCGAGATCGTGCTCGGCTATGTCGGAGCGGCCGCGACCAAGTCGATCATCCTCGGCCTGATCATTCTGGCCACCGCCGGCCTGTTCGTGCCGCTTCACATCCATCACCCGATCTGGATGCTGATCTTCCTGGTGCTGACCGCCGTGACGTTCAGCCTGTTCGGCTTCATCATCGGCATCTGGGCCGACGGATTCGAAAAGCTTCAGACGATCCCGTTGCTGGTGGTGACGCCGCTGACCTTCCTCGGCGGCAGCTTCTATTCGGTGAACATGCTGCCGCCGACTTGGCGCGCCGTCACGATGCTCAACCCGGTGGTCTACCTGATCTCGGGCTTCCGCTGGAGCTTTTACGAGCTTGCCGACGTCAGCGTGTCGCTCAGTCTCGGCATGACGCTGGCGTTCCTCGTCATCTGCCTGATCGTTGTGTGGTGGATTTTCAAGACCGGATACCGGCTGAAAAACTGACCCCGCAGGGGTCATTCCGGAGCGCGAGCATTTGCGAGCGAATTACGATGTGCAATTGCACATCGGAAAATCTCGAACTTACCTGATGTGCAATCGCACATCATAGTTCGATGCTTACGCATCGCCCCGGAATGACGGTGCGTTCACAGGAGATGCGGAATCGCGAGCAGCGCGAGCGCGAACACCAATGCCGCGAGCCAGCGCACAGCCGTCATGTCGATGGAATACGCCACAGCCCTGATCGGCTTTTTCTTGACTGACATCGTCAATTCCTCGTCCCATGGACACGAATTGATAACGCTGGCCTCACACGGGGGTTCCGCATTCACCAACGCGCCCTCTCAAGACCACGAAGATGAACGCATCGACACCAGCTTTGGCCCGGCTTCGCCGTTAACGATGCGAAACGCGACATCGTGATTTTGGCAGTGCGATAGCGCTACTGGAACCATAGGTGGAATTCGGGCATAGTATCGTGGTTGGGATGGGGTGCGGTGCGAAGTGAAAGGCCGGGAGGCCAGAGGTAAAATGCGTTCCGTTCTCGTTGCTGTTACGACCCTGATGCTGTTTGCCGCGGGCGCCGCACAGGCCAAGGTTTCCATCACCGTCGACAAGGACAACCAGATGATGACCGTCGCCGTCGATGGCGTCGATCGTTATCATTGGCCGGTCTCGACGGGCAATCCGTCGCACGAGACACCGAACGGCTCTTTCCGCACCTTCCGCATGGAAGCGGACCACTTCTCCAAGGAATTCGACGACGCGCCGATGCCGCATTCGATCTTCTTCACCAAGATCGGACATGCGATCCACGGCACGGAATCCGAACGAAGCCTCGGCATGCCGGTCTCCCATGGTTGCGTGAGGCTGTCGCGCGCCAATGCCACGACGCTTTACGCGCTGGTGCAGGAGCAAGGCGTGCTCAACACCACCGTGACGCTGACCGGTTCGTCCACGGTTGCGATCGCCCGCAAGCGCGGCAGCACCGCGGTCGCGCGCGCCGAACCCGCGCAGCCCGACCAGCAGTATCAACAACAGCAGTATCAGCAACAATATCAACAGCAGCCATATCAACAGCCGCAATATCAGCAGCCGCAATATTCCGACGCCGGCCAGCCGGTCGTGCTGACGCCGCAGCCGCAATATTTCCCCGGCAGCCGTCCCGCTCAGCAGCCGCAGCAGCGGGCCGACGACGGCTACATCTATCCGGCTGATGGCAGCTCGACCGATCAGCGCTATCCGGCGCCACGCGGCACGCGGCGCGGCAATGACGGTCAGGCCTATTATCAGCAGCAACCGGGTTACTATCAGCAGCAACAGCCGCAAGCCGTTGACGCCTACGGCAACCCATATCAGCAGCGCAGCTACTATCAGCAGCAACAGCGCTACTATTATCCGAACTGAAATTTCATGGTTCGAGACGCGCGGCGCGAAATACGCACCGCGCTCCTCACCATGAGGATCGACCTCATCCTGAGGAGCGACCGCACCCGAGCAGGCCGAGCGGGAGCGAGGCCGTCGCGAACGGTGTCACGAGGCTCGCGTCTCGAAGGATGGAAGCCGCATCGCTTAGAGCTGCGAGGCGTCCTTCAAGTCTCGCTTGATGGACGCCAGCAGCGATTGCAGCGTGTCCGACCGCTCAGAAAAAGCAGCGGACAACGGCGCAGCATGCGGCTGCGCGGGGAGCTGCTCCGTCGGCGTCGGCTTCAAGACAGCAGGCTTGGTGGTCACAGGCTTGACCGCGGCCGGTTTGACCGGCTGAGCGCTGGCACGCTTGATCACGGGCTTGGGCGGAAATAGCGGCCGCGCCGGAAAGGCCGGATCGGAAAGCGCCGCCGCCTCGGCGCCCTCTTCGGCATGAACGAAATCGCCGTGCAGCACGTCGTCATGACGACCCATCAGCCACAGGGTCACCCAATAGCCGACCGCCAGCACGATGATGCTAATAATACCTATTTCAAACATTTGGGGCTTGCGCCTGAAAGCCCCAATGATTCGCCGCCTTCAAGGGCCCGGTCAAGCCCTGGCCTTTAAGGGTTTGCGCGTTAACCAAAACCGGCAGGCGCGAGGCCTTAGGGGCTAGTGGTCCGATTCTAGCATTCGCATCCCTTCTCGGCGGCCGCTCTTGCGAATGTTAGAATCAAAGGGCCACTAGCAAATCTATGTTTCTAGCGGAGTTTGGGATTTGACATTCGCTTTTCGAACTCGCCGCGGGGTGGGGTAGCGAATGTCAAATCCACTCCACTAGGGCTGCTCGGGCGGCGGTTTCGCGCCGCGCAGCCGGCACGAGGTGTTACAGGTGACCACATTGCCCTTCATGCAGATGCGGCACACGTCGACACACTCGTTGAGCAGCTTGGGATCGTAGGCTGCATAGTGCGAGGCGATACAGAGCCGCTGCTCGGGGGTGTAGTCCGGCTCCTGCGAACAGGCCGCAAGACTTAGCCCCAGCGCCATCGCCATCAGACAAAGCAGACGTTGCAATCGCACGGCACGCTCTCCTGGCCGCGCCAAACGGCCAGTTCCATAACAATCGACGGTTATAACCGGTTCTGCAAAATCGTGTTGAAAATGCGCGCACAACATGGCCGGCCGAGTGTCATCCACGAGCCCCGCGACTATCCCCAAACGCCACCATGGTTACGCGATTCGGCCGGCTTGGCGATGACGGGCGGAGGCCAGCCAACACAAATCCTGCGGCCGGACTAGCCCTTACAACCCCGGAGCATGCTAGAATGGTGCAGCGCATCGGCGGCCTTGTGGGCCTTGCCGGTCACAGGTCATCTGGCGGCGACATGTCTGTCTCGGACGGTTTGAAGGCGAATCCTGCTTCCGGAGGACGGAAGAGGAGTTCGCCGTTCCTGGTCATAGCGGCAGGACTTCTGATCTTCGCGGCGATTATCGGCGCAGCGTTCCTGCTATGGCGGCCGGCGACCCTGCGCATCGCGGTCGGACCGGCCGGGAGCGAGGATCAGAAGCTGATCCAGACCCTGGCGCAGACGTTCATATCAGAAGGAAGTCCGGTCCGCCTGACTGTGGTCTCGACCGCCGGCCCCGTCGAAAGCCTTGGGCTGCTTTCGGCCGGCGAAGCCGACCTCGCGGTTGGCCGCGCCGACGAGGACATGCCGAAAGGCACCGGCGCGGTTGCCATCCTGCGCAAGAACGTCGTCGTGCTGTGGGCGCCTTCCGGCGCGCCAAAGAAGGCCGGGGCCAAGAAAGACAGCAAGTCGAAGATCAAGGAGATTGCAGATCTCGAAGGCCATCGCGTCGGGGTGCTCGGCCGCACTTCCGTCAACGTCACCCTGCTGAAGGTGATCCTGAGCGAATCCGGCCTCAACCCCGACAAGGTCGCGATCTCGCGATTCTCGGTTTCGCAGATCACCGAGATGGTGAAGGATTCCGCGATCGACGCGTTCATGACGGTCGGCCCGCTCGACAGCAAGATCACTGCCGATGCGATCAACCAAACCGCGCGGCTGCGCGGCGAGCCGGCCTTTCTGCCCATCGACGTGTCGGAGGCGCTCGCCCACAAGCACCCGCTCTACGAAGCGGAGGAAATTCCCGGCAGCTCTTTCACCACCTCGCCCGCCCGCCCCGACGACACCGTCGATACCGTGGGCGTGAACCACCTGATCGTGGCGCCGAAGTCGCTGTCGGATGCAACCGTTGGCGCGTTCACCCGCGCGCTGTTTGCCGTTCGCCCGGCGCTGATCAGGCAAGACCCGGGCGGATCCAAGATCCAGAAGCCCGACACCGACAAGGATGCGGCGATCCCGGCCCATGCGGGCGCGGCGGCCTATATCGACGGCACCGAACGGACGTTTCTCGACAAATACAGCGACTACTTCTGGGCCGCCATTCTGGTGTTGTCGGTGCTCGGTTCAGGCGCGGCGTGGGTGCGGCATTACATCAAGCGCGACGAGCGCTCGCTGACGAGCGAGCACCGCGACAAATTGCTGGCGCATATCGCACAGGTGCGCAAGACGGACTCCGTCGAGGAACTGGATGCCCTGCAGGAGGAAGCCGACGAATTCCTGCGCGAGACGCTGGAATGCTACGACGACGGCGCAATCGACGAAGGCGACCTCTCCGCCTACAGCCTCGTGCTCGAGCAGTTTCATCACGCGGTCGCCGATCGCCGCGCCGTGATCGCCGGCAGTCCGGTCGGCACCTCGCGCATTCGGGCGTGATCTCTTCTTCACCTCCCCTAGAAGGGGGAGGTCGGCGAGCCGAAAGCGCGCTTGCGCTTGAAGCGAGCCGGGAGGGGGTCACGACGTGCGGTTCTCAAGATGACCCCCACCCCAACCCTCCCCCTTTCAGGGGGAGGGAGCACCACATCGCCGCGGGAAGAGGCGAAAGAAAGATTTAGAACCCGATCAGCCGGCGCACGAGGCCAACCATGCTGGCATGATGGCGGTGATGGTAATAGTGCCGCCGCGGAGGAGGCGCTGAGACGTCCTCGTCCGAAGCCGACGCCTGGCTGACGCCGCGCGCCGGTCCGATCGATTCAAACTGCGCCTTCTGCTCGTCGGTCAGTTCGGCATAGACATCGTCGAGCGCCGACTTGACGGTCTCGACCGCCTGCAACATCACGTTCAAACGCTTGCCTGCGGCCTCAAGCCGCGCCGGCGGCGTCAAGGCCTCGTTGGGTTCGCAGACGTCCTTGAGCATCTGCGCGGCCTTGGCATTGGCGTCCTTCAGATTGTCCAGGCTCGCGCGCTGCGCCTCGGTCGGATGCAGCTTGCGATCGATTTCGGCGCTCGGCCAATCGGTCGCGCCTGACAGGTCATTGCCGCAGTTCTGCGCCACCGTACCCTGCTGTCCGCGGCCACGCCGCTCCTCTTCACCGAGCGACGTCAATCGCGCCTTCTGCTCGTCGTTGAGGAGGCCGTAGAAATGATCGAGTGCCGGCTGGACCATGTTGACCGCCGTGATCATCGCTTCCAGCCGCGTCTCCATCGCAGCCAGACGTCCGGGCGCGGTCGATGCGACCTGCGACGGACAGGCGTCCTTGATGGTCTGGGCCGCCTTCATCGAAGCGTTGGCGAGATCATCGAGCGCCTTGCGCTGCTCGTCGTCCGGGTTGAGCGCCTGCTGGATCCGGTCGATCGGCAGGCCGGCGATCTCCTGCGTATCCTCGCCGCACATCTGCGCCACTTCGTTCTGTTGGCTCGGCGCAGCCCCGGTGCGGGACGACGTCTGTCCGCCGCCGCCATAGGCAACAGCGCCGCCGCCATAACCATAAGGCAGATAGCCGGCGAGGTCGTCATAGCCGTAAGGAGCGAAGATGCCGGCATAGATATCGCCGTAACCGTAATCCCACAGCGAGGGATCGTAGCCCCACATCGCATAGTCAGAGAGGTCGTAATAGGCGAACGGCCAGAACAGCGGACCGACCCAGCCATAGCCGCCATTGGCGTGACGCCACCATCCGCCGTTGCGATCATGCCCGCGCCATCCGGCGGTCGCCGCCGCCGCAGAAATGTTGTTGCGGGATGCGGGGTTGTTCATCGCGCCGTGATTATGCAGTGCACCGGCGACCGCACCCCCGGCGAGCGCATGATGAACGGCGTTGGCGCGCATCGTGCTTTGACGATTCATGTTGCGGCCGACATTGTTGCGGCCGAGATTGTTGCGGCCGACATTGTGATCAATCGCGGCGTGACTGTTGCGGAAACTGCTGCCGCCCGCCGCGCGCGAGAAATTGGCCCGGGTGTGAGCCGCGGCGGCCGCCCGGCCACCGAAATGACGAGCGCCTCCGGCGAAATGCGCTGCACGGCCGCCGCCTCGGAAACCGCCGGCTCGCCCGCCGGCAAAATGTCCACCCCCGAAATGCGCGCCGCCGACGCGCGCTCCGCCAAAGTGCCCGCCACCGAAATGCGGTCCTCCGCCACCGAAATGGCCTCCGCCGAAGTGAGCGCCACCACCGCCGAAGTGTGCGCCGCCTCCGCCGAAGTGCGCGCCACCGCCGCCGAAGTGCGCGCCACCGCCGCCACCGTGAAAGCCTCCGCCGCCGCCGCCATGAAAGCCTCCGCCACCGCCGCCGTGGAAGCCTCCACCGCCGCCACCACCGCCGCGGGGTCCCGCATAGACTGCGGTCGACAACGCAACCGACAGAGCGACGACCGATAACCATTTGATGTTTGACTTCGTGCTCGACATGGCACTCCTCCAACACAACTGTGGCACCGACTTCGCGCAACCTGTTGCGGGCGCGGCGGCAAAATTTCGACAATTTGTTGGAAAACGCGGCGATTGCCCGGCGAGTTCCGCCAAACGCGGAACCCAAGACTAAAAACGGATTCAGAATCGATAGCGGCGATCTCGGCTATTGGCTCTTTTCGCCCTTGCCTTTGTCCTGGCTGTCGTCGGGTGGACCGTTTTCACCCCATTTGAGCCGCCGATAGACCGCACCCAGCACGTTGCAATAGTCGTCGGTCCACACGCGCTGATTGGGTGTCGGGGCGGTTTCTTCCCACTTGGACGATTCCGACGATGCGATCGTGCCGACATCGGCCTCGCTACGCGCCGAAACCACGACATTGGTCGCGAAAACGTAATCGCCGTCGCGGCCGGAATCTTCGTCAAACACCCAGCTCTTCATGCCGTTGGCGTCGGCAATGCCGACCACGACGCTCGCCAGTTCGAGATGCCGGTTCGAGACGTGCATCAGCACCACGCCGTGCGGCGCCAGCTTGTCCTTGTAGATCTTCATCGCCTCTTGCGTGGCAAGATGGATCGGAATGGCGTCCGACGAATAAGCGTCGACGACGATCAGGTCGTAGACGCCGTCGGGCTCGCGCGCGAAGGTCAGCCGCGCATCGCCGATCACCGGCTTCAGATCCGGCTGGCACTTCTGCACATAGGTGAAGTATTTTGGGTCGCGCGCGGTATCGACCATGCTCTGGTCGATCTCGAAGAACTTCCAGGTCTCGCCCGGCAATCCGACGCAGGCGAGCGTGCCGGAGCCAAGCCCGATCGCCGCCGCGTGCAGCGGCGCGCCCTTGCGTTCGCGGATCGCGGTGACAGCCTGACCGATGCCGCCTTCCTTGTCGTAATAGGAGATCGGGATAGGCCGGCCCGTGACCGGCGTGCCGTCGTCGTTCTGGAATTTTTGGGCGCCGTGAATCGTCGTGCCGTGCAGCAGCACGTGATACTGGCCGCTCGACGTCGTCACGATCTTGTGGACGCCGAAGAAGCTGCGCACGGTGTCGACGCGTCCGTCGTCGGCCGGATACACGCGAACCAGCACCAGCGCCAGCGCCGCGACGGCAGCGAGTTTGAGCCGCGCGGGGTTGAAGGCGAGCGCGAGCAGCATGCCGAAAACGGCGACGCCGCTTGCGACATAGACGCGATGCTCCTCAAGCCATTCGAACGCCTCGCCCTTGGTCTGCGACGATACGATCAGCCCCAGCGCCACCACGACCGCAAGCACCCAAAGCAGGCCGCTGACGCGCGGCCAGCGTTCGTTCCGGACTGGACGGCAAAGCGCGGCGAGTACGATCAGGATCGGATATTCGGCGATCCAGGAAAACACGTTCGGCGCGATCAGCCCGGCAAACAGCCCGCCAATCATGCCGCCGAACGACAGCGCGACATAAAAACCGGTGAGATATTTCGCGGACGGCCGGGTCGCTGCGAGTTCGCCGTGACAGGCCATCGCGATCACGAAGAAACAAAGCTGGTGGCCGCCGAGCGTCAGCAGCAGGTTCTGTTCGCCGCCGACCGCGAGCAACACGATCACGCCCGCGATCGCGACCGGCTGCGCCAGCAATACCCATTTGTGCGGGAATAACGGCCGCGACTGGAACACCAGCACCCAGGTCAGGAGATAAAGCGACAGCGGCAGCACCCACAAAAGCGGCGCGGCGGCGACGTCGGTCGAAATATGCGCGGTCACCGCGATCAGAAGCCCGGACGGCACCGCGGCCAGAAAGATCCAGCGCAAGCGTGTCATCAGGGATGGCGCCGGCGCGTCGCTTTCGGCGTCAGCACTGCTCGCCGCCACGGCCGGCGATCGCCATAACAGAAGACCGCAAGCAGCGATCAGAACGATCAACAGGCCATAGCCGGCAGTCCAGATCAGGTTCTGCGTACGCAAACTGAACAACGGCTCGACCGCAAACGGATAGGACAACAGCGCGAGGAAGCTGCCGACATTGGACGAGGCATAGAGGAAATAGGGATCGGCCCCGTCTGGATGGCCTGACCGGACGAACCAGGCTTGCAGCAGCGGATTGTTCGCCGCGAGCGCGAAGAACGGCAGGCCGATCGAGGCCACGAACAGGCCGAGCAGCCACAGCGCATAGCCTGAGGTCGGCGGCTCGCCCCAGCGCACGGCGATCGCGAGCGGCAGCGTCGCGAAAGCAACGATCAGCAGCGCCAGATGCACCAGGATCGGGATCAGGCGGCTGTTGATCCGCATCAAGAGATGCGCATAAAGGTAGCCGCCGAGCAGCAGCGACTGGAAAAACACCATCGCCACCGACCACACCGCCGGCGAGCCGCCGAGCCGGGGCAGCACCATCTTGGTGAACAGCGGCTGCACCGAAAACAACAAGAGCGCGCTGACGAAGATCGCCGCCGTGTAAACCAGCAGCACCAGCCGGTTGCGCGAGACGGACGGGGCGTCTGTAACCAATTCAGCAGCGGACATGGAAACTCCGGAAGTGGAGCTGGCGGGGCGAGCGGCGCAATAGAGCAGAAGGCGGGGACACGAGCAATCCGAAGCGCCATCAAACCGCTGTGCTGGGAAGCGTAGGTTCGCTATGTAACTCATCAGTCATTCCGGGGCGCATCGAAGATGCGAGTCCGGAATCTCGAGATTCCGGGCCTGGTGCTCGCGCACCATCCCGGAATGACGGAATCATGTCAGATCATTTCTTGAAGGCCACATGAACGAAACCGACGTCGTCATCATCGGAGCCGGCCACAACGGCCTCACCTGCGCGGCCTATCTCGCGAAAGCGGGCCTGCGCGTGCGCGTGGTCGAACGGCGAAAGGTGGTGGGCGGCGCGGCGGTGACGGAAGAATTTGCGCCGGGTTTCCGCAACTCGGTCGCGGCCTACACCGTGAGCCTGCTCAACCCGAAAATTATTTCTGACCTGAAACTTGCCGATCATGGCCTCAAGATCGTCGAGCGCCGCGCGCAGAATTTTCTCCCCGCGCCCGACGGCCGTTATCTTCTGACCGGCGAAGGCCGCACGCGCGAGTCGCTTGCCAAACTCAGCCCGCGCGACGCCGATGTGCTCGACGGCTTCAATCGCAGGCTGGAAGAGATCGCTGACGTCTTGCGCGCCTTTGTGCTGCGCGCGCCGCCGAACCTTGTCGAGGGATTTGGCGCAACCGCGATCCGCGAAAGTTTCAACGCGCTGGGCACGGCGAACATCCTGCGAAAACTGTCGCTGGAGCAGCAGCGCATGCTGCTCGACCTGTTCACGCGCTCGGCCGGCGACATGCTCGATGACGTCTTCGAGAGCGACCTGATCAAGGCGCTGTTCGGCTTCGACGCCATCGTCGGCAACTACGCCAGCCCTTATGCGGCGGGCTCAGCTTACGTGATGCTACACCACGCCTTCGGCGAGGTGAACGGCAAGAAGGGCGTCTGGGGCCACGCCATCGGCGGTATGGGCGCCATTGGCCAGGCGATCGCACGTGCCGCCAAAGAGGCCGGCGCAGAGATCACGCTTGACGGCGGCGTAGCCGAGGTGATCGTCGAGCGCGGCCGCGCAATTGGCGTCACGCTCGACAACGGTGAGACCATCCGCGCGAAATATGTCGCCTCAAGCGTCAATCCAAAACGGCTCTATACGCGCCTGGTGCCGTCGGGTGCGTTGCGGGACGATTTCCTCAAACGCATGCAGAACTGGCGCAATGCCTCCGGCACCTTCCGGATGAATGTGGCGCTCAAAGCGCTGCCCTCCTTCGCCGCGTTGCCGGGCAGCGGCGATCATCTGACGTCGGGGATCATCATCGCGCCCGATCTTGTCTACATGGACCGCGCCTGGCAGGACGCCCGCGAGCACGGATGGAGCAAAGCGCCCGTGGTCGAGATGCTGATCCCCTCGACGCTCGACGACTCTCTCGCGCCGTCAGGCCAGCATGTCGCCAGTCTGTTCTGTCAGCACGTCGCGCCGCAACTGCCTGACGGCCGGTCGTGGGACGATGCCAGAGAGGACGTCGCCGACCTCATGATCGCGACCATCGACCGATACGCGCCCGGCTTTGCGGCAAGCGTGATCGGACGGCAGGTTCTGTCCCCACTCGATCTCGAGCGCCAGTTCGGCCTGCTCGGCGGCGATATTTTTCATGGCGCGTTGACGCTGAACCAGCTGTTCTCGGCCCGCCCGATGCTCGGCCACGCCGGTTATCGCGGGCCGCTGAAGGGGCTTTATCACTGCGGCTCCGGCGCCCATCCCGGCGGCGGCGTCACCGGCGCACCCGGCCACAACGCCGCGCAGGTGATCTTGCGGGACCACCGTGGATTATTTGGGTAAAGGCGGTGGATGGTCGGTGGACGTGATGTGGACAAGTTTGGGTTCAAACTGAAACGCGCAAGATCGACAGGAAGTTAGCAATGCCTGAAGCGCCGCGTCACAGCATCGTCTCAATCCTGCCCTGCACCAACATCGAGGCCAGCACGGCGTTCTATGCGCGGCTGGGGATTGCGCTGCACGGCGATTTTGGCACTTACCGCATTCTCACCGACGGCGCGGGTTGGGTGCTGCATCTGTCCAGCGAGTTTCCGGAAGGATGGCTGACGCCCGGCAAGAATCCGAATGGGCTTTATGTGTACCGGCAAGACGTCGACGGTCTTGCTGCTCACGTCGATGATCTTCTTGATGGCGCGCGCCCTGAACACAAGCCGTGGGGGATGTATGAATTCGCGCTGTCGGATCCCGACGGAACACTGGTGCGAATTGGCTGGCCGAGCCGCCTGATGAAATCCGCCTCGGTGATGCGGCCCCGCGACGTCGTCACGAGCTGGATCGATGCGTTCAATCGCGCGGATGTCGAGGCGCTCGCGGCGCTCTATCATCCCGACGCGGTCAACCATCAGGTCGCGCAAGATCCGATCGAGGGGCGCGAGGCGATCCGCGCGATGTTCGCGGCCGAATTTGCCAAGGCCGAAATGGTCTGCATTCCCGAAAACCGGTTCGAGGACGGCGAATGGGCGATTCTCGAGTGGCGCGACCCGAAAGGGTTGCGCGGCTCCGGCTTCTTCCACGTCACGGACGGGCGGATCGCCTTTCAGCGCGGCTATTGGGACAAGCTCTCGCTCCTCAGGCTGCACGGCATCGCCACCTGACCGGGCGTAAATCCCCTATCCTTCCACCAGCCGCTTCAGCACGCCGCGAAAACTCAAGGAGCGCTTTCCCACCAGCATCGTACCGAAGACCTCGGACGTGTCGTCGGAGAATGTGCCCGAAAATCCGCTCGAGACTTCCTGGCCGCCGAATAGCGGTCGGACGCCGGGATCGTTGAAGGGCGTGTGCTGGTTGGTGACGAGTTCGCCTTTCCAGGTGCCCCGATTTCCGCTGCTTTGCCCGACGCTGTAGCGGCCGACCGACCAGAAATAGGGACCGCCGCTCAAGAGCTGACCATCCCGCAGGATGGCGATCCCGCCGTCACGGCCCTTCACGCCGTCGCCGAATTGGAGCTGGATTGAGTAAAGCCCGTTCCGCATGGGTCAGATCGTCGTTCGCTCTCGAGGATGCAGCCTATGATCTAAGCCTCAAGTCGCGCCGTTGTCGCGGGACTTGTGCACCTGATGCGGTGGATCCGATGTGGAAGGCTTGGGGATGCCGGCATGCACAAGACTTTGGACAAGACGCTGAGCGGCGAATTATGACGCCCGGATGAACGCTGGGGATAAGCTGGCAACCGATTGGGACCACAGCGGATGTTCCGCGTCAGCAACTGTGGACAAGTGTTGCGTTGGCTGTTCGGATGTTAGGTCGCGTCTCGGTTTGAAATGCGGTGAAAGCTACGCTGCTATTTTCCCTCTAAGCACGCATCGTTAAACGTGCCGAAACCTGAAATGCAGGTGGCACCCAAATAAGAGTCGACAACTTTAGCCGCACATCCAATTACTGCACGGCCTGAATGTGTTCTCGGCCGGGTTCGTCCTTGGCATGCTCGGAGCGTCCATCGCGACTTACCTGTACGGATATCGCAAGGTCGCCTGAGTTCGCACGATCGATCAGCAACTTCAAAATGATGGAATCGCTGCTTTAACCAACACTTAACCAACGGCGCGATGAAGCCTAAGAGGAAAGGAGCTGTGACTGGAGATCTGAGGCGGCTGGTGAAGTGCCTCAAAAGGTGGTTTGAGAACCGCCGCTATGCCCTTGCTTATTAACCTGTTTTTAACCAACAGACCGCGCGAGGGCGAAATAAGCGCAAAAGCAGCGCCCTGACGCGGCAAACCTAGAATAACGGGGTGAACGAAATCTTAAACTGACGGGGTGCGCTCCCTCCCCCTGCAAGCGGTCGTGACGAGCAAGCTCGCACTAGGAGGCGCCGGGGTGGGGGTCGGTTTGCATTTCGCTTCGCCCTTTGATCCCCTCCCGCTTGCTCCTTCGGATCAAGCGACCTTCCAAGCCAACTGACAGACAATGACCTCGACCCTCACCCCGCAAACCTACCGCGCCACGCTCGCCATCGGCGACGAGGCCACCGCCCGCCGGATCTCGGATCTCTTGACCGAAACCCTCGATGAGGAGCAGGCCGCCGTCGGCGCCTTCGAGGGACCGGGCGGTCGCTGGGACGTGACCTTCTACTTTGCAGGTCAGCCCGACGAGGCCGCGATCCGCAACCTGGTGGCGCTGGCCGCCGGCGACGGCGCAGCGCGATCGGTCACATTCGACACTGTCGCGCCCAGGGACTGGGTCAGGGCCACCCTCGACGAGCTGGTGCCGGTCCATGCCGGACGTTTCGTCGTCCATGGCCAGCACGACCGCTCGAAAGTGGCGGCCAACAAGCTCGGCATCGAGATCGAGGCCGCGCTCGCCTTCGGCACCGGCCATCACGGCACGACGCGAGGCTGCCTGGTGCTGCTCGGCCACGCCCTGAAGGCGTACCGGCCCCGCCGCGTGCTCGATCTCGGCACCGGAACCGGGGTTTTGGCGATCGCCTCCGCCAAGGCGCTGCGGACCCAGGTCCTCGCCAGCGACATCGACGCACCGTCGGTGACGGTGGCCGCCGAAAACGCGCGCCTCAACGGCGTCGGCCCGCTCGTGGAGGTCACGTGGGGAAGCGGCTTCTCGGCCCCTCGTTTGCGGGAAAAACAGCCCTTCGACCTGATCCTCGCCAATATTCTCGCCAATCCGCTGCGGCAGATGGCAACGCCGATGTCGAACCACCTCGCCGGCGGGGCGCGGGTGATCCTGTCGGGGCTATTGTCGCCCCAGGCGGCTGGCGTCATCGCCGCCTACCGGGCGCGCGGGCTTGTGCTGGAGCGGCACATCCGGATCGAAGGCTGGAGCAGCCTGTTGCTGTGTAAGGTTTGATCGGGTCATTCCGGACGACGCGAAGCGGCGATCCGGAATCTCGAGATTCCGGGTTCGCTCGCTACGCTCGCGCCCCGGAATGACAGGATCACTTCTCAGGCTTCTGCTGCTGCGGCTGGCCGGCATTTTCGTCGGCGGCCATGCGCCTGACGCGCGCCTCGACGAAGCGGTCCAGGAACTGGACAATCAAGCCGCGCGGCTTCTCCGCGGCAGGCTGAGCGGAGGGTACGCGGCGGATCGGCGACGAAATCTTCTCAAAGGTGAAGACGGGCATGGTTGATCCCTCGACGCTAGAAACTGAACGCCCTTGGAACTGCCTTGGAATTCCACCCGAAGATTTTGTCGAACGCTCCGTGACCAACAGTGGACGTCACGAAACGTTCAGCCCCGTCTAACGCAGGTGCAGCAATTCAATCACAATAAATTCCGAATCGGAAGCGATTTGAGTCGGTTACCCCACTGTCGCAGGAAGGATGATACTATCGACCGATGTTTGAAGCCCTGTTCCAGACCTTCGAAGAACCCGAAACCGGCGTCGCTTTGACCGCGCGCCTGTCAGCATTCCGCGAGGAGCTGACGAGACACAACCTGACCGGGTTCGTGATCCCCCGCGCCGACCAGCAGCAGAACGAATATGTGGCTCCGTCGGAAGAACGGCTGGCCTGGCTGACCGGCTTTACCGGCTCGGCCGGAATGGCCATCGTGCTCGCCGCCGAGGCCGCCGTCTTCGTTGACGGGCGCTACACCCTGCAAGCCGCCAAGCAGGTCGACACCAAGGCGTGGAGCATTCAGCCGCTGGTCGATCCGCCGCCGGACACGTGGCTGACGCAGCATCTCGCGAGCGGCGATCGCCTCGGCTTCGACCCCTGGCTGCATACGAGCGCATCTGCGGAGAAGCTCGCCGCCGCCTGCGCCAAGGCGGGCGCGGAACTGGTTCCGGTCGATCACAATCCGGTCGATGCGATCTGGACCGAGCGCCCGGCGCTGCCGCTCGCCCCCGTCGCCCTGCACGGGACGCAATTCTCCGGCGAAGTGGAAGCCGACAAGCTGAAGCGGATCGAGGCCGAGATCGCCAAACTTGGCGCCGATGCGCTGGTGCTGTCGGACAGCCATGCCGTGGCCTGGACCTTCAACATCCGCGGCGCCGACGTCGCGCATACGCCCCTGCCCTTGTCCTACGCGCTGGTACCGAAAAGCGGCCGGCCGACACTCTTCATCGATCACCGAAAACTCTCCAACAGCGTGCGCGATCATCTGGAGCGGATTGCGACCGTCGTCGAGCCCGGCGCGCTGACGCCAAAACTGGTCGAAATGTCGAAGAGCGGCGCTGCCATCGCGCTCGATAACGCCACCGCCGCCGACGCGCTGACGCGCCTGATCACGTCCGCCGGCGGCAAGGTCGTCCGCGGCGCCGATCCCGTCAGCCTTCTCAAGGCCGTCAAGAACGACACGGAAATTGCCGGCACCAAAGCCGCGCACCGCCGCGACGCAATTGCGCTGGCGCGCTTTCTTGCCTTCATCGATCGCGAGGCGCCCGCAGGCCACCTCACCGAGATCGACGCCGTCGAGGCACTCGAGACCTTCCGCCGCGACACCGGCGCGCTGAAGGACGTTTCGTTCCCGACGATTTCCGGTACCGGGCCGAACGGCGCCATCGTGCACTATCGCGTCACCCGCAAGAGCAACCGCCGCATCGCGCACGGCGATCTGCTGCTGATCGATTCCGGCGCACAATATGAAGACGGCACCACCGACGTGACCCGCACCATTGCGATCGGCGAGCCGACGCAGGA
>Ga0070741_10009597_pt1 | contig 18681 bp, 16 predicted proteins | sample Coa_R1_4_FD_66440 | JGI IMG/M metagenome (GOLD analysis project Ga0070741, IMG submission 66440) | Surface soil microbial communities from Centralia Pennsylvania, which are recovering from an underground coalmine fire - Coalmine... | ecosystem: Environmental > Terrestrial > Soil > Unclassified ...
CTCGCCGTAACGCACGTCGAGCGGCTCGTCGTTGACGAGGAGGCGGATGATCTTGCCGTTCGTCACGTTGACGATCGTCTGGCCGGACTCCGGATACCCGTAGCCCGACTCCGCGTGGGGTAGCGGTCGGAGCTCGTAGAACGAGTTGAGGTACGTGCCGGGGAGCGCGTACGGCTCGCCTTCGTCGAGGTTTCCGCGGAGCCCGATGTGTCCGTTCGACAGCGCGAAGATCGATTCCGTCCGTCCGAGCTCCTCCATGTCGAGCGCCGTCTCGCGCACGGACCACGGCTCGACGGTCAAGGCTGCGCTCATCGGAGCAGCTCGCCGAGATCGTGGACGACCACGTCTGCGCCGCGCGCCCGCAACGCATCCTCCTGTCCGACGCGATCGACGCCGACGATGTAGCCGAACCCCCCGGCACGCGCTGCAGCGACACCCGCAAGCGCATCCTCGAACACGGCAGCGTTCGCCGGAGCGACACCGAGCATCCGGGCGGCCTCCCGGTACGTGTCGGGCGCCGGTTTGCCGCGCAAGTGCCTCGCCGCCGCGACGACGCCGTCGACCCGGACGTCGAAGAGGGAGGCGAGGCCGGCGGCCTCGAGCACCTCGCAGCAGTTGGCGCTCGCCGAGACGACGCCGCACGGCAGCCCCGCGGCGCGCGCCGCACGCACGAACCGAACCGAGCCGAGAAACGGAACCACGCCGTTCCGGTGGATCAGCTCCAGCACGAGGGCGTTCTTTCGATTCGCGATCCCGTGGATCGTCTCGGCGCGCGGCGAGTCCTGGCCGTCCCCTTCGGGGAGGTGGATGCCGCGCGAGCCGAGGAACGCGCGGACGCCGTCCTCGCGCGGACGCCCGTCGACGTACTCGTCGTAGTCGCGGACCGGATCGAACGCGACGAACGCGACGCCGTCGGTCAGCGCGCGTCGCTGCAGGAGCCTGTCGAACGTCGCCTTCCATGCTTCGGCGTGGACGGTCGCGGTGTCCGTCAGCACGCCGTCGAGGTCGAACAAGCAGGCGTGCACGCTCGGCGGGAGGCGGAGTCGCGTCTTCCTGCCGTGGGCCGTTGCGGCGTCGGTGCCGCTCATGCCGCGCGGCTCCTCGCGAGCAACTCCGAGAGCCCGGACACGACGACGTCCGCATGCTCTGCCCGAAGGCGCTTGGCGTCGCCGGAGCGATCGACGGCGACGACGTAGCGGAACCCCGCCGCGCGCCCGGCGGCGATGCCCGCAGGCGTTGTCTCGAACAACGCGGTGCGCTCTGGCTCGACGCCGAGTCGGTCGCACGCCGCGAGCAGGATGTCGGGGGCGGGCCGGGGGCGAAGCGAGTCGGCGACGATCGTCGCGCCGTCGATCCGTGCATCGACGAGCGGCGCCAGGCCCGTACGCTCGAGGATCTCGTCGGTGTTCGCGCTCGCGGAGACGACCGCGCGGCGCAGCTCCGCGTCGCGCGCGGTCTCGAGGTAGCGGCGCGAGCCGTCGAACGCGCTCAACCCCTGTGCGCGCAGACGCCGCCGGAGCGCTTCGTTCTTCCGGTTCGCGAGCCCGTGGACGGTCTCGGTGCCCGGTGCATCGTCGGGCACGCCCTCGGGGAGCCTGATCCCGCGCGTCGCCAGGAATGCGCGGACGCCGTCGAGACGCGGCTTCCCGTGGATGTGCTCGTAGTAGTCGGTCCGCGGGTTGAAGGGGGCGAACCGGCCGCCGGTCCGCTCGATCCGCCTCGAGATGAACTCGTCGAACGTCTCCGTCCAGGCCGCGAGGTGCAGCGACGCGCTGCCGACGAGGACGCCGTCGAGGTTGAACACGCATGCGTCGACAGAAGGCGGAAGCCCGAGCAGACGCCTGGCCTCCCACGGCGCGAGCGTGAGGTGGAGGTACGGCGAGCCGGGGTGCTCCTCACGCGCGAACGCCTCGAGCAGCGCGTCGGTCGCAGCGAGCTCCGCCGACAGGCGCTTCGAATGGGCGGCGAGCTCCTGCGGCGGCAAGTACGGCCGCGCGGCGCGCAGCGCCATCCGGGCAGAGAAGAACGCGGCAGACCAGCGCGAGCGGAGGGTTTCCGCGCCGACGGCGGGAGCGGCCGGTGCGACTTCCCGCCCGGCCGGCTTCCTCCGGTCGGCGCGCGCCGGCAGCGGCGTAGCGCGCCGCCTCGAGACACCGTGGATCCGCCTCACCGTGGCCGTCATGCCTGAAGGGTCCTCCGTACGAACTGCGGATGCATCCGCGTCGGCCCGGCCGGATGTGCGGGATTGCCGCATGCGGTCGCGTACTTCGTTCCGATTGCGTGGGCGCAGGCCGGCATTAGCGTCACCGCGTAACGCCGGAAGCACACGTCGAGAGCGGGAGAGGACGATGTCGAACACCAATCTCGCCGGCCGCGCGGGGCGCTGGAGCGCCGCACACTGGAAGCGCGCCGCGTTCGGGTGGCTTTTGTTCGCCGCCGCCGCGGTTGCCCTCGGCAGCGTCGTCGGCGCGAAGCAGATGAAGGACTGGGCGGTCGCGAACGGCGACTCGCGCCGCGCGGAGCAGATCCTCGACCAGGCGAACTTCAACCTCCCAGCGCGCGAGAGCGTCCTGGTCCAGTCGAGGACGGAGGTCGTGACCGACCCGGCGTTCGTCTCGGCGGTCGCGGGCGTCGTCCAGACGCTCTCGATGCAGTCGAAGGTGAAGAACATCGTCTCTCCGATCAACGAGCCCAACGCGGGGCTGATCTCGCGTGACCGGCACTCGGCGCTCGTGCAGTTCGACGTGAAGGGAAAGGCCGCCGAGGCCAAGGACAAGATCGCGCCGATCCTGAAGTCGATCGAAGGCGTCCAGGCAGGGAACCCGAGCGTGATCATCGAGGAGTTCGGCCAGGCCTCGGCGGAGAATCAGATCGACAAGCGCTTCGGCAGCGACATGAGCCGTGCCGAGTTCACCTCGGTGCCGCTGACGATCGCGATCCTCGTCCTCGCGTTCGGCTCGCTCGTGGCGGCCGGGCTCCCCGTGCTTCTCGCACTGTCCGCCGTGCTCGCCGCGACGGGCGTCAACAGCCTCGTCAGCCACGTCGTGGCGACGGACGAGCAGACCGTGAGCGCGATCATCCTCATGATCGGCATGGCCGTCGGGATCGACTACTCGCTCTTCTACCTCCGCCGCGACCGGGAGGAGCGGTACGCGGGCCGTTCTGCCCACGACGCGCTCCTTCGCGCGGCGCGGACATCCGGGCAGGCGGTCCTGATCTCCGGTGCGACGGTGCTGATCGCGATGGCGGGCATGTTCATCTCCGGCAACTCGCTCTTCACCACGATCGGGATCGGGACGATGATCGTCGTCCTCGCGGCGATGATCGGGTCGCTCACGGTGCTGCCGGCGGTGCTGCACCGGCTCGGCGACAAGGTCGACAGCGTCCGCGTCCCCGTCTTCCGCGGCCGCCCGAGCGACACCGGCGCGTGGGGGAGGATCGTCGGCGCCGTGATGCGCCGGCCGGTGACCGCCGCGGCGCTCTCGGCCGGCGGCCTCGCGCTGCTCGCACTGCCGGCGTTCTCGATGCACACCAAGCTGCCGACGTTCATCGACTTTCCGCGCGACCTCAAGTTCGTGCGGACGTACGATCGCATCCAGGCGGCGTTCCCCGGGTCGCAGACGCCGGCGGTGGTCGTGGTGAAGGCGCCGAACGTGACGACGCCGCAGATGCGAAGGGCATACACCCTGTTCAGGGAGCGTGCGCTTGCGACGGGGGAGCTGTTCGCGCCGTTCACGGTCACGGTCAATCGCGACCGCACCGTTGCGGAAATCGACTTCGCGATTGCCGGCGACGGCGACAACAGCGCCTCGATCAACGCCCTGCACACGCTCCGCGACACCGTGATTCCTCCGATCGCAGACACCATCCCGAACGTGGAGGTGGCGGTCACGGGGGTGACTGCGGGCACGTACGACTTCAACCACCAGATGCTGTCGCGCTTGCCCTTCGTCTTCCTGTTCGTGCTCGGCCTCGCGTTCGTCTTGCTGCTGCTGACCTTCAGGTCGATCGTGATCGCTGCGAAAGCGATCGTGCTGAACCTGCTGTCGGTCGGCGCGGCATACGGCGTCCTCGTCGCCGTCTTCCAGAAGGGCTGGCTCGCGAACGTGTTCGGGTTCCAGACGAACGGCGCCGTGGTGAGCTGGTTGCCGCTCTTCCTCTTCGTCGTCCTCTTCGGCCTCTCGATGGACTACCACGTCTTCATCCTCAGCCGCGTGAAGGAGTTGCACGATGCCGGTGCGACGACGGAGGATGCGGTACGGCTCGCGATCACGCGGACGGCGGGGACCGTCACGAGCGCGGCGATCATCATGGTCGCCGTCTTCGGCCTCTTCGCGAGCCTGAGTCTGATCATGATGCAGCAGATGGGCTTCGGCCTGGCGGTCGCGGTGCTGATCGACGCGACGGTCGTTCGCGCGGTGCTCCTTCCGTCGGTGATGAAGCTGCTCGGCGAATGGAACTGGTACCTGCCGACGTGGCTCGAATGGCTCCCGTCGCTCTCGCCCGAGGGCGGGCGCTCGCCGCGCCCGCCGGGGCGCGCGCTGCCGACGCATTAGGGCGCGCAGTGAGCCGGCCGGAGCCGAATACGCGCGAGCGCCGGCTGTTCCGAGCGGCCGTCGCGGCCGTCGCGGTGCACGCTGCGACCGATGCCCTCTTCGCCCCGGAGCCCGCGACGCACTGGAGTGACCACGTCTCTCGCGGCGCGGTGACGCTCGCGCTCCTCGGAGCCGCCGCGGCAGCCTACTCGCGAATGCGACCCGGAGGGCGGGCGGCGGTTGCAGGGGCCCTCGGCGTGCTCGCGCTCGAGGGTTCGATGCTCGCGTTCGCGGACGCGCGTGCGGGCGGCGTGCGGGGCGAGGACTGGACGGGCTTCCTGCTCGCCCCTGCCGGGGTTGCTCTCTGCCTGCTCGCGTCGGCGCTCCTCTGGCGCTCGCGGCGGGGCGGCAGGCTCCGTCACCTGCGGCGAGCGGTACGCGTCGCGGGCGCGGGAGTAGCAGCGTTCGTCCTTCTCGTTCCGATCGCCGTCGCAATCGTCGCGACTCACCGGCCGCGGCAAACGGTGCACGCGGTTGATCTCGGTCGCCCCGCGAGTGCGGTCACGATCACGACGCGCGACGGCCTGAACCTCGCGGCGTGGTACGTGCCTTCTCGCAACGGCGCCGCCGTGATCTCGTTCCCAACCCGGATCGGGAAGGTCCCGGAGGCGCGGATGCTCGCGCGGCACGGCTACGGCGTGCTGCTCCTCGACGCGCGGGGCTACGACGGCAGCGAAGGCGACTCGAACCTCTTCGGCTGGGGAGAGGCTTCCGACATCGACGCGGCGGTGGCGTGGCTGCAGAAGCGTCCCGGCGTCAGGGACGACGCCGTCGGGGGCATCGGTTTCTCGGTCGGCGGCGAGGTGATGCTCGAGGCGGCGGCGTCGAATCCGAGCCTGCGCGCGGTCGTCTCGGAGGGTGCAGGTGCCCGCTCGGTGCGCGAGGAGCTGATCCGGGGGCCGCGCGGGTGGGTGATGGTTCCGGAGCTCGCGGTTCAGACCGCTGCGGTCGCCGTCCTCAGCGGCACCGTGCCGCCGCCGTCCCTCGACGCGTTCGTCGCCCGGATCGCTCCGCGGCCCGTCTTCCTCATCTACGCGGGCCGCAGCAACGCCGGCGAGGATCTCAACGTCGAGTACTTCAGAGCAGCTCGGCCGCCGAAGATCCTGTGGCGTATACCCGAGGCGAGGCACGTCGGTGGCTTCGATGCGAGGCCCCGGGAGTACGAGCGGCGTGTGACGGAGTTCTTCGACGGTGCGTTGCTCCGCTAGTCGACGACGCTCCGGCTGAAACTGCGTTCTACACTGAGTCTCGTGTCCAGGCGTGCCACGCTCGGGGCGGTGGCCGCGGGTGTCGCCGCGCTCGCCTCGGCCTGTGGCGGGGCGACGACGCGGACGCTCGCGTCGCACGTGATCGCGTTCTCGAGCGATCGCGCGCTGCCGCCGCAGTCGGAGGCGAGTGACTACGACACGCGCCGGCTCGACCTGTACCTCATGAACGTCGACGGGAGCCATCTGCGCCGGCTGACGCGGAACCATCTCACCGACGTGTTCCCCGCGATCTCCCGCGACGGCACGCGCGTCGCGTTCAACCGGGACATCGGCGGCTATGCGCAGGTCTTCGTCCTCGACCTGCGGAGCGGCAAGGTACGCATGCTCACGCACGCACGCGCGAACAGCGGCTTGCCCGCGTGGTCGCCGGATGGCAGCAGGATCGCGTTCGCGACCGATCGCGACGCGCCGGGCGGTGACGTGATCTTCGTCATGAACGCCGACGGGAGCGACCAGCGAGCCGTGACGCACACGCTTCCGCGCGTGAACGACGGCTGGCCGTCGTGGGCCCCGGATGGGAGACGGATCGCGTTCGCCCGCGAGACGGGGGGCGGAAGCGCCATCTACACCGTCGGCGTCGACGGCAGCGGCCTGAGACGCCTCACGCGCGACACCAGCGGGCTCGACACGCAGCCGGCGTGGTCACCAGATGGAAGCCAGATCGCGTTCGAGAGCGACCTCTTCCTGCTTCCGGGCCAGATCTTCGCGATGCGGCCCGACGGGACGAAACGTCATCAGCTCACGGACCCGAGTGTCGGCGCGAGCAGCCGTCCGTCGTGGTCGTCCGACGGGAAGCTGATCGTCTTCATGTCCAGTCGCAACCACCACACGGACGTGTGGTCGATGAGCTCCGACGGGAGCCACAAGCGCCAGCTGACCCGCAACCACGGCTTCGCGGGCTTTCCGGGCGCGGGGTAGGCACCGGGTAGCGTCGCGCCGTGCGCGAGTGGGCGCCCGAGGTCACCGTCGACGAGGCGCTCGCGCGGCGGCTGATCGCCGTCTGCTGTCCCGATCTCGCGCTCCGTTCGATGAGCCTGCTCGGCGAAGGCTTCGATACGACGGTCTGGCGCGTCGACGATCGCTGGGTCTTCCGTTTTCCCCGCCGCGAGACGGTCGTCCGCGGCCTCACGAACGAGATCTCGTGGCTTCCCCGGCTCGCGCGGAGACTGCCGCTTCCGATCCCGAGCCCGACGTACGTCGGCGAGCCGTCCGACGGCTACCCCTGGCCGTTCTACGGCGCGCCGTTCCTTCCGGGACGGGAGCTCGCGGACGCCGCGCCGGACGACGGTGGACGCGCTGCGCTCGGGCGGCCGCTCGGGCTGTTCCTGCGCGCGCTCCACGACACGAAGCCGGCCGGCGAACTGCCGGTCGACCCGGTTGGAAGGGCCGACATGACCGTGCGCGTGCCGAAGACGCGTCAGCGTCTGGCCGAGCTGGAGCAGCTCGGGCTCTGGCGCGCGCCCCGTGAGGCGCACGAGGTGATGGACGCCGCACTCGGCCTCGGCCCCCCGGAGCCGACCGCGGTCGTTCACGGCGATCTCCATCTCAGGCACCTCCTCGTCGACGACGCGGGCCGGCCGAGCGCGGTGATCGACTGGATCGATCTCAGCTGCAACGATCCAGGCGTCGATCTCGCCCTCTACTGGAGCGTCCTGCCGCCCGAGGGTCGCAGCGCATTTCGGGACGCGTACGGGGCGATCACCGACGGGCAGCTCCTCCGCGGCCGCGTCGTCTCTCTCTTCGTCTGCGCCAGTCTCGCGATCTACGCCCACCACGAGCGCATGGCGCAGCTCGAGCGTGAGGCGCTCGCCGGGCTCGACCGGACGCTCGGCCCCGTGTGACGCGCCGCCGTCTCGTGGCGTATACATCGCGAGGTGGCGGCGAGGCTGCAGCGTTGGGTGCTCGTGACGCTCGTGCTGTCGACCTTGGCCGCCGGCCGGGCGGCGGCCGAGGTGGGCGAGGGAGCGCCCGCGCTCGTCACGGTCACGCGCCACGGCGGCCTCTGCGTCTCGGGAAGCGAATGCCGGTCGGTGCTGCGCATCACCGACTCGTCGATCGTCGCCGCGGGGTATGTGACACGTCCGCTGGCGCGCGCCGAACGCGCGGCGCTCCTCACGGCCATCGCCCGTCTCGATCTCGCAGCGCTGCGCCGGCACCCCTTCACCGGAACCTGCCCCACGGCGTCCGACGGCACCGAGTCGGTCTATCGCTTCAGAGGGTTCGCGTATCCACTGGCGGCCTGTACGTACGACCTCCGCGGCGTCGCTGCGGTGCAGCTGACGGAGAGGCTTCTCTCGACGCTGAGACCGCGTTAGGTCTGCGGCGAGACGCTGCCGCGCTACGAGAACGCGTGCGGGTAGTCGCGCCTCGCCTGCTCTTCCGTCACGTAGCCCTCGCGCACGTCCGCGTGCACCGCTTGCGGGTCGCGCTCCGACGGCGGCCCGTAGCCGCCGCCGCCGCCGTTGTAGAGCTCGAGCGTCGCCCCCTTCGGGACGAGCAGGCGCGTGTTCTTGCCGCGGAGGGGCTTCGTCTCGCCGTCGGGGGATCGCAGCGCGACGCCGTTCGGTCGTCCGAAGGCACCGCCCGCGAGCCCCCACGGCGCGTTCTTCGTCCGCTCGACGACCGTCGTCGCGTACGAGTCCTCGAGCATCTGGAAGAACATGTCGACGCCGAGCCCGCCGCGGTGCCGTCCTGCGCCGCCCGAGTCCGGGGCGAGCTCGACCTTCTCGAGCAGCCACGGGTTCCGTGCCTCCCACACCTCGACGGGCGAGAAGCGCGTTGCAGCCTCTGCGTGGTGGATCAGGCTCGACGCTCCGTCGCCGCGCGCGTGGCCGCCCTGGCCGATCGGATGCGGGGACCCGTCGGCCCACGGCTCGCCGGTTTCCTCGCGCACGCCCCACCAGACGATCCCGTTGATGTCGCCGCCGGAGCACGCCGGCACGGCATCCGGGATCGCCCGCGACACCGCGTCGTACACGACCTCCATCGCCTGCACCGCCGGCCAGCCGTAGAGGAAGCAGGGCGAGGGGGGCAGCGGGTGGAACATCGATCCGGGCCGCGTGACCACCTCGAGCGGCCGGAAGTGGCCCTCGTTCGGCGCCTCGCCGCCGCCCGCGAGCATCGTGATCGCAATCCGGCTCGCGGACACCGTCGACGGCAGCGGGCAGTTGATCGGTCCCGGATGCGCATCGGGCGCGTTGGAGTAGTCGAGCCGCACCGTCGACCCTTCGACCTCGAGCACGATCTCGAACGGCACCTCCGCGGTGCTGAGCCCGTCGTCGTCCATCACGCCCCGGCCGACGTAGCGCCCGTCCGGAATCCGCTCGAAGTAGCTGCGGACGACGGCCTCGCCGTGGTCGAACATCCGCTCGACGCATTCGCGGAACGTGTCCAGCCCGTACCGCTCGACGACGCGCAGGAGCCCGGCCGCACCGGTGCGCACGCCGGCGACCTCGGCGTTGATGTCGCCCGCGACCATCTTCGGCACGCGCGAGTTCGCAACCACGAACTTCCAGATGTCGTGCACGAGCGCGCCGCGCGAGTACAGCTTGACGCCGGGGAAGATCGTCCCCTCCTGGAACACGTCCACGGTGTCGGTCGAGTACGGCTCCTTCCCGCCGATGTCGAGCCAGTGCGCCTTGATCGTCGTATAGCCGATCAGCTCCTCGTCGCGGAGGAACACGGGCATGACGACGGCGGCGTCCTGCGGATGCGAGCCGGTGCCGTACGGGAAGTTGAAGAGGACGATGTCGCCCGGCTCCAGCTGCTCCTCGCCGCCGACCGCCTCGACCGCCGCCTCGACGCAGAAGTTCATCGTCCCCATGAAGAAGGGCAGGCTCGGCGCCTGCGCGAGCATGCGGATCTCGCGGTCGTAGATCGCGACGGCAAAGTCGAGCACCTCGTAGATCACCGGCGAGAACGACGTCCGGATGAGCGCCCGCTTCATCTGGTTCGCCGCCGAGTTGAGGCCGTTGCGGATCACCTCCGTCGTCACCGGGTCGGCGTCGGCCACGCCCGCGCCGAGCCCCTTGCCCGCGCGGTACACGACGGCGTCAGCGTGCATCGATCACCAGGCAGCCGGACGGGTCGACGCGAGCCGTGTAGCCGGCGTCGAGGTAGGTGGTCGCGGTCTCCTCGAGGACGATCGCGGGCCCTGCGAGCTCGTCGCCCGCAGCAAGGGCGGCGCGCTCCACGACGGCGAACGGCACCGACTCGCCGCGTCCGAACGAATGCGCGTCGAGCGTGACCGGTGCTCGCCCGTTCGCCTGCGCCGGGAGGCGCGACTCGCTGCGACGCGGCAGCGGCGTCCGCCGCGTCGCGCGCAGCGCGACGATCTCCGCGGCCTCGTCCATGACGTGGCCGAAGGTGCGCTCGTACTCCTGCGTGAACACGGCCCGGGCCGCCTCCGCGCCGTCTGCGGGATCGGCGGCGACGGTGAGTGTGTGCTCCTGCCCGACGTACCGGACGTCGACGCGCACCTCCCGGACGCTGCCCGGCCGGTCTTCGAGCTGCGCGAAGAGCTCGTCGAGCGTCGCGCGCGCGAGCGAGAGCCCCTCCTCCGTCAGCGGCACGATCTGCGTGCGCGCCACCGCCTGCGTCAGGTCGGAGCCGAGGAGGCCCCAGGCGGAGAAGTTCCCGGCGTACGGAGGGATCACGATCCTGTCGATCCCGAGCTCGCGCGCGAGCAGCGTCGCGAACACGGGGCCCGCGCCGCCGAACGCCATCAGCGTCGCCTCGCGCGGATCCTGTCCCTGCTCGGCGGTGATCTCGCGGATCGTGTCGGCCATCGCCGCGTTCGCGATCGTGAGCACGCCGCGCGCGACATCCTCAACGGGCAGCCCGAGCCGCTCGCCGAGGGGGGCGAGGGCCGCGCGCGCGAGCTCGCGGTCGAGCGTGATCCCGGCGGCCAGCTCGCCCGCGCCGAGCATCCCGAGGACGAGCGCCGCATCGGTGACGGTGGGGTCGGTGCCGCCGCGGCCGTACGCCGCCGGGCCCGGCTCGGCGCCGGCGCTGTGGGGGCCGACGCGCAGCAGCCCGCCGACGTCGACGTACGCGATCGAGCCGCCGCCGGCGCCGATCGAGCGCACGTCCACCCACGGCGTCTGCACCGGCATCCCGTCGACGCGGCCCTCGTACCGCACCTGCGGCCGCCCGTCGGTGATGAGGCAGGTGTCGAAGCTCGTGCCGCCGACGTCCGCCGAGATGACGTCCCCGAGATCGAGTGCCCGTGCGAGCTCGGCCGCTCCCTCGGCGCCCGCGACCGGGCCGGACAGGATCGTCTCGAACGGGCGTCGCTCCGCCTCCGCGAAGGTCATCGACCCGCCGCCGGAGCGCGTCACGAGCAGGGTCCCGCCGAAGCCCGCGTCGCGCAGGCGATCCTCGAGGCGCGCGAGGTAGGCGGTTATGGTCGGCCTGACGTAGGCGTCGATCACCGTCGTCGACGTGCGCTCGTACTCGCGGTACTCGCCCGACACGCGATGCGAGAGCGAGATCTCGCCGGCGAAGCCTGCCTCGCGCAGGATCGACTCCGCCGCGAGCTCGTGCTCCGGGTTCGCGTAGGCGTTGATGAAGCTGATCGCCACCGACGCCACCCCTTCTCCCTCGAGGACCGCGAGTGCACGGCGCACGTCGTCGGCGTCGAGCGGAGTGTGCACGCCGCCGTCGGCGCGGATCCGCTCGCTGACCGGCAGCCGCAACCGGCGAGGCACGAGCGGCCGCGCGGGTGCGGGGAAGAGGTCGTACGGGTCGTCGCGGTCGCCGCGGCGGATCTCGAGCGTGTCGCGGAACCCGCGCGTCGCGAGCAGGCCGACGCTCGCGCCGCGCCGCTCGAGCAGCGAGTTCAGGCCGACGGTGGTGCCGTGCAGGAAGTACTCCGAGCGGCCGACCCGCTCGTCGGCGACCGCGGAGCGGACGGCGGCGACGACGCCGCCTTCGGGCGCGGCCGGCGTGGTCGGCTCCTTGCCGACGAGCACCTGGCCCGACTCGTCGTCGTAGAAGATCAGGTCGGTGAAGGTGCCGCCGACGTCGACGCCGATGCGCGTGGCCACTACGCGGGTGTCTCCAGGTTACGGCGCTTCACCTCTGCCGCGAACTGTCGCAGGAGATCGTCGAGCCACGCCGCGAACTCGTCGCGGTCACCCATCACCTGCCACTTCTCCGCGTCGATCACGCGCTTCTGCCGCTGCAGGAACTCGTCGTCGGGCAGCGCGTCGATCAGCCGCGAGACGCCCTCGACGAGGCGGAGCGGCCCGTAGATCAGCGGCTCGTCGAGGCAGTCGCGCGCGCTCGCGACGAGGTACACGACGTGGTCGAAGAAGGGGTCAGACATCGCCGAACCCGTTGCGGAAGACGACGGGGGCGCGGCGCGGAGCGGGCGGCGACGGCCGGCGGGCCGGATGGCCGACGCCGATGAGGATGTCGACCCGCACGCCCGCGGGCAGGTCGAGGACCTCCGCGAGCGCCGAGTCGTTCACGCTCCGGACGAACGAGATCCCGATCCCGAGCGCCGGCGCGGCGAGGGCGACGTTCTCCGCCGCGGCGCCGGCGTCGAGGAGCGACAGGATCTCGCGTCCCTGCCGCCCCATCGTCGCCTCGGCGAGGTCGAGGTCGGTGCAGATGACGATGATCGCGACCGGGTTCGCGAGGAAGCTCGGCGTCACGTCGCGGATCGTCTTCACCATCCGCGGGTCGTCGACGACGATCAACCGGCGAACGAGCTCGTTGCCGCCCATCGGTGCGAGCGAGGCGGCCTCGACGAGCTTGTCGAGCACCTCCGGCGACACCGGCTCATCCGTGAACAGCCGGTGCATGCGACGCCTTCTCATCGCCTCGAAGACGTCCATCACCTCGACGCCAGCTCCTCGATCGGCGTGAAGTCGTAGTCGAGCCCGAACGCGCGCGGGCCGAACACGTCGAGCGCCTCGGGCGTGCGCATCATCGCCGGCGTCGAGACCACCATCACCTTCACGCGCTGGCCGTACCGGATCCCCTCGGTCGTGATCGGCTCCGCCGTCTCCGCTTCGAGCACGCAGATCAAGTCCGGGACGATCCCGCGGACGCGGCCGTCGTCGAGAGCGATCAGGTGCTCGTTCTGGAACCGCAGCTCGAGCGTGCCGCCGCCGTTCGTCGACTCGATTCGCGCGTTCCCCTTCGCAAAGCCCTCGGTCGTGCGGCGGAAGACGTCCACGACCTTTCCCTCGAAGACGACGCGCGCGAAGCCGTAGAGCGTCCCGCGCAGCATCTCGATCAGCGCCTCGAACGGGTCGTCGTGCCGTGCCCGCGCCTCCCGGAGGCAGCGGCCGACGGCGATGCCGAGGCCGATCGTCCCCGGCACCGCCGTCCGTTTCGCGGTCGCGCCGTCCATCGAGTACTCGGCGATGAGCGACGAGCCCCCCATCCGGATCGTGATCCCGCGCGCGAGCCACTCCATCATCTTGTTGTCGTGCGACGTGACGAGCGTCGTGTCGCCGTGCTCGTTCGTGATCGCCATCGGCGTTCCCGGCACGCCGTAGACGCTGAACGTCTCCATCTGCAGCTCCGGGAACGCGCGGCCCATCCCGTCGCCGTCGACGACCGGCAATCCCGTGCGCGCGCCGACGACGAGCGGCATCGTCGAGTTGATCCCGCCGCACTCGATCGGCATCGTCGCGTCCGCAGTCCTGCCGAGGTGCGCCTCGAGCGCCCGTAGCGACGCGACCGCTTCGTCGCCGCGCGGGATCTTCTCGATCATCACCGTGGGCGCGCCCATCATCGCCGTCGGGATCACGAACCAGTCGTCCGGCACCTCGTCGAGCGGCACGAGCGTGACCTTGCCGCCGTCGTCGAGCGCGCGCTCGACCATCAACCGGCCGATGTAGGGGTCGCCGCCGCCGCCCGTGCCGAGGAACGCGGCGCCGCGTGCGAGGTCGAGCAGGTCCTGCCGCGTGAGCTCGCGTGCCACGTCAGGCCTTCGCGACGGCGCCGAAGCGCTCCTCGACGGGGACGTAGTCGACGTCGTATCCGAAGTAGCGCGGGCCTGCGAGCTCGAGGCCCGCGGCCGTCCGCCAGCGCGCGTCGCACGGCGTCGCGATGACCGTCACGCGGAAGCCGTATCGCAGCTCTTCGGTCGTGATCGGCTCGCCGGTCTCCGCGTCGAGGACGATGATCAGGTCGGGCACCGAGACGACGATGGCGCCGTCGCGCAGCGCCACGAGGTGCTCGTTCTGGAAGCGGAGCTCGAGCATCGAGCCGGTGTCGTCGCCTGCTCCCTCGATCCGAGCCTCGCCACGGGCGAAGCCGGTCTGCGTCCGGCGGGAGACATCCGCGATCTTGCCGGTGAAGACGCGAAAGCCGCCGAGGCGGTCGACGACGGCGTCGATTGCGTCGCCGTGCGACGCGCGCGTCTCGCGCACCAGCCGGCCGAGTTCCTCCGCGAGGCCGATCGTCCCGGGGACCATCGCCTCCTTGAGCGTGCGTCCGTCCATCCCGTAGAGCGCGATCATCGCCGAGCAGCCCATGTCGATCGTGAGCGAGCGCGCGAGCCGCTCTGTCCAGCGGTTGTCGATCGTCTCGATGATCGCCGCGTTCCCCTTCTCGTCGGCGAGCGCCATCGGCGTCGCGGAGACGCCGTACATCGTCGGCGTCACCATCTGGATCTCCGGGAACGCGCGCCCCATGCCGTCCGCGTCGATCAGCGGGATGCCCATCGCCGCGGCGACGCTGAACGGCGTCGTCGAGTTGAGGCCGCCGGCCTCGATCGAGACCGTGTGCGTGATCTGCTTGCCCAGGAACTCCTGCAGCGCCTTGAACGCGCGGATGATCTCGTCGCCGCGCGGCAGCTTCTCGACCATCACGGTCGGCGCACCCATCATCGCCGAGGGGACGACGACCGCGTCGTCCGGCACCTCGTCGACGTCCACGAGCTCCACCTCGCCGTGCTCGCGGATCGACTGCTTGGCGAGCAGGGTCCCGATGTAGGGGTTGCCGCCGCCGCCGGTCCCGAGGATCGCAGCGCCGGTGGCGAGGTCGTCGAGGTTGGCCTCACCGACCAGGCGCAACGAATTCCCTCCCGAGCTCGAGCTCGCCGACCGCCTTGACGTGGATGCGCGTCGCGTTCGACGGCAGGTACGCGAGGGGGACCTCCTCGACGTCGACGATCTGCACCGTTCCGGCACTCGCACCGGCGGCGACCGCCTTCTCGGTCGCCTCGTCCCGCGCCCGCTGCAACGCCTCCTCGCGCGGGATCTGCTCGAGCGAGAACACGCGGTCGACCTCGCCGCCGATCTGCGCGATGGCGGCGCCGATCGCGTTCGCGACCGCGAAGTGATCGGGCTTCACCACCTCCGTCGCGCCCGGGAGCGCATCGCCGAGCAGGATCGAGCCGCCGCCGACGACGACGACCGGAATGTCGCCGGCACTCGTCTTCATTCGGTCGACGGCCTCGGCGATCTCCGCCTCGATCAACCGCACACCGCGCTCGACGAGATCTCGGCCGAGGCCGGCGACGAGCGCAGCGTCGCCGATCTCCGCGAGACCGGCGGCGACCGCGAGGTCGGTCGCGGTCAGCTCGCTGCCGCCGAACACGCGTGCGCGCTGCGTCAGCTCGTACCCGACGGAGTCGGGCCCGATCGTCAGGTCGGAGTCGCCGCGGACGATGCTGCCGCCGCCGAGGCCGAACGAGAACACGTCCGGCATCCGGAAGTTCGTGCGCACGCCGCCGATCTCGACGGCGATCGACGCCTCGCGCGGGAAGCCGTGCTGGAGCACGCCGACGTCGGAGGTCGTCCCGCCGATGTCGACGACGGCGCAGTCGAGGATGCCCGAGAGGAACGCGGCGCCGCGCATCGAGTTCGTCGGGCCGGATGCGAACGTCGCGACGGGGTAGCGCTCGGCGTAGTCGACGCTCATCAGCGTGCCGTCGTTCTGAGAGAGGTAGACCGGCGCCTCGATCCCGAACTCGGCGAGGGCTGCGTGGAACGCCTCGACGATGTGCACGGCGAGGTCTCGCAGGCACGCGTTCATGATCGTCGCGTTCTCCCGCTCGAGCAGGCCGATCCGGCCGATCTCGTGCGAGAGGCTGATCATCGTCTCGGGAAGCTCTTCGGCGACGATCTCCGCCGCCCGCTGCTCGAGCTCGTTGTTCACCGGCGAGAAGACGGACGAGATCGCAACCGACCGGATGCCGCGCCTGCCGATCTCCTCCGCGAAGCGCCGGAGCTCGTCGGGTTCGAGAGCGGAGATCTCCCGGCCGTCGAACTCGTGTCCCCCGTGCGCGAGGAACCAGTGGTTGCCGAGCGCGTCGCGCAGTCGCGCAGGCCAGTCGACCATGGGCGGGAGCGCCTGCGTCGCCGGCAGGCCGAGCCGGATCGCCGCGGTCGGCATCAGCCGCTTCGCCTCCACGACCGCATTCGTGAAGTGCGTCGTGCCGATCATGACTCCCCGGATCTGCGCCGCCTCCGCGCCGCTTGCCCCGATCAGGGTGCGCAGCGCGGAGACGATCCCGCTCGTAACGTCCGGCGTCGTCGGCGTCTTCACCTCCGCGAGCACGCGCCGCTCGTCCATCAGTACCGCGTCCGTGTTCGTGCCGCCGACGTCGATGCCCACTCTCATCGGTGGACACCTCCGGTGTCCAGCGACGAACCCCGCCGCGCGTCAGCATCCCGCGACCAAACCATGTCCATCCGGTCTCCTTTCACGCTTCGAGGGCCATCCGAGCTTGATGCTGGAAGTCGTCCGGGGAGATCTCGCCCGCGACCGCCCGCCAGCAGGCGACGAGATGGTCGTCGCCCACCGGCTGCAGCACCTGCTTCTCCTCGTGGCAGCGCTGCTTCGCGAACGGGCAGCGCGGTGCGAGCCGGCACGCAGGCGGCGGCTTGATCGGCGAGGGGACCTCGCCCGGGATCATCATTCGCAGCCGCCGGTCGAGCAGGTCCTCGCTCGGCACCGCGGAGATGAGCGCGCCGGTGTACGGGTGGCGCGGGCTCGCGTAGATCTCGCGGGTCGGTCCGATCTCGACGATCTCGCCGACGTACATGACCGCGACGCGGTCCGACAGGTAGCCGATGACGGACAGGTCGTGCGAGATGAAGATCTGCGTCAGGTGCAGCTCGGCCTGCAGGTTGCGCAGCAGGTTGATCAGCGTCGCCTGCACGGAGACGTCGAGCGCCGACGTCGGCTCGTCGAGGATCATCACCTCCGGCCCGGGCGCGAGTGCGCGCGCGATCCCGACACGCTGCTGCTGCCCGCCGGAGAGCTGGTGCGGATAGCGGCTGAGGTGGTCGCGCGACAACCCCACGCGCTCGAACAGCTCGACGACGCGATTGCGTACCTCACCGCCGCTCGCGATTCCGTGCAGCCGGAGCGGCTCCGCGACCGCCTGACCCACCGTCATCCGCGGGTTCAGCGACCCGAGCGGGTTCTGGAAGACCATCTGCAGCTTCGGTCGAAGCCGCCGCATCGCACCGCCGGAAAGGGACGTGAGCGTCGTGTCACCGAACCTGACGACGCCCGCGGTCGGCTCCTCCAGCCGAAGCGCGACCCGTCCGAGCGTCGACTTTCCCGACCCCGACTCGCCGACGAGGCCGAGCGTCGTCCCGCGCCGCACCTCGAGCGAGACACCGTCGACCGCGCGCAGCTTCTCCGACTGGAACGCGGAGACCTTCACCGTGTAGTGCTTGACGAGATTCTCGATCGCGAACGCAACCCGGCCGTTCGCTCCCGAGCCGTCAGCGGCCACCGACAGCCACCTCCTCGCGTATCGCCACCGGGTTGTGGCAGGCCGCCTGCTGCCCGGGCGGCATCAAGACGAGGTCGGGCTGGCGCTCGCTGCAGAGCGCGATCCTGTTCGGGCAGCGGGGGTGGAAGCGGCAGCCCGCCGGCGGGTGCAGCAGATCCGCGACCGCCCCCGGGATCGACGGGATGTCGCCGGTCATTCCGACGTGCGGGCGCGACTGGAGGAGCGCATTCGTGTACGGGTGCCGCGGCGTTCGGACGAGATGCTCGAGCGGTCCCACCTCCGCGAGACGGCCCGCGTAGAGGACTGCGAGCCGGTCGCACAGCTCCGCAGTCAGCGCGAGGTCGTGGGTGATCACGAGGATCGCCATCCCGGTTTTGGCGCGAAGCTCCCGGAGAAGCTGGACGATCTGGTACTGCGTCGTGACGTCGAGGCCTGTCGTCGGCTCGTCCGCGATCAGGAGGCGCGGCTGTGCGGCGAGCGCGAGCGCGACCATGATCCGCTGCGCCATCCCGCCCGAGAGCTCGTGCGGGTAGGCTCGGAGACGCTGCTCGGGATCGGAGATGTGGACGCTCTGGAGGAGCCGCAGCGCCTCGACGTGCGCCTCCTCCTTCGTCATCCCGCGCTTGAGCTCGAGCACCTGCGTGATCTGCCGCCCGACGCGTATCACCGGGTTCAGCGCCTCGCGCGGGTTCTGGAAGATCATCGAGATCTCCTTGCCGCGCACCTCTCGCTCGAGCGTCTGCTCAGACAGCTTGCGCAGGTCGCGTCCGCGCCACAGCACCTCGCCCGCGACGATCCGGCCCGGCTTCTTGATCAGCCCGATGATCGACGACGCCGTGACGGACTTGCCGGATCCGGTCTCCCCGACGAGACCGACGATCTCGCCTTCGTCGATCGTGAGGTCGAGCCCGTCGATCACCCGCAGCTCGCCGCTGCGGATGAAGAACGACGTCGACAGACCCCTGACGTCGAGGAGCTCCGTCAAGCTCGTCTGCGCCGTGGGTCGAGGATGTCCTGGAGCCCGTCGCCGAGCAGGTTGAACCCGAGCACGGTCACGGCGATCGCGAGGCCCGGGAACGTGTAGATCCACCAGTGGCCGTTCAGG
>Ga0070741_10009598_pt1 | contig 18678 bp, 17 predicted proteins | sample Coa_R1_4_FD_66440 | JGI IMG/M metagenome (GOLD analysis project Ga0070741, IMG submission 66440) | Surface soil microbial communities from Centralia Pennsylvania, which are recovering from an underground coalmine fire - Coalmine... | ecosystem: Environmental > Terrestrial > Soil > Unclassified ...
CGGTCTTGCCTGATAGCGGGTTCGGCCCGACCGAGGCGACCTGACCGAACGATTCCGTTGCGGCGAACACAAGCAGCGCAGCGAAAATGCTCAACCCGAGCCAAGTCACGCGATCCGTGCGCATCTGAACTCCTCTTTTCTTAACAGGACCGGCGCCTCTTCGCTACGGTCGATCACATTTCGATGCATTATGATTCCCGGTCCGTCGAGCGTCGAGAGGATTCCTTGTTACACTTTTGTGACAGTCGGTTGCCCGCTCCGGGCTTTTGGCTCGTCCGAGCCCACGCGAGGGAGCAGCGCGGAACTCACGAGCCAATCGAGCGTCGCGCACGGACCGCGGTCAGCTCAGCTCCGCGAGGAGCGACGCCCATGCCTCGGCCTCGCGCTCGGGCGCCAAGAGCGCCGCGGCCTGGCGACCTCGACGCGCGAGCTCCGCGTAGAAGTCCGGATCCATCTCCGCTCGCAGCAGCACGTCCGCCAATTCGGCCTCGTCCTCGACCGTGAAGTAGCCCGGGTAGTCCTCGCCCAGCGTGCCGATCAGCCCGCTGACGCGCGAGGCGATGACGGGTGTCCCGAGGACCAGCGCCTCGCACACGGCGTTGGAGCTGCCCTCCATCAGCGACGTTTGAGTCAGCACGTGACTCCCGGCGATGAGCCGTCAGACGCGCCAGTGGGGCACGCCGCCGACCCAGCGATATCGGCCGCCCCGCGCGTTCTCCTCCTGCGCCTGCCTCCCCAGCTCGGGGTCCAGGACGCCGCCCACGTGCGTGATGCGGATCCGCGATCGCGGCGGCAGGCGCCGCGCGGCGAGGGCGACGCGCATCGGGTCTTTCTCCGGGCGAAGGTGGCCGACGACCGCCACGCGGAAGTACGTGCTGGGCGGGTGTGCGCCGTTCGCGCGGCACGCGGACACCGACTGATAGATGACCCGCGCCTTGGCTCGATGCTCTTCACCCAGCTCGCCCAGTCCCATGCGCTGGAGCACGACCAACCGCTGGGCGAGGTCCAGCGACGCCTGCGCGTCGCGATCCGTGCGGATGTCGCGGTAGAGATCGGTTCCGGTGAGGACGACGATCAGCGGCGCGTTCGGCCGCTCATCGGCGAAGCGCCGGATCGACGGATGGCTGCGGCGGGCGTGCAGCGCGATGAGCGCGTCGGACGCTGCACCGTCGTACGCCGTCGTGAGCCGAACGCGATGGCCGAGCCCCTCGAGAATCCGCCGATACCGGGCGGCGGTGATCCAGTTTCCGGCGCGCGCCTCCGGCAGCTCGGGGGTGACGACGGTGACGTCCATAGCGGGCTCAATCGTCCGCGGCGCAGGTGCGGAAGCCGCACCAGACGTCGCGTCGGTCCGGCGTGTAGAAGTTGCGCCACGTGTTGCGGATCAGGCGGCTGCGCGTGGTCCAGCACCCGCCGCGAAGGACCTTGTGGTTCCCGAACCAGGGCTGGGAGTACTCCTTGTACGGATCGGGCACGAAGCCCGGAAAGGGTCCGAACCAGTCCGCCGTCCACTCCCATACGTTGCCGATCATCTGCCGGCAGCCGAAAAAGCTATCGCCGGCCGGTAGGGCGGCCACGTCGACCGTGCCGCGCGCGCGCCAGTCCAGGTTCGCGCGCTCGGGAGTCGGGGGCTCGTCGCCCCACGGGAACCGCCGGCGTCGCCATCTCGCGGGTCCGGCGCCGTTCCCACTCGGCTCCGCGGACGCGGCCATCTCCCACTCCACTTCTGTCGGCAGGCGGCGACCGGCCCACCGGCAGTACGCGTCGGCCTCGTACCAGCACACGTGGATGACCGGTCTATGGGGTTCCAGCGGGACCGTCTGGTCGAACACGCGGCGGAGCCAGCGCGTCGGGCCATCGGACTGCCAGTACACGGGATGCTGCGCGTCTACGCTCGTGCGCCAGGCCCAGCCGGCATCGCTCCAGTGGCGGCGGTCCCGATATCCGCCATCGTCCACGAACGCCGCAAACTCGCCCTGGGTCACGGGCGCCCGCGCGATGTGGAACGGCCGAACCTCGACCACGTGGCCCCATTTCTCATTGTCGAACACGAACGCGCCGTCCCGGGCATACTGTCCCGAGTCCCCTGGCTCGGCGCCGATGAGAAAGGACCCGCCCGGCACTTCGGCATCCCCCGGCCAGGGGCCGGCCGCTCCTGCGCCCTCGTCTCCCGTCGGTACGCCAAGTTGAGGCGCTGGGTACCCATGAGTCTGGCGGGTGTAGGTCAGGGCCTCGTCGTGCATGTCCTCGTGGAGGAGCGGGAGCACGTGAAAGTACCGAACGTCATCGGTCCATGGCGCCCGTTCGAGGAATTCTCGGCTCTCGCGCAGGACGCGCTCCATGTAGGCGAGGGTGTCGCGGCGCGTGGGGAGCATGAGGTCCCAGCGCGTGTCGTGAGCGACCGCGGCCGAGTCGTAGAGGGAATCGCCATCCGCGCGAATCGGCGCCCGGCCGCGCAGGTGGCGCTGGGCCCACCTCTCCTGGAACCAGGCGACGTGGCCGATCTCCCACAACGGCGGGTTCACGATGCGCATCAATGGGCCGATCATCTGCTCGTCGGACAGATCGTCCACCAGCTCGAGGGTGCGCATCCGCGCTTCTTCCAGATGGGCGACGACCTCTTCGGCGGTGGTCGGCGGCGACGTCGACAGCGTGATTGCGCTACCCTTCCTCGACGGAGATGGCGCCGGGCGTTCCCGTCGTGAGCGCGCCGATGAGGGCCGCGTCGACCCCCCGCCGGCGAAGCTCTCGCAGGAGGTCTTCGCTGCGATCCGGCGACACGGCGATCAGCAGTCCGCCGGACGTCTGGGCGTCGGCGAGCACGGTCCGCGTCTCAGCATCCACGCCGCGAGACCAATTGACGAACGGTTCGAGGAACTCTTCGTTCGCACGACTGCCGCCAGGCACGACGCCCTCGGCGATGAGCTCGCGGACGCGCGGCAGGACCGGAACCGACGCCGCGTGGACCTCGGCGGCGGTGCCGCTGGCGAGGGCCATCTCGCGCAGGTGCCCCAAGAGGCCGAATCCGGTGATGTCGGTGCAGGCGTGCGCGCCCGCGTCCAGCATCGCTTCGGACGCGGCGCGGTTGAGCGCCGCCATCACCTGCGTGACGCGGTCGATCTCGCTGTCCGAGAGGAGGCCCTGTTTCAGCGCGGTGCTCAGCACGCCCGAGCCGAGCGGCTTGGTGAGGATGAGCGCGTCGCCCGGTTGGCCGCCCGAGTTCGTGACGATCCGGCGAGGGTCCACCGTTCCGATGGCGGCATAACCGCACTTCGGCTCCGGGTCGTCCACCGTGTGGCCGCCAACCACGTCGACACCCGCCTCGCGGGCTTTCTCGGCTCCACCGCGGAGGATCTCTTCGAGCACGCTCCAGGGAAGCTGATCCCGTGGAAAGCCGGCGAAGCTGAGCATCGCGATGGGCTTCGCTCCCATGGCGTAGACGTCAGAGAGCGCGTTCGCAGCCGCGATGGCGCCAAACGAGTAGGGATCGTCCACCACGGGCGTAAACACGTCGATGGTCAGAGCAAGGGCAAGCTCGTCCGATAGCCGATAGACGGCCGCGTCGTCGCTGGTCGCAAACCCGACGAGGAGATTGGGATCTGTTGGAAGGGGGAGGCCGCCCAACACGTGGGCGAGATCGGCAGCGCCGATCTTCGACGCTCAGCCCGAGCAGTGGGCCAGGCTCGTGAGCCGCACGTGCTCCGTGCTCGCCATCGGACACCTTCTTTCGTCGGGTGGTCGCGGCCCCGTCGATCTCGGCGCCGCGCGAACAAAGAATACCGGATTCGTCGGCGCGCTCGCTGACCATCGTCGTGCTGCCCGAGCCGGATCGATGCGCGGGGGCTTACGTGAGGGCAGCCGACACGCCGGGCGTGTGGCGCCGGGCGAAGGACACCATGGTGTCGATTGCGCGAATCGTCTCCGGCTGGTCGGGCGATGGGCGCATCCGATGCTCCGACAGGCCCACGAACGTCTCGACCTCGATGGGGCCGCCCCGCGCGCGATACGAGGCGATGAAGCGCTCCTGCATCTCCAGGGGGTGGTTCCCGTCGTTCTCCTTGAGCACCATGAGAATCGGCGGCAGCTCGATCCCCTCATCCTCCTCGACGACCGTCTGCGGGCTTCCCTCCGCCATGGCCTGCTCCGAGCCCCAGTACTCCAGATGCGCGGCGACCAGCTCCTTCCGATCCTCCCGCTGCGCGAATCGAAACCGGAAGAGCGGATCGATGACAGGCCAGCCGGCGATGACGTATGCGAGGGTCGCGTCGACCTCAGGTCCTTCCTCGAGGGGCAACGAGGCATATCGCGGGTCGCGCGGGCGGAGGGCGCTCAAGACGACTTGGTGCCCGCCGCTCGAGTTGCCGAAGGCCCCGACCGCGGGCGCGCCATGGAAGTCCGCTGCATGCGCCTTGAGCCAGCGAATTCCGAGGTTCACGTCGGCGATCGACGCCGGGTAGCCGGCCTCGGGCGGCTGGTGAAAATCGAGCGCCGCGACCAGAATGCCTCGGGCGGCCAGCGCCTCATCGATTCCGACGTTGTTCATGCGGTCGCCGTTGTGCCACGCGCCGCCGTGAACGTCGACGATGGCCGGGAACGGGCCCTCGCCGAGTGGCCGGTACAGTCGTGCCAGCCAGGCCTTCCCGTCTTGCACCTGATACTTGACATCCTGGACCTCTACCGCGAACGGCTCGCCGTTGGCCTGGGTTGGCATCTCATGTCCTCCCTTCGGGCTTTCGCTGGTCGTTCGCGAGCGCCTCGTCGAGATACTCGGTCCGGAGAAATTCACGCACCGGCACGCGGGGCGCACCGGTCTCATCGCATAGCTTCCGCATGGCCCGGTCCAGCACGTCGGCTTCCACCTGGACCCGCCAGTAGGGGGCCACCTCGTCATAGGCCGCGCGCGCGATGTCCAGGCTGTCGACGCCCCAGTCGCGCGAGTACCTGAGCAGCGTCTCGAGGGTCCCGTCCACGTTGGTCATGCAGTACCGCATGGCCTTGACGTATGCCCGCACGAAAGCGCGAACCACGTCCTCCCGTTCGGCGATCATCTTCGGCGTGCAGTAGATGCCCGAACCCGAGGGGCTCGGGGCATAGTTTGACTCGTGCCCGAAGCTCCGGTAGCCGGCCTTCGCCGCGATGATCGACCAGGGCGCGCCCAGCGTCGCCGCGTCCCCGAGCCCGTCGTTCAGCATGTCCCACTGCTCCTTGTGCGAGCCGGGCACGCTGCGCGTCGTGATCTCGTCCTGGAGGAGATCCAGCTTGTGGAGGGCGAGGATGTTGGTCAGCTCGGTGATGAACCGCCGTTCCTGGTCCTCATTGCCGCCGCCACCGGGGATGAGGATGTGGGCGAGTTGCTCGGGAGATTCGATGCCGGGCCGCGCCATGAGGACGTGCGAGGACTCGCGACTCGATACCCCGCAGATCTGGCGAACGGGCTTCCCAGCCAGGAACGCCTTGTAGGCCGCCATGCCGGCCGTGAAGTCGACGTCGCCCCGCGCAATTCCCTCGAGTCCCGCGCCGTACTGGATCACGCCCTCGAGTCCTTGCTCGGCGAGGAATCCCTTGTCGATCGCGACGAAGAGCGGAGCGAAGAAGGGGGCCGGGCGCGGTGTGGAGATGCGTACGATGGTTGCCATCTCGCCTCCTCGCGGGGGGTCGGGTCAGCGCTGGGAGAAGAATGCCGTATTCGCCGAGAGACACGACGCGTATCCAACTGAGTACCCGATGGTCGGTCGAGGTGTCAAGAACCTGCTGTGCGGGAACGCGGCCGCCGGAGCGGGCGACGCCATGCAGCGAGCGCCTGCTGGCGGTCGCCGTTCGCCGCTGAGGTATGATTTCCAATGATTTTCACTCGGAGAGGCACCATGCGCGCTTTGGCAACCCTCGGTTTGTTGGCACTACTCCTCAGTCTCTCGCACGTCGGCGCCGCCGCGGCTCAGGAATGCGACGATTCATCGATGAGCGCCGCGTCGACGTCTGACGATGCCGGCACTCGGGCGTGCGAATCGGCGGGCTTTTTCGACATCGGCGTTCACATTGACTGCAGTGACTCTCAGCTTCAGCCATCCGACAACTCGTTCACCGGTTCGCCACGGTTACCGCGCTGCGAGTCGGCAGCGAGCACGGTCCACAGTGCCGTTACCGGCGTGAGGAGCGATAAGGCGGGGTCTCGGTTCGGCCAACGACAATCGGCGCCGTCCCGGCCGGCAGGCGGTCGGTATCCGACTCAGTACGGTGGCGCGACCGCGCCGGCCAGGGTATCGAGCAGCGGGAACACGTCGAACTGCGCAGGCTGCGGACGCTGAGGCGCGCGAAAAGGGGGCGTCGGAACTTCCGGCGCCCCCTTTTCGCTTCGTTTCAGGCTGAGACGGCCACGCGGCTTGCGCGCCGGGCCTCGACCTCCGGGCGATACTTCTCGCACAGGGCCACCCAGCGCGCAGCGTTCTTCCGCGCTTTCTCCTCGTTGGCCGCCGCCTCGACGGGGTCCCGCAGCGCAAAAGCGTGCGGTGCACGGGGCGGTCCGATGTTGACGTATCCGGCGTACTCGTAGAAGAGGTGCCCGCGGCGGGCGCGCGGATCTTCTTCGCCAGCGCCGCCGAGCCCCGGCGCGATGTCCGCCGTAACTCGCCGCGCCGCCTCTACGTCTCCGTCCTCGACGGCCTGGAGGAGGCGAAGCACCGGCCAGATACCGGCCCAGATATGGTGCGACCAGCACCCCGATGCGCCCATCTCGTAATAGGGGTAGAGCTGGGTCTGATTCACGAAGTGCGCGATCTTTCCGTGAATCACACTATGGAGCCGCTGGAATTCGAGGGGCGTGCGATGGCTATCCTTCATCGCCACGATGTTCGGCAGCTTGACCAGGTCCTGGAAGACGTGGACGGGGATGTGAACGTGGTGATTGACCGGGTTGTGGTAGATCATGATCGAGATGTCCGGGAACATCTCGGCGATCTCGCGATAGAACGTGGCGATGTCCGGTATGGGAAGCGGCTCGTAGTGGGGCAGCCCGAGGAGGACTCCCTGTCCTCCGACATCTCGGACGAAGGACATCCGGCGCACGACATCGCGCGGGTTCGCGGAGGTGACGCCGAGCATGAGGGGCACGCGGTTGTTCACTGCCTCGATGCTGGCGACCACCAGCTTCTGAAACTCCTCATAGAAGAGGTTCCACGTCTGTCCGAAGGTGCCCGTGGTCGCGATGAGCCCGACGCCATCCTCGATGACGCGGTCCAGGGCATCCCGGAGCGAGTCGGTGTCGACCGTGTCGGTCGCGGTCAGCGATCCTGCATCCGGTGTCGAAAACGCGGGCATCATGCCGCAAATCCCGTGAAGCTCGTCTGGAACGTAGGACATCCGGGCAACCCTCCCTCATGAGTTGAGGGCATCTTAGCCCAGCGACCAGCCCGTGACAACTGGCGGCGGCCGGCGCGTTCGGACTGTGGCCTTTGTATGGCTTTTGTAGACCTTTGTGGTCCTTCGAGCAGACGTTTACCCGCGCGATACGCTCCGCAACGGACCCGTCGCCCCGCAACCAGGATAACAACGCGGACCCCGAGGCCGGCTCAGCGCCGCGCGATGACATCAGGGACAAGGGAGTCCCTGAGATGATTTGAGGGATCGATGAAGCAGGGAGCAAGCGATCAAACCTGGACGTACGACAGCGTCAACGACGTGTGGATCTCCGCCGACGATGCGATCACCCTCGACGGATCAGTCGTCCGCCAGTTGGCTCGCCAATGCCTCCGAGCGCGCCGGCAGCGCGCCCTGAAAAGCCTCGAAACCGCCTATCGCCGCGCGCCGGGCATCGAACGCGCATATCGCCAGGCGCTCGTAGAGATCCTCCGCGGCGACTGGGCGCTCCCCCTCGCGTCGTAAGTCAGCCAAACGCCCTGGCCGGTGCGGCTCAAGGCGCCTCGTCTCCGAGAAACACGCCATTGCGCTTGGTGTTCGGGCAGATCGGGTGGGCAAACATGCTCGGACCATCCACCGCCGCGTACACGATGTCGTCGCTGAGCGGCCCGTCTGGCGGGTTGAGTCCGGCGAGGTCGCGGGCGCGTTTCGCGACCTCGTGGTCGGCGCAGGACGTGTCGCCGCTTACGCCCAGCCCGCCAACGATCCTCCCGTCCTGATAGAGGGGCACGCCCCCTCCAAACGTGATGATCCCGGCCGCGATTTGATTTGCGCCGATTCCCGGCTGACTCGGCGCCGATAGCGCGCGCGGGTCGAACGGGTTGGAGTTGTTGAGCCCGGCGAGCGAATGGCCGGGCTGGGTGAGGGTGTACATTCGGGCCGTCGGCAGGTCGAAGTCGTCGAGGCTGAACGCGTTCGCGGTGTACGCCTTCGCCTCCGCGATCGCCCGGCTACCCGGAAAAACCTGAGTTGGGTCGTCGGTCGACGTGTTGACCGCGCAGAGCTGGCCCTGCCGATTGACGATGGCGCCCCACATGCGCGAGCCGCCGAATATTCCGCCCGCGTCCGTGTCGGGGCCGAGGCTCACGCTGATTCCCGTGCCGGAAGCGGCGTCGCGGAGCAGACCCTGGAGTTCCGCCGCGGTGGGCAAGCTCGCGCAGCCGGGCGTCTGCGCTTGCTGCGCGCGCGTGGGCGACGCGGACGCGGCCGCGACCAGCGCCAACGCCGTCAACGGAAGCCACGTGCGGGACCACTGCATGATCAGCCTCCATCTATCCATCGTTGATCAGTTCCGCCCCACTGGGGACCCCAGCATATCCACAGCGCGCGTGCTCGGCAACTCCGTACGGGTACTTTCGTCCTATATCGGGCGGGCTCGCCGGATGAGATGATGCGAGCGGCGCTCGCTGGAACGAAACGAGGCGAACTTATCTGCGTGCCGGGCCCCGCGAGAAATGTGCGGGAGGCGGCGGCGAAAGGAGGGGAGATCGAGAGCGATCGAGAACACCGTTCGACGTGCGACGAGCTGACACAGGAGGAAAACATGCAATCAATTCGGATCATCTTGGCGGCCACCGCAGCCGCTGTCGGCGTGGTCGGTGGCTGGATCGCATATAGCAGCGCTTCGCCCGTGAGCCTCGCCCAGACGGCGCCGCCGCTCCCGCTGCCACAGAATTCGGTCTGCTATCTCGTCGGAAACGGCGAAAATCCTGCCGCCGGCGCGGTGCTCCACACGGATAATTTCGGGAACGATTTCGTTGGGATCGGGCGGCTGGTGCTGATGTGCGAGGGAGCCGCGAAATACGCGCCAACGCCCGCGGGCGGACCACCCGCGAATCTAGCCCCGCCGAGCGACGATCAGGCGACAGTCTCCGCCTGCTATGTGGTCAATGAAGACCAGGCGAACCGTCGATCCAAGCCGTACCGGCTGACAACGCGCAATTTTCAGGGCGACACGGTGTGGGCTGGCAACGCGGTGCTGATGTGCGAGCAGGCCACGAAGGTGCCACTCACGGTGCCCGTCGGATCGACGCAGCCCCCGCAGCCGCCGACCGACATCACCCCGCCGACAAACCCCTACGTCGCGGAGTGCTTCCTAGCTCGCGAGGGGAAGACCATCAACCAGCCGTTCACCCTGGTAACCCGGAACTTCGGGCCCGATACGATGAGCGTCGTTCGTTCGACGTTCCTTTGTGAATCCGCCGCCAAGCTGCGCCTGACCGCCGCCGGCAACACGACGACGGTGACTGGCCTCGCCAATCGGGAGGTAGAGGAATGCTTCGCGGTTCTCGGCGGTGACGAGCCGGCGAAATATGTCGCGCTCGATACCGCGAACTTCGGCGTCGACGTTGTCTCGGTGCGGCGCGCCGTCTTCATGTGTGAGCGGGCGGAGAAGGCGCCGCGCTTCATCTTCCCGACGCCAATGAGCAATCCCGCCGCGGCGCTGGCTTCGATCACCATCACCCGCGGGGAGGGTGTGTCCGGCGACGAATGATCCGGAAGCTTCCCGACGCTTCCGCCTGCCGGGTCTCTTCACCCCGAGCGCGTGCGCCGCCCGTCAACCGACGGGCGGCGCACGCCCGGTGCGCTGACGGATCGGAAAGCGACGGGCCTGCGCTACGCCGTGGAGACCGTGGCGACCAGCGTGGCGATCCCCGTGAGCACGAAGATCGACGCAGCGGCGATCTTGATGGCGCGCGCGGGGAGTCGGCGGCCCAGGACCGAGCCGACGAGGATGGCCAGACCGTCGGCCACGACCATCCCGAGGCTCGAACCCAGCCAGACGGGCACGAAGTCATGGACCTGGCTCGCGATGGTCACCGTCGCCAGCATGGTCTTGTCCCCCAGCTCGGCGAGGAAAAAGGTGATTGCGACGGTTGCGAAAGGTCCGAACCGTTCGCGCGCATTCCCCCCATCGTCGTCATCGTGCGTGTCGCCGCGGATCGTCCACAGTCCGAACCCGATAAAGGCTGCGCCGGCCGCGATGCCGATCCAGAACCGCGGGAGCGTGAGGCCGAGGAACTCGCCGATGCCGACGGACAGCAGGTGCACGAGGAGTGTCGCAACGAGGATAGCCGTAAGGACTGTCCGTGCCGTGAAGCGGGTCGCGAAGGCGAGGCTGACGAGCTGGGTCTTGTCACCCATCTCAGCCAGGCCAATGAACACGAGAGCCTGCGCGAAGGCCACCATAGTTGTTGCTCCCCCAGACGGTGGGCTTACGTCTGGAAACGAGGGCGAAAAAAAAGACCCTCGACCCACCCAGACCGCCTTGCGAGCGGCTGTGGACCGAAGGTCTGGCTGGGCTCGCGAGCGCGAGCTGGTGGGACCAGGGGCAAACCCCAGCGTGTTGATCCCACCCCGATCGTGGCGACCGGCAGTTACTCCCCTTCGGGACGCTGCTGGAAGCAGTGTACCAGCCTGATGTCTGCTCTATCCATGTCACCCCTCCGGTCGGTTTAAGTTTTGAGGCAACACGTGTCACCCGTCCGGTCGGTTTAAGTTTTGAGGCAACACGTGGCGGCGCGACGGCGCCGCTGATCGCCGCTTCACCGTCCGCTCACAGAGCGGTAACACTACTCGGCGGGCGTCGCTTCAACACCGGGGTCGGCGAGAGAGGGATGATCAAGCGGCGGCGTTGCCATGCGCGCGTGCTGGACGCCCTTGCCAATCAGCGCCTTCGCGACGAGCGCTTGGAGATCCTGGTCTTCCGCGTCGCTGAATCTTCGGATGACCTCGTCGTAGGCTTCGATGGATTCGTGCTCGCGTCCTGACTCCGTGAGTCGAATGCCCTTGTTCAGCAGCGCCTTCGCGACCTGGCGACGGAGCACGTTATCGTCGGCGTCGCCGAAGCGCCGGACAGCCTGGTCGTACGCGGCGAGTTCTTCATCGGTACGGCCGAGGTCGCCCAGTCGGATTCCCTTGTTCACCAGCGCGATGCCGGCCTGCTGCTGCAGCTCGGGCGCCGAGTCGGACGTACACCGCTGGATGACCGCGTCGTACGCTTCGAGCGCTTCCGTGTCGCGGCCCTGCTCGCCAAGGCGAATGCCCTTGTTCAGGAGCGCCTGCGACACCGCGCCGCTCAGAACCGGGTCGGTGGCGTCCGCAAACCGTGTCACGAGCTGCTCGTAGGTGTCCAGCTCCTCGGACGTCCGCCCCAGGTCCGCCAGGCGGAGGGCCATGTTGATGAGCGCCATTCCCACGTTTTGCTGCATTTCCGGTTCCGTCGCCTCGCCGAAACGGCGTACAACCTCTGCGAACGCCTCGACCGCGGCGTCATTTGCGTCTGCCGTCATGAGCGGACCCCTTTCGGCTGATCAGATTCGGGCTGTTCCGGCGGGTTCCTGGTGAGGGCCGGGTGGCGAAGCTCCATGAGGGCGGCGCGCGTCAGCAGCGCGGTCAGCTCCGCGTTCTTCCGCTGGAGGTCCTCCGTCGCCGACATCTCTCGCAGCCGCATAACCCGCTCGTCCACGAGCGCGGCATCGTCGCCGTCCTTATCGGCAAACCACGTTGCGTGCAGCTCCTCCAAACGGGCGATCTCGGCTTGGAGTCGGTCGATCTGGTGACGGATCTCGTCGTACTCACGCTGCCGGCGCTTTTTGACGAACGGGAAGACTCCTGCCACGTCGATGAGCGGCGCGGAGCCGGTGACACCGGTCACGGCCCGACGTTGGTTGACGGGCCTCGTGGGTGGAGCTGCCTGCGTGGCCCGCTGGACCGATTCGAGCCTACGTCGTTCGAAGGACTCGCGGTCGGACCGCTCGGGAAGCGTCCCGACCGATTCCTCTTCGACGCCTGGCGGTTCGCCTGCCATCGTCTCCTCGCCCTTCTGGACGAACAGCCGCATCACGGCGTCCCCGACCTCCTCGCGCTCCGCTCGGAGCTGGATCGGCACGGCCAGCGACTCACGGGATGCGACGACGGTCGCCATGCCGGTGCTCCGTGTCTCGCAAATGCGAGGCAGGCGGATCTCCGCATGCGCGCGCTCCGCCTTGGTCGGTGTCACCATCGAGAGGATGGCGTCCGACCATTCACGCTCGCGATGGACTCCCTCGAGCGCAAAGCGGGACTCGGATGTCACGCGGGCGAGCGCGGGGCTGCTTCGCACCAGGTGCTCCCGCTCTTGCAGGCTCACAATCAGCGCCAACCGTGCGGGATCGGCCCCTGCGCGCGAAGGCGGCCTGGTACGCGCGACGCGCTCTTCCTGTTCTGGCTGAATGGGCGGGTGGGCGACTCGTCCGTTTTGGCCCGTCAGCCGCTCCACCGGCGCCGTGGCGGGCGCCCCAGGTCCTCTGCGCGGGGCAGGCGCGGCTTCTCCGCCCCTCGCAGGCGTGGGTTCGACCGCCCGCGCCGATGACGGCGCCGGCTCGGTTCTCGGGGACCCCGTCTGGGCCGATCCTCCCTGCTCTGCGTCGCGACCAATAAGTGCGCTCCAGATCGCGGACCAGCCGCGTTTACGTCTGGGCGGAGTGTCGAGGCTTCGGTCGAGCTGCTGGCGCAGACCCCAGGCGCGATTCCACTGGCGCTCTGCTTCGAGAATCTTTCGATTCGATGCGGCAATCCCGTTCCGGGGATTCTTGATCGGCGCTGATTGCGCTGCGTCTCGGAATAGGCGCGCGGCCGCTTCCCGGGCGGCGAGGGCGAGGAGCACAGCTTCATACAAGCGTCGCGCCGGGGGTGGAGGTGGGAACAAGGTGAAGTCCCGGGCGTCGCGGCTCACTCGCCACAAGTAGCTTGCGGCCTGCTGTCCGTTCGGGTCCCGCGCCAAGGTGAGGGTATGGGAGTCGGCCGTCGCAATCTCCAGCCACCGTCGAAAGTGTCCGTCGATCCGATCCATCAACGGCAACGCACGCTCGAGATACGATCGGGTCTCGGACCGGTTTCGCGGGGGCTCGGTTGAAGCCTCAACGGAATCGGCGGCGAGCGCCTGCGAAACGTGCTCCGCCGACGCGACGCCCGCGACGTCCGCAATGGAAGCGTTCGTCTCCCGCAGCTTCCGCGCGAGGATCGCCATGAGTCGCATGCACGTGATCGGCGATTGCTCGAGCAGGGCGATGATCGGACGCGACGGCAGAAAATACGCCGAACCGGGCTCCGCTGCGGTCACGGTCGCGGAGCGCGGCTCACCGTCCAACACGCCCATCTCGCCGACGACCTCGTTCCGTCGGGCGATGGCGACCTGAATCTCTCCTCGCTCGTCGGCCGCCGAGACGCGGACTGAGCCGCTGAGAATGATGTAGAGGCCGTCGGAGGGATCTCCCTCGCGAAAGAGCACATCGCCCACTGCGAATGGCACCTCGCGCCCCTGCGCGGCGACCGGCGCCAGCAAGTCCGACGGCGTCCCGATGAACAGCCAGTGGTCAAATGGTCTCAATCGCGTCTCTGTCATGGCGGTGGCATTTTCGAAAATGAGGCCGAGTGCGTCAAGCGGTTGCAGTGATGGCCGGCGGCCGCGTGCCCTATGATCGTCCGAGCGCTCAGCGCCATGGGAGATCGATGCACTGGCTGCTCTTCGTCGTCGCCGTCCTCATCGCCGTCGCCGGCGGCATGGTCGCATGGTTCGAGCCGGAGGTTGGGACGTGGATTCTGCTCTTCGGGATCTTCCTCGGCGTCGCGGCGCGGTTCGTTCAGGCGTCAGCGTACAGCCGCCGGGCGCGGGATGTCGAAGAGCTGCTGGCGGAAGTGTTGGCTGAGATTCGGGATATCGGCGACGATCTGGCTGAGTACACCCGAGGACGAACGCCGACCGAGCATGGCAGCCGCGCTCCCCACGATCTCCCGTCGGAGTTGCAAGACGTCCGCCGACCGGCCTGGCGCTCCGCGCTTCGGTGGCTGCTGCGCCGCGGGCGTGGAGCTTAGCCCAGCGCCTTCCGATTCGGTCGCGCGCTCTTCGATCAGCTCTTGATCAAGCCGGCGAGGAGGTCCGTCACCTCATCCTTCATGGAGATGTAGCGTTCTTTGTAGTTCTCCTGGTAGGCGACGCCGGGTTTGGGAACGACGGACTCGGGCAGGAAGTCGGTGGGCACGTCGCTCCGGCGGCTGGCAAGTCCCGAGGCTTTGCTCCATTCGAGCTGACCCTCGGGCGAGAGGATGAAGTTCAGGTAGACCTTGATGGCGTTCGGGTGCGGAGCCCTGTTCGCCACCGCGATCGTCGCGTTGCTTCCGGAAACGAAGCTGCCCTCCTTGATCTGTTCGCCCGGGAACAGCTCGAGGGGTAGGCCGCGGCCCTTCAGCTCATACGCCAGAACGCCACTCGGGCCAATGGCCAAGGGGTACTGGCCCTTGGCAACCCAATCGAGAATCTGCCGGTCGTCTCGCGCGACGTTCGGCTCCTGGGCGAAAAGCTGCTCGATGAACGGCTTGCCCAGCGACGGCGTTGTATAGAAGAAGGTCATCATGTCGAGTCCCGCGCCCGGCACGCGCGGATCGAGCATCGCGATCTTCCCCTTCCACTTGGGATCGAGCAGGTCCTGGTAGGAGCTGAACTCACTCGGGGAGACGAGCGTCGGGTTATAGATGAACGGGATCTGGACGCGCCCAGCCACGACGAGGTTGTACTGCCCCCCCTCGTCGGCGAAATCGAACTGGCCCCCGCGCCAGACGGACTCGTTGCGATCGTCCGGCCCGACCAGGAATGGTCGGATGGGATCGAGCGCGTTGGCAGGCATGAGCGTGCCGACGATGGTGGTGGTGCCGACGATGATCAGGTCGGTGGTGTACTGGTCGGCGGCGCGCTCGGTGAGGAGCCGTGGCGGGATCTGTGGCGGCGGCGGGCCAGTATATTCGACGGAGATCTCCGGGTAGTGACGTTCGAACGGCTGGGTCAACGCCTCCTCGACGTCCGCGCCCGCGGGTCCGATGATGACGACTTTCCCTTCCTGTTTGGCAGCCGCGACCAGCGCAGACCAGTCGCGATCCGCTGCCGATTCGGACGGCGGGGAGCCGCCAGCAGCCGGTGGCGTGCAGCTCGAGGTGGTCAGCACCACGGCTACGGCTCCGAGCGCGAAGGACATGATTCGTTGGAGCATCCGGATCTTTCGCATCGGCATCCCACGTTCACAGGATTTGCGACGGCACAGCCTACGCGTTGGCGGACCGGTTTGTCCAGGAGGTCGTATGCGCCGCTTACGAACCGGGGGTTGGCTCATCCAATGCGTAGTAATCGAGGGTCCGGTGAACGTGGCCGAGCTGCTGGCGTGCGGCTACGAAGACGCCGACCGCCCCCTGCAAGAGACCCTGGGGTGTCGAAACCCGGATGAGGCCGACCGCCGCGAGCATGACCGGGATGGCCACAAGCGGGGGACCAATCGCGTCGAATGCAAGCCGCGAGACCCGCGGGCGCGAGATCCGGGCTGCGTGGAGTCCGGGTTTTCGTTGGGCGATCCAGTCACCCAGCAGGACACCGGCAACGACGTTGGCGATGGCCGCCGGCGCCATGAGAAATCGCTCGGCCTGGTACCAGTAGGGAAGGTGGACGGCGAGGGTGAGGAGCAGCGCGGTGACCCCAAATCTTCCGACGGCGCCGCGCGCACCGGAGACCGCGCGAAATCGAAGAAGCCCGAACAGCCCGATGGCCGACACGAACGGGAGCGAGAGAAAGAAGTCCGAGCCCAGGAGAGCCAGCGGGTACAGAACGATGTTCGGCAGCTGCCAGTGCAGTGGATGCGCGTCCATGTCGACGAGCCATCGTGGGCTTTTCCAGAGATTGGTGACGGAGAAAAGCGATCCGATGCCTCCGCTTCCATCCCTGCCGAAGCCCTGCGCCTGATATCCGGTCGCCAGCGGCGATCCATATGCGCTCCATTGCCAGAGCGCGAGACCGACGACCAGTGGCATTGCCGCGACGAGATACAGAAGGGCGCGTCGTCGCCACGTGGCGCGGGCGGAGCACGCGGCAAGACCAGCGCCAAGCAGGACGAAGTTGGTGGGTCGAATCCACACGAGCGCTCCTGCGATGACGCCGGCCGCGAGAAACGACGTTGATGGCTCGGCTATGGCGAGCATGGCCATCTCCAGCACCACGAGACAGGCGGACGGCAGGTCACTCATGACGATGCGCGAAAACAGGATGGAGGCGGCGGTAAATAGAGTCGCGGCGACGGCCACGGGTGCTGCGAGCGGCTCTCCGATGCGCGACGCCAGGATCGCCGCCAGAACCCCCAACAGGAGCGCCGAAGCGAAGGGGACCCACACCGCGCCGCTGATGCCGCCGACGGCCACGGCCGGAATGAGGAGGATCGAGAAGCCTGGTGAGTACCTCGGCACATGGGATGGGCCGTCCCAAGACACCTCATACGCGCCATGAAGCAGGCCCTCGGCAGCGAAGGCGTAATCGCGGCTGTCCGGTAGGGGGCCCGGAACCTGACTCGGAACAACCGTTGGCCACGCAATCAACGCGAACGCGAGCAACAGAACCGTGACCGCGGCGGCCCACCATCTGCTCTGCGTCACGTTCGAGGCAGCCATGCCGCCGCGGATCGGGGCCCGCCCTTCTGGCGATGACGATCTGCGCGCCACCAGAGGTCATATGCGCAGTACAGCGCTGCCGCGGAGAAACAGGAGAAATATGCGATGCCCACCGCGGGGAGCCCCCATGCGCGCATCGTGGCGCCCGCCACGGCGAGCGTCGAGATGGACCCAAAGGAAATGAGACGGACTGCCGCCCCAAAGCGCCTGCGTACCCGCATGACGGTCGCGTACAGCTCGGTCACCGTCTTCGGGATCGCGAGGAGCGCCAGCCACACCAGCAGCGGCCCGCCATGTTCGCCATACCCGCTGCCAAGCAGGCCAAGCGCAGCTTGGCCTGCTATCAAAAGGAAGAGCGCCGCGGGCACGACGACCGCGAGCATGGCGACAAGCACCTGGTTCAGATGGCGTCGGTCAAGCACTCCCGCTGACGCCGTGTGGGCGAAAAGCGCGTTGTTGGTCGACGTCACGATGGTCAGGAGCTGCATCGTGATCATCCACGTCGTGTAGTAATAGGCGTTGTCTTCGAGCGAAAGCATGTTGGAGACCATGAGAGGGAGGAGCAAATAGGGCGCCATAGCCATCAGGACGTAACCGTGGTTCTTCACGGCGAGGGGAAGGACCTGCGTCACCGCCCGGATGTCGAGGTCGGCCCGGAATTGACGGCCACTGGGGTTTCGTCGGAAGAATGGGGCCACGACGATGGCTGTAGAGATGAGGGCGCTTGCGCCCCACGCGGCGGCGAGGCCGAAGCCGGCGTCGTCGCCCCACAGGCCAATGACAATGGGCACCGCGCCCAGTCGCACCAGCGCCGCCACGGCGTGTCGAAGGAGCAGCAACCCCGCGCACCTCTCGACCATCAAAACGTCGTCGAGGATCAGCGACGTACTCCAGAAGGCGCATGTGGCCACGAAAGTCCAGAGCTGCATCGGTGATTCGGCCAGCTCGCCGAGCTGGACGCGGAGCGCGGCCGCGCCGCAAACGAATCCGAGCGCGAGGAGCGCGGAGACCAGAAAGACGAGGGCGAGCGCGGCGTTGACCGTGGCGCTCCATCTGGCGCCCGCGCGCGGCAGAACGTAGGTCATCCCGAGGCCCGCTCCTATCCCGCCGAGCGCGCTCACGAGCGCCATGGCGGAGACGAGCGCCGCGGCATATCCCACCGTTCCTGGGCTGGCACCGCGCGCGGCAGCCGTCCAGTAGAGATAGCCAAGGATGCCCGTGAGGAGCGTGGCGGATACGAGACACGCTGAGGCCCGCGCGAGTTGGAGCCCGAATGGGCGCGCGGCGCGCAGGTCGGTCCAGGACTGGCGGAGGTAATCCAATGCGCGCGACGGGGATCGCGTGCCCTCTGCTCCGCCCCGGAGCCTCATGGCTTCGCCGATCCGCTGAGGTGTCGCAGAACCGCGGCGCGCTGGCGTCGCACGACGCGCCAGATCCAGGTGCGTCGACGTTCCGGGACAGGACCAAGCGGGGCACGCGCGAAAAGTCGCTCCAGGTCGGATGCTTGCGTGTCACAGGTCATGACGAGCCGTGCCAGAGCGAAAGGATCATCCCCGGCGTTGCTGACGCCGGGCTGTGTGGAACACGCGCCGATAAATCCCGCCGCCCGGACCATCTGCTTGACAAGCCCGTCGAATTGGCCGTGGGGGTAGCAGAAGGTGGAGATGGTTCTGCCCGTCTCCCCCTCGATCGCGCGGCGGCTCTCTTCGATCTCTCGGCAGGCATCCGCGCGCGGGAGGGCGTCGAGCTGAGCGTGGCTCACGCCGTGCGCGCCCACCTCGACGACTCGCGGATCGAGGGATC
>Ga0070741_10009599_pt1 | contig 18675 bp, 19 predicted proteins | sample Coa_R1_4_FD_66440 | JGI IMG/M metagenome (GOLD analysis project Ga0070741, IMG submission 66440) | Surface soil microbial communities from Centralia Pennsylvania, which are recovering from an underground coalmine fire - Coalmine... | ecosystem: Environmental > Terrestrial > Soil > Unclassified ...
TTGTCAGACCGCCTGCGCGTCCACGACATCGAGCTATACAATGTCATCTTAGGCGTGTGCGCAGGCCTCTGGAATTTCTATCTCATATATTGATTTTATACATCGCAACAAGTCTAATAATCAAGAGTCCTTGCAGACATATCCTCAATCTGTCTTTGGTGCCTCGTTATTCAAAATGGCTGGATCAAAGACAGCAGATGATTGGGGAACCTACGTTGACTTAAGCGGGATTTGCTATATCAGCGTTGGAATGGTGATTCATTGTGATGAAAGGAAGAAGCAGGGGTTATTCAAGGCGGAGGATTTGATTTCTGAGACGCCAGACAAGACGCATCCCAAGCCTTACTTTGAAGGGAAAGACATTATCAGGTGGGGCATCCGACGTGTGCGTTATTTAGAGTATGGAACCAGACGTGCGCCTGAAATGTTTCGCCGCCCAACCTTCCCACAGTTTTATGAAGTGCCAGAAAAGCTGACCTCAATGGATATTTCTGGTGGTGAAGCACGAGTGGCGTATGACGATAGCCAGCTGTTCCATAACCATTCAGCCTGGTCATTCGTCCCTTGGCATTACCTGAGAGGGGTCAAGAACAAATCCATCAGGAAAACAGCCAAGTATAAAACCGAGGTCAAACGCGGTGAGGCTGCCCCAGCGAGGCTCAGAGAAGAATTGGAGGCCCTGTCAAAGCAATATGACCTCAAGTATCTGCTTGCTTTGATGAACTCCACGTTCGCCAGCAAGTGGCTGCTGGCACGGCGAAGAAGCAAGCTTCACGTTTACCCTGATGACTGGAAGACTTTTCCCGTCCCTCCGATTGCGGCAGAGCAGCAACAGGAGTTCGTAAAGCTGGTTGACGTGATTCTCGCTGAAATCCGAAAACACGGCCATCCGCTCCCACGAGAATCAGCAGACAGAGTGGCTCAGATCGAGCGTGAGATTGATGAACGTGTCGCCGCGCTGTACGTCGTACCGCTGAATGATCCGACAGACTCTTCAACTGAGCCCGTTGAGGCTGATTCCATCCCTTTCGTGTAACGGCTTCACCGGACGCCGACGATGAAGCCGGAGCGACAGATAACGGCGATAACCTGGGGGCGCACGCTTCCATCGTGCCAGAGGCTGAGGGAAGTGAGTCGTTGACCATGACGGGGCCGCTCGGCGAAGAGCGAAGCCGGCAGGATGCCTGCGCTCCCAGGGTGAAGACCGCCGAGCCTGATCGTGAAGCGATGATGGCCGCGATTCGTGAAGTCTTTGCTTCAGGCGAGGCCCGCGAGCAGGACGTGGCGATTCGTGAGGTGGCGCGGCAACTCGGTTTTCAGCGGACGGGGAGCCGGATTCAGCACGCGATCCGGCTGGCTTTGCGCGCCGCCGCCGTGCGCGGCATCGTGCGCCGGGATGAGGCGATGCGTGCCGGAGCGCGTCACCTCGGCTTTCTCCGCACTGGCAGCAAAATCAGAGAAGCTTTCAAATCGGCCATCAACGGAGCGATTCGACGCGGGTTGCTGGAATACGACGGTGCAATGATTCGGAAGGTGAGATAAGCCGCCTGTCAGAATTTCGCCAGCATTTTCTCCCACTGCCCCTGAGCCTTGAGAATGAACTCGACGGCCTCACGCACCACGCCATACCCGCCCGGTCGTTGTGTGACCAGGTGCGCGCATTTGCGGACTTCGCTGACGGCATCGGCTGGCGCAATGGCCAGGCCGACGCGGCGCAGCACAGGCAGGTCGAGCAGATCGTCGCCGATGTAGGCGACCTGCTCATCACTCAGCCCCTCTTTCGCGAGGATCTCTTCGTAAGCAGCGAGCTTGGTTTCGATGCCCTGGTACAGATAATCAACCTGAAGCTCGCGGGCGCGGACTTCGAGCGCGCGGGAGGCGCGTCCGCTGATGATGCCGGTTTTGAGCCCGGCCTCGCAGGCCATCTTCAGGCCGTGGCCGTCGTGGATGTGGAAGGCCTTGCTCTCAGTGGAGACCTGATCGCTTGTGACCAGGTAAAGCAGGCCGCCGTCGGTCAGCACGCCGTCGCAGTCAGTGAGGATGAGGCGAATCGGGCGCGCCCGCCCCGCTTTCTCATTGAGAGTGAGGGAAAGATGAGGGGAGTGAGCAGGATCGTCCGCAATAATCTCATTACAGATCGCAATGCACTCGTTGCAGATGTAAATGGTCGGCCCGGCGATCAGCCTGATGCCCTGCTCCTGGCCCTTTCCGCAAAAAGAGCAGCGAAGGATTTTGTCGTTTTCGCCATTCATCATTCCGGTTTTGATTCGTGATGCAGCCGCTTCTCCACGGCTTCCTGCCATAGCTTTGCCGGGCCGAGTCGGACAGCCTGATCCATTCCGACATTGATCAGCAACAGGGCGAGAACATTCAGCCGATCCTCCTCCGTCCAGAAAAGTTTGCCTTCAATGATCTCAGGCTTCTCTGGTCCTTTCTCATGGAAGAAGCTCAACTCTTCTTCTGTCCAGCTTCTGCCATCACGACTGATGTTCCATTCCGGGTGACCCATCGCGGCTTCCTCCCAATAGTTATTGATGTTTCCTCTTCAATGGAAGATACGGAATGGAGGGCTTTGACGTGCATCCTGCCTGGGGCTGTTGCATAAATCGGAAAGTGACGTGTTCCCTGGGTACGCACGCTTCCAGCGTGCCGGGCGTGGAGTCTGGCGCTTTGATCGGAAGGTGACGACAGCCAATCAGGCACGCTGGAAGCGTGCGTACCCAGGGACAGACGGCTCTTTTCATTTCACATCAAAGATCGGCACTTCATTGAGCAGCAGTTTGCCGCCCGCGCGGCTGAGCACGTAGAGCGCGGTGCCTGAATATTCCTTGCCTTTGTCCTGCACCTTGAGCCTCACATCAACGGCGATGCGGTTGGCGTCGAGCGTCTCGGTGCGCAGCGGCTCGGTCACCCAGGCGCTCGGTTTGGTGACGGCGACCGAGCGGGCGAACCTGCGCAGCGTGCCCTGTTCGACGAGCGGGGCGACGGCATCAGTCGAGCCCTGCAAAATCGCGGCGTCGAAACGTTGAAGGAACCCCTTCACGTCTTCGGGCAGCTTCACCGCGCCCGCCGCGCGCTCGGCCCTGAGTGAGCCGTTGCGCGCCGCGAGGATCGTGTCCTTGTCGAGATCAGTGGCCGCAGCCTCACGGAAGCGCCTCGCCGCTTCATCGGATTTGTTCTGCTGCATCGCCAGCTCGCCCGAGCCCAGCTGCGACCAGGCGTAGGCCTGGATCGGAACCGGTTCGGATTTCAGCGCCGCGGCAAAGGCCCGCGCGGCCTCTTCATTCTTTTTGGCGGCCAGCAGAATTCTGCCGAGCAGCGCCTGCAGGGTCGGCGAGTCGGGGTCGGCGGCGACCGCCTCGCGGGCCTTCGCTTCAGCGGTCACTAGTTCCTGTTCGGGCGTCAGTTTGCGCAGCTGCTCCGGCAGCTTGTCCTTCTCGGTGGATTTGATCGCCTCGTAATTGCCGAGCGCGCGGGCGGCCTGACTATACAGGTCGGCGTCCGACGGGCGCGGCGGCCAGCTGTCGTTCGAGTAATCCTTCTGAATGTAGACCCGGTCGGGGTCAACTTCGATGACTTTGATCTGCGTGCCGGCGGGGAAAGTCGCGACGGGGAATTCGCCGGATTTGACCATGACCGTCTGTTTCAGCCTCTGGCCCTGCGCGGTCGTCGCGACGATCTCGACCGCGAAATCGCCGGTGCCGAAGTTGGCGACGGTTGATTCGATTCCGGCGGCGCCGGGCTGCGGCTGGCCGACCCGGAAATCGGGCAGCGCGTCGCCTTCGATCCATTGCGCGAAGAGGTCGTTGATCGCCTGACGGTCAACGCCGGGTTGCGCGGGCGTCGAGAGCAGGCCGGCTTTCAGGTTGCCGCAGCGTGATACGCCGCACAGCGGCGAACGCCACTCGACCACGGAGAGTACGTCCACGCGCTGGCGTTCGAGCGACTGGCGGATGAGGTTGTCGAACGCCTGTTTGCCGACCCGTTTTTCGATCAGCCGCCAGACGAGCGCGCCCTTGTTATACATGCTGGTCGTGTAACCGCGGTCGAGCAGGCTCTGTGCGAGCAGCGGCGCATCGCCCCCGCGGGCGACGGGCGTGTAAGCGCGACGGTAGCGTTCGAATGCGTCCTCGCGCTGCGCGTCGCCGAATCTCGCGCCGAGGTACTGGGCTGTCAGGTAGACCGGCAGGGCGTCGCGCAGCAGCCCCGCGCCGCGCCCGCGCAACAGCACGCGCCCGTCAATCCACTGTCTGGCGGCGGCGCTGGCGAGCAGTTCAATCGTTCCCAGATCAATCACGGTGCGGCGGAAGAGGCTGTCGCTGACGGTTACCAGACCGGGCGCGGTGAAGTTCAGGCCGCGCGAGACCAGTTCGCCGGTCATCGCCGTCTCGCGTTCGCGCAGCTGCGACGAGACAATGCGGAACGTCCCGCCCTGCGGCCCGCCGAAATACTTCGTGTAAAAATCGATCATCCGCGCCGCCTCCGCCGCGACGCGCTGCGCCTGCTGTTTGCCCGCTTCGTCAAGGCCGCGCGGCGCGTAGACTTCGACTTTCGGCGCGGACGGGAGCGAGGAGCCGGGCTCGCCGCCGCTCGCGAAGACCTCGTAATCGCCGGCGATGAAAAACGGCTGCCCGGCGTCGCGCTGATCGAACGTGCCGTCGCCCGTGCGCGTTCCCGACGAGACGACCTTCAACCCGGCGGGCGCCGTGACGGCGAGCGTAAAGGGCGCCGTGTCGGCCCCGTGTTCGACGTAAGGCGTGTGCTTGACCGGGACCCAGAAGCTGGTGGGCAGCGCCAGACATTCAAGTCCGGTGACCAGCAGCCCCGGCGTGCGCGCGCTGTCAGTCCCCTGGCCCGCCGTCAGCTTTTCATTGAGCGGGATCGTGTAAGTGAACTCGACGTCGAATTCCGGCAGCGCGGCGACGGCCGAGGTGATGTTGGCGGAAATGACCTGCAGGCCGGTGCGATCCGGGCCGGAGGTGAACTGGGCCGCGGCGCCGCCCAGCGTCGCCGCCGAAAGTTTCGCCTTGCTGTTCAGGTAAAACGAAATCTTCGGCCTGTTGTCGGGCCCGGCCAGCAGGATTTTGTCGGCCAGATCCTTGCCCGAGAGGTTGACGAGAGTCAGGCGCGCTTTGGCTTCGATGGTATAGGTCTGCGCGTCCACCCGCGCGCTGACGTCGTACTTTTTGATCTCGAATTCCTGAGCGAAGGCGATTGAACTGAAAAGGAGAATGAAGAGCAGGGAAATGATTGTTCTGATCATAGCGAAGATTGCTGTATGCAAATCCAGACAGGCCGCGGACGGGCGCGGATCAGGCGGATTACAGACGGATCAGATCCGCGTTGATCTGCCTGATCCGCGCCCGTCCGCGGCCTGTCTGCTTTTTCATTTTTTAGTCAATTGATGAATCCCGAGCAGCGTTTCCAGCAGTGGTTCCAGTTTCTCCAGCGGAAACTGCGTTGCCGCATCACTGAGCGCCGCTGGCGGATTGTCGTGGACTTCCATAAACAGACCGTCAATGCCGCACGCGACCGCCGCGCGCGCGAGGTTCGGGATGTATTCGGCCATCCCGCCCGTCGCGTCGCCGAGCCCGCCCGGCAGTTGCAGGCTGTGCGTCGCGTCGTAAACCACCGGCACTCCGAAGCCGCGCATGATCGGGAACGAGCGCATGTCAACCACCAGGTTGTTGTAACCGAAACTCGTCCCGCGCTCGGTCAGCATCAACTCGCTGCCGCCGAATGACCTGACCTTCTCGACAATATTTTTCGCCTCCCAGGGCGCGAGGAACTGACCCTTCTTGACGTTCACGGTGCGCCCGCTCTCGGCGGCGGCCTTGAGCAGGTCGGTCTGGCGGCAGAGGAACGCCGGGATTTGCAGCACGTCTGCGACTTCGGCGACCGCCGGGATCTGGGCCGTTTCGTGAACGTCAGTCAGCACCGGTACACCGATTTCGCGCCTGATTTTTTGCAGCACGCGCAGTCCCTCATCCATCCCCATCCCGCGGAACGATTTTGCGCCCGAGCGGTTGGCCTTGTCATACGAAGCCTTGAACGCGTAAGGCACGGCGAGCTTGCGTGTAATATCAGCAATCGCCTGGGCCATCCCGATCGCGTGCCATTCGGATTCGATGACGCACGGGCCCGCGATCAGAAAGAGATCGCCTGGGCGCTGCCGGGTTGCCTGCCAGAAACCGTTCATGAGATTCCAACCGCCTGAATGAGCCGTTTTCTGGTGACGCTGTCGGGCGTCAGCCTGACCGCGAGGTTACGCAGTGCGCAGGCGAATTTGTTTTCGAGTTGCCCAAGGCGCCCGATCTGCCGCGACTGTTCGGTGATCCACGCGGTGCGCGGCATCCGCTCGGCTTCGTAGCGGCGCAGCGCTTCGGCCGGATTGTCCGCCCCTTTGAGCGAGCGGGCCAGCACGACGCTGCTTTCAATCGCCTGGCAGGCGCCCTGCCCGAGGTTGGGCGTGGTCGGGTGCGCCGCGTCGCCGAGCAGCGTCACTCGTCCGCACGACCACTGCGGCATCGGCTCGATGTCATAAATGTCGTTGTGCAGGATCGCTTCAGCCGGGGTCGCTTTCAGCAGTTCCTCGACCGGGTAATGCCAGCCGCGGAAGCGTTCGAGCAGTGAGCCTTTGGTTTCAGCCGGCCTCAGTTTCTGCCCCTCCTCAGTGTTGCCCGTCGCGAACCAGTAAACCTCATTCCCGCTCACCGCCAGGCGCCCGAAGCGCGAGCCGCAGCCCCACGACTCGGAAGTCGTCCCGAGCGCGACTTCATCATCGGTCGTCACGACGGCGCGCCACGCGGTGTAACCCGAATAACGCAGCTTGACGTGGGGGAGCATCTGGTGGCGGATGACCGACTGAATCCCGTCCGCGCCGATGAGCAGGTCAGCGCGGTCAGTGTGCCCGCTCTCGAAGCGCGCCGTGACGCCGTTCGCGTCCTGCTCGAAACCGGCGCAGGTTTCACCGGGCCGGACGCAATCTTCCGGGATCGCGGCGAGCATCACTTCGTGCAGGCGGGCGCGATGGATAGCGATGGTCGGTTCGCCGAACAACTTTTCCAGCTCACCGGTCGCGCTGCTGCTCAGGGCCCTCCCGCGCCGGTCGAGCAATGCGCCGCGCTGAACCCTCGCGCCCCTCGCGATGACTGGTTCAGCGAGGCCCAGTTCCCTGAGCGCCCGAATCGCGTTCGCCCAGAGCGTCAGCCCCGCGCCGACCTCGCCGAAGGCCGGGGCCCTTTCGTAGATCGCGACTTCGATCCCGATCCGGCGCAGAGCGATGGCCGTAGCTAAACCACCGATTCCGCCGCCGATGATGATTGCCCGTTTGATCTCACCAGCCATGTGGACAGAAAGGTAAATGAATAAGAAGGGTAAGCGACAGGGTAATCATTTATCCCGGCAGGGTCAAACGCCGGGAAAACCAGACATGATTTACCTGATTTACAGGATGGATGAAGGGTGAAGCATATATCACTTTATTCATCATGTTCATCTTGTAAATCCTGTCTATCCCCGGACTCAGTCGGCCAGCGAGAAATCAGGGTTACTTTTGCGCCGCCAGATAAAACCGTCCAGCGCGTAATGCGTGATCTGCGGCAGGGCGAGAAGCGGAACCAGCAGGGCTCGCAGCGAAGCCACGTCCCAGCCCGCGCCGAACAGCCAGCCGCGCTCCTGCCAGACGGCCTTGTCCCAGAACATCTCCTCAATGAAGGCGAGCGCCCAGAGGATGAAGAGAAACAGGGCCGGCCCGCGCGCAAAGATGTGCCTGAAAATTGGAGAGTGCGCGCGCCCGACTGTGTTGTTCAATCGCCTGCGGCAGTACCAGTAGATCAGCGCGAGGTATGGAACCCCGTGAATGATGACGTTCGTCACCGTGAAGGCGTAATCGGAATTGAAGGCGACGATGCCCGTATACCAGCATGCCGCCGTCGTCGCGACGACGATGTCCTTGCCGGGGTTGATTTCTGCTTTCACCCACCAGCGGTGAGCGGATCTGAGCGCATACGCCGCGAGGATCAGCCAGTACGCCGGCCCGGCCAGTTGGTTGATGACCGCCGGGATTGCAGTGAAATCCTTGTCGAGAAACCACCAGAAGCGGCGCGGCAGGTGCGTGTGCCAGTAAATCAGCGGGTAAATCGTCGCCGCATAGATCGCCGCCGCGTCAACCCATTTGCCCATCCGGTCACGCTCGCCGGCTTTCGCCCGGTATAGCGCCACCCAGCCGTACTGCTGCCTGATGAAATGAAAGACCGCCAGATATGCCAGCGCGCGCCAGAAGGTCAGCGCGCCTTCGGAATAGAGCGCCACGCCAATCGTCAGCCCAATCGCCGGCACGAGCGCGTAAAGCCACGGGCGGCGTTTCAGTTCATCAACGTCCAGATAAACGCGAAAGCCGGTCGAATATACGTGCGCGACATCAACCAGCATGACGGCGGGAATCCACGCCCAATCCGGCGTGTCTGAATAAAGCACTCCGGCCTCGGCGCCGATGAGCAGCGCGAGCAGCGAGACGACCGCGCTGCCGAGAAACACCGTCAGGTCGGTGCGCGCCGAAAACAACCACACTGCCCGCGGCCGGCTGATGACAGCGGGAATCTGCTGCTCCAGATTGTCGGCGGCGACTTTCATGTCTGCTTGTCGGGATCAAACGGGCAGAGCTTATCAAAAGCGGGCAGGTTCAGATAGCGCCGGCGGCGCGGAAGGCGGCGACCTCTTCGTCAGTGAAGCCGAGTTGTTGCAGCACCTCTTCGGTGTGTTCGCCGAGGGTCGGCGCGCGATGTCTGACCTCGCCGGGCGTCTCTGAGAGGTGGACGGGCGTCGCGGGCACGGGCACGGGCGCGGGCGCGCCGGGGTAATCCAGATACCTGAACATCTCGCGGGCCCTGACCTGTGGGTCATCGAAGACGCTCCCGAGATCGTAGACCGGGCCGCAGGGGATGCGCGCAGCTTCGAGCTGCGTGATCGCTTCCGCGCTCGTGCGTTGTGCGGCCCAGGCGCGCATCGGCTCGTTGATCAGTTCGTAGTGGTCGGCGCGCGTCAGGTCATCCGCGCAGCGCGGGTCGCCGATCAGGTCAGGCCGCCCGACCAGATGCGCCCATTTCTCAAACATCGCCTGCCCGATGGTCGGAACCATGATCCAGCCGTCTTTTGTCTGATACGCATCCGCCGGAGCCGTGTAGAACGCGGCATTGCCACGCTGCGTGCGACGGATGCCGGTGACCTGCCGTTCGGCCAGCAGCGCCTGCATGAACATCACCCCGGTCGAGAGCAGCGAGGCCTCGACCACCTGCCCGCGCCCGGTTCGCTCCCTTTCATACAGGGCGACCATCGTGCCGAAAGCCGCATGCAGGGCCGTGCCGAAATCCTCAAAGGCCACCGCGCTGCGCACGGGCGCGCCGGGAAAGCCCGTCAGACTCATCGCGCCCGACATGGCCTGAGCGACCGAATCAAAACCCACGCGGTTGGCGTAAGGGCCGGTCGAGCCGAAAGTCGAGATCATGACCAGAATGATGTCAGGTTTGATCGCCTTCAGCGATTCGTAATCGAGGCCGAGCTTTTTCAGAACGTTCGGCGGCAGGTTGGCGATGACGACGTCAGCGCTCGCGATCAACCGGCGCTTGATTTCATTGCTTTGCGCGTGACCCGGATCGAGCGTGATGCCTTTTTTATTCCGGTTCATGCCAAGGAACAGACCGCCTTCGCCGGTTTCGACAAGCGGCCCGACGTTGCGGTCCTCGCCGCCTTCCCGGCGCTCGACGCGAATGACTTCGGCGCCCATGTCCGCGAGCAGCGCCCCGCAGTAAGGCCCGGCGATGTAGCGGCCGAAATCAATGACTCGAATGCCGGCGAGTGGCGCGTTCATTACGGGATGCCTCCGGGAAATGTTACGGGCCGACGACCTTCGCATTCAGCCGCCGCATGCCGCGCAGCCAGCGGTCGTAATCGTCGGCCTTGCGGCGGAAGTATTCAGCGACTTCGGGGTGTGGCAGGATCAGGAAGCGCTCCGCTTCCAGACCGGCTACGACTGCGTCGGCCACCTCTTCGGGCGAGAGTGAACCCGCCACCAGAAAGTTGTCCCCCCTGCCGTCCTCGCCGAGCAGCATCCGCGTGCGCACGCCCTGCGGGCAGAGGCACGAGACTTTGACGCCAGCATCGCCGTGCGTGACCGAGAGCCATTCGGCGAAAGCCAGGGCGGCATGCTTGGTGACCGAGTAGGGCGCCGAGCCGACCTGAGTGAGCAGTCCGGCGGCTGAAGCGGTGTTGAGCAGATAGCCCTCGCCGCGCGCGAGCATCCCGGGCAGCACGGCGCGGGCGGCGTAAATATGCGCCATCACGTTCACGCCCCAGATTTCCTGCCAGTCATCGTCGGGAACTTCGGCCCCGCCCTGCGTGCCGCCGATCCCGGCATTCGAGCAGAAGAGGTCAATCCGCCCGTAAGCTCCGGTGGCTTTCGCGACGAGGTTGATGATGTCTGCTTCGATTGCGACGTTGGTGGTCACGGCCATCCCGCCGATTTCACTGGCTGCCTGCGCCGCGCCGTCCGCTTCAAGATCAGCGACGACGACCGCCTTTGCGCCTTCGGCGGCGAAGCGGCGGCAGAGCGCGCGCCCGATGCCCATTGCGCCGCCGGTAACGACGACAACCTTATCCCTGAGTTCCATTGTTCAGTTTCCAATTACACGATATTGATTTGAGTCTGTGAAGCCTGAACTGGCAGAGTCTGGAGCGTGGTGGCTTGGGATCATGCTGGCGAATTCCGAAGATGAGGCTGTCTGCCTTCAGCTCCGGAGGAGCGCGATGTTTATAGTTGCGAAGGGTTCTCTTTCCCCCAGCTCCGGAGGAGCGATATGTGCAGGCTGTCGCTCCTCCGGAGCTGGGGAGGAAGGAGACGAGCATTCGCTATAAACATGCCGCGCCTCCGGCGCTCAGAACTCCGAGTTTGCCAGCAGTATCCCAGGTCATCGCACTCCAGATGTTCCGCCCCGTTATTGCTGCTCGTACTTCTTCAATTCGAGTCTGGCGATGGTTTCGCGATGGACTTCGTCGGGGCCGTCGGCCAGTCGCAATGTGCGCGAGCCCGCCCACGCATGAGCCAGCGCGAAATCCTGACACACGCCGGCGCCGCCGTGAGCCTGAATCGCGCGGTCAATCACCCGCAGCGCCATATTCGGCGCGACGACTTTGATCATCGCGATTTCTGTGCGGGCGACTTTGTTGCCGACCTTGTCCATCATGTCGGCGGCTTTGAGCGTCAGCAGCCGCGCCTGCTCGATGTCAATGCGCGATTCGGCAATGTCGGCGCGGATCGTGCCCTGCTCGGCAATCGTTTTGCCGAAAGCGACGCGGGCTTTCACTCTTCTGCACATCGCTTCGAGCGAGCGCTCGGCGAGCCCGATCAGGCGCATGCAGTGATGAATGCGACCGGGCCCGAGTCGCCCCTGCGCGATCTCAAAGCCGCGCCCTTCGCCGAGCAGCATGTTCGTCGCCGGCACGCGGACGGTTTCAAAAGTCACTTCGGCGTGCCCGTGTGGCGCGTCGTCGTAGCCGAAGACGGTCAGCATCCGCTGAATCTTCACGCCCGGCGTGTCCATCGGCACGAGGATCATGGACTGCTGCTTGTGCTTCGGCCCGGTCGGGTCGGTCTTGCCCATGAAGATCGCGATTTTGCAGCGCGGGTCGCCGGCGCCCGAAGTCCACCACTTGCGCCCGTTGATGACGTAATGATCGCCGTCGCGCGTAACGCTGGATTCACGCGCGATACTCGCCTGAATGTTGGTTGCATCTGAAGACGCTACTTCAGGTTCGGTCATTGCGTAACAGGAGCGAATCTCGCCGTTGAGTAATGGCTTCAGCCATTGTTCCTTCTGCTCTTTGCTGCCGTAACGCACGAGTACCTCCATGTTGCCGGTGTCGGGCGCGGAGCAGTTGAAGACCTCCGGGGCCAGCGGCGAGCGGCCCATCATCTCGCAGAGCGGCGCGTATTCCAGATTGGTCAGCCCCGCGCCGTACTCGCTCTCCGGCAGGAAGAGGTTCCACAACCCGGCGGCTCTGGCTTTCGGCTTCAGTTCCTCGACAATCGCCGTCGGCTGCCAGCGGTCGCCTTCGTTGATCTGATCCAGAAATTTCCGCTCATTCGGGTAGACGTATTCGTCCATGAAGGCCCCGACTTTCTGCAACAGCTCTTTGACCTTCGGAGAGTAATCGAAATTCATGACTTGAGGCTTCCTTTCGAAAATTGACGGTTGTGGTGTTGTGTCGTAGACTGACCGGACGGTAAGTAAAGTGCCTGAACGCGGAAGAAAAATAGCATATCGCTGCCCCGGCTGCCAGCTTGCGAAGCCGAAACCTCAAATTCAAAACTGACAGCGGATGACAGAACAGGAGTACGAACAATTACAGCGGCTGATCACCGAGTCGCCCTTCGCGCGGCTGCTCGGCTTCGAGGTGGTGGAGCGGGAGACGGGGCGCGTCAAACTCAGGCTGCGGTTTTCCGAACATCTGTTGCAGGCGCTGGGCCGGGTCCACGGCGGCGCGATCTTCGCCCTGGCCGATCACGCCTGCGGCTGGGCAGTGGTCACCGTCCTCGAGCGAGGTTACAGCTGCGCGACGCTCGAGATGAAGATCAACTACATCGCCCTGGTTCACAACGAAGACTGCGTCGCCGAAGCGCGCGTCGTGCATCTGGGCAAATCGAGCGCCGTGGTCGAGGCGGAAGTGAGGACCGAAGCGGGGCGGCTGATCGCCAAAACCCTCGCGACCTTCGCCGTCCTCAATCCCCGTCCCGAAGCCGAAAACGCGACCTGACAGGTTTACGACACCCGAGAGGATACGTTATGCCTTTTACGAGAATGGACGAGAGCAGCACCGCCGACTGGATGACTATCGGTAGTGAAGTGTCGGCGCGACAGGCGGGGATGCCTGAAACCATCAAATCAATGCTGCGCCGGTTGCAGGAGCAGGTGGACGGATTCGCCGTTGATCAGCTCGAACATTGTCTGCAAACAGCGACGCGGGCCGAGCGGGCCGGGGCTTCGGAGGAACTGGTCGTCGCCGCGCTCTGTCACGACATCGGCAAAGTGATCTCGGTCGCCAATCACCCCGCGATTGCGGCTGAAATCCTCAGACCGTACGTCTCGCGCGAAACTTACGAGATCGTCCGCACGCATCAGGATTTTCAGGGGCGGCATTATTACGCGCTGATGGGGATGGACCCGGAAGCCCGCCGCCGGCACGCCGCAGAGCCCTGGTACCCGCTGGCCTGCCGATTCACCGACGAGTGGGATCAGACTTCGTTCGACCCCGCTTACGACACGCTGCCGCTTGAGCATTTCGAGCCGATGATTGATCGCATCTTTTCGCGAAATCCGATTGCCGTTGTGCGCGCCTGAGGAGGAAGAAGAAATGACCCAGCCGGAATACAACCCGCTGCGCATCCCCACGCCGCCGGAATTCACGAGCGTCGAAGATGAGCGCCGCCACCGCAAGGAGCGCCTCGCCGCCGCCTTCCGCCTGTTCTCAAAATACGGCTTTGATGAAGGAGTGGCCGGACACATCACGGCCCGCGACCCCGAAAAGCCCGATCATTTCTGGGTCAACCCGTTCGGCATGCATTTCAGCCAGATCAGAGTTTCGGACCTGGTGCTGGTCAATGAGGATGGGAAGGTGGTCGAGGGCAGCCGCGAAGTCAACCGCGCCGCCTTCGCGATTCATTCACAGGTTCACGCCGCCCGGCCCGACGTGGTTGCGGCTGCGCACGCGCATTCGATGTACGGCAAGTCGTGGTCAACGCTCGGGCGCCTGCTCGATCCGCTGACGCAGGACGCCTGCGCCTTTTACGAGGATCACGGCCTGTTTGATGATTACACGGGCGTCGTGTATGACCCGGAAGAAGGCGCTCGGCTGGCGAAGGCCCTGGGGCAGAGCAAGGCGCTGATCCTGCGCAATCACGGGCTGCTGACGGTCGGCCAGACGGTTGATGAGGCCGCGTGGTGGTTCATCACGATGGAACGCAGCTGCCAGTCACAGCTGCTGGCCGAAGCCGCCGGGGAGCCGATCAAAATCAGCCCCGATCATGCCCGAACGACCTTGCAACAGGTCGGTTCACACGTCGCGGGCTGGTTCCAGTTTCAGCCGCTCTGGTCAATGATCACCCGTGAACAACCTGATTTGTTTGAGTAATGAATGGAGACTGAATAATGAAAGCCTGGCGCGTCAACGAGTGGTGCGAGCCTGAGCAGATGGAACTGGCTGAAACGCCCGTGCCCGAGCCCGGGCCGAATGAGGTGCGGATTCGGAACCGGGCGGCGGCGCTCAACTTTTACGACATCCTGATGATTCAGGGTAAGTATCAGGTCAGGCCGCCGCTGCCGTTCACCCCGGGCACAGAAGTCGCCGGCACGGTTGACGCCGTCGGCGCAGAAGTCACCGGCTTCGCCGTCGGTGATCGCGTGCAGGCCATCGCTTCCACGGGCGGGTACGCGGAATACTCAATCGCCCCGACCGGCAAGACGTTTCGCATTCCCGACGCAATGAGCTTTGACGAGGCGGCGGCGATGATCGTGGTGTATCAGACTTCTTACTTCGCTCTGAAGCAGCGGGCGGAGTTGAAACCGGGCGAGTGGCTGCTCGTGCATGCGGCGGCGGGCGGGGTCGGCCTTTCCGCCATGCAGATCGGCAAAGCGATGGGCGCCCGCGTGATCGCGACGGCGGGCAGCGCGGAGAAACTCGATTTCTGCCTCTCGCAGGGCGCGGAACACGCGCTCAACTACCGCGAGGCGACGTGGGTTGACGCAGTCAAAAAGATCACAGGCGGGCGCGGGGCTGATGTGATTTACGACCCGGTCGGCGGCGAGGTCTTTGACCTCTCGACCAAAGTCATCGCGCCCGAAGGCCGCCTGCTCGTCATCGGCTTTGCCGGCGGGACGATCCCTTCCATCGCCGCCAATCGAATCCTGCTCAAGGATATGTCGGTCGTCGGCGTTTTCTGGGGCGGTTACTGCGAACGTCATCCCGATTACCTGCACGAGACTCAGGCCGATCTGTTCGCGATGTACGAGGCGGGGCAGATCAGGCCGGTCGTCTCGCAGGCTTACCCGCTCGCGGAAGCGCCCGCCGCGCTGAGGGCGCTCGCGGGTCGCAAGACGTGGGGCAAAGTGGTTCTGACGGTCGGGTGAGATTTTTGTTGAGCGAAGGCAGGACTGATGAGCAATCTGATTCTGGTGCGGCACGGGCAGGCGACTTTCGGTGGCGACGATTACGACAACCTCTCGGCGACCGGCGAGCTTCAGGCGCGCCGCCTGGGCGACTTCTGGGGGGAGCGCAGGGTCGTCTTTGACGAAGTCTTCACCGGCCCGCGCAAACGGCAGCGGCACACGGCCGAAATCGTCCGCGAGGCTTGCACCGGCGCCGGCCTCGAATGGCCCGAGCCGGTGGTGATTGATGAGCTGGATGAATACAACGCCGACGGCATTGTCAGCGGACTGGTTCCGCTGCTCGTCAGACAGGACGAGCGCATCCGCAGCCTGGTTGAAGCCGCCGAGCAGCATCGCCACGGCCCCGAACGCAACCGGCATTTTCAGCGCATGTTTGAGGCGGTGATGGGCGCTTGGATCGGCGGGACGGAGGCCGAGAATCTGGAATCGTGGCGCAGCTTTCACGACCGCGTGCGGCGCGGCATTGCGCGCGTCACTGCCGCCGAAGCATCCGGGCGGCGCGTGGTCGTGTTCACTTCCGGCGGCCCGATTTCCGTCGCGGTGCAGACGGCGACGCAGGCGCCCGAACACATGGCAGTCGAACTCAACTGGCGCGTCCGCAACTGCTCGCTGACGGAAATCATTTACACCAGAGACCGCTTCACGCTCGATGTCTTCAACGCCGTGCCTCACCTCGGCGATTCGGCGCTCCTGACTTACCGGTGATTATCGTTCGGCAACCTTCGCGCCCCGCAACAAGTCACGCCCTTCGGCTGAGGGCAGCGCCACTCCGAGAACTCCGGCCACAGTCGGCGCCACGTCACGCATATCAATCTGCCCGAGGTTGCGGCCGGCGGGGATGCCGGGGCCGGCGATGAAGAACGAAGCTTCCATATCGGGATAAACCGGCAGATAACCGTGATTGCCGCCCGCGCTGCCCATCCGCATCACCGGGCCTGTCAGAGTTCCGCCCATTTTGAAGCCCGGCTTGACGCCCACGATAAATGCCGCGCCGCTGAACCCGTTCAGTGCGGCTGCTTCTGACCCTTCGGCGACGCGGTCAATACCACTGGCCGGATCGGCGGCGAGTCGCCTGAGCAGTTCGCGGATCTGATTGCGCGCCTGCTCATCATTCGCGTCCTTCAGCATAATCCCGACCGAACCGCCCGAAGTCCACGCGAAAGCGCGCCACGATTTCAGCTTCTGCTTTTCGTCAAGCTCAAGCAATCCGGCCTCGCGCAGCGCGGCGTTCAGATGCAGTTCCTTGTCAGCAGTGATGTGGCCGTGATCGGAGACAACACAGAAGACCACGCGACCGTTATAGGCGCGTTCAGCCGCCGCGCGCACTTCGCCGACGATCTGGTCAAGCCCTTCGAGCGTCTCAAAAGTCTTCGCGCTGTAGGGCGCGGTGTGGTGCTGATCTTCATCGAGGCTCGAAAAGTAGCCGGTCAGGAACTGCGGCTTTTTCTTTTCCAGCATCCACGCGACGAATTTCGCGCGGCGGCGGTCGGCGGGCAGTTCGTAATCGTAACCTTCAGGGTAAGGGCCAAGGGTCTGCTCGGCTTCGGTGAGCAGTCCTTTTGTAGATAAAGCTCGTGTCAGCTTACGATCATCGGGGGTCGAGGCGCGCCAGTATTGGACGATGTTGTATCTGATCTCGGCGCCCACGGTCACCGGCCAGTCAACGCTGGCCGTGATCAATCCGGCCTTGCCCGCGGCCTCCCAGAGCGTCGGGGCTTTGATGTCTTCGGCATACCAGTACCAGCCACCCATGTTTTTGCTGTAAGGGTCAAACGGTGAGTTCGTGATGATGCCGTGCTTTGCCGGTGAGACGCCGGTGACCAGCGTCGTGTGGCTCGGGTAAGTGACCGTCGGGGTTACGCCGACCACGCCCGAGGCGAACGCGCCCTCCTTCATCAGGCGGCGCAGGTTCGGGATTTTCAACCCGTGCTTGTCCGCTTCCAGCACGTAATCGGGTTTCAACCCGTCAATCGAAATCATGACGACCGGGACGCGCGCGGGCCTCTGCGCCTGCGCGGGCAGCGAAAACCTGATGGCTGCGAAAAACAGCAGGCTCAGCAGTGCCAGAGCGATGACGCGCAGGACGCCGGCCGCGCGCGGGAAGGATTCAGCAGGTGTGACTGGTTTACTGAGTAGTGGCATAGTTCTCTCCCTGAGGATAAGGGTTGGATAACTTCGCCGGCTCAATCAACCCGGCGGGGAAGTTATGAGTTCAAAACAGAGTCAGTCTTACTTGCGGGATGGTAATCAGGAATTCTCTTTCGCGCGCTTAACGGCGGCGTCAAGCTGTCGCGTCGTGGCTTCCGTGACGCTCAATGGCGGCGCGGCCGGCAGCTGACCGCGCGGATCGAGTTCATTAGTCGTCGGGGCAGAAATGATCTCCGCCGGCTGCGGCTGGGCATCCGAAGCGAGACTGCGTTTATAGACCACGCGATCCCACGCGCCGACGATCAGATAAAAACACCCCACCAGAAGATTGATGACTTCATCGCCCCTGCTTCTGCCCCCCTCGATCAGATTCAGCAGGCCAAGGAGTACGAATAACGTTCCTGCGAAAGCTGTCATCAGACCGCGTTCACCGCCGAACCGCCTGCTGCGGTACGCGATGTATCGGTCGAGTGCCCGGATCAGAAATGCGGGCAACCGCTGTTCGATGCCCTGCGAGACGGCCTTTAAGTTTTCCCCGCAGGCGCGACAGAATTTGGCGCTGTCGGCAGTCTCGGTTCCGCATTTCGGGCAATACATAATCTGACTTCAGAACTTCTCTTCCTGACCTTTGACGGGCGCATCAAGCTGTCTGGTGGTCGCTTCAGTAATACCGGCCGGCGGCGTGACGGCTGAACCATGTGAGGCAAGCTTGTCAGTTGTTGGGGCGGAAACTGTTTCCGCCGCGTCCGGCTGAGACAGATTCAGTGTCAGAACCGAACTGCTGACAGCCTCGTCAGCGGCCGTTTGCGCCAGCGCCCACTGCGCGTCCGGAGACAGGCTGCGCCGGTAAGCGAGGTATTCCCAGAAGCTCAGCATGAACATGAGGCCGGCCAGAGCGACAAAAAAGCCGGGACTGCCCCAGAGACTTTTTTCCGCCAGTCAGGCCGAAGATGCCTTTGAGCAGGCAGCCGACGCCAAACAGGAAGACGAGCAGGCTGTCACGCCGGAACTGTTCGTTCCGGCGGTCGAGGATCGCGTCTATTTTGCTGGCGAGTACGACCGGCAGGTGACCCTTCATCGTCTGCGAGATCACCTTCAGGTCATACCCACAGCCGCGGCAGTATTTGGTCTGTTCGGCGTTCTGCGTTCCGCATCCGGGACAGTACATACGCTGACCTTGCCTCTGAAATACTGAAAAGTGACAGGTGAACCTATTGGCTCACGCTGCCGCCCGCAATTGATCGAGTTTTCTGCGCCATCTCGCGTCAGAACGATCCAGCCGTTCCTTGAAAGTTTCTTCGACAAAGCG
>Ga0070741_10009600_pt1 | contig 18674 bp, 15 predicted proteins | sample Coa_R1_4_FD_66440 | JGI IMG/M metagenome (GOLD analysis project Ga0070741, IMG submission 66440) | Surface soil microbial communities from Centralia Pennsylvania, which are recovering from an underground coalmine fire - Coalmine... | ecosystem: Environmental > Terrestrial > Soil > Unclassified ...
CAAGGGGGCGGCGCAAGCCAGGCTATTCTGATGACGTGTGCGGTTGTAGCCAATTCAGCGGAAGCCGCCGGCGGCGTCTTTGACTCGAGTCTGTACTACTGCACTGTGACGCTCAACTCCGCGCGAACCGTGGGTGGTGCATCCCTGGGACATTTGGAAAATTGCATCGTCTACTTCAACCAGGCTGCCGGGACAGACGCAAATTACGACACGTACGCAGTATTAGACTATTGCTGCACTACGCCACTGCCGGCCACCGGTACTGCGAATATCAGCCTCAACCCTCAACTTTCAGACGGCACTCACCTGACCGCGGCGTCACCCTGCATTGGGAAAGGCCGAAACTGGCCCGACTTCAAATGGCATGACATTGGCGGTTTACCGCTCGCTGATCCGTGTTCGATTGGGTGCGAGGAGTACATCACCGGATCGGTTACCGGGGCTTTAAGCGTAGCAGTCACCGCGCCTTACACAAACGTGTCCGTTGGGTTCGAAACGCCTTTTGGCGTTGTGATCGATGGACGGACCACTGCCGGGCTTTGGACTTTCGGAGACGGCGCCACTTTATCCAATCGCGCGAGCGTCCGCCATTGCTGGAGCACCCCCGGAGTCTACGACGTCGCGCTTACCGCCTTTAACGAGAGTCATCCGGAAGGTGTGAGCGGGACAGTCCAAGTAAACGTCATCGCCAGGCCGGTGCACTATGTCGTGAAGGGCAGTTCCAACCCGGTGCCGCCTTATGTGTCGATCGAAACCGCAGCAAGCGACATTCAGTCTGCTATTGATGCTGCGAGCGTTCCTGGCTCGCTCGTTCTAGCGGGAGACGGGGTCTATGCCAGTGGCGGTCGAGCCGTCGACGGACTCATGACCAATCGGGTCGTAGTCGAGAAACCCCTTTTGTTGCAGAGCATGAATGGGCCACAGAAAACGGTGATCGTCGGAGCGCAAGCGGCCGCAGGAGGAAATGGCGATGGCGCGATCCGTTGTGTTTATTTGAACGAAGGCTCCGGGCTTTCGGGCTTCACCCTGACAAATGGCGCGACCCGCATAGGCGGCGATGCCGCGTATGAACAAAAAGGCGGAGCCATTTGGTGTCCGTCCACTGCTCCTCTAATTACCAATTGCTTGTTGATAAACAACCGCGGCTACGCAAGGGCAGGGGGCTCGTATGGGGGCACTCTCGCTAACTGTGTGGTCATGAACAATGCAGCCCAGGATGGAGGAGGAGTTTACGCCAGCGCTTTGGCCGGCTGTATCCTTGTTGGAAATTCCTCCTTGATGAGCGAAGGGGCCGCCTACGGGTCCTGCCTGACGAACTGCACCGTTGTCGGCAATTCGGGGGCTGTGGCCGGCGGCAGCATGCTGAACTGCATTTCATTTTATAACACCAACAGATGGGGAGCCCCGAATAATGTCGGAGCGCTAATGAACCACTGCTGCACCTTCCCGCTGCCCGTCAGCGGTTGGGGAAATTTTACCAATGAACCCGGTTTTGTAAACTTTGCCGCGGGCGATCTTCATCTGGAAGTTACGTCGCCTTGCATCAATTCCGGTCATACTGCCGATGCGCCCACCGGCACGGACCTGGACGGCAATCCACGGCTCAAAGGCGGCGCAGTCGATGTCGGAGTCTACGAGTTCCAAAACCCGCTGTCCCTGCTTTCGTATGCCTGGCTCCAATCCAACGGCCTCTCAACCGACGGCTCAGCCGATTTTGCCGATCCGGACTGTGATGGAATGAATAACTGGGAGGAAATGCTCGCGGGCAGTAATCCAACCAACGCCTCCTCTTGCCTCAGATTGCTGACACCTGCGGTGGGTCAATCGGGCGTGACTGTGACCTGGCAGAGTGTTACCAATACCGTCTACTTTCTCGAGCGGGCGACGGAGTTTGGAACAAGTCGGGCTTTCTCGAACGTTGGGTCAAATATTGTGGGGCATCTTAACACTACCAGTTTTCTGGACACCAACGCACCCGGATATGGGCCGATTTGGTATCGCGTCGGGGTGCAGACGCAATAAGTGGCGGTCTTCTGACCTGATTTCACATTCCGGAGAACACCCTGAGCGTTCGTTGTATTTGGCGACGGCTTCGGTGCGGCTGTGGACCTGAAGTTTTTCGTAGGTGCGCCGCAAGTAGCTGCGGACAGTGTGGATGCTGACACCCAAATTATCGGCGATTAGTTTGTAGGGTTGGCCGGCAGCGAGCAGGTCCAGGGAAGGGTCAAGCCTGGGTCAAGCCTTGGGTCAAGCCTGTCTACCTTGATCGTCAATTTGCATTTACAGTTTGATGGCTGGTTGGCGGTGTTGGGCTATGCCACGGCAGGTGCGCATTCAATACCCAGGGGCCATTTACCACGTCATGAGCCGAGGCAACCGGCGCCAGGAGATTTATCTCAACGACGTGGATCGGCAGGATTTCCTCAAGACGCTGGCCGAGGCTTGCCAGACAACCGGCTGGGGCATCCACGCCTTTTGCCTGATGAGCAACCATTACCATTTGCTGCTCGAAACCCCCAATGCAAATCTGATGCCCGGCATGGCCTGGCACCAGAGCACCTATACGATCCGCCTAAACCACCGGCACAAACTCATTGGCCACGTCGACGGGTCAGACCGTAGAAAAATCCATGCGTCTGCCTCGGCTGCGTTGGGCTGGAGGAGATGCTTTAGGTTGGGACGTGCCAAAGCAGTCAGCGGGGCGGCGAGCTTCCGATTTTCGCGGGATCTCCGAAGTTCGTGAGTGCGCAATTGAAGATTGCGCGCCGTGGCTTGCGTCTGCAACAGTCGGGACCGTAGATTGCTTATGCTCAGAGCCTGGATATACCCCTTGTTGCTAATGGCCTTCCCTTTGCCCGCTCAAATCTTTGTCTCTCCGACGGGCGCCGACAAAAACCCTGGGACCGCCACAGAACCCGTGGCGACAGTTAGTCGCGCACTCGAACTGTCCCGTTCCGACGCGACCGGCGAGAACAAGCACATCGTGCTTATGCCCGGTGGCTTTTTTGACGTGAGCATGGCTCTTACTCCGGCGGACTCGGGCCTCAAGGTAGAAGCACAGGCGGCGGGCCGAGCCACCCTCTTCGGCGGCGTCACTCTTTCGGGCTGGCAACCAGAGCCAGGTGGACTCTGGTCGGCGCCCCTGCCCTCCGGCCGAACCTGGGACCCACGCCTGCTCCAGGTCAACGGCCGCTTTTGTGCGCGGGCGCGCTATCCGGCGGAAGGCACTCTCACGCACGAAAGCATTTTCAACGTCCCCTGGATGAGCACAACCGGTGGCGGGTGGAAACGTAAACCCACAGCCGAGGAGCTAACCACCCTTCGATACAAGGCGGGAGACCTGCCTGCGACTCTGGACATCAGCAACGCCGAGATCACGGTGTTTCATATGTGGGACGAATCGGTCGCCGGGATCACGGCTCACGATCCGCAGACACGAACTTTGCGATTAGCACCGCAACTGGGCCACCCGCCCGGCGCCTTCGGCGTTCAGAAGTACTGTTTGTGGAACATCAAAGAGGGAATGACCCACCCAGGCCAGTGGTACTTCGATCGCTCGCGCCAGAGGATGGTTTATTGGCCGCTCAACGGTGAGGACATGAACCAGGCGACTGCGGTTGTACCCACGCAACGTCGCATTATTCAGGTTGGCGGAGCGGCCAATGTAACCCTGCGCAACTTCAATGTTGCGGTAACAACCGTTCCCCTGATCACCGGAGGTTTCGCCGCCGCCGCTTTCGACGGAGCCGTTCAGCTCGATCGCGCTTCCGGAGCGACACTCTCAGGCCTGCGGATTTTCAACGTCGCCGGACAGGCCATCAAGGGCGCTCACCGGGAGGATTCGATTCGGGTGGTGGACTGTTCGATCTCAAATTGCGGAGCCGGCGGCGTCTATTTGTCCGGTGAAAACAATGTTGTCTCAAATAATTTAATCCACGCGATTGGCCTGAACTTTCCCTCGGCAATGGCGATCCATGGCACGGGCGAGAACTGCCGGCTCTCGCACAACGAAATCTTTGATACGACCTACTCCGCGGTCGGCTTCGGCGGACACAATTTGGTTATTGAGAACAACCTGATCTCGGACTGCATGAAGGTGCTGCACGACGGCGCCGCCATTTACTGCTTTGCGGCAAAGAACAGCGTGCTCCGCAACAATTTCGCGCACGACATCCTCGATACCGGGGGCTACGGCGCTTCAGCCTATTACCTGGATGAGCAAAGCGAGAACACGGTCGTTGAAAACAATGTTTCCTTGAACATTGTGCGGCCCGCCCACAATCACATGGCCACGAACAATGTCATTCGAGGAAATATCTTTGTGTCAAAACAGGACCTGCACATCACCTTCCCCCGCTGCTCAGGTTATCAAGTGGAATCCAATGTGCTTTATGCCGCGGGCTCGATCACTTTTGAAGGCGTTAACAACGTGAGCGCCTGGTCGGGTAACCTGTTATTCTCAAAAACCGGAAAGATCGAAGGAACGACACTCAAAGATTATGCAACCGTCACCAATGGGTCAGGAGTGTGTGGCGACACCATCGTTGGCGACCCTGGTTTCCGAAATGTTGAGCACCTGGACTTTCGTTACGATTCGAACTCTCCCGCTCTGAAACTGGGGCTGCCTGTCCTGGATGTGTCCGCTGCCGGACGGCAAGGCAGACCCAAATGAGCTGTGTCGGTAGCAATGCTCAGAACCTGCAGCAACTTCGCAAGACACCTTGGCGTGGTGCAGATTTCTAACGCCAGTCCGTTTGCTGTTGTGCGTGACCGGGGTCCTCACGTTGTCTTTAATTCACCTGCTGTTAGGTCGAATCGGACATACCTTCTGCAACCAAAGGTTTATCGAAGAGTGCCATCTCCTCGGGCCCTGGTACTTGAAATTGCTCGCACCATCGAGACACCGCCTCTTGTTTTATGGGCGGACATTCTCTGCCACGGCGTTGGAGCCTTTCAAAAAGGACATCCGGAGGCGCAAAGACATAGCGCAATTCAACAGCAGCCCCAAGAGCCCGGGCTCCCAGCCGCAGGGTATCCCGCTCGGACCTGGCCCAAGTACCCCACTCGATGATTACGATAAGACCGAGCGCCAAGAGCTCCTGAGCGAGCTTCCATTGCAACGTCTCCACCTTCGCACGCATATCTTCGCGATAGAGGTTTATTGAAAGAGCATCCAGCCATTCGTCAGGGCAAAGGCGTACCGCTCGAAACCTTCTTTCAAGCTTCCTGGAAAGCGTTGTTTTACCCGAGCCCGGCAACCCGCACACAATGATCAACCTCGGGCCGCCATCCGATCTCTCCATAAAGGGGTTTATCAATTTTTTGGTGCCCGCGGCGGTGGCGGTGTTGCCCCGCTCAGGCTGCCATGCATCTCACCGTGCGGCCCATGCAGAAATTGGTCGAGTTTCTTCTTCTGGTCGTCGCTCAGGATCTCGCGGATCTTCTTGTCGGCCTTAAAGCGCTCCGGTCTCACCTTGTTTAGACGTTCTTCCCGCGACAGCTTGTCGTCCTGCGCGATTTTCTGGGTCGCGTCATGCAGTTCTTGCAGGATGGGTCTGATTTTGACCTGTTGATCCCCAGTAAGCTCGAGCTTCTCGGTCAGTACCGTCAGGTGCGTTTCGACAGTTGGCACCTCATCTCGCGCGCCGCTCGTGACGTCCGGTTGTCCGTGAGTACCGCCTGGTCCGGCCGCGTTTTGTTGCGCGGGGGTGGTTAGTGCCACGGTTAACATTGTCCCGACTGCAAGCAAACGAATGGGTTTCATGTTCTTTTTCCTTTGGATTTCGACGAGGTGTTTAGGACTGGTTATAAACTTTGACGGTGATAATGGTGGTCGATCTTGTGAGTCATGGGACGGATTTCCTGGCGCGCTTGCTAGTGCATCAGCCAGCGATGCAGCCGCTGCGCGAGCGCAGGATGGGCCCGAAGCAGATGTATTGACCCTATCGTTCCCAAAACAAAGACGCTTGCAGTGCCGATCAGCACGAGTTTCTTTGCAGCCACACCAGATTTCAAAAGCTTAACGCTCATCGTAATATTCGATGGCGCTGCGGCCGCTGCGATCGCGCCGGCTGCAATACTGGCCGCCAGGCCGGACGGCACGGATACGATTGCTCCGGCGACCAGGGCAGCCGCTAGGGCCGATCTGGTGGAGGTAATACCCCGTTTTAAGAGACGATCGTGCAGTTTTCTCAACGCTCGCTCGACTCGCATCCGGGCCGCATTTTCGTTAAGCCCAAGTTGCATTCCAACCTGTTGAAGGCTTTGGTCTTCGAAGAAGCGCAGGACGACTGCCGCTCGATCGATTTCACCAAGTTCATGCAGCGTATCATCCAGAACGGGTCGCACTTGCCGCCAGGTGGACTCCGGCGATTCGGGAGTGAGCAATTGGGACATGGTTTGATATTCAAGTTGCCTGCGCTGTCGTCGATCCTCAGCCCGACGTGTGTTTGCAGCCGTCCAGCGCACGCAGGTGTAGAGCCAGCCTGCCAAAGCCGGATGACGGATAAGACTCGCGGCCTTGCGGCTAAGCTCGACGAAAACCAGTTGGGTCAAGTCCTGAGCCAGGGGTGCGTCACCATCCGTTTCCCGAAGGGCCGTCGAATAGACCATGCTCACGTGCCGATGAACCAGCTCAGCGAAGGCGGCTTCGGAAGCCGACCGGGCGTATTCTCGAAGAAGTTCGTTGTCGGTTGCCATGCTTGTGCGCGTTGTCCCGTCAATATAATAGTGTGCGGCCAAACAAAAAACCGCACAGGAAATGGGACCGGTCCGATCAAAAACGACGAGCCCGTGTCCAAGAGGGCTTCGTTTTGATCTTTAGGCCGCAGTAGACCTCATTCCGTAGCTCCGGTGAGCGTTCGGGAGAAGCGTTTGCGGAACTGGTGCGGCCTTATGCCAACCTCCATTGCTTCCATGAATCGACCATGTCGCGCGCAATCCGAGTTATCCGCGATCAAAAAAAGAGACCGCGGATCGCGCGGTTATCGCGGATGCCCGGGGCGGCCAGGGGGCGTCGAGCGAACCACCCACCTCGGGCTAAATCGAGATCGCGGTGTCGGTCGCGTGAATGTGCAGGTACTCGAGCAACTGTGCCACGCATTCATTCACAGTCAGCACATCGGTGCGCAACTCGACGTCCGGTTTTAAAGGCATTTCGTACGGGGCGGAGATGCCGGTGAAATCTTTAATCTGTTTGGCGCGGGCTTTGGCGTAGAGTCCCTTCGGATCCCGCTTCTCGCAAACTTCCAACGGCGCATTGACGAACACCTCGATAAAGCGTCCCTCCGGCAGGATCTGCCGGACCAGATCGCGATCGGCGCGATAGGGTGAAATGAAGGCAGTGATGCAGATAATGCCGGCATCGGCAAAGAGCTTGGCTACTTGTCCCACCCGGCGAATGTTTTCCGCGCGGTCCTTCGCTGAGAAACCCAGGTCCGCCCCCAGGCCGTGCCGGATGTTATCGCCGTCCAGAACATAAGCTTGTCGTCCGAGATTGAACAGTTCGCGCTCCAGTTCGGTGGCAATTGTGGATTTGCCGGCGCTCGAGAGCCCCGTCATCCAAACGACATACCCGCAATGGCCATTGCGCAACTCCCGCTGTTGCACCGTCACTTTGCCCTTGCTCCAGAAGATATTATCGCTCTTGGTATGAGTGTCGTGCGTGCGCCGGGGGTAATTATCGGCCGCAATAATGCCTCCCCCCGCAACGTCGAATCCGTCGACAATCACAAACCTTCCGGTCGGGACGATTTCGGCATGAACGTCGAAGGCGATGGACGATTTGGTATGCAACGTCAACTCCGCGACTTCATAACGGCCAACGAATAGCTCATTTTGCTTGCGCGAAACCGTTTCCAAAGTCGAGGCGTCGATCACCTTCTCAATCGCTTCGATCTGGCATTCGACCTCCTGCGTGGCCAGTTTCAGTTTATAGGCTTTGCCTTTAGTGAACGGCTGTTTGCCCAGCCAAAAGAGACGGGCTTTGAAACTCGAAAGCTCGAAAGGCGGGTTGGACTCCAACGCCGCGACCGCGCCGCGTGTCACAAAAATCTGTTCTGTCAGTGTAATGCCAATGGATTCGCCGGCGCTGGCGGACTGGGCGGTCGGCGCGTTCCAGCGTTCGATCGTTTTAACCGTGCTCACCTTGTTGCTGGGCGAGAACACGAGCCGATCGCCCACTTTGATCGAACCGCTTTCCACGCGCCCCGCGAGGATCCGCCGTTCATCGAAGCGGTAAATATCCTGGATGGGAAACCGCAGCGGCTGATTCTTGGGCAGTTCGGCCATCTTGAACTGGTCCAGCGTCTGCAGCACTGTCGGTCCGTGCCACCAGGGCATGTTGGGACTGAGCGCTGCGATGTTGTCACCGTGCTTGGCCGCCATGGGCACAAAGATCGAAGGCTCAACCCCAATCGTCCGCAGCCAGGCGCGGTATTCGGCTTCAATCTGGTTGAATTTAGCCTGGCTGTAGTTCTCCAGGTCCATCTTGTTGACCAGGACCGCGATTTGCCGGATCCCCAGCAGGTTGAGCAGGTATCCGTGCCGGCGGGAATTTTCCTGCACGCCTTCGTGCGCGTCGATTAACAGCAGCGCCGCCTCCGCGTTGGCCGCGCCGGTGATCATATTCTTTAGAAACTCTTTGTGGCCCGGCGCGTCGATAATCACGTACTGCCGCTTTTTGGTTTGGAACCAGATCTGCGCCGTGTCGATGGTGATGTTCTGGTCGCGCTCCGATTGCAGCGCGTCCATCAGGTTCGCCCATTCAAACGGCACGCCGCGCCGCTCGGCAATCTTCTGCAATTGTTCGAGCTTTCCCTCCGGCAGAGAACCGGTGTCGTGAAAGAGCCGTCCGACAAAAGTAGACTTGCCGTGGTCGACATGGCCGACGATGACAATTTTGAGCTGCTCGGTGGGAGCGGAATGGCCGTTGGATGACATGGCTACACTAGGAAGACCGGACTGTTTAACTCCAAAACCTCACATATAACCGTCGCGACGTAACTTTTCAAAAGCATCTTCGCTTTCCTTATCCTGCGCGCGGCCGGAACGTTCCGGCGTGCGGGTGTTGCGCAGTTCTTCGATAATATGACGAACCGTTTTTGCATTGGACTTAATCGGCGTCGTGCAGGGCGCGCAGCCCAGGCTCCGGTACCGCTGCCCGTTTTCATCGGCAAAATAGAGTGGGATCACGGGAATGTTTTCCCGCTCGATGTACTCCCAGACGTTCAGCTCGGTCCAGTGGAGCAGGGGATGGATCCGGATATGAGTTCCTTTGGCGAAATCCGTCTTGAACTGGTCCCAAAGCTCCGGCGGCTGATCCTCGACATTCCATTCCATGTTCTTGTCGCGCGGGCTGAAGTACCGTTCCTTGGCGCGGGTAGGTTCCTCGTCGCGCCGCACGCCCACGATGACCCCGGTGAAATGGTGCTTGTCCAGCACTTGTTTGAGGGCGTCTTTCTTCAAGGTGCCGCAACATTCGACGCGGGTGGCCTTTCCATTCGGAAAAGTCACACCGCTCTTGAGCACTTCCTCGTTTTTGCCCACCACCAACTGCAGCTTCCAATCTTTCACCAGCTTGTCGCGGTACTCGATCATCGAGGCGATCTTGTACGTCGTATCGACGTGCACGAGCGGAAAGGGCACATGGCCCAGGAACGCTTTGCGCGCCAGCCACAGCAACACCGTGGAATCTTTGCCGATGCTCCATAACATCGCGAGGTTATCAAATTTATTGAACGCCTCACGGATTATGTAAATGCTCTGATTTTCCAGTTTCGATAGGTAATCCATAGAAAATATCTTAGGCCTATTCTGCCTCCGGCCCGGCTCACGTGAGCTTTTGCGGGCCTTCTCGGGATTTTGGCCAATCTGATTCGAGTCAGACTCTCAGCCGCCGGCTGGTGCTGGCGCCACCGCCGTCGCCGTGGGCGCGACGGCTTTGCCGCCCCAGGCCGCGTGCAGGCCGCATTCCCTTTTTTCGTCCGCTTTGGCCGGATCGAAATAATCCCACTCGTTGGGCAACCCGAAATTCGCCAGGTACTCTTCCATGTCCGGGTCGGTCAGGTAAAATACCGGACTAACCTTTAGCGCGCCAAAATTCGCGTCGTGGCCGACGATGTCCATCCCGGCCCGATGTGCGTTTTGCACTTTGCGCAGGGCCGTGATCCAGACCGTGGGCGCCAGTTCGCGCATGCCGCGTTGAAAGGGTTCGAGTTTCATCAGGGCGCTGAATTGTTTCAAGCCGGCTTCGTCCTCCGGATTCGGCACTGGCCCATGGAGCGCGTCTCGATGGGCGGCGGAGATCCGAGGCAGGTACGGCTTCAGATTCAAGTTGAGCCGTTGCTGTAAATCTTCGGCATGTTTATACGTGGCCGCCCGGTTATACCCATGATCGACCCAAAGCACGGGGATGTCGGGTTGCACCTGCACGCACAAATGCAGCAGCACCGCCTCGTAAGGTCGAAAGTTCGTCGAAACGACAGCCCGTCCGTGCGCCTGGCCAATGGCCCAGCGTGTGATTTCCAGGGGCGAACGGTCGCGCAGTTCGCGATTCCAGTGTGCGATTTGGTCCGGGGTCATGCGTGCGATAAAACGGGTTGAGCGGTTTTCTCGGCCCAAAGAACGCGCGCGCAATAATCGCCGAAACGTTCCCCAGGGGTTTTTTCGGATTGGTAGCGGGTCAAAACCGTGCGCAGCTCGTTCATGAGATCATCGGTTTTCACCGAGTCTTTATACAGCCGATTGAGCCGGGTGCTGGCTTCATTGCCGCCCAGGTAGATCTGGTATTTATTAGGCGCTTTGCCCACGAATGCGACTTCCGCCATATAAGGCCGAGCACATCCGTTCGGGCAGCCGGTCATTCGGACGATGAGTTCCTCATCGCGCATGCCTACTTCCCCGAGCAAACCTTCGATCCGCGTCACGAAATCAGGCATGATCCGCTCCGATTCCGCTAAGGCCAGGCCGCAGGTTGGCAGCGCCGGACATGCCATTGATGCCAGGCGGGTCCGGCTGAACGGGTTGGCGGCCGACACGCCGTGCTCGGTCAGGACTCGATCGATTTCTACCCGTTGCTCGGGTTTGATATTGACCATCAAAAGGTTCTGCGATGCGGTCAGCCGGAATTCGGGCCCAAATCGCTCCGCCACCTGACGCAGCCCTGTCTTGAGCCGATAACCGTTCTCGTCGCGAATCCGGCCGTTCTCCACGAATAATCCCAGGAAATAGTTGCCGTTGGTTTGTTTATGCCAGCCGAGGAGATCACCTTGAGCGGTGAAACGAAAATCTCGCGCGGGTCCCAACTTGCAACCGGCCCGCTGCTCGACTTCCTGCCTGAACCAATCGACCCCGCGTTCTTCGATCACGTACTTCAGGCGCGCGTGTTTGCGGTTCGTCCGATCGCCAAAGTCCCGATGAACCGTCACCACCGCCTTGGCCACCGTTTCGAGTTGGTCCGGCGTCAGAAAGCCAATCACGTCCGCCAGGCGCGGGAATGTCAGTGCATTTCCATGCGACATCCCCATGCCTCCTCCGGCCAGCAGATTGTAGCCCGCCAGCTTCCCGTTTTCTGCGATGACAATGAACCCGAGATCATTGGTGAAAATATCGATGTCGTTCAGTGGCGGAAAGACAAACGCAGTTTTGAACTTCCGCGGCAGGTACGTCTTGCCGTAAAGCGGGTCAACGAAGCTGGCATTCTCGGGCGAGCTCAGGTCGAGCTGTTTGCCCTCAATCCAAATCGTGTGATACGCGCGCGTCTTGGGTGCCAAGGCATCGGATAAGCGCCTGGCTTCTGCCAATACATGGTCGACTAGCGGACTCGTCGCCGGCGTCGGTGGCGCCATCACATTGCGTTCCACATCACCGCAGGCCGCAATCGTGCTGATCAGCGCCTCATTCAGGCACTGCATCGTCCGGCGGATGTTCGCTTTGACGATGCCGTGAAATTGAAAATCCTGCCGGGTAGTGATGCGCAACGTATTGTTCGCGTAATGCGTTGCCAGGTCATCGCACGCCACATACTGTTTTGCGCTCAGTACCCCTCCAGGAAACTTGGTCCGCACCATCATCTGGTAATGCTTGGCCACTTTCCTCTTGTCCCGGTCGTCCTGCTGATAGATCCCGTGGAATTTCAGGAACTCGTAATCATCCTCCGAGAAGTGGTCAGCGGCTGGGTCCAGGAGCGTTTGGGCAATGGTTCCCGCCAACGTCGTATTGTTGGCTTTCAAGCCCTCGTTGCGGCTCAGTTTAGGCTCCGGCGGAATCATAAGTTAAACACTAATGTTAATAAGGATTATGCCTGCTGGACCATATTCTGTCAAATCCAAACCTGTTTTCAAGCCAGACACGAGTTTCGCGAGGCCAAATTCTAAGACACGAATTTCACGGATTTTCGCGAATTCCAGCTCCATTTAGGCCGCTTCCCGCGATAATTCGTGTGAATTCGTGCAATTCGTGTCGTGCAGAAGTGTCCAGAAATGGGATGGGTGGGCTAACTGGCGTTCCAAAAAAGCGTTGGTCAATGGTGCTGGTACCACAGGTGCTCTTTACAAACCCGCGATTAGCAGGCGAGAGGCTTACTGTGCCTGAAGGGCTGCTTTAGATGAGACGATCAAACATGATTACGGCCCAATTGCTGCCCGCCGGTGGGGAAAACAACTCCGGCGGAGCAAGCAATGTGCATCGGCTTGGGACGGGACGGCGGCGTGCGCGTCCGGTCTTGCGCCGGTCACTCGAATTAGCGGCGGTGGTTTTGTTGCTGTGCGAGCAGGGAGTGATCGCCGCGGGACAGGACCAACCCGCCAAGCTTAACATTACGAGTCAGGAAGCCCTCGAGAAGTTTATTGCGCATCAGGAAGCGAGCCTTACGAACCAACTTCAGTTGGCCCAGCGACAGGCTCAAGCCAGCGGTCAATCCGGCGACGGGTTCGTCACCTGCATGATGATATTGGCTGGTCTGGTTACGGCCATCATCGCCCTGCGCAAAGTATTGCCGGTGCTGGCGGCGCCTTTCCTCGATGATGTTGATCCTTGTATGCCAGCTCCGGGTCCGACCGAGCCTGACGAGCACGAACAAGCCTTTTCTAGTTACCTGGAAAAAATCAATGCCCAGCAAAAGCCCGCCACATCTGAGGCCGCCCTGGGACAGGCAGCCGAGGGACAAGGGCTGGGTGCCGCACCGGATGGCCTATTGGCGCCTCCGCGGGCTCAGTCAGCTTTCCTGGACCACGTCAATGCTCTGGACCAGGTAATGTCGGTGCGAGCGCTGTTCCTGGAACTCAACCGGGCAAGCGATCCCAGTGCGCGCAAAGAGGGTTTGTCGAACTTGCTTGAAGCGGTTCGGGGTCTGCGCAAAGGACTGCGGGTTTCAGCCGCTTATCCGGTTGGGCAAATGGCATCTGCACTCGAGGGCCTGCTCAGCCAGGCCGCCGAGCGCGAGGAGAACCTAAGCACTTCAGTTGTGCGCACGCTGGCTGGCGCGATTGATTTGCTGCCATCGTTGTGCGGCCCGGGCATCCGCTCGGATTTAGCCACTAACCCTCCGATTGCGCTGCTGGCGGTTGACGATGATGCCGTGATTCGCCATGCCCTTAGCTGTGCCCTCAAGCGCGTCTGGGCTCGACCGGACCTGGCCCAGAATGGGCAGGAAGGTCTCGGGCTGGCTGAGGGTCGGGCATACGACTTGGTGTTTGTGGATATCGAAATGCCCGGTATGGATGGCTTCGAGTTGTGCTATCGGATTCACGGCACCACACTCAACGCCGTCACCCCGGTGGTGTTTGTCACCAGTCATAACGATCTAGCCTCCCGCGCCAGGTCCTCTCTCGTTGGCGGCCAGGAATTTCTGGGCAAACCGTTTCTGAGCGGAGAATTGACCTTAAAGGCGCTTACCCTTGTCCTCATGCGCCGGCTCCAGGCGTGCCTGCCACGCGGGGTCCCGGAGTCTCAAAGCGCCGCACCGGGCGCGAACGACCCCACACCCGTGGGTCCCCAGGCCCAAGTCGCTCAGATCGAGCAAGCCGTCTCGGTGTAGGTCGGTCGGCTTTACCCTTTCCGTCTGCTGTGATGGCAATCTTTGCACGCGGGCATTTACAATTTCAGCGCCTCGCCCATTCGGGTCTCGCCACTCGCCACTCGTCACTCGCCACTTGTCTTGCAGCACTTCCTCTTTGACACGGTGCCAGTGCATTGGCAAGGTTGCGGCTTAATTTCGGCAAGGGCTGCGGATATTTAGGGGCCGAAAAGTGAAATGAACTAATGAAATGTTGAGGAAACTATGGCTGAACTGGTTGGAAATCTTTTAGTGGCGCAGTCGGGGGGGCCCACCTCGGTGATCAACTCCAGCCTGGCGGGGGTCATCCAGGAAGCTGGCCGGCATGAATTCATCGAGGAGATTTACGGCGGGGCCAATGGCATTCTGGGCATTCTCAACGAGGATTTCATCGATTTAAATGACGAGAAGACCAAAAGCATTGCCGGATTGCGTTACACTCCCGCCGCTGCCCTGGGCACTTGCCGGTACAAGGTCGACTTCAAAAAGAAACCCGAACAAGCGGCCAAAGACATGGATCGGCTCTTCGAGGTGTTTCAAGCGCACAACATCCGCTATTTCTTCTACATTGGCGGGAACGATTCGCAGGACACCTCCCACAAAATTCACGAAGAAGCGGTCAAGCGCGGCTACGAAATGCGGGTGATCGGTGTTCCCAAAACCATCGACAACGATCTGCCGCACACCGATAACTGCCCCGGCTATGGTTCGGTAATCAAGTACAACGCCACCACCGTTATCGAGGTCGGCCTCGATGTCGCCTGCATGGCCACCGACGATGGTTCCTGTTGCATCATCGAGGTGATGGGCCGTTCCGCCGGCTGGATTGCCGCCGGCACCGTTCTCGCCAAGCGCGGCAGCCCCGCCAACCCACCGCACCTCGTGCTTTTGCCCGAATTGGTGTTCGAAGAAGAAAAATTCCTGGCCAAGGTCAAAGAGGTCGTCGATGCCTACAAGTACTGCATCGTGGTAGTCGGCGAAGGCATCAAATATGCCAATGGCGAAGAAGTGGGCGCCGACAAGAGCCGGCTTGATGCCTTCGGCCATCCGGTGCTGGCCGGGGCGGCGGAGAAACTCAAGCAATTGGTTCAAGGCAAACTGAACACCAAGACCCGCACGGTAGCGCTCGGATATGCCCAGCGCGCTGCCGAACATTGCGCCAGCCTCACCGACGCCAACAACGCCTTCGCCGTGGGCGAAGCGGCAGTGCGCGCCGCGGTCGGCGGCCAGAGCGGATTCATGGTGAAAATTGTGCGCCACGCTCAACCCGACGGATCAGCCAAGTGGTCCACCGACCTGCAGCCCCTCGCCGATATCGCCAACGTGGAGCATTTCATTCCGCGCGATTGGATCGCCGAGGATGGCTTCCTGCCCAACGAGAAATTCGTCGAGTACGCTCGTCCCCTCATCGAAGGCGAAGTCAAGGTCCCCGTCGAAGGTGGTTTGCCGAAGTACGTCTCGCTGGAAAAGAGCAAGGTCGAGAAGAAACTCGGGCCCAGGTAGCGATAGCTCTGGTTCACCGAATGAACGCCGAACAACTCGCCCAGGCCAAGTCGCTTGGCTTCTCCGATCGACAAATCGCTCATTTGACCGGGCGCACCGAAGATGCCGTGCGCGCCGAGCGCAAAAAGCTCGGCCTGGTGCCCAGCTATCGTTTGGTGGATACCTGCGCGGCGGAGTTCGAGGCTTACACGCCCTATTATTACTCGACCTATGACCGCGGTGACGACGAGGTGAAGCCGAGCGACCGGAAAAAGGTGATGATTCTCGGTGGCGGCCCAAATCGGATCGGGCAGGGGATCGAGTTTGATTACTGCTGCGTTCATGCCGCCTTTGCCTTGAAGGAGGACGGGTTTGAAACGTTGATGGTCAATTCGAACCCGGAAACCGTTTCCACCGATTACGACACCAGCGACAAACTCTATTTCGAGCCGCTGACTCTCGAGGACGTGCTGCATATTTATGAGCGCGAAAAATGTTGGGGCGCCATTGCCCAGTTTGGGGGGCAAACGCCACTGAACCTCGCGCTGGGGCTGCAAAAGAACGGCGTCAATATCATCGGCACCTCGCCCCAGAGCATCGAGGTGGCGGAAGATCGCAAGCTCTTCGCCGCAATGCTGACCAAGCTGAAGATCCCTCAGCCGCCCAACGGGATTGCCACTAACGAGGCCCAGGCGCTCGCCGTCGCTAAAACGCTGGGCTACCCGATCCTCGTGCGGCCCAGTTTTGTCCTCGGCGGACGCGCGATGCAAATCGTCTACTCCGACGGCGAGTTGCAGCATTACATGCGCTTCGCCGTCGAGGCTTCCCCCAAGCGCCCGGTGCTGGTGGATAAATTCCTCGAAGACGCCACCGAAGTGGATGTGGATTGCATCGCCGACGTCGGCCGTTTTGACCGCCCCCAGGAGGGGACGATTGTGATCGGCGCGATGCTCGAGCACATCGAATTCGCCGGGGTTCACTCGGGCGATGCGGCGATGGTCCTGCCGCCGCACACGCTTTCGCAAAAAGTCATCGCGACGATCCGCGAGTACACCCACGCCATGGCGCGCGAGTTGAAGGTAATCGGGTTGATGAACGTGCAATACGCCGTCAAAGGCGACACGGTCTATGTCCTCGAAGTAAATCCACGGGCCTCGCGCACCGTGCCTTTTGTCAGCAAGGCCATCGGAGTTCCGTTGGCGAAATTGGCGGCAAAAGTCATGGCGGGCAAAACTCTGAAGGAACTGGGCTTCACGGAGGAATCCTGGCCAAAATATTGGGCGGTCAAGGAATCAGTCTTTCCGTTCAGTCGTTTCCACGGCCAGGATATTCTGCTCTCGCCCGAAATGAGATCGACTGGCGAGGTGATGGGATTGGATGCGGACCTCGGGATCGCTTATGCCAAGTCCCAAATGGCGGCCGGAGGCCCGCTGCCGGTAAGCGGCCGCATCTTTATCAGCGTCAGCGACGCCGATAAAGCCGAGGTGGCGAGCGTGGCGAAACTTTTCGCCGAATTGGGCTTTGAACTGACCGCCACTAATGGAACGGCGGCGGTGCTTGAAAAGGCCGGGCTTAAAGTGCAACGCGTACACAAACTATCTGAGGGCCGTCCCAACACCGTTGACTTGCTGAAAAACCGCGAGATCCAGCTGGTGATCAACACCCCCGCCGGACAGAGTCCGCGCGCCGACGAGGTGAAAATCCGGACCACGGCTGTTTATACCGGGACGCCCATCATGACGACCATCAGCGGAGCCCGCGCCGCGGCATTAGGAATCGCGGCTCTGCGCAAAAATGGATACTCCGTCAGGACACTGCAGGAATATCACTGAGGGGCTCCGGCCTGTTTCTTGGGACAGACGCGGGATGTCGCCGCTTTCCTGGGTTTGGACTTCTTGGCCGGTTTGAGCGCTCCGGGTCGTAATTCCTTCACGAGACTTGGATTGGTCAGCCGCAGGATTTCCTCACTGGCGGTGCAAAATCGAATCGGGACGCTGGGCGAAGCAGCTTTGTTCTGGTCGCCATCCGGACTTTCTCCAGCGTCAGCGATACTGGCGACTTGTCCCACGACATTTCCATAAGTATCGACGACGGCCGCGCCGCTTGAACCCGGCGCAAACTCGGCGGTGATGTTGAGCAGCAGAACCGGACGCCCCGGTGCGCCGGTCACCCGGCCGTGCTCATCCGGCTCAGAGCTGCTGCGCTCGTTCAGGCGTGCGATCATTCCTTCGCTGAACATAAAGAAGTAGCCGCCCGGGTTGCTCAGGCAATATACCCCCTCGCCCGGTCGGCTTCCGGATCGCAGCGGCAAGGCTTTGAGTCCTGAAGCCTCGATTTGGAGCAGACAAGTATCGGCCTCCGTATCCGCCGATAATACGGATTTGACCGGAAACACATGGCCGGCTGAGTCCGACGCCACCAGGTAACTCTCGGAGATTTTATCGTCTTCTTCGAGCAGCACATGACAGCAAGTGCAAACGATGCCCCGTTCGTTCAGAACGAAACCTGAACTGCCGCTGAAGTGCCAGCCCCCGCAGTCGGGACACTTATAAACGGTGCCCACAGCCAGGGTGCTCTGGAGCAAGCGATCGTACAGCTCCGTTGGTTCCAGTTTTTCATGTGACGCCGGCAACAGCTCCACAGGGGCAGCTCGGGTGGTGACCTGTTGGCGCAAAATCTCCAGCGAGAGGACCTTGTGCTCGTGGATCAGCCGCTCCCCGGCTCGGCTCACTTTATCCGAATAAGCCTCATCATTAACAATGAACCGTGCCTGGGCGGCGCCCAATGAGCTCGCCCAGAGCACTAAAAACAAGACGCCGAAGCACACTTTATTCATATTGCTATCCGAATTGCGCAATGAGCAGACACTACAGCATTTTGTCAAGCCTGCCACCAAGGCGTCCCAGGGCAAACGCATCTAATTCTGGCGGTAGAGATGGCGCGCTGCGCCGTCCGCGCCGCGTTAGCGGCGCAATGTTGAATGTGGATGTAACGCCTCTCGCATCGTTCCGCCCGCTGAACGCGGGCGGGGACATCGCAGCGGAGACTGTCTCAAAAGGTTTGTCGCTAGTGGATGGCTCGCGAGACAACGAGAGGTGAGTTCATTGTCAATCTTAATTCAAGCAGCCACTCGCCTCTG
>Ga0070741_10009601_pt1 | contig 18674 bp, 23 predicted proteins | sample Coa_R1_4_FD_66440 | JGI IMG/M metagenome (GOLD analysis project Ga0070741, IMG submission 66440) | Surface soil microbial communities from Centralia Pennsylvania, which are recovering from an underground coalmine fire - Coalmine... | ecosystem: Environmental > Terrestrial > Soil > Unclassified ...
TCAGGTCTCTCTATAGGGATGTGATTATAGCGGGCATGGATGAAGCTCGGGCCCGTCAGCGTCTTGATTGGGCATGCACTTTGGCGATCGGTGACGGCGGGGGTTCTGCGGCGCCATAATGCCCGCAACAAGTGCGGGCATGACGATGACATAGGGCAACACCCCAAGGTAAACCTTTGCACCCCACAGCAGGAGCAATGAAAAATTGGCTCTCCTTCAGAGGACCCGCGTCAGTCCTGAATATGTCGACAAAATATATTGGACGGCGTTTGCCGTCGTGGTGGTCAACGTCGTTCTTGTCGATTTCGATATATTCCCCGCAAGATTTCTGAATGCGCCAACCGAGATCAAAAATTTAGTTTGGCCATTAAACCAAGGTTACACAGAAGGTTTGAGGTCCTTTGGTTTCGGCCAACTTGAGATCAACGCGGTCACGCAAACAACGTTTGCGAGCAGCATAATCATGATCGTGGCGATGGCTGTCCGTGTTGGTCTGGAACTGGCTACGCCAAGAACGGAATTTAGACCAGATGCCATACTGGGCAGTGCGTTCATCATTGCAATGGCAATCACGATGTTTTGGTTTCTTCAATTCACGGAAAAACGAAGTTTGTTTTATCTCGATATTCATCTGCCGATGCTGAAAAATCTTTTTGAGCTCAACGCGTGCATTGCGGCCCTGTATCTCTTCGTAGCTGAATTCCTCTGCCAGATAATTGCGTACCTTCGACGAGTCGGGACGCGGTCCGAGAGTGAATTTTAGCAACCGCAGGGATTTGGTCGACCTATCCTAGGCACTTCGGCGGGCGAAGGCCCGGCCGTCCAGGCCTCGCTTCCTAGCCAAGAAAGACGTGGATGCCCGGCACAAGGCCGGCCATGACGATGCTATAGCGTAGGGTGGGCTAAGGCGTGAATGCGCCGAGCCCACCATTGATTGCACGTGGGCTTCGCAACGCTCAGCCCACCCTACGTTCGCGGAGCTCACCATGAAAAAAGAACGCCTGCTTGCCTTCAGCGACGGCGTCCTCGCCATCATCATCACCATCATGGTGCTGGAACTGAAGGTGCCGCATGGCGCGGAATGGGACGACCTCGCGAAGCTCCTGCCGGTGTTCTTGAGCTACGTGCTGAGCTTCATCTACATCGCGATCTACTGGAACAACCATCATCACCTGATGCACACCGTCAGCCACGTGAACGGCGTGATCCTGTGGGCGAACGCGCATCTTTTGTTCTGGCTCTCGCTCATTCCCTTCGCCACCGGCTGGATGGGCGAAAACCATTTCGCCCCGCTGCCGGTCGCGGTCTATGGCGTGGCGCTCCTGATGCCCGCGATCGCCTATGTGCTGCTGCAAAACGCGATCATCCGCACGCACGGCGCGGCACGCTCGGAGCTTGCCAGGGCGCTCGGCTCGGACATCAAGGGAAAGATTTCGCCGGTCTTCTACATTGCGGGGATCGGCCTCGCCTTCGTCAATCCGTGGATCTCGTGCGCGCTCTATGTCGCCGTCGCGCTGATCTGGCTCGTGCCGGACCGGCGCATCAGCAAGGCGGTGGAGAAATCGAGGAAGTAGGACTCGGCTGTCAATCCCGTGTCCGGGGCGCAGTGCGGCATAAGCGCGTTCACGCGCGTCTTCAAGCCGAAGCGCAGGATCGCAAATTCACCGGTCGTCCCCGCGAAGGCGGGGACCCATCTCACGGCTGGTGCCGACGGCGCGATGGATTCCCGCTTTCGCGGGAACGACAGCGGAGCGTAATCACCCCGGATTGCGCGCCGTCACTTTCCATGAACTCGACGGCATCATCACGCCATCCTTGGTCACGAACGGCGCCATCGCCTGCTTGAACGCCGCGACGACCTCGCCACGCCGCCGCTCGCCCTCCGCGCCCGCTTCGCGGAAGACCTCGCCGGCCGGGCCGATCGCAAGCTGAAATTCCACCGCCTCGTCGAGATCGCGCCCGACCAGCACCTTCGCGTCGACGCGCTCGAAGGAGATGTCGGTGTAGCCCGCGATCTCAAGCTGCTTGGTCACGACGCCGGTGTCCTCCATCGAGAACGGGCCGGGCCCGCAGCTGCGCGCATCCTCGCCCGGCGGCGGCAGGATTTTCAGGATGATGTCCTTGCCCTGCCCGAGCCAGGGATTGTCGCGGATGTTGCGCCACACGATCATGGTCATGAGGCCGCGCGGTTTGAGGCTCTTGCGCATGTTGCGAAGCCCGGCGACCGGATTTTCGAAAAACTGCGTGCCGAAACGCGAGAAGCAGAAATCGTGGACCGGCTCGAACGGATAGGTCTGCACGTCCTCGTCGAGGAAGGTGATGTTGGTCAGGCCCGCGGCCTTCGCGTCCTTGCGGCCGTATTCGAGAAAGGCGTTGCAGCAGTCGATCGCGAGCACCGAGCCCTTCGGCCCGACCCGGCGCGCCAGCTCCATCGCGGTGTCGCCGAAGCCGCAGCCGGCATCGACGACCTTGTCTCCTTCCTTCACCGGCAAGGTGGGGAAGATCGCCGCCGAATGCAGCGTCAGCCCGTCGACGATGATGTGCTTCCAGCGGATGAATTTCGGGACGAGAATCTCGTTCCAGAAATCGACGTATTCGCTTTTCGGACGATCGGTCCGCGCTTCCGCAATGGCCATGGCAGCCTCCGTCTGACGTCTCGCGCGCTCCATTCTCGCGCGGTCACCGGGCGGGAAAAAGTCACCTTGCCGTGTTGACAAAAAATCCGCTTCGGATTATATTCCTATCACCCGATCCGCGAAGGGGCGCTTCATGAGGCGTCATCAAGCGGGACCGGGTGCGGTGGCCGCGCGAGGGTGCAACACGCACACCCGCCGCGCGGAGGTCCAAGCCGCGAAGGCCCGGCCGCCCGGCAGGCGGCCACTTGGGTGGAGTGTTGCGCCGCAAGGGTTCGTCCCTCCGGCACAGCATGAAGCCCTGCAGCGGTGGGTAAAAATTGTATGCCCACCGGGGTCGGCGCGGAGCAAACCTCACACACCGCGCGCGGAACGCCGGGTTTCGGCTTTCCGTGGTGACTGATCTCATGCACTAAACTCATCGTGCATGAGGCCGCGGGCAGGCTCAGAGCCCGGCGTTCCGCGCGCCCCTTCTCTTAAGGGATAGCGATGAAGCTTAAGGCGTACCCGGCGCCGTTAAAGAATACGGGCGATGGCGCACGCCCTTTGTGACAACACGCGCTGCGCCGCACCATCCGCCACCGGATTGAATGTGACAGAGAAGCCTTGTCAGTTGTCCCGCAATCACGGGGGGCAAACATGGCCAGGCGCAGAAAATCGTCGCGCGGAAAATCGGGGCGGAAAGCAAAACGCAGAGCCGTGCGGCGCGCGGCGGCGCGGCGCAGGACCGCGCGAAAGGTTTCGCGCAAAAAATCGCCGCGGCGGAAATCAAAGCGCAGAGCCGCGCGCAAAGTCGCACGGCGGAATTTCAGGCGCGCAACGCTGCGGCGCGCCCCCGTTCTTCGCGGCAAGCAAGGCCCCGCCGGCAAACGCGGCGAGCGCGGCGCACCCGGTCCGCAGGGAAAGCCCGGCATCACCGGCAAGGCAGGTCCCCGCGGCGAGCGCGGCCTTCCCGGCAAGCAGGGTCCGCGCGGCGAACGCGGGCCGCAAGGGCAGCCCGGGCCGATGCCCTCGATCGAGCAGGTGATGCCGTGGCTCGAACTCGTCTTCGACGCCTGGGAGGAGCACAAGAAGGAAAAGAAGCGCGAGGAGAAGGCGCGCGAGAAGGAGGAGGACGAGGCGCGCAGGAAGGACAAGAAAAAGAAGAAGAAAAAATAGCGCGCACGACATTGTTTCTCCACGCCGCCGCGCCACATGGACGCGATGAACTCGCTTGCGGTCCGCGCGCTTCGCTCCACCCTGATCGGCGCCGTCGTCATGGCGCTTCTTCTGTTCGTGCCGGCGGGGACGTGGCGCTACTGGCAGGGCTGGCTGTTCATGGCGGTGTTCGAGATCTGCTCGACCGCCATCGGGCTCTACCTCGCGGTCTACGATCCGGCCCTGCTCGAGCGGCGCATGACTATCGGCCCGCGCGCGGAAAAAGAGCCGGCACAGAAGATCATCGTGTCGCTCGCACTCCTGGGCTCGGCCGCGATCGTCGTCTTGTCCGCGCTCGATTATCGCTTCGGCTGGTCGCACGTGCCGGCTTTCGTCTCGGTCATCGGCAATATCGCGATCGTGATCTCCTTCATCCTGTTTATCTTCGTGTTCCGCGCCAACAGCTATGGCGCGGCGACGATCAAGGTCGAGCAGCGGCAAACGGTGAGTTCGACCGGGCCTTATGCATTTGTGCGCCATCCGATGTATTCGGGTGCGCTCGTGATGATGGCAGGCGTGCCGCCGGCGCTCGGTTCGTGGTGGGGGCTTGTGGCCGTGCTCGGCCTCATTCCCATTCTGGTCTGGCGCATTCTCGACGAAGAGCGGGTGTTGACGAGCGATCTTCCCGGCTATGCGGACTACGCGCAGCGCGTGCGCTATCGCCTCGTGCCGCGGGTCTGGTAGAATCGGCGTACGATGAAGACGTTTTTAGTCACGTCCGCGCTTGTCGCTCTTCTCTCCCTGCCCGCCGCACAGGCGGCGAAATTGCCGGAGCTCGACAAGGCCTGGACCGACAATTGCGTGAGCTTGCGCAAGACGTCCAAAAATTTGCCCGATGTCGTGCGTAACTATTGCGCCTGCATGCAGGAAATCGTCGGCAGCGGCGACAGGTTCGACAGCGCGGCCGAGATGGAGCGCAAATACACCACCGTGCATCGCGGCTGCATGCGAAAAGCCGGCATGCGGCCGGGCTGACGGAGTTCGATCATGTCCCATGTGATCTACAAGATCGTCCAGCACGATGAGGGATGGGCCTACACCACGAACGGCGTATTCTCCGAGCCTTTCGGCACCCACGCGGCGGCGCTCGCGGCCGCGAAGCGCGTCGCGCGCGAGCAGCGCATTCCCGGTGACACCCACGTGATCCAGTACGAGAACGACAAGGGCGAATGGGTCAGCGAAACCGCATCCGGCAGCGACCGGCCGGAGACCGACGTTCAGGACGGCAATTAGGCGATCCGGACAATTCTAACGAATTTTTCCGCGCGGTTTTAGGACCTTTGCGTTAGGAAGGCGCGGCCGGTCCCAATGCCAACGCCGCAATGAATCCCTTCGACGCCGCCATTCTTCTCTGCCTCGTTGTCGCGATCGCGGCCGGCTGGCGCGCCGGCCTCCTCCGCAGCCTCGCGACGATTTTCGGCTATCTCTGCGCGGCCCCGGTCGCCATCGTATTCGCGCCGAAGGTCGCGGCGCTTGCGGGCTTTCGTTTCGACATGGCGCAGCCGCAAGGCTGGGTCTTGCTGTTCGGCACCTTCTTCGTCTCCGGCCTCCTCATCGGTTTTTTCCTGCGCGCCGCGGTGAGCGCGACCGTCGGCGAAACCGTCAGCGCGCCGGACAAGGTCGCGGGAGCCTCGCTCGGCGCCATCCGGGTCGTGCTGGTCGCGATTCTCGTCGTGCTGATTTTCGACCGCATCATCCCGGCGCGGAGCGAGCCGGCTTTCCTTGCCGGCTCGAAGCTTCGGCCGCTTCTCTCGGTCGCCGGCAAGAGCGGGGTGCGCTCGCTGCCGCCGGACGTGGTCGCGCAGATCGACCGGCTCAAGCGCGAGCGCGGAATCTAGCCGAGACCGATCACAGGCGTATCGCGGGCGGCGATCGCGACGCGGGTTTGCCCGTTACAGAACCGCGCGATCAGATCGCACAATTCGGCCGCGGCTTTCTCCAGATCGCCCTCTCCGTTGAACTGCACCGTGACGATGGCGCGGCGCGTCTGCGCGGTCACGAGCGAACGCGCATCCTGCCGCCAGTTCCAGCGCCGGCAGAGCACATGGGCATCGTCGGCATAGACGACCTCGCCCTCCTTCGGCGGATCGTTCGGGTCCTCGCCCTCGTCCGCGGCCATGTCGACGAACGTGTCGCCCGGCCGGGAGAACCGGAACGCCACATCGCCCGTGACCTTGTCGAGATCGTCCGCCCCGAGCGGCATCACATGTGCGAGCGAAATCGCGTTATAGGCATCGACGAAGGAATTGATCTCCGGGATGGCGCGCCCCGCGATCACATTCTTCACCAGCCGTTCGACCGAGGAGCGGTAGCTCGTTCTCTTGATGCCGAAAGCGCGGTAGGCCCTGCGCCACGCCGCGATGCCGGGAATTTCGGAAAGCTCCTTGCCTGCCCAGCGCTTGCGACAATCGGCCTCGGTCTGCGCGATGCGCGCGGCAAGTTCGGGCGGACGTGTCGAAGAAATATTCAGCTCGGTCGCGACCACCGCGGCGACGCGAAAATCGGGAAACGCGCCTGCCAGTTCAGCGACCGAAAGCTGCATGCGTCAGCGCGACAGGCCGTAGCTATCCCATTTGTCTTCGGGGATTGCCGCGCCGATCTTGTATTCGAATGACGTCACCTGCATCCGGTCGGGCGTCGTGCGGCACACGTAGGAGAGCTGGAACCATTTTCCGCCGCTGCGGAATGCCGCGCCCCGCGCCTCGAGCGAATTGTCGCCGACCTTCGGTTCGGCGAGCGCGGCAGCCATCGCGCGGTCGGGCTTGTATTCCCTGACCTCTTTCTTGATCTGCGCCATCGCCGCCATGTCGCAGACCTGTTCGAGCCGCGCGGCGGGATCGAGCATGCGCAGCATGTTCACCACGCGATTGTCGGCTGCGGCACCCCCGGAAACCAATACGCCGACAGAAACGGCGACCACAAAAACCGATTTCATGCAAACGCCTTCCGGACCCAAGAATCGCCGCCGCTTCGGCGCCCTTCACAGCAGATTTGCCGGACAATTTCCATCCCGGCATCGGGCTTATGCCATAGGCCATGGCTGCTTTTATGGCAGCGGCCCATTGCGCGGCGGGCGTGTGAGGTGTCACAGTAATGTCCATTGGGGGCGCGTCGTGCGTGATTGTGTGCGTCGTGTTGGGGCTTTTGCGGCCGCTGCGTCGCTGGCGGCCTGTGCCGGCGCGACGACCAGCCCGGCGTTGCACCAATGGCAACTCGCCCACCGCAACGATCCGATCTTCGGCGCGAACCTGACGGCGGTGCTGTCGATGGGCCACGGCTACAACATTGCGAGCGGCGACATCCTTACCGGCGCTCTCGAGTTGAAATGCTTCAAGAGCAAGCCGATCGTCGTTCTCGCATTCAACTACAAAGTGGGGTCGAACACGAGCGCCGCGGTCTCGTATCGCTTCGATGACAAGCCGGGCGTCGACGCCAAGGCGAGATTCCTGCGAAACTATTCGACCATCGTCATCGATGATCCGTCGGAAGTGCGCCGTTTCGTTGCCGATCTTTCGACCGCGAACCGGCTTTGGATACGGATCGATTCTCTGATGGTCAACGACACCAATATCGAACTCGACGTGCGCGGCGGCGGTCTCGCAAGCGAACAGGCTTTGGCGAATTGCCCGCTGCCGCCCGTGGTGGCGGACAGGCGAACTTAACCGTTCTCGACGAAATCGAAAGCGTCACCGAGCCGGACAATTCGTCCGGTCGATGGCGACGCGAAATGCCCGGTGCAAATGCGCGTCGGCGTCCCGCAAAACTGGCTGAATATCCTGCGCCGCGTTTGCGCGCCTTGCGCGCCGTCATGGTCCGACATCATCGCCAGCTCCGGGTAACGCATCTGCAGCGGCGAATGCACCATATCGCCGGTGATGAAAGCATCATCGCCGGGTTTCCCGACATGCACCGAGAAATGGTCGATGGTGTGCCCGGGCGTCGATACAAGTTTCACGACGTCGCTGAATTCGTGCGCGCTTTTGATGATGTCCGCGCGCTTCGCCGCGACGATCGGCAGGACCGAGTCCTCGATCCAGGGGCAATACGCCGGATCGTCTTTCTGCCGTTTGGTCCAGTAGTCGAGCTCGCGGTCGGCGAAGAGATAGCGCGCCTTCGGAAAGGTCGGCACCCAGCGACCGTTCTCAAGCCGCGTGTTCCAGCCGGTGTGGTCGACATGCAAGTGCGTGCACATCACGAAATCGATGTCGTCCACACCAAAACCCGCGGCCGCGAGATTCCGCTCATAGCGGTCCGACGTCATCATGTTCCAGACCGGCCGCGCCGGGCGCGGCTTGTGGTTGCCGACGCAGGTATCGATCAGGATCGTGTGATGCTGCGTCTCAACGAGATAGCTCTGCACACACAGGACGATATCGCCCGCAGCGTCGACAAAGCGCGGCTGCAGCCAGGGGCGATGTTCGGCAAGAAGCTCGGGCGTCAATTGCGGGAAAAACTTCAACATCGGCAGGAGCGAAACCGCCTCCTGCTCGACGATGCGGTGGATCGTGGCGCCGCCGGCCTCGAATGTCGTGGACACGATCTACCGCGCGCCGAAAATATACTTGAGGAGCTTGAACGCGCTATAGAGGGTCAGTTCGGTCGCGGCGGTGAGCAGCAACAGAAACAGCGAACGCTGGCCGAGGTCGTCGGTGATCGCGCCGCGAATTTTGTATTTCATGTCCGGAGGAAAATAGTTTTCCACGAGCGCGTATAAGGCGTTGGTCACGGGAAGAAGCTTCGCATAGGCCCAGCCGAGCCAATCGAGCCGGTAGGCATGAAGATAAGCATAGATCATCCAGACGACGACGATCGTAACCGCAAGCAGAATAGCTTTTGCAAGAAAGAGCCAGATGAAGCGCGGCTCCCGTTTCGCGGCGACTTCGTATCCAAGCGACATCAAGAATCCTTGAGCGGCACGGCAACGATGCATTCTGGCCGAGGATTCGGCGATATCCAAGGTTACCAAAATGCAATGTCGCCGGTACGCTTGTTCAGCGCCCGTTCACCGGCCCGAACGGAACATTCCTGCCACGGAATGGTTATACGTTCCGATCAACCGCGTGAGGTGAGATCATGACCAGAACACTGACTGCCTTGGCGGCGGCTGCGACGATCGGCGTTGCCGCTATTGCCGCCCCGACCGACGCGCAGGCGCGTCACGGTTGGTGGGGTCCGGGCGCCGTAATCGGCGGCCTTGCTGCCGGCGCGATCATCGCAGGCGCAGCTGGCGCCTATGGTCCGTATTATGGCTATGGCCCCGGCTACTACTACGGCGGGCCGGCTTATGCTTATGGGCCGGGCTGCTATATCCGCCGCGAACGCTTCTGGGATGGCTGGGCTTGGCGCTGGCACCGCGTCCGGGTCTGCTACTGAAGCCGTCGGATGAATGTGACATTTGCGCCCGGCGCTTCGGCGCCGGGCGTTTAGTTGCACTGCACCCCCGCGGCATCAAATTTCCGACAAAATGCGGGGCCGGTATGGAGGGGTGCTCCGGTTCCGGAGTAGAAGTGGGCTAGGCGTCCGAGCCAATTCGGCGCGCCCGTTGAGGAGATCTCCATGAAGAAAGTCTTCCTTGCGCTCGCCGCGGCCGCGACGATCGCTGTTTCGAGCCTGGCGGCGCCGTCCCCGGCCTCCGCACAGTGCCGCGGTGCCGCCTGCGCCGCTGCAGTTGGCGCCGGCATTCTCGGTGGCGCGATCATTGGCGGCGCAATTGCCAATTCGCCGGCCTACGCATATCCGCGCGCCTATTATCCGGTTGCGGGCTATGAACCGTATGCTGGCTACTACGCCGCCGCGCCTTATGGCTGCCCGGGCGGTTACTGGGCGCGCCGCCCGATCCGCGATCCGTATGGCAACGTGGTCGGCTGGAGCCGTCCGCGCTTCTTCTGCCCGTACTAATCGGTCGATCTTCAAAGAAAACCCGGCGAGCGGACGCGCTCGCCGGGTTTTTCTTTTGCAGAAAAGCCGTCAGCGCAACCGCATCTGCTCGAGCACGGCGGGCCCCGGCCAGCAATCGACGGCAAGCCCATTGGCCTTCTGGTAGGCGCCGAGCGCGGAGCGCGTTTTCATTCCGGCCTTGCCGTCGATCTTCTCGCGATAAAATCCTCTGTCGGTCAGCACGCGCTGGATCGCCTCGAGTTGCGACGTCGCCAATTGTGACGTGCGAGTCCATGGCGTCGCGAACGGCCCGCCGCCTGCGATGCGATCGGCCAGATTTCCGACGAACAGAACGTAGAGGTCGGAGAAATTGTAGTCCTTCAGCACGAAGTAGTTTCGCGGAGTGAGAAACGCTGGGCCTTGCAAACCTTCGGGCATGAGAAGGGACGCCGTTTCGGCAAGTTCGGCGGCGCTCAAGCGGGCGCGCGCGGGCACGAAGCCACGTTTGATCCACTCGCCGACCGGCATGGTGACGTCAGGCTCGGCGATCGTGCAATCGGCGCCGCGCGGCACACGCACTTCGTAAGCCCAGGCCTTGCCGCGCTGCCAGCCCTTCCCGGCGAGTTGCTTTGCCGCGGAGGCAAGCGCATCCGGCACCGAATTCCAGATATCCGCGCGGCCATCGCCGTCGAAATCGACCGCGTATTTGTAAAATTCGCCCGGCAGGAATTGCGTGAGCCCCATTGCGCCACCCCAGGACGAGCGCATCGTCGCGCGCGGGATACCGTCCTGCAGCATCCGCAGCGCGGACAAAAACTCGCCGCGGAAGAAATCCTTGCGCCGGCCGGTATAAGCCTGCGTCGCCAGCACACGGATCGCGTCGTTTGGAAGCTTGTAGCCGCCGAAGGCAGTCTCGCGGCCCCAGATCGCGAGTACGATGGACGATGGCACGCCAAATTGCTTTTCGATGGCGGCGAGCGTCGCGCCATGCTCCGCGGCGAGCTTTCGCCCCTGCGCCGCAAGGCGGGCGAGCGAAGCCTCCTTCAGATAATCGGCGGGCGTCTGGACGAATTCCGGCTGCCCCGGCGCGGCTTTTTCAGGTCGGCCCGCGATCACAAGATCGGGCAGCGACAGATCCGGCTCTAGGCCGCGGATTGCCGCTTCGAATGTCGCGCGCGAGACGCCGAGCTTTTGGGCGTCCGGCCAGAGCGACTGCAGCCATTGCTGGAAGGCGGGATCGGCCGCGCGCGCCGAGGCCGGCAACAATATGAAAGCCGTGCAAAGAACGAGGACGCGGAACGCGATCATGAACGTCCGAACTTTGCGATCACGCGCGCCCGTGCCTGCTCGACCTTGCTGCGATAGTCGTCGTCGAACGGCTCTGTCAGCACCTCTTCCAGTTCCGTGAAAAGCGACAACATGGCCGGCAACTCGGCCTCGCTTTCAAGTGCATCGGCAAGCAACTCGCCTTCGTCCTCGTCCGCGGTCCGCGACAGAAAATCGAACATCACGAGCGCGACCGAGCGGTCGAGCGTCAACGTCACCGTATCGTCGGCTTTTGGCAATGCCGTTTCCTCCAGCGGCGTGGCGGCAAACCGAAGTCTATAGCAGATCGATTACGGCGATGCCCGCCGGATCGTCACGGCTCAGCGCGTGAATTTCTTGTACTTGATCCGGTGCGGGATGGTGGAGTCGGTTCCAAGCCGCCGCATCTTGTCGGCTTCGTAGTCCTGGAAGTTGCCCTCAAACCATTCGACGTGGCTGTCGCCCTCGAAAGCGAGCATGTGGGTCGCGACACGGTCGAGAAACCAGCGGTCGTGGCTGATGATGACGGCGCAGCCCGCGAAGTCCTCCAGCGCCTCTTCGAGCGCGCGCAGCGTGTCGACGTCGAGATCGTTGGTCGGCTCGTCGAGGAGAAGCACGTTCGCGCCCGATTTCAGCATCTTGGCCAGATGCACACGGTTGCGCTCACCGCCCGACAAAGTGCCGACTTTCTTCTGCTGGTCCGCGCCCTTGAAGTTGAAGGCGGAGCAATAGGCGCGCGAATTCACCTCGCGCTTGCCGAGCATGATGATGTCGAGGCCGCCGGAGAGCTCCTCCCAGACGGTCTTCTTGTCGTCGAGGGAATCGCGCGACTGATCGACGTAACCGAGATGCACCGACTCGCCGATCTTGATCGTGCCGGCATCCGGCTTGTCCTGCCCGGTGATCATGCGAAACAGCGTCGTCTTGCCCGCGCCGTTCGGGCCGATCACGCCGACGATGCCCCCGGGCGGCAGCTTGAAGGTGAGTTCGTCGATCAGAAGCTTGTCGCCGTAGCCCTTCTTCAGGTTCTCGAAGTCGATGACGTTCTGGCCAAGGCGCTCGGCAACCGGAATGACGATCTGCGCCGTCTGCGTCTGCTTCTCGCCCGCCTGTTTGAGCAGGTCCTCGTACCGCTGGTAGCGCGCTTTCGACTTGGCCTGCCGTGCCTTGGGCGAGGCCGCGATCCATTCCTGCTCGCGCGCGAGCGTGCGCTGGCGCGCCGCTTCCTCGCGGCCTTCCTGTTCGAGCCGCTTCTGCTTCTGGACGAGCCACGACGAATAATTGCCCTCGTAGGGAATGCCGCGGCCGCGGTCGAGCTCGAGGATCCAGCCGGTGACGTTGTCGAGGAAATAGCGATCGTGGGTTACGATCAGGATCGCGCCCGGATAATTGCGCAAATGACCTTCAAGCCAGGCGACGGTTTCGGCGTCGAGGTGGTTGGTCGGCTCGTCCAGAAGCAGCAGATCGGGTGCGTCGAGCAGAAGCTTGCAAAGCGCCACGCGGCGGCGCTCGCCGCCGGAGAGTTTCGTGACATCGGCGTCGTCGGGCGGGCAACCGAGTGCGTCCATCGCCTGCTCGACCTTGGAATCGAGATCCCAGAGTCCCTTGGCCTCGATCTCGTCCTGCAGCTTCGTCATCTCGTCCGCAGTCTCGTCCGAGTAGTTCATCGCGAGTTCGTTATAGCGGTCGAGCGTCGCCTTCTGCTTGGCGACCCCCTCCATCACGTTCCCGCGGACGTTCTTCTCCGGATCGAGATGCGGCTCCTGCGGCAGATAGCCAACGCGCGCGCCCTGCGCGACCCAGGCCTCGCCGGTGAAATCCTTGTCGATGCCGGCCATGATGCGAAGGAGCGTCGACTTGCCCGCGCCATTGACGCCGAGCACGCCGATCTTGGCGTCCGGGTAAAAGGACAAATGAATGTTCTCGAGCACCTTGCGGTTGCCCGGATAGGTCTTGGTCAGACCCTGCATGAAATAGACGAATTGGCGGCCGTTCATTCCTGCCCCATCAAAGACTTCAAGCGATGTCTCGGGATTGGCGGGTGATGTAACGGGGCGGCCTGCGGACCGCAAGCCGCGCGGACGAAAACCGGCGGCTTTTGGTCATCGCGGCGGAGTTTCAGGCTGCGGCTCTGTGGCTGCGGCCTATCGCGCGCGGCGCGTTCTTTTCCGGCTTCTGCCACGCGGCTCTGGCGCAGCCTTGGCGCGGCCACTCCGGACGGCGCTTTTTCGACCCCTGCCCGCGTCAAGATTGTCGGGTTTTTCGAACATGTCGGGCAGCTGGCGAGTGAGCTTGGGAAGCGTTTGCAGGACCGCGCGCAGGTGCGTCTTCATTGCGCGCTCCGCCTGTTCCCCGCGCCGCGCTGCGACGGCATCGAGGATCGCCTGATGCTGGACAATGAGGTAGTTGAGCGGCGTCGCCTGCGAAACCCGCAGGAAGCGCACGCGATCCATTTGCGCCTTGGCGTCCTCGATTACTTTCCACGCATTGATGCAGCCGCCGGCATGGGCGAGGTCGCGGTGAAATGCCTCGTCGAGAAGGAAAAATTCCTCGGCACCGCCGGTTTTCACCACCGCACGCTGGCGGTCGATGATGTCCTGCAAGCGCGCAATGGCGGAGCGCTCGATTCCGCCGGCGGCGCGCCGCGCAATGGCGCATTCCACCGCTTCGCGCACGAAGCGGGCATCGAGAACCCCCTGCGCTGAAATCTTGGCGACGAATGTGCCGCGCTGCGGCAGAACGCGCACGAGCCCGATCTCGCTGAGCTTGATGAAGGCCTCGCGCACCGGCTGACGGCTGACATTCAGCCTGTTGGCGATGTCCTGTTCGGAAAGGGCCTGGCCCGGAAGGAGCTTGAGCGTAACGATCGAGGAGCGAAGCGTGCGGTACACGCCCTCGGCGATCGAGCCGGCACGGTGAGCAGGGTCGAACTGCAGAATATCCCCGACGTCGCGGACAGCCAGAGCCGGTTGCATGATGGCAACTTCCATACTACCATTTCAGTCATCCGGCAAACGAGAAACATTCTGCCAGACGCCGCTGGCCTTCATACGGGGAGAACGTCGCCATGCTGAAATCCGGATTTCGTTTTGTTGCACTCGCCGCCGTGGCATGCGCTGTCGGATCGGCCACGCCCGCCGTCGCCGCCGACTACACGCTCAACGTCAATACCGCGCTCACGGTCGACGACCCGCTGTTCAAGGGTCTCGAGTCGTTCCGCGACAACGTCGCGAAAGCCTCGAACGGAAAAATCGAGGTGAAGCTGTTCCCCGGCTCCCAGCTCGGGCCGGACGAGGACGTGCTCGAGCAGGCCCGCGCCGGCGCGGGTGTTGCCGTCGTGGTCGACGGCGGCAGGCTCGGCGCCTACGTGAAGGAACTCGGCATTCTCGGCGCGCCCTATGTGGCAAAGGATTTCGATCAGTTGCGCAAGCTTGTCACCTCGCCGCTGTTCGAAGAATGGGTGACGAAACTTCGCAACACCTCGGGCCACCAAATCCTGTCGTTCAACTGGTTCCAGGGCCAGCGTCATCTCCTCACCAACAAAGCAGTCAGTAAGCCGGAGGATCTCGCAGGCGTGCGCATGCGTACGCCCGGCGCTCCGGTGTGGCTCGAGACGGTCCGTGCGCTCGGTGCGACGCCGACCCCGATGCCGTGGGCCGAGGTTTATTCGGCGCTGCAGCTCAAGGCGATCGACGCGGTCGAGGCGCAGCATCCCGCGTCCTACGGCGCGAAGCTCTACGAGCAAGTGAAGTTCATCACCAAGACCGGCCACATCAACCTGATCACCGGTCTGGTCGGCTCGAAAATCTGGTTCGACAAGCTGCCCGCCGACCTGCAGAAGGTTTTGCGCGACGAAGCGCTCAAGGCTGGCGATATCGCGTCCAAGGGAACGATCGATTCGCTCACGAAATACGAAGCACAGTTCAGGGAGAAGGGCGTGACCGTCGCCGAGATCGACGTCACGCCATTCCGCGAGTCGACCAAGGTCGTGTACGACAAGCTCGGCTATGCCGACTTGCGCAAGCAGGTCGACGCGGTGCTCGCCAAGTAGCCGTCCTCAAGACAAGGTTCCCATGACCTCGCCCTCTCCCCAAGATTCCGGGGAGAGGGTAAATTGTGAGGGGGATATCTCGATGCACGATCGGATCACGCGGATCGAGGAAGGCCTCGCCATGGCCTTCTTTGCGACGACGGCTTTGCTTGTTTTCATCGGGGCGATTGCGCGCACCGTCGGCTTTCCGCTGATCTGGGCGATCGATATCGCGCAGATGTCGTTCGTGTGGGCCTGCGTGCTCGGCGCGGACGTTGCGCTCAAGCGCAACGTGCATATCGAAATCGATATCCTCGTTCGTATTTTCCCGCGCGCGTTGCGGCGCATTCTCGCGATCGTGTTTCTCGTCATGATCGCGATTTTTCTTGCGACGCTTGTCTATCTCGGAACCAATCTCACGCTTCTCAACCTTGAACGCCCGCTTGGCGACGTCGGCATCAGCTACGGTTTCGTAACCGCGGCGATCCCGGTGGGTGCTCTGCTCATGCTCGCAACGGCGCTGCGGCGCCTGTGGCGCGGGCTGATGGGTGTGGAAGTCCTCTCTCTCGAAGGACACGACGGGACGGTGTTATGAGCGGCATTCTCACCCTTGTGTTTCTCGTCCTGATGTTTCTCGGGATGCCGGTTGCGTTTGCGATCGGCTGCTCGGCTTTTTTGTTCTACGTGTTCGGGCCGGTCCCGGCCTCGATCGCAGTCCAGAGAATTGCGTCGGTCACGCAGTCCTTCCCCCTACTCGCAGTGCCGCTGTTCGTGTTTGCCGGGCACCTGATGAACGAAGCCGGCATCACGTCGCGCCTGATCAGGCTGTCGACGGTGCTGACCGGCTGGATCGCGGGCGGACTGGCGCAGGTCGCGATCGTGCTCTCGGCGCTGATGGGCGGAGTGTCCGGATCCGCCGTCGCGGAAGCGGCGATGGAAGCGCGCATCCTCGGGCCGGCGATGCTCAAAGCCGGCTACACCAAGGGCTATACCTGCGCCACCATTGCCGTCGGCGCGCTGATCACGGCGACAATTCCGCCGAGCATCGGCCTGATCCTCTACGGCTTCATGGGCAATGTCTCGATCGGACAGCTCTTCGCCGGCGGCATTGTCCCCGGCCTGCTGATGACAGTATTTCTGATGTTCACCGCCTGGCTGATCGCTAGAAAACGCGGCTACAAACCGGCGTCCGACCGCCTGCCGACCTTTTGGGAAATCGCCTCAAATGTCTGGGAATGCAAATGGGCGCTTTTGTTTCCGATCTTTCTCATTCTCGGCATCCGTTACGGCATCTTCACACCGTCGGAAGCCGGCGCTTTCGCGGTTGCCTACGCGATCTTCATCGGCTTCTTCGTCTATCGTGAATTGACGCTTGCGAAGCTGATCGAATCCCTGCGCCAGAGCGCCATCGACAACGGCATGATCATGCTGATCATCATGTTCTCGGCGATGATCGGTTACATGATCACCCTCGAAGGGGTGCCGCAGGCGGCAACCACGTTCCTCGTGTCGATCAGCAGCAATCCGCAGATTCTCATGCTGCTCCTCGTCGCATTCATCACGGTCCTCGGCATGTTCCTCGAGAGCACCGTCATCGTGCTGCTGCTGACGCCGATCCTCGTGCCCGTGATCACCCGCGTCGGCATCGACCCGGTGCATTTCGGCCTCGTGATGATGACCACCGTGACGCTTGGGGGCATGACCCCTCCGGTCGGCGTTGCGATGTACACCGTCTGCGGAATGCTGAACTGCTCGATGGACGAGTACTCGCGCGAGGCGCTACCGCTGCTCTGCGCGGTGCTGGTATTGGTTGCGATCCTGATTTACGTGCCCTCCCTCGTGCTGGTGCTTCCGCATCTCATCTTCTGACCGACCCGGAGATCGCGATTTGGCGTCAGGGCCGCCGGCGCGCTAAGATTGCGCGTATCCGCCTCCTCCCCTTCCAGCACGGCCCCGACACATGCCCCATCGCGTTGCGATTCTCGACGATTACCAGAACGTCGCCCTCACCCTCGCCGACTGGTCTGCGCTGAAGGACGCCGAGATCAAGGTGTTCAACAAGCCGATCGGCGACCTGGACGCCGTAGCAAAGACGCTTGCCGACTATTCTATCGTCTGCCTGATGCGCGAGCGCACGCCCGTCCCGCGCGCGCTGATCGAAAAGCTGCCCAATCTAAAGCTGCTGGTGACGACCGGGATGCGCAATGCCTCGATCGATGTCGAGGCGGCAAAAACTCATGGCGTCACCGTGTGCGGCACGGACTCGGCGGGCCATCCCACCGCCGAACTCGCGGTCGGCCTGATGATCGATCTCGCCCGCCGGATCAGCCTCGAGAACGCGCGCATGAAGGCGGGCGAATGGTGGCAGCAGACCATCGGCACCGATCTTTACAGGAAAACACTCGGCATCATCGGCCTCGGCCGGCTTGGAACGCGCGTCGCCAAGGTCGCGCTTGCCTTCGGCATGAACGTGATCGCCTGGAGCCAAAATCTCACCGAGGAGAAATGCAAGGAAGCCGGCGTCGGCTTTGCAGGCAGCAAGGAAACCCTGCTCAAACAGTCTGATTTCGTCTCCATCCACATGGTGCTGAGCCCGCGCTCGCGCGGCCTGATCGGCGCCCCGGAGCTCGCGCTGATGAAACCCACGGCTTTCATCATCAATACGTCGCGCGGCCCGATCATCGACGAGACCGCGCTCATTGCCGCCTTGCAGGCGCGCGCCATCGCCGGCGCCGCGCTCGACGTTTACGACAGCGAACCGCTGCCGCGCGATCATCCGCTGCGGAAACTTTCCAACGCGATCACGACCCCGCATCTCGGCTACGTGACGGAGGACGGCTACCGCATCTTCTATACGCAGACCGTCGAGGCGATCCGCGCATTTCTCGACGGCACGCCGATCCGGGTCATCTCGTAATGAATCGCAGCCCGTTCGTCCCGCATGATTTGCGCGCGCCGATCGCGGGTGCGGCAAGCGGCCCGCTCGCGGGCCTCACTGCCGCGATCAAGGATATGTACGACATCGAAGGCGAGCGCAGCGGCGGCGGCAATGCCGACTGGCTCGCGCATGCCAAGCCGGCCAAAGACACGTGCCCGGCCGTGCGCAAGCTGCTCGATGCCGGCGCCACGATCATCGGCAAGACGATCACCGAAGAATTCTTCTTCAGCGTGATCGGCATCAACCCCTATTACGGCGCGCCGGTGAACGTGCGTGCACGAGGCCGCGTCTCGGGCGGATCGTCGAGCGGATCGGCGTCAGCCACCGCGGCCGGCATTTGCGATTTCGCCCTCGGCAGCGACACCGGCGGCTCGGTGCGCATTCCAGCGTCGTTCTGCGGGCTCTACGGAATTCGCCCGACCCATGGACGCGTCGATCTCACCGGCGCGATGGCGATGGCGCCGTCGCTCGATGCCGCGGGCTGGTTCGCCAGCGGGCCTGGGGTTTTCCGGAAAGTCGGATCGGCGCTGCTAGGCGGAAAAAGCGTCGCCGCGCCTATCCGCCATCTCGTCGTTCTGGAGGATGCATTCGCCACGGCGGACGCCGCTGTCGGTCAACTGACGCGAGACGCGCTCGCGAAAATGGGTGCCGAGCTTCCGCCACCGCAGCACGAAACGATCGCGCCGGACGGTTT
>Ga0070741_10009602_pt1 | contig 18669 bp, 8 predicted proteins | sample Coa_R1_4_FD_66440 | JGI IMG/M metagenome (GOLD analysis project Ga0070741, IMG submission 66440) | Surface soil microbial communities from Centralia Pennsylvania, which are recovering from an underground coalmine fire - Coalmine... | ecosystem: Environmental > Terrestrial > Soil > Unclassified ...
AGACGAGCCGCACGCAGGTCGACCGGCTGCTCAATCCGAAGGACCACAACGTCACGCTGGCGACGCTGGAGAAGGCGGCTGCCATCGTGGGGCGGCAGCTGCGGCTGGAGCTGGTGTAGCTTGGCAAACGGCGACGGGCGGAGTGTAGATTCAGTTCCGCCGCAGCCAGATGGGCATGGGTTTGCCTTTGTCGCCGCTTACAGCACCTCGGGTTTCCAACAACTCATGCACCTGGGTCGCAATGTCTCGTGTGAAGCCGAACGGCGCGCTCGCATTCATGCGCCAAAAGCCGACCCCCTGATCAAGATATATTTTCACTGTGGAGTTCGAGTAGACGAGGGAAATGATCCTTGCATGGGAAAGGTGCGAGAGGTGCGCGAAGTCAACCCTGGTCCCTGGCGCGATCCGCTGAACCAAAGAGCGGGTTACGCCTTGTCGATCGGAGTCGCGCGCCCAGTCATGGAAAAGCTTGGTCGGATAGCCGCCGCTTGGCGACCGGGCGCTAGCGGCTGTGCTTAGTCTAACTGTTGTCGACCTGGACAACCCGGGAGCAGTGCGGATGATCTCATAGATGAGCCGCACGGTTAATGGGGACCTGAGGTATCGATCTGTATATTCGAGTGCTTCGAGCGTCTCGTGTCGAGCCAACTCGGGAATGGCAGGAGCCTTCTGGTGGAGGTGCTCCCAGAAACGCTGCCCAAAAACTTGCAGACCAACATCAATCTCAGAACCGATATCCACTTGAATGAGCGACGCATCGGGTCGAAGCGCAAGATCTGAGAGTGCGACGCTGCGGACGATAGGGGCAACAATCCCATCACAGCGCAGGATGTTGACCAACGGGCGCCATGGGTTGTCACCGGCAATAGCAGGGGTCGACCCACCATTGCGCGCCGCCCACAGAACTCCCGGCTCGCCGGAGAGATAGGCCAGGGGGCTGAACTGTCTGCCGATCCCGAGCGGGTCCGTCGTCACCAGCTCCGCCCCGGTCGTTTGCATCAAGGAGAGCAGACGCATGCGCTTGTCCTGCTCTTCTGGCACCCGCGCACTTGGCAAGCTGAAACGCACGGGAATGCCGTGTAGCCCGAGGCGCCTGGCCAGCGGGACAGCAGGCCACCGAGCGATATCCAGCTCCCAAACGTTTGTCGGCAGCCAGATGGTGAGAGCAGGCTGGGATGCCCTCCGGGCGCGCTCAGCAATAGCGTCCTCCAACGGTTCGAGCTCCAAGCTCGTACCGCTTCCGAGTTGGCGGTCGGCATCGGGGAGTGCAAGGCGACTGAGGACCTTGGTGCGGAGGAAGACCAGTGCGGCCTGCCGGTCGATGCGATGGCTGTGCATCTCGGCGTCACGCGTCAGGATGCAATCGGGGCAACCGCTCTGGCACGAGCTGCCGTTGCTGCAATCGAGGATCTTTGCGGTGTCCTGCAGTAGAGTGTCGATGGCCTCCGCGGCAGTAGGCGCGAAGCCGGCGCCGCCGGATGCGCGATCGTAGAGGATGATCGACCACGTCTTGGTGCCGTCGGTGCGGCGGTTCTGGGCGACAGTGAGACCGATCTCATTTATCTCGATACCCCACCACCGTGCCAACGCCTCGCGCAGCGCAAAGCCAATCGGGAGAGCGATGGCGCGCCCCTCCTCGCTCTCTGGGATGTCGAAGAGCTGCAACTCGAAGACATCGGTCGAGATCTCATGCGCCAGGGCCAGACGGCGCTGAATGGAGAAGGTGCGGGAGGCGCCCTCGCAGCGGCTCTCGCCTCCTCTTCTTCGGGCGCGCAACGCTCGGTGCCCCACCATACGCTGCGGCATCGGGGCGTTGACATTGTCGGACTCTTCCGGTTCGGCGCGCCCGCACTGCAGACATACGGCGTAGCCGTAGCCATGTGCGCCCAGCGTGTAATAGATGACTTTCCCGGAATAGGACTTGCGGAAGCGTCCGACGGCAGCGTCGTGCAGACTGATCCATGGCCCATCGCCAGCGGACACGAGCGGCGAGCTTGGTGGGACGTACTCGATCTGCTCTACTTCGTCGTGCGGCGGGTCGTAGGGATCGCATGTGAAACCCGCGGGCTTGAGTATCTTGATCGCGTGCGGCGCTTGCTCGGTGTTACAGGAGGGGCAATGCTCTGGATTGAGCACAGCGGTTCCAGCAGCACCGCAAACCAAGCAACGCCACATGCAGCCGAGGGCCTCGATATTCTCGATCCCCTCCTTCGAGACTGGCCGATTCCAGGCGAGTGAAACGCCTGCCGAGCGGTAGACCAGTCCGTCCAGAACAACTTCAGTCCCGGGTGCATAGTCGCGGATCGCTAGGTCGAGCGACCGCGAAGGCAATGAGCGCGGTGCAAAACGCGTTGCGCCGTCTTCAGGCTGCACCTCCTGCGGGGCTGCGTCGCCGCCCGGGCCAGGACGGGAGGCTGTCTTGATTCCGGAGTTGTCAAACTCCACGACATCCGTCGGAAAACCATACGCCGGTAGGAAACCGCGCGCTGCGAGCTCGGCGAGGAGAAACGTGTGTTCAAGCCGACGCTGTTGAAGTTCGATTGCCTTGCGCGCCGCCTGCTCCAAGTCGGATGCATCCAGATTGAGCGGACGCCAGACTTGCCGGAAACCCGCCTCGCAGGATTTCATCGAGCCGCATGCCGCCTCGATAGCGCGTTCGATGCGACCTTCATGGCAAGTTCTGGCAAGGAGCGTGTTCAGCGGCCCTTCAATATCTTCTCTGGTGGTCGGCCTCACTGCCCAATCGACAAATGCGTTACTGGGACAAGTGTCTCGTGGCTCGGTGTCTTCGGCGCGCACGCATCCGAAGAAGGGACCGGCAGTCAGGCGTTGAAGCTCATCTCCACGTGTGCGTAGGAATTCGCCGAGCAGCAGTGCATTGACATGGCGCTGCACGATAACTGCGCTGTCGAGCCGCACCGAGGGAGCGTGCATTGTCCGCCCCAGCATAGCGATGGGATTGCGGAACGCGGCCGCATCGAGCGGCCGGTCCTTGCACAGCGTAAAGCCGAGCGACATGGCTTGGCCGCTGCGGCCGGCACGCCCGACGCGCTGGCGATAGGATGCAAGCGATGGCGGCACGTTGGTCATGGCAACCGTACTGATGCTGCCGATGTCGACACCCATCTCCATGGTCGTGGAGCAGTTGAGGACATTGATTAGGCCCTGGCGGAACTCCTTCTCGTACTCGCGCAGCCGCCAACCGGGCTGCTGCGCGGAATGCTCCGCCGCCCGAAAGAAGTTGCGGCGCCGGGCGATCGCGTCATGGAGATCGCCCCAGGTGCCGCGCGCCCGACCGGCCACAACGTGGTCGTCTGCGCTGAGCCACGCCTCAATCTCCTCCGAGGAGACCTCTTGGCCGTTGGCCCTACCGAACGGAAATGGCAAACGCGGCAATTCGATGGGGGTGACTGCGCGGAACTCCGCTTCTGAAGAGCCTGCGATGGCCGGATAGGGCGTGAGCCCGCGGAAAGACCGGTCAAGGACCCTGTGCGTTACCGGGCAAAGCCAGGCACGCTCTAACGCCGCGACCTCCAGCTTTTCGAAGTCGAGCTGATAGCCGTCGTTGCCGGATCGGAGGGTGGGGTAAAGGGCATTCCAAGCCTTGAAGAGTATCGACTCGGTGTCTGCCTGTTGACCGGGGTCGGCGATATCGAGCTTGAGGCCCTGCATCAGGAGGCGAACAACAACTGGGAGCCGCCAAGACTGCGAAACCCGAAAAGGCCATTGGCGCTGGAGAGCGGCGTCTTTGCGCTCCGCCTGGGGGCCTACGAGGTAGCCCGTTGGGATACGGCGATGGATGAACCGCTTGAGCTCCCGAGGTACCATGACAAGAGAGTTGGCGCGCACATACCAGGTCAAGGCGACAGCGAGGAAATCCTTCCAGTCCTCAAGCGTGCCACCGCGCTCCCTGAATTCGCGGGAAACGCCCGTGTCGGCTTGAGCTTCGATCGTCGGCGATGTCAGACGCGCAAGACCCAGCGTCTCCACGCTGTTGGCGCGGCGCGGACGGCGGAAGAACTCGCGCAGGAGGAGGAACTTGGCAAATTCTCGGTCGCTTCTGAACTGGCTGATGTCGCGGTCGAGCCAGATCGACTGCCTGATGTATTGCACTGTCGAGTCGGTAGAAAGCCGGTCGACCATCGTCGACCAGGCGATCCCTTGCGGCTTGGTCAGGCGCTCCCGGGCATCCAACTTTTCCTTGAGCAGTCGCTCCAGCAGGGGCATGGACGCTTGCGCGAGCTGTGCTCTGATATCTGCAATGTCCTTGTCGAGCTTCGCAAGCTCGGCGGCATTGCCTCCTGCGGCTACCGCATCCTGGACAGCATGATAGATGAAGGCCCGGACGTAGCTGCGCTCGGCCTCCGCCTGCAGCTTGGCGGAGAGGCGCGCCGTACCCTGGCGGCTGTCGGTGAAGGTGAGAAGTTGCCTCCCGTTGGCCGGCCTGAAGCGGGGCGCAGTGCCGCGTTGCCGCGCCGTGTCTGCGGCGCTCGCGTCTTCGAGCAACTCGGGAATAATGTTGCCGAGCAGGAACGGGGCGCCAAGGCGGAACGGGTAGAGACGTGCATTTCCCCGCCCGGTGAGCGTAGCGCTGCAGCTCGGGCATGTTTCCGCACCGGAGGAGTAGAGGACAACTGCTTCTGTGCTCCTTCCCTCCAGCACTTTGCCGGTCGTGCGATGGATCACACAGGGAGGCTCACCGCGTTCGAACGCGGTCAATAGAACATCGACTTTGGCGGCGCCCTCGTGCCCGGCCCGATCAGGCTCATCGCCGTCGGTCTCGGCGGCGTCCAGGGGGTGTTCATCTACGAGATCGTACTCGAATTCGTCATCGGCCGACGGCACAGCGGGAAGCCTGAGCTCTTCACTGGCGTCGGAATTGGTGATCCGCTCGGCCGTGAGAGTCTCGTTCCCGCACATGGAGCATAGCTTCAACTCCAAGATGAGAGATTGGCAGTCGGGACATCGCTCGATGCGTTCGTGAAATACAGCACCGTAGCGCCATGCGGGATTGTCGAGCTTGGTACCGATGCGGCCTTTGCATTGAGGATTGACGCAGACGAAGAGACCAGGCTCGGTGCGGTGGAAGGCATGAATCCGTAGTGGAAGAAGCGCATGCGTCTCTCGGCGCCCAGCGACGTCGATTTTAGCGCGCGCGTTTGCAGCAACCTCAAGCAGGCGTTCGCAATCGGAGATACCGAGTCCAAGCCGGGCGGCCCACTCCGCGACAGTAGCTGGCCGCGCACGTAGCTCATCGTAAGCCTTACGAAATTGATGGGTCTTCGCAAGTCTCTCGTACCGCGTCGCCGAATCCATCTCTGCCAGTTCGGATGAGGACGGCAAAGCAAGCCCCGGTTGCGGTTCCGGCAACGCCGGCGCGTTGCGCCGGCCTTCAATAACGTGTACCCGGCTTTCGGACACGCCGCCGATATCAGCTAGGAATCGGCGCAGTTTTCGGTGCGTGTCTGCGTCACCCTCAGCACCGATGGTCGCCGATGTTGCGACGAAGCGCACGTTGCTGGGTTCAACTCCGAACCCCTGTGTGGCGCGACGCAGTAGAAGCGCAAGTTCGGCGGCCTGCGAGCCGACGTAAGTGTGAGCCTCGTCTAGTACAATAAACTCAAGCTTCCCCTGCGACGCATCGAGAATCGGCCGATCGTTATTGCGGATCAGCATATACTCGAGCATGGTGATGTTGGTTACTAGGATTGGTGGTGGATCATTGCGCAGCGACTCCCGGTCACGCACTTCCTCCGGGAGCGCATCTCGCTCCGATCGACGCAGCTTCTCTGGCGTCTCGCCGTTGTAGAGGCAGAAGCGAATCCGCCCTTTGAATGGACTGGTCCAGTCGGACAACCGCTCACGCTGGCTGTTGATCAGGGCATTAAGAGGGTAGATCACGAGCGCGCGCACACCACTCAGCCGAGGCAAGCCTTTGGTGGAAGCACGGGCAAGCCGATTGAGGATCGGAACGAGGAAACATTCGGTCTTGCCCGAACCGGTGCCGCTCGTGACCAGCACCGATTGCGCATCGTCACCGAGAAGCCGCTCCCAAGCTTCGAGCTGGTGCGTGAAGGGTCTCTGCTCGCCCTTGAGACGGTAGCGCTTTCGGCCTTGTGGATCGGGTAGATCTGCCCCTTCTAGTGCGCTCACAAGTTCCGGTTGCAGCAGTCGCCCGGAAAGAGACGCAAGAGTTGGATCAGCCGTGCTCCATGTGTTGGCGACCTCGACGACTGGATCGGCCATGAAGCTGTGGCGGCCATTGCGCTCGGCAAGTGTCTCCAGGAGATGTGCCCTAAGCGGCTGGGAAGCCAGGGCGGACCAAGACACCGCGGCCGAAGCCGCGCGCTGTCTCACGCGCTCGATAGTGGCGAAGGGCGAAGTGGCATGCGGCATTGTCGTTCGCCTCCTTCACTGACACCTTGCTTGCCACGCGACGAGGATCTGCATCGCGAGGACCTCGTCGAAATAGCTTGGATCGAAGGCCCGGTTCGTGCGCAGCAGCCTTTCGATGCGATGCGACCACGGCAACCGCCCCGCGGCGACTTGCGCCGCCACGTAGGGAGCATCGAGGACCGAGTGGACAAAACCCGTTAGTTTAGCGATGAAGTCCGGCAGCACTGCTGCCATCTCCGGTCGAAAGCTCGGCCGTCCGGGCCATCGACGACCGTCGTTCCGCTTGAAGCATTCTTCAGCCGCATCACGCGATCTGCTCTCGGCGGCTCCCTTCAACGAGATCCAAGGCAATTGCAGATATCGAAGGTATTGAGCGAGCGTGCCTTGTGACGGGCTGTGGGCCGCAAAACCCATCGCGCGCCAAACGAGAGCAGCGTGGGGGGCAAGGCGCGGCTCCTTCCTGGAAATGGATTGGAGGCGCCCCCGGATCGCGTCGTCGGCAAAGTGCTCTAGGCCGCGCTGCGAAAGCTGAATGCGCAGCGTCTTCCACTCAGCCTCGAATGCCTGACACCAAAGACGGAGCGGCATCCATTCCCACGAGAGAGGCAGCTCTCTGGCGAGCGCGAGCAGAGAATCGAAATCCTTCTCCTCCGCCATGGCTACGAGGCGAAGTGCCGCCGCTGGGTGCTCTGGAAGGAGGCGAATCGGATCGAATGTTTGGGCTGGCAAGCTTCCGCTCGCCGATCGGATGAGGAGCGCAATTTCGCCGAGGGGCTCGGAATCCTCCCCTCTGGCTCCTTGCGCCATGGCCGCACCAAGTGCCTGCTCGCGTTCCTTCGGGTCTGCAATATCCATGAGAGTTGGGAGAGCGCCCATTTGACCGCTGTGCGGCACGCTCTCGCGCGCTACCAGCACGGGGCGGGAGCGCAGCTTGCCCTCCTGCCGCACGTAAACCAGCCAGCTGCCCTGGCCATACGGCACCGGAACGACAGCCCTTAGCGTTGCCGCATCTCTCGCATCAATGGCGCCGAGTCTGTGCTCCACGCCTGCCGCATCCGTGATCGGCATGCCAACCACGTCAAAGACAGCGCTATTGGCGCGGCCGAATGCGGCCCGTGTCGCTGAGCTAAGGCGCACGCCATGCGGGAGCGCCTCCAACGTGCAGTCGTAGCGGCGCACATCGATGCGGAGAGTCTCGATTCCGCCGACCTCGCACGCGAGCCTAATGTATGCGTCGAGATCATCGCTCATCGCCAGAAAGCTTTCAATTTCGGGGATGACGAGCGAGAGTCCAAGCCGGGACGAAATGCGCCATCGCTGGCGGATGACCGGCCGGTTCGAGTGGAGGTTTGGCCGCCCAGGCTCTACTAACTTCGCGACAAGCTCACCTTGGTCAGTCGAGGCTGCGAACCCGCCTCGCAGATCCGCGATCGTCAGGCTCGATCGATCCTGATACGGGCTTCCGTCGGCGCGGTAAATTCCTGCCTGTCTCAGAAGAACTAGCATCTCGGCCCGCAGTGAGCCACCTTGGGGCCATCTGAGTTCGACGGCTAGTCTTGGCGCATCGACCGCTGTGTCGGCGCTGACGATGACCTCGTGGCGGTCAGTCGCGGCATCGTAACGCAGCTCCACAGTAGTCCCGCTCGGCGGGCACACATCCAGTGTCGCCCCCTCAAAGCCAGTGAAGGCAATGGTGCCGCGCCCGTTCCCCGATGCACTCCGGTCGATTTGAGCGGCGGCCGGCACGCGCGCGAAGCGAAGGAAAGATGCGTTGCCATCACGTTCCTCGACGCGGGCCTGGAGCAGCCCGGATGGGATGCGGCTTGCGTGGAGGTCCATCCAGGGCCCGCCGCGCAGAGCATGGCGAATGCGGATGCGGCGCGGACTAACCCGTGAGACAGCACCCTGGTCCAGGCTCTGCCAGATCTCGGGCACACCCCTGACGATCGGATAGGTCGCTTCAAGCTCGTCGAAACGGTCCCCGCCCACGAAATACCGCGCGCAACGATCCCCATCCGCTCCGGTGAACACTCGATAGTTCGTGCCGTCTGGGGCGTGAAATGTGACGATGCCCTGGACTTTGAGTAGCTCCCGGCCCTCCTCGGCCGCCAGCCTCTCCGCGAAGGACTGAGGCGCGTCGGGGGATGACTGGGCCTCGCAGGACCTCCGCCAATCCTTGGGAAGAAGGACCGCGACCTGGCGTGCTCTCGTGCGCGTCGCCCCCGTGCCGATCAGGTGCAGCACGCCTGGATCGTCCTCGCGCGCACCGTCAGGAAGGCTGAAAACCGCGATGTCGGTATCGGCGGCCTCCCCACCGGGAAGGATCCCTTGCCCGAGGATGCGCGAGTCGTAGGTGATGCTGACTCGTGCCTCCGTCGCCAAGTCGACGCCCCAGACGATGCGGCGCGCCTGGGGCATGGTGCAGCGAAGCTGCCAAACCGCCTCATCGGTGCCCGACAGGCGCTCGACAATGGCCGGAACGCCGTCGAGAGCGTCGGCGAATCCACCATCGGGTACCAGGCGGGCGCGTAGCGCGCCATCCAGCCGGTCGCGCCAGCCTTGCCGCAGCAGGCTGTCCGCCGACGCCGTCTCGGCGAACTCGATGCCGAACTCGAGGTGGCCATCCCTGATGCGGGCTACGCGCGCGACAAGCTGCGTCTCCGGGGGAGGTGGGATCACGTTGCGGACGAACCCCTCGATGAGCTGCGCAACGGTGGCATCCTCAATCTGGATGGGGAAATTGGTACGCCAATCTGCATCGATCGTGTTGAGCCATTGGACCGGGTCGATTCCCGCGGGACGCTCGGATGCTTTGCGGCGCAAGTCCACGACCGCCAGCGCTGTTTCAGCCATTAGCTCGGCGAGACCCGCATCCTGAAAAGTGTCGGGAATACGATGAAGATGAAAGCGGGCGTGTCTTGATGCGGCCTCCAATTCCGCTTGCCCTCCGCGCTCGAGATCCGTGAGTACGCGCCCAAGATAGCTTCCGAGCCAGCGGGACCCCGTGAGCGCCGCGCGCGGAAGACCTCCTTCGATGATGAGGCTGGCGAGGAAAAGCCGTGTCCCATCGTCGCGCTTGCGCAGGGGGCGCTGCCAATAGTTCAGGCCTGCGTTCGTGAGACGCGTGCGGTCCGGGTGGTCCAGCGTTACACCCAACGTGCCGGTAGGCCCATCCCAGGACCAATGTCCGGTGCCGCCGTGCCGCTGGAACCAGTGCGCAACGAAAAGGCTGAATGCCCCGGCAATGTATCGACCGCCTGCAATTGGATGGTAACGCAATGCGTCACGGAGGATGTTCGCGAGCGCTTCGACCTCTTGATCCGAGGCTTGGTACCTATGCAGTGGTCGACCATCCGGACGCCCCAGATCGGAGCGCCGCAGAATTGCGTCGAGCAATCGTTGCGCCCAAGTATCGGCCCCTTCGGTCATAGCGCCGCCCCAGATCCGGCCCTGATGCTGCAACGGCCCTCCCATGGCCCGGCCCTCGTCCCAAGAAAAGGGTGTGCACTTCCGAATCGACCATAGTATGAGTAGTGTTTGTTTATCCGTCAATAAAATATCCTCAACCGCGCGGGAGGAGCCGGCTCCCCCGTCGCATAGGGGCCTGCGCCCAACCTACGCGGCGGCGCGCTTGCGGACGGCGTCGAGAATGGAGACGACCTCCTCCACGTCCCGCTCGGAAAAGACGCCGCTGATGCCCATGGGATCGATGTCGGTGAATGGGCTCTCATAGAGCAGCCGCGGCTCTATGGCGCCGCGCTCCGTAAGATGGTCGATAATGAGGTTCACGAATTCGAGTTGGTTCGCCGACAGTGTCTTGCCAACGATGAACTGATCGAAGGCATGCTTGGCCGCCTCCCGCTCCAGGCCGACGAGAGAGCGCACGAACAGGCCGAGCCCGCCATGGGCCCGGACCTGCGCGATCTCGTCGGGGGATGCGCCGGCGGCGAGGAAAATCCGCTCCAGCTCGGCGAGGTCCACCGGGGTCAGCGGCTCGTTGCGCTTCAATTTGAGGACGGCGATGTGGTTCTCGTGCTCCTTCAGAAAGTGACGTGCCTTGAGGCGGAACCGCTCCATGTCGGTGCCAGTGCCGAGGCCTTGCACGGCAACGGTAGCGCCGATGCCGATCTCGTCCTCGAAGTCGCTGTAAACGGGCGACCGCTTCTTGGGCTCGATCAGCTTGACGAGGTCGCGCAGACGCCGGCGCACCGTCTCCAGCATCGGGGCGGTGACATCGGTCCAGTACTCGTCTGTCTGAATCTCGAGGAGCAGCTTGTGCTCGTCGGCGACCATGGGGATGGAGCCGGCGAGCTCCTCCAGCGCGCCGGCGACGGCCACGATCTTCTGGCGCAGGCCCTCCAGGGACGGATTATGGCGCAGGACCGCGAGCTGCGTCCTGAGGGCGAGGAGGTCGAACTGCTTGGCGGCGAGGTCGTCATCGGCGAGGCCGGACGGCAGACCGGCGATGTGCTCGACAAGCTCTGAGCGATCATCGAGGGAGAGTCTCTCCCAGGCCTCGGGCTTGGCGAACTTCTCCACGTAGCGGCGCTTTGGGCGGACGAGGAAGTTGTCAAGGCTCATGGAGCCCACCTCCTGGACGAGGCGGGCGACGGTGTCGTTGCGCAGCTGGCGCGCGGCATCGGGCTCGGCACCGGCGGCAGATCCGGGCGATGCTCCACCCTCGGCAAAGCCGCCGGTGCGGGCGGCGACGGCGTCGAGCTCGGTGATGAGGTCGACGCGGGTAGAGAACAGGCGCTTGGAGAGGGATTCGCCGATGCTGCCGCCGGTCTCGGGCAGGTTCTGGTTGAAGAACTCCAGGTTCTGGCAGAAGTCGAAGACCTGGAAGTATTCCTTGTGCTTGCCGGGGCCGAACAGGTCGGGGCGGAGCCGGGTGCCGCGGCCCAGCATCTGCCAGAACTTGGTTTTGGAGCGCACGATCTTGAAGAACACGAGGTTCACCACCTCGGGGACATCGATGCCGGTGTCGAGCATGTCCACCGACACGGCGATGTGCGGGGCCTTGTCGGCCTGGGCGAAGTCGTTGATCAGCGACTGGGCGTACTCGGTCTGGTTGTCGATGACGCGGGCGAACGAGCCCTGCAGGTGCGGGTAGTTGGCGTCGAAGCGGTCGACGATGAACTGCGCGTGGTCGTGGCTCTTGGCGAAGATGATGGTCTTGCCCAGGCGGTCGCCGCCGGCCACCTTGAGGCCGTGCGTCATCAGGTGCTCCAGCACCTTGTCGACGGTGTCCTTGTTGAACAGCCACCTGTTCAGAGCGGCCGGCTCCACGCGTGCCGGCACGGTGCCGTCCTCGTCCCACTCGATGGCATCCCAGGCCTCTTTCTCCTCGTCGGGGAGCTGGTCGTAGGTGATGCCCTCGCGCATGAACTTGAGGGGCACGGAGACGGCGCGCGGGGGCACGAGGAAGCCGTCGGCCACCGCATCGTCGAGGCCGTAGGCGTCGGTGGGGACGCCGCGCTCCTGGTCGAACAGGCGGTAGGTGTCGCGGTCGATCTCGTCCTTGGGCGTGGCGGTGAGGCCGACGAGCAGGCTGTCGAAATAGTCGAAGATGGCGCCGTACTTGGCGTAGACCGAGCGGTGCGCCTCGTCGATGACGATGAGGTCGAAATGGCCGGGGCCGAAGCGCTTCTTGCCGTCACGCGTCTCGTCGATGAGGCGCATCATGGTGGGGTAGGTGGAGACGTAGATGCGGCCCGTGGCGTCCTTGTCGGTGACGAGATTGACAGGCGAGGCGGCGGGCAGGAAGCGCTTGTAGACGTTGACGGACTGATTGACGAGCGCCACCCGGTCGGCGAGGAACAGGATGCGGCGCGCCCAGTTGGTGCGCATCATGAGGTCGCTGAGCGCCACCACCGTGCGGGTCTTGCCCGAGCCGGTGGCCATCACCAGGAGCGCCTTGCGCAGCTTGTCCTTCTCGAAGGCCTCGGCAATGCGCCGGATGGCGCGCGTCTGGTAGTAGCGCTCGACGATGGCGGGGTCGATCTCGGCATTGGCGAGCGGGCGCAGGAAGCCGTCGGACCGGCGGCGGATGGCAAGCTCCAGCTCGTCCTTCGTCAGAAAGCCGTGGATCGGGCGCGGCGGATAGCGCTGATCGTCCCAGATGTAGTGCTCGTAGCCGTTGGTATAAAAAATGACCGGGCGCTGGTCGAACTGCTTCTCCAGGCAGTCGGCGTAGAGCTTGGCCTGCTGCTGGCCGACGCGGGCGTCCTTGCGGGTGCGCTTGGCCTCGACGAGGCCTAAAGGCTTGCCGTCGTCGCCCCACAGCACGTAGTCGACGTAGCCGGTGCCCGTCTTGTTGGGCATGCCGGTAACGGGGAACTCGGTGTCGTGGCCGGGCCGGGTGAAGGTCCAGCCGGCTTCGGCGAGCAGGAGGTCGATGAAGGCGTCGCGGGTGGCGGCCTCGTCGTAGTCGTGGGTATCCGGCACGTGGGCGTTGGCGGCCTTGGCGGCGGCGACCTCGGCGCGCAGTGCGGTGATCTCCGCCTCCAGCGCCTGGCGGCCGGCCTCGCTGGCGAGACGCTGCGCCTCGGCCTCCTCCCGGGCCTTGACCGTGTCGGCGAAGCGCTGGGCGACGGCCTGCAGCTCGGCGAGCGTGGCGGCGGCAACGGTGGTGTTGCGCGGCAGGGCGTCCTGGGAGAAGGCGAGGCCCGGGGCGGGCTTGGCGCCCTTGGCGTAGGTGCGGGTGAGCCAGTAGGCGATGTGGAACAGCTCGCGCAGCGCGGTGGCGGCCTTGGCGAACGGCACGGCCCGCGCCTCGTGCGCGGCGGCGTTGCCGAGGTCCTTGACGATGCGCGCCTTGGCAACGACGCGCTCGCCGACGAGAGTGCGGAAGGTCGGCTCGTGGATGCGCGCCGACAGCGTGCGCTCGTAGGGCAGCCTGAGCGTTCCGTCGTGGCGGTAGAGCCAGTTGACCGCCGTCTCCAGCGCCAGCCGGGCATAGACGCAAGATCCGCGCGGGTCGGAATAGGCGGCGCTCTCTGCCTGCACGGCCAGCGCGTGCACGTCGGCAAATTCAGCCTGGAGGAAGGAGAATTGGGACATGGGCTGCTACTGCCCCCGATAGGCAACATCCGAATCAAGCTGGTGTGACAGATAGGGCGCAAACCCGGCCAATAGCACGGTCATCGCCACCATGTCCCTCATTTCGATATTGCGAAGGGCATTATTGGGATTACCGCCGTGTCGAATGCCTGGGTAGTCCGAGGCGAACCTGTAGAGGTTCTTCATCGCCTCTTTCACCGTGTTGTGCGGCCAAGTTCCCAGCTGATCGCAAATGGCCCCGAGTGTTTGCTGATTGACGTTCGGGCAAAGGCGTCCGATCGCCTCGAGGAGGTTGACCTGCTTCTGGATGCACGTCTTGATCCTGTTGGCCGTCGTGCCGGCCCGGAGATCGCGAATTGCCTCCTCGAACTCCACCATCATCTGATGCAGATGTGCGTCCTGGCGAGTCACATCCCGGAGTGAACGGATTAGGCCCGCAAAGATGCCCGTTATGGTGGGCTGCAGGGAGAACGGCCGACGAAGGTCGTATCGAAGGCTGTACTTCTCGAGGAATTGCTCAACAAGGACAAAGTAGCGATTGCGGAGACCTTCGATACCGAAGCCGCCTATGACAACGTAGGCGCGTTCGAGGAGGTCAATGGCAGCGACCTCCGTTCTTGTGGAGTCCATGAGCAATCGCCGAAACGCGATATGAGAGTCGCGCCCGGCTATTGCCTCTTCGTACTTGATCACCTTTGCTTCATAGTCGGCGCGGGCCAGAAGATACGCCTCGCGAGCAGCTACGAACTCTTGTTGAACTAGCTCGCCGCTTGCGTCGAACGCCTCTGGTGGAGGCGTGGGCGGCTCGGCAGGAGCCGTAGGCGGTGATGCAAACTCCCTGAACAATTCAACGAACAGATCGTCCGGGGCATCGGCATGGTGCGATAGCGGCCGCCAGATAGCCTGCCATGTGTCCCGCCATACCGGGATCAGCTCGCCTCGCATGTCAGAGCTCTCCGCGGAAGGCGCGGTGTTGGAGTGAGGCGAACAAGGCGTCCTCAATTTGTTCCCCTCTCACTTGCTGGTCCCTTAGCCGGGCAACCGCGGTCCGCGCACGTGAGAACTCCCGTTGCCGTTCCAGCGGCGGTAAAGGAATCATCAGCTTTCTCAAAATTTCGAGATTGATGTTTTTTTGAGCGGACTCAGGTGCAGTTGCCTCCAAGGTCTTTTGCAGAAAAGACAGCCATACCTGAACATATTCGGTCGTGGTTTCGTCGCCAGGTTGAAAACCAACTACGCTGTCCGGAAAACAAGCATCAAAGGTCAGGATGCCTGTCTTCGCGATATTCGCCGCGATAGTGATGCAGAGGACGCCGGCTGGCCATTTCTTGCTCTGGCGCAAGCCGAGGTCAGAATAAGTGTTGGCGAAGGTTCGGATGTAACCGTTGCAGTTGGCGACATCCCCAGTCTGGATGAAGGGGTGCACGCCACCCAGCAACTCAGGGGCATTTCGCGGCCGATGCTTCGACACGCCTCGATCGAGAATTCCGATATCGCCCAGCCTGCGAAGCTTCCAACCACGGGGGTTGGCAACCGGGTCCCCGAACATCTCGATGAAGATCGCCTGGGAGAGCTGATCCAGCAGGCGAAGAGCCTGGCGCCGCTTCTGACGCAACGCGTCAGCCGCATCGAGGATCGCTGCGATCCGGCGCTGCTCGGCGAGGGGGGGGAGTGGGATCTCGAACCGCTTGAGGAACTTGTAGTGTCGCGAGTACCCAACGTCCGGGAGCTTAAGCGTCCGAAGGTAGTGGAAGACGTACTTCAGATGGGCGCCATTCTTTGGACGAAGCACCTTCGTTCCGTCAGCACCGACGCAGAATGGGAAGTCAATGAACTTGAAAGTCTTGGTGTGATCGCCGAAGACGATGACTGGCAAGTCCGTGCCGCAGAGCGCCGTCTCGTTGTCGATATATCCGGCAATGAGGTCTTGGCCCTGATCGACAACGGGGTAGCGCCCGACCGGTTGGTAGTCGGATTGCAGCGTCTTAGTGTTCCCCGAAGTCACGTCTTCGAGGACATCCTCGAAGGCGGCTGAGCGAGTCATCCCACCATCCCCTCCAGCTCCGCCAACCCCTTCGCAATCTCCCCCTCGAGCTTCTTCAGCTCCGCAATGATCTCCCGCGGCGGGCGGTGCTCCACCTCGTCGTGCACCACTTGCCTGTAGCGGTTGAGCGACAGGTCGTAGCCCGCCGCCGCGATCTCCGCCTTCGGCACCAGGAAGCTCTGCTCGGTGCGGGCGCGCTTCCTCTCCTTATCGCGCGCCTGCCAGCGGGCGAGAACGTCGGGCAGGTTGTTCCTGGCGTGCTCGGCCTCGGCCAGCGCCACGGCCGGCGTCGGCCCCAGCTTCTCTTCGGGCAATAGCGGCGTGCGCTTGTCGTCGAGCGACCAGCCGTCGGCCTCCACGCCGTAGAACCACACGTCCTCGGTGCCGCCCACGCCCGTCTTGGTGAACAAGAGGATGGCCGTAGAGACGCCGGCATAGGGGCGGAACACGCCGGACGGCAGCTTGATCACCGCCTCCAGCCTGTGCTCCTCCACCAGCGTGCGGCGGATCGCCTTGTGCGCGGTCGAGGAGCCGAACAGCACGCCGTCGGGCACGATCACCGCGGCGCGGCCGCCGGTCTTGAGCAGGCGCAGGAACAGGGCGAGGAACAACAGCTCCGTCTTCTTGGTCTTGACGATCTGCTGCAGGTCCTTGGCGGTCGACTCGTAGTCGAGCGAGCCCGCGAACGGCGGGTTGGCGAGGACCAGCGTGTAGCGCTCCTTCTCGCCGGCCATGTCTTCGCACAGCGAATCGCGCGCCTCGACGGAGGGGTTCTCGATGCCGTGCAGGATCATGTTCATCGAGCCGATGCGCAGCATGGTGGGGTCGAAGTCGAAGCCGTGGAAGGCGCCCTCGTGGAAATGCCGCTTCAGGGCGTCGTCGCGGAACAGGGAGGCATGGTGCGTGCGCAGGTACTCCCCCGCCGCCACCAGGAAGCCGCAGGTGCCGGCGGCGGGGTCGCAGATGATGTCCTTCGGCGTGGGCCTCGTCATCTCCACCATCAGCTTGATGATGTGGCGCGGCGTGCGGAACTGGCCGTTCTGGCCGGCGGAGGCGATCTTGGAGAGCATGTACTCGTAGACGTCGCCCTTGGTGTCGCGGTCGGCCATCTCGATCTTGTCGAGCTTGTCGACCACCTTGGCGAGCAGCGCCGGCGTGGGGATGCCGAAGCGGGCGTCGCGCATGTGCCGGGCGACGGCGCCGTTCTTGGCCACCTCCTCGCGGATGAAGGGGAAGACGTGCTCGTCCACGACCTCGAACATCTCGCGCGCCTCGAAGCCCTTGAAGCGCGACCAGCGCAGGTCCTCGTAGGGGCGGCCGGGGTCCCCTTCCTTCTTGCCGCGCCCGTCCTTGCCCTCGGGGAAGATGCGCCGCTCCAGCGTTTTCAGCTTCAGGGCGGCGGCCTTCTTCTCCTCCAGCGTGTGCAGCTCGTCGAGCCGCTTGATGAAGATCAGGTAGGTGATCTGCTCGATCACCGCGAGCGGGTTCGACAGGCCACCCGACCAGAAGTCGTTCCAGATCGAGTCGATCTGCTGCTTCAATTCGCCGACGATCATCGCGTCCCCACCAATTGGCAATTCCGCGCTCAGCACCGCCGCCGGCCTAGGCCATGGCAGCGTCGCGCGCCTTCACGAATTCCTTCCAGTTCTCCACGACGACCGGCTTCTCCGCCGGCCTGTCCTTCTCCGGCTCGACGTCGAGCCGGAGACGCTTCTCGAAGTAATAGAGCAGCGCGCAGCGGATCGGGACCACCGCCCGGCCCCTTGTCATGTGGTAATCCCATACGATCGCTTGCCGCTGGGCGGGGCTCAGCGCCGGATTGGGCAGCAGGACGACCTTGAAGAACGTGTGCCAGTGCCTGTCATCCTCCGCGCGCGCGCCGGGCTCGCCCTCCTGCCGCACGCCGCGGCAGCGCGAAAGGATGAAATCCTTGAACTTGCCTTCGATGTGGCAGAACGCGCGCACGTGCCAGCGAAACCCATCGTGGGCGAACGTATGTGGTGTGATTCGGCGCCAAATGGCATCGGGCCGATCGGGATTCATGGACTGGTAATGGATCTCGACGGAGCGGTGCGAGCGCGCCGCAGCCAGAAGGGCCCTTAGAACAGGCGGCTCGATTCGTCGACCGGGGATGGGCAAGCTGTCCACACCGGGGAGCGGCTCGATGAGGGCCTCGTCAGGGCCGATGATGCCGTCGGCCACGGCCTTGAGCTTGCTCAAGTATCTGTCTGCGCTCGGCTCGATGAAGCGGGGGTGGAAGTTTGCGGTCGGCAGGTAGCGCTTTTCGCTGGCGTCGTAGTGGATGTTGTCGCCCGCGAGCTGTTTGTAGAGGGAAAGATCGTTCGAGGCCTGTGGGACGGATACGCCGAAGCGCGAGGTGATGTCGCTGCGGTTGACCCCGCCCTCCCAGAACAGGCGGAACTCTATGAACTCGAGGCGCTGCTCGGTGCCCCAGCGCCGCTTGTCGTCCGTGCTGTCCGCAGACCGCCTTATCGATGTATCCATTTTATTGACCGGTTGTGTTTTCTGATCCGTATTATAACTATACGCACTTGGGGCTCATTGGTCAAGTGGCCTGCCCAACGCTGCGGTGCCGCAGCCTAGGTTGGAATCCGGCAAGACCATCCGCGGCCAGCGACGCCTACCTGAAGGTGTGTGTGCCAGAGGTCGCCGACGGGCCGAAGTACCCGTACTGGGCGCACCGCGACAGTCTGGAGAGTGTCGTGAACAAGCTGCGGGCAAGCCGGGTTCGGACGAGCGGCCGCACGCGTGACGGCGGCATCTTGATCGTGGACTAGCTAGTCGGCAGCAAGGCCGATTTCGGCGAGGGCTGACCGCCGGCTCGGGGCCTTCCGGCGCTCGTCTTCTGCGACCTCATCGAAGCTGGTGGACCTCGACGGGCCGATCGCTTGCCGCAACCGGGACCTGTTACCCATGTCTCCGGTACGAAGCGTCATCCAGCTCCGCTGCCGCTCGTTTCACCACGCGTCGCGCGCAACTGTTGCCTTTTCCAAAATCAGGCCTGGGACCGAATCGTCATGGAATCCGCTGGTGTCCCGGGGCGTGGTGTAGGAGGCGAGGTGGCGGCGTTGCGCGGAGGGCGGCCGTAGGCCGACCGGAGAGCAACGCCGCGTGAAGCCTTTTCCCCAGCGTGTCCACAGCGACGC
>Ga0070741_10009603_pt1 | contig 18669 bp, 12 predicted proteins | sample Coa_R1_4_FD_66440 | JGI IMG/M metagenome (GOLD analysis project Ga0070741, IMG submission 66440) | Surface soil microbial communities from Centralia Pennsylvania, which are recovering from an underground coalmine fire - Coalmine... | ecosystem: Environmental > Terrestrial > Soil > Unclassified ...
GCGCGCGCAGAACAGCGGCACCACCGTCATGGCGACGATGTAGGAGGCGAACAGCGAGATCACCACCGACAGCGCCATCGCCGAGAACAGAAACTTGCTGACGCCGGCCAGCAGGGTCACCGGAAAGAACACGATGGCGGTGGTCAGCGTGGAGGCCAGCACCGGCAGCGCCACTTCCTTGCCGCCGACCTCCGCCGCCTGTTGCGGAGTAGCGCCGAGTTCGAGATGGCGGAAAATGTTTTCCAGCACCACCACCGAGTTGTCGATCAGCCGCGAGAAGGCCAGGGCCAGGCCGCCCAGCACCATGGTGTTGACGGTGCTGTCGCCCAGCGAGAGCACGAAGAAGGTGGCCAGCGCCGACAGCGGGATCGACAGGAACACCGCCAGCGTCGCCTTGAAGTTGCCCAGGAACACCAGGATCATCAGACCGGTCAGCAGCATGCCGATGCCGGCCTCGTGCAGCAGGTTGCGGATCGCGGTCTTGACGAACACCGACTGGTCGAACACCACCTTGGTGACGAGCTGGCGGGGAATGTCGACAAGCTTGGCCACGGCGCCGCGGATGCCATCGACCACGGCGATGGTGTTCGCGTCGCCTCCCTGCTTGAGCACCGGCAGGTAGACCGAGCGCTGGCCGTCAATGCGCACCAGGCTGTTCTGGATGGCGCTGGCGTCCTTGGCCTGGCCGATGTCGCCGATCAGTACCGGTGCGTTCTCGACCGTCTTGAGCGGGATGTTGTCCAGGTCCTGCATCGAATCGACCTGGCTGTTGGTGTACAGCGCGTAGTCGTAGGGGCCGATCACCACATCGCCGGCCGGCAGGATCAGGTTGGAGTCGTTGACCGAGCGCACCACGTCCATCACGCTGAGCTGGTGCGCCTGCAGCTTGAGCGGATCGACGTAGACCATGATCTGGCGGTAGCGCCCGCCGAAGGGCTGGGGCACCGATGCCCCCGGCACGCTGGCCACCTGGTTGCGCACGTCGTACTGCGCCAGGTCGCGCAGCCTGGCCTCGCTCAGGCCCTCGCCCTTGAGCGTGATCAGGCACACCGGCATGCTGGAGGCGTCGAACTTGAGGATGACCGGGGGCAGGGTCCCTGGCGGCAGGCGCCGCAGATCGGCCATCGCCAGGTTCGACACCGACGACAGGGCGGCGCTGGGATCGGTGCCTGGCTGAAAGAAGATCTTGATCAGGCTGACGCCGGGCAGGGAGCGCGATTCGATATGCTCGATGCCGCTGCCGAGGGTAAAAAACCGCTCGAACGGTCCGGTAATCTTGTTTTCCACCTCCTCCGGCGGCATGCCGTTGTAGAAGGTGGCGACGACCACGATCGGAATCTTTACCTCGGGGAAAAGGTCTACGGGCAGCTTCAGCAGCCCGGTCACCCCCATGACGGCGGTGATCAGGCAGGCGACGATGATGAAGAACGGGTACCGCAGCGAAAATCGCGACATGAAGTTCCGGAATTGGCTCTGGGCGGTGCCTGGCGGGCGGGTCGCATGGGGAGCCATGCAGACGGGTGCGGGGCACTGCCTCGGCAACGGCGGGCGGGAGTGTGGGCGGTCTGACCGGCGCCGAGCAGGCCAAACTCCACACGAAATTCCCACGATGTGAAGTCCAAAATAAGCATATGAATACAAAAGAAAATTCAAAGGTTGAAGGAGCCGCGGCGGCGGTCTGGAAATTTGCCGGCGCGGAGTTCGACGAACTGAAATGGGAATTGCGCGTGGGCGGCGAAGTGGCGGACCTGGAGCCGCGGCCGCTGGAGATCCTGCTGTGCCTGCTGCGCCACGCCGGGGAGACGGTGACCAAGGAGGAATTGCTCCAGTCGGTCTGGGGCCATGCCTACCTGAGTGAGAACGCGCTCAGCAACGCCATCGGCAAGCTGCGCAAGGCGCTGCGCGACGAGTCCCAGTCGATCATCGTCACCAGCTACAAGGTGGGTTACCGCCTTGCCGTCCCGGTGGTCCGGCGCGAGCCTTCGCCCCGGCCGGCGGCGCGCCTCGGCGTCAGGCCCGGCGACCCGGTGCCGGGCCGTCCCGGCTGGGTGCTGGAAAAGGAACTGGGCGTCACCCCGGGCAGCGAGGTCTGGCTGGCGGCGCCGGTGGCCGGCGGCAAGGAACGCCGTGTCTTCAAGTTCAGCCCCGACGGCCAGCGCCTGTCCTCGCTCAAGCGCGAGGCGGCGCTGTCGCGGGTACTGCAGCAGACCCTGGAAGGTCGCGACGACCTGGTGCGGGTGCTGGACTGGGGCTTCGACAAGCCGCCGTTCTTCATCGAATGCGAGTACGGCGGCCTCAACCTGCCGACCTGGCTCGACTCCTGCGGCGGCATTGCCGAGGTGCCGCTGGCCTTGCGCCTGGAACTGCTGGCCCAGGTCGCCGAAGCCGTGTCGATGGCGCACTCGGTCGGCGTGCTGCACAAGGACCTGAAGCCGGACAATGTACTGATATACGAGGGCGCCGACGGCCAGCCGCGCATCCGCCTTACCGATTTCGGCAGCGGCACCCTGACCGACCCGGTGCGCTTGGCCGAATGGGGCATCACCCGGCTGGCCACCGCGGCGCCGGGGCAGGCGGTGAGCGGCACGCCGCTATACCTTGCGCCGGAGCTCCTGCTGGGCCACTCGCCCACGGTGCAGTCGGACCTCTATGCGCTGGGTGTGATGCTGTACCAGCTGGCCGTCGGCGACCTGCGCCGTCCGCTCGCCACCGGCTGGGAGCGCGAGATCGTCGACGAGCTGCTACGCCAGGACATCGCCGACGCCGCCAGCGGCGCGCCGGAGCACCGCCTGACCTCGGCCCGCGACCTGGCCGAACGGCTGCGCCGCCTCGGCGACCGCCGCCGCCAGCACCGCATCGAGCAGGAGCAGCGCGCCGCCGCCGCCGCCGCACGCGAGCTGCTCGAGCGCAGCCGCGCCCGCCGCCCCTGGCTGATCGCTGCCGGCGCCGCGCTCTCGCTCGGGCTGCTGACCAGCCTGTGGTTCTTCAGCCAGACCCTGATATCGCGCAACCGCGAGCGCAGCGAGGCGGCCCTGGTGCGCGCAGTCAACGGCTTCCTCGACAACGACCTGCTGGCGGCCGCCAACCCCAACGTCGGAGGCTCGATGGACATCTCGGTACGCGACGCCATCGCCAAGGCCAGCCGCCGCATTGACGCGCGCTTCGCCGCCTCGCCCGAGACCGCCATCGCCCTGCACCAGACGGTGGGCAGCGCCTACCGCACCCTCGGCCAGTACGCCGACGCCGAGCGCGAGTTCCGCAGCGCGCGGATGATGGCCTATTCCTCATACGGCGCCCAGGCGGAAGTGTCGCGCACCAGCGACCTGCTGCTGGCGCAGGACCTGGCCTACGAGAACAAGTACGACGAGTCCCAGGCGCTGCTGGCGCCCATCGATACCCTGGTTTGGGGTCATCCCGACGCCGACCCGATGATCCGGGCGCGGCTGTGGGACGTGCACATGCTGCTCGACGAGCACCGCACCAATCTGCTCGCCGCGGCCGCCGACGCCGACCAGACCCTGGCCGCGCTGAACGACATGCGCGAGCACCATCCGCTGGTTTACAAAGCCAATCAGGACTACGCGTTCCTGGCCGGCCTGCACGTCGAGACCGCCTACCATCGGGCCGGCCTGGACCGCCAGGCGGAGGCCATCGGACGCGATCTGGTGGCCGGGCTGAAGGCGACGCGCGGCCCCGGCGATCCGCTCACCATCCAGGCGCGCGAGAAGTGGCTGAGCAGCCTGATCGGCCTCAACCGCGTGGCGGAAGCCAGCGGCTACATGCCGGCGCTGGAAGCCGATGTGCGAGCCCTCGGCGGCCGCGAAAGCGCGCTGGAGCTGGAGTTCGTGCGGGTGCAGGCACACCTGGCCGCGGCGGAGCAGCGCTGGACCGACGCCGTGCATTACAGCGGGGTGGTCGAGACCGGCTATGGCCGGCTCTACGGCGTCGACAACGACGCCAGCATCGTCGCCATGGCCGACGCCGCGGCGATGCTGCACGGCGCCGGCCAGAGCATCGCGGCGGTGAACAAATACCTCGAGGCCTACAACCTGGCCCAGTCGCGGCAGGGCGCCGGCGGCCTGCTGGCGCAGAAGATCGCCTACCAGCTCGCCGCCGCCTGCATCGATGCGGGGGCGTTGCAGCAGTCACAGCTTTATCTGACCAACATCAATCCGGCGGCGCTGAGCGCCGCTGCCCCCGGCGGCGACTGGGTCGCCCACGTCGACTACGAGCGCGGCCGCCTGGCGCAGGGCATGGGACGGCAGTCCGAGGCGCGCGAGGAATTCGATTCGGCCCTGCGCGCCGCCCGCGAGCGCCATGACAGCGCGCTGGTACAGGCGGTGCAGAAGGCGCTGGGCGTGGCGGGCGGCGTCCCCGGCGGCACCGCCTGCCCGCGCCCGGGCGGCGCCTGCGCTTCCTGAACAACCGGCGTTCATGTTCCATTTAGTACACTAGGGCTCCCCCAACCGAAATGCCGGGCGGCCGCTGCGGCGACCGGTACAACAAGCCACTGATGGCGCGCTCCTCCCAGAAATCCCGGAAATCCCGCTTCGCCTTCCTGCGCTCCCCGCTGCTGCGCTGGACCCTGATCGGCCTGGTCATCGCCTTCAGCGTCGCGCTGGGCCTGTTCACCCTTTACCTGGTGCGGCTCGACGGCGTGGTGCGCGAAAAGTTCGCCGGCGTGCGCTGGGTGCTGCCGGCCCAGGTCTACGCCGCGCCGCTGGAGATCTATCCCGGCGCGCGGCTCGGCCTGCCCGGGCTGCGCCACGAGCTGGACCGCCTCGGCTACCGCGCCGGCGAAGAGCTGACCGGCCCGGGCACCTACATCGCGGCCAAGGACAGCCTGCGCGTCGACACGCGCGCCTTCGCCTTCTGGGACGGCGCGCAGGCGGAACAGCGGGTCGAGGTGCGCGGCGACGACAAGGGCGTCGTGGCGATGCGGGTGATGGGCAGTGACCAGTCGCTGGATCTGCTGCGCTTCGACCCCATGCTGATCGGCAGCATCTATCCCTCGCACGGCGGCGAGGACCGGGTGCTGGTCAAGCTGGCCGAGGTGCCGCCGCTGCTGCCGCAGACGCTGATCCTGGTGGAGGACCACAATTTCTACGAGCACGGCGGCGTGTCCCTGCGCGGCATCCTGCGCGCCACCTTCGCCAACCTGCGCGCCGGCCACACCGTGCAGGGCGCCAGCACCCTCACGCAGCAGCTGATCAAGAACCTGTTCCTGACCAACGAGCGCACCGCCAAGCGCAAGATCACCGAGGCCTCGATGGCGATCCTGCTGGAGCGCCACGTCAGCAAGGACGAAATCCTCGAGGCCTACCTCAACGAGGCGGCGCTGGGGCAGGACGGCCCGCGCGCGGTGCACGGCTTCGGCCTGGCCAGCCAGTACTACTTCAACAAGCCGCTGAACGAGCTGCAGCCGCACGAAATCGCGATGCTGGTGGCGATCGTCAAGGGACCCAGCTTCTACAACCCGCGCCGCAACCCGGCGCGGGTGATCGAGCGGCGCAACCTGGTGCTGAAGATGATGGCCGACGCCCACATCATCACGCCGGACGAATACCAGGAGTCGGTCAACCGCCCGCTCGGCGTGACTCCCGGCGGCGGCGGCGGCGCGGCGCGCTACCCGGCCTTTGTCGACCTGGTGCGGCGCCAGCTCGCCGGCCTGTACCAGGAGCAGGACCTGACCAGCGAGGGCCTGCGCATCTTCACCACGCTCGATCCGCACGTGCAGGAGGTGCTGGAAAACCGCATCCAGGCCGACGTGCCGGAGCTGGAGAAGTCGCGGCGCATGGCGGAGGGCTCGCTGCAGGGCGCCGGCGTCGTCACCTCCGTGGAGGGCGGCGAGGTGCTGGCGGTCGTCGGCGGGCGCGACGCGCGCTACGCCGGCTTCAACCGCGCCATCGATACGCGCCGGCCGATCGGCTCGCTGTCCAAGCCCTTCACCTACCTCACCGCGCTGGAGGACGGCGGCCGCTACAACCTGCAGACGCCGCTCGACGATGCGCCGGTGGACCTGAAGCTGCCGACCGGGCAGGTGTGGTCGCCGAAGAACTACGACCACCAGCTGCACGGGCAGGTGCCGCTCTACATGGCGCTGGCCAAGAGCTACAACCTGGCCACCGTGCACCTGGGCCTGGACGTGGGCCTGGAGAACGTGCGCAAGACCTTCGCCCAAGCCGGCTTCGACGACGTGCCGCAGGTGCCCTCGATCTTCCTCGGCGCCATCGACATGTCGCCGCTGGACGTGGCGCAGATCTACTCGACCCTGGCGGCCTCCGGCTACCGCACGCCGCTGCTGGCGATCCGCTCGGTGCTGACCAAGGAAGGCCAGCCGCTGAACCGCTATCCGTTCAAGCTGCAACGCACCTTGCCGGAAGGCCCGGTCTATCTGACCACCTGGGCCATGCACAAGGTGATCGAGCTGGGCACGGCGCACTGGGCCACCTCGGTGCTGCCGCCCGGCGAGTTCTACGCCGGCAAGACCGGCACCACCGAGGACCTGCGCGACAGCTGGTTCGCCGGCTTCGGCAGCGATCGCGTGGCCGTGGTCTGGGTCGGCCGCGACGACAACAAGCCCACCGGCTTCGAGGGCGCCACCGGCGCGCTGCGCGTCTGGGGCAAGCTGATGCGCGACCTCAACGCGCGCGGCATCGATATGCTGCCGCCGCCCTCGGTGGAGGAGGCTTCCATCGACCCGGCCAGCGGCTTGCGCGCCGACCCGGGCTGCCCGGAGGCGATCCAGGTGCCGTACCTGCGCGGCGCGGCCCCGCAGCAGTACGCGCCCTGTGCAAATGCGTCAAAATCCACGCCTCTGGACTGGCTGAAGAGCATTTTCAAATGAGTTTCACCTTGCCGCGTTTGATCCCGGCCGCCTTCCTGCTCGGCGGCCTGCTGGCCGGCTGCGCCACGGAGCAGGGGCAGATCGAGACGTCGGCGCCGGCCGGCCCGGCCATTTCGGCCACGCCGCAGCCCGGCACCGGCGGCGTGATCCCCGGCACCGGCGCGCTGATCCCGCCGCCGGTGGTGACGCCGCCGCTGTCGCAGAAATACCCCCACACCATCCAGGATTCCGGCGCCGGCCCGGCGGTGCTGTCGTTGTACCGCAAGGCGCAGGACGCCCGCGCCGCCGGCCATCCCGACCAGGCCGAGGAGCAGCTCGAGCGCGCCCGCCGCATCGAGCCGCGCAATCCATTCATCTGGCAGGCCCTGGCCGGCACCAAACTGGACCTGAAGCAGTACGACCAGGCCGAGGAATTCGCCAACCGCTCCAACGACCTGGCCCGCGGCAATCCCTGGATCGAGAACGGCAACTGGCGCCTGATCGCCACCGCGCGCCAGCAGCGCGGCGATTCCGGCGGCGCGGTGCAGGCGCAGAACCGCGCCGACGACATCGCCCGGCTGCTGTCGCCGGAATAGTGAGCCCGGCCTCCGAGCTGCTCGGCGCCGACGGACCCTTCGCCGCGCGCCTGCCGGGCTTCCTGCCACGGGCGCCGCAGCAGCAGATGGCCGAGGCGGTGGAACAGGCCCTGGCCGAGCGTTCCGCCCTGGTGGTGGAGGCAGGCACCGGCACCGGCAAGACCTATGCCTACCTGACCCCGGCGCTGAACAGCGGTGGCCGCGTCGTCGTTTCCACCGGCACCAAGAACCTGCAGGACCAGCTGTTCTTTCGCGACCTGCCGAAGGTGCGCGACGCGCTGGCCGCGCCGGCGCGCATCAGCCTGCTCAAGGGCCGCGCCAACTACCTGTGCCTGTACCGCCTGCGCCGCGCCCAGCTCGACCCGCGCAGCCGCGTGCGCCGCGACCGCCTGGCGGCGGTGGACGAATGGGCGCACCGCACCGTCAGCGGCGAAATCTCGGAGCTGGGCGCGGTGGCCGGCGACGACCCGCTGCTGCCGGCGATCACTTCCACCGCCGACAACTGCCTCGGCGCCAAGTGCCCGGACTTTTCCGAATGCCACGTGGTGAAGGCGCGGCGCGCGGCGCAGGGTGCCGACCTGGTGGTGGTCAACCATCACCTGCTGTTTTCCGATTTCCGCCTCAAGCAGGAAGGCTTCGGCGTCCTGCCGGGCGCCGACGCGGTGATCGTCGACGAGGCGCACCAGCTGCCGGAACTGGCGGCGCAGTTCTTCGGCGAACGTGTCTCGACCCGCCAGCTGCTCGACCTGGTGCGCGACTGCGGCACCGAAATGCAGGCGTTCCGCGACATGCCGGACCTGGCCGAGTCGGTGGACGCGCTGGCCATCGCCGCCGCCGAGCTGGAGCGGCCGTTCCTGGAGCTGGGCGGGCGCCTGGCCTGGCGCCAGTTCGGCACGCTGCCCGGCGCGGCCTCGGCGCTCGGCGCCGTGCGCAGTGCGCTGGAAGAGTGCGCCGGCGAGCTGAAGCGCTACGGCGAGCGCAGCGCCGGCCTGGAAAGCTGCGCCGGGCGCGCCGAGTCCCTGCGCAAGCGCCTGGAGCAGATCGTCGCGGCCGAGGTGCCTGAAGAGGAATCCAGGGCGGTGCGCTGGGTCGAGGCGCAGGGGCGGGGCGGGGCGCTGCACACCGCCCCGGTCGAGCCGACCGAGGGCTTCCGCAACTTCATGTCGGCCTGGCCCGGCGCCTGGATCTTCACCTCCGCCACGCTCGCCGCCGGCGACGATTTTTCGCATTTCACCACCACGCTCGGGCTGGAGGATGCCCGCACCCTGCGCCTGGACAGCCCCTTCGACTACGCGCGGCAGGCGCGGCTGTACCTGCCGCGCGAACTGCCGGACCCGAATGCGCCGGAGCATCCCGACGCGGTGGCCGATACGTTGTTGCCGCTGCTCGAGGCCAGCGGCGGCGGCGCCTTCGTGCTGTGCACCAGCCACCGCGCGCTGGCGCGCATCGCGCAGCGGCTGCGCAAGTCCGCGTTCCCGCTGTTCGTGCAGGGCGAGGACGGCAAGGCGGCGCTGGTCGAGCGCTTCAGCCGCGCCGGCAACGGCGTGCTGGTCGCCACCAGCAGCTTCTGGGAGGGCGTGGACGTGAAAGGCATGGCGCTGCGCCTGGTGGCGATCGACAAGCTGCCGTTCGGCCAGCAGAACGACCCGGTGTTCGAGGCGCGGCTGGAGGCGGTGAAAGCCCGCGGCGGCAGCCCTTTTTTCGAAGTGCAGCTGCCGCGTGCCATCACCACCCTGCGCCAGGGCGTGGGCCGCCTGATCCGCGACGACGCCGACCACGGCCTGGTGGTGATCTGCGACCCGCGCCTGCGCGGCAAGGCCTATGGCCGCAAGGTGCTGGCCAGCCTGCCGCCGATGCCGGTCCTGGCCGACGCCGGCGCCGCCGGCGAATGGCTGCGCGCGCTCAAGGTGGCCTCATGAAGATACTGGCGATCGATACCGCGACCGAAGCCTGCTCGGTGGCCCTGTGGCTGGACGGTGCCGTGCACGAGCGCTTCGAGCACGCCGGCCGCACCCACTCGCAGCGCCTGCTGCCGATGCTGCGGGCACTCGCCGCCGACTGCGGCATCACTCTGGCCCAGCTCGACGGCATCGCCTGCGGCGTCGGGCCCGGCAGTTTTGCCGGCGTGCGCATCGGCGTCGGTTTCGTCAAGGGCCTCGCCCTGGGCCTGGACCGCCCGGTACTGGCCGTTACGTCCCTGGCCATGCTGGCGCAGGGCTCCATCCGCCGGCACGGCGCCAGGCAGGTCCTCGCCGCCATCGATGCCCGCATGAGCGAGGTCTACTACCAGGCGTTCAGCGCCGTCGACGGCCTGGCTGTCGGGCAGGGCGAGGCCCGGGTGATCGCGCCGTCCCTGCTCGACCTGCCCGCCGATGGCCGCTACGCCGCCGCCGGCAGCGGCTGGCACAGCCACGGCGCGGAGCTGCGCGCCCGCACCGCCGCGGCGCTGGAGCCGGTGGAGGACACGGCCTTGCCGCAGGCGCAGGACGCGCTGCCGCTGGCGCAGCCGGCCTTCGCCGCGGGTCAGGGCATCGCCGCCGGCCTGCTGCAGCCCCTGTACCTGCGCAACCGCGTGGCCTTGACCAAGGCCGAGCAGGAAGCAGCGCGGAAGAAGTAAGTCCCCGCGGGCGGCCCTGAGCCCGGCACTTCGTCTTCTGCCTCGAGGGCGAGGGCAGCTGCGAACTTCCGGGTTGCAATCGGGACTCCGCGGATGACTGCCACGGCCACGTCCGAAAAATTCTGTTTATTGAATCGGTTAGGCAGAACTCTTGGCGCCCGGAAGGGCGCCGAGCAGGCATCGCTCCGACGGTGGAACCACAAAAATGTGGCGCTGCAGCACTAGCAATCCGCCGCAACATACGCTAGCGTATGTCCCCAGGTAATTCCGATACCCGTCCGGCCGCGCCGACGCGCCGGGCGGGTTTCTTCCATTCAACGCCTTCCGATCGGAGAGAGTCACATGGGTCAGTACACGCCGCCGCTGCGCGATATGCAGTTCGTCCTCCATGAGCTGCTGAACGTCGAGCAGGAATTCAAGGCCATGCCGGCCCATGCCGAGATCGACGCCGCCACCGTGGACCAGGTGATCGAGGAAGCCGGCAAGTTCTGCTCCGGCGTGCTGTTCCCGCTCAACCAGAGCGGCGACCAGGAAGGCTGCACCTACTCCGGCGACGGCGTGGTGACGGCGCCCAAGGGCTTCAAGGAAGCCTACAAGCAGTACGTCGAGGCCGGCTGGCCGGCGCTTTCCGCCGACCCCAACTACGGCGGCCAGGGCCTGCCGGAACTGGTCAACAACGTCTTCATGGAGATGATCAATTCCGCCAACCAGGCCTGGGGCATGTATCCCGGCCTGTCGCACGGCGCCTATGCCGCGCTGCACGCCCACGGCACCAAGGAACTGCAGGACCTGTACCTGCCCAAACTGGTGACGGGCGAGTGGACCGGCACCATGTGCCTGACCGAGGCGCATTGCGGCACCGACCTGGGCCTGCTGCGCACCAAGGCCGAACCGAACGGCGACGGCAGCTATGCCATCAGCGGCAGCAAGATCTTCATCTCGGCGGGCGAGCACGACCTGTCGGACAACATCGTCCACCTGGTGCTGGCGCGCCTGCCGGACGCGCCGGCCGGCACCAAGGGCATCTCGCTGTTCATCGTGCCGAAATTCCTGCCCGACGCTTCCGGCAAGCCGGGGGCGCGCAACACCGTCAAGTGCGGTTCGATCGAGCACAAGATGGGCATCCACGGCAACGCCACCTGCGTGATCAACCTCGACAACGCCAAGGGCTGGCTGGTGGGCGAGCCGAACAAGGGCCTGCCGGCCATGTTCGTGATGATGAACGGCGCGCGCCTGGGCGTCGGCATGCAGGGCCTGGGCCTGACCGAGATCGCGTACCAGAACTCGCTGGCCTATGCCAAGGACCGCATCCAGATGCGCTCCCTGTCCGGCCCCAAGGCCAAGGACAAGCCGGCCGACCCGATCATCGTCCATCCCGACGTGCGCCGCCTGCTGCTGACGCAGAAGGCCTATGTCGAGGGTGGCCGCGCCTTCGCCTACTGGACCGGACTGCAGATCGACCGCCAGCACTCGCACCCGGACGAAGCCGTGCGCAAGGACGCCGACGACCTGGTGGCCCTGCTCACCCCGATCATCAAGGCCTTCCTCACCGACAACGGCTTCGAGTGCACCAATCTCGGCCTGCAGGTGCTGGGCGGCCACGGCTACGTCAAGGAATGGGGCATGGAGCAGTACGTCCGCGACGCCCGCATCAACATGATCTACGAGGGCACCAACGGCGTGCAGGCGCTGGACCTGATCGGCCGCAAGGTGCTGAGCGACATGGGCGCCAAGCTGCAGAAGTTCGGCAAGCTGGTCACCGCCTTCGTCAAGGCCCAGGCCGACAAGCCGGAGATGGCCGAGTTCACCGGCCCGCTCGCCGCGCTCGGCAGCGAGGTGACCAAGTTGACCATGGAAATCGGCCAGAAGGCGATGAAGAATCCCGAGGAAGTCGGCGCCGCCTCCACCCCGTACCTGCGCGTGGTCGGCCATCTGGTGTTCGCCTACTTCTGGGCGCGCATGGCCCGCATCGCCCTGGACAAGCAGGGCGAGGGCGACTTCTACAAGGCCAAGCTCGCCACCGCGCGCTTCTACTACGCCAAGCTGCTGCCGGAGACCGAGTTCCACCTCCGCGCCGCCCGCGCCGGCGCGGCGCCGCTGATGGAGCTGGACGCCGCGCTGTTCTGATCGCGCAGCGAAGCCTGCGAAAGGGCCGGGCCGCGAGGCACGGCCCTTTTTTATGGGCGTGACGGCGTCCTATTCCGACGATGGCGGCGAGTCGGCTTCGGGCTCGGCGGCTGCGGCAGCCTGGCTCTCGGTCTCTTCACGGTCCTGCGCGGCGAAGTTCTGCTGTTCGCGCTCGCGCGTCGCCGGATCGTCGATGGCGGCAAGCAGCTGTTCGCGGGCCAGGTTGCGGGCGGTCACGGCCTGGCTGCGCGCTTCCGGCGAGGCGGCGCGGGCCACCGCCTCGTCGGCGAGCGCGACCGCGGTGGCGGCGCTTGCCATCCGCTCGGCGCGGCGGTCCAGCAGCGTCAGGTGGACCAGGCCGTAGGCGGTGAGCAGGAACAGGGCGGCGGCGCCGAAGTTCCAGTAGCGCTGCACGCGGTTGAAATGCTCGCCGTTGCGCCACTGCTTGTTGCGCCAGGCCAGCTCGCGGCCGCGGATCAGGTAGAAGCCGCCGAAGCCGAGCAGGAACACGCCCCAGCCCCAGGCCGGCACCACATGGCGCAACAGGCGGATGCCGATGATCGGCACGAACGACAGGCGCATGCCGTTGAACGATCCCCACAGCAGCGGCGCCATGAACCCGGCCCAGGACAGGCCTCTGGCGCCATCGGGCATGAAGGCCGGGTCCCAGGGCGCCTGCATCGGGTCCAGCAGCGCCTCGCCGTCGCGGCCGTGGTTGGTGACCACCACGCCGCGCGCCCCTGCGGCGGCCCGCTGTTCCGCTTCGACGTCCCGGGGCATGCCGCGCAGCGCCGCAGGGACCGGCGGTTCCGGCTCCGGGCGGCGCGGTTCCGGCATCAGGGCCAGGCCGGTGGTGGAGGCGAGTGCCGGCGGGACGGCAACGGGCGCGATCGGCGTGGGGGCTGCGGCGGGCGGAGCTTCCATTGGAGCGGGCGGCGCGGGCGGCGGCGCGTCGTTGCGCAGCTCGCAGACGGCGCCGGCCATCAGCAGGATCATCTCCTGGCTGCGCGCCTCGTCTTCGCTCAACCCCTTTTTCAGGATCACCGGCTTGCCGGAGAAGACCTTGTCGAGCAGGGCCTCGTTGGTGATCTTGTACATCCCGGCCAGGTTCCCGCGCGTCTCCGACAGCGTGGCACCCGGGCGGATCTTGCCGGTAAAGACGATGCTGTAGCCCATATCCCCTGATCGCATTCCGTGTCGCGGCGCAGCGGCGCGACCACGCCTCCGGCCCCGCTCTCCCCAGTTGTGGCTCCATTCCCCGGGAGCCGCTCCCGGCGGTGGCGCATCCGGGACGCGCCGCCAGTGTGACGCAGTTGCCGCATACTGGGAAGGACTCGATTACCTCCCAGGTCATTGTCCCACCCCACGCCTGCCGCTATGGTCGGCCAGGACCACCGGAGGCGCCCGATGCTGACCAGGACCATGGACGAGGATTCCCGCCTCTATGCGTCGGCGGCGGTCGAGCGTATCGACTGCGGCGACGCGGTGCTGGCGCTGCGGCGTTTCGGCAGCGGACCGGCGCTGCTGCTGGTGCACGGTTTTCCGTTGCACGGCTACACCTGGCGCAAGCTGGTGCCGGAGCTTTCGCGCCGGCACACCTGCCTGGTGGTGGATCTGGCGGGGATGGGGGACGCGGGCTGGAACCCGGGCAGCGACATGACCTGGCAGGGGCACGCGCGCCGCCTCAAGCTGCTGGCGGACCAGCTGGGGCTGGCGCAGTACGACGTGATGGCGCAGGACACCGGCGCCAGCATCGCGCGTTATCTGGCCCTGGAAGACGGATCGCGGGTGCGGCGGCTGATCCTGATCAATACCGAGATCCCGGGACACCGGCCGCCGTGGATCCGGCCGTACCAGTGGATGGCGCGGCACCTGCCGGGCGCCGCGGCGGGGTTCCGGCTGCTGATGCGCTGGACCTGGTTCCTGCGCTCGCCGATGGGCTTCGGCGGTTGCTTCCACGACCTGAGCCTGGTCGAGGGCGGCTTCCGCCGCGAGTTCGTGGCGCGCTACGTGGATTCGGCGGCGGCCACCACCGGCATGCTGCGCTACCTTGCCGGCTTCCACTGGGACAGCGTCGACGCGCTGCGCCGGCGCCATGCCGAGCTGCGCATGCCGGTGCTGCTGCTGTGGGGCGAGGACGATCCGACCTTTCCGGTCGGCCTGGCCCGCGAGATGGCGTCGCAGATCCCGCACAGCCGCTTCGTCGCGGTGGCCGGCGCCAAGCTGCTGGTGCAGGAGGAGAAGCCGGAGGCGGTGGCGCGGGCGGCGCTGGAGTTCCTGGCCGGCCCGGCCTGATACCCCGGTGGGGGAAATGCGCTAGGCTCGCCCATCGCGGGTTTGCCGGAGGGCCGACGCATGTTTCATGTCATGGCACGCATCAAGGTGAAGGATTTCGACGCCTGGAAACAGGCTTACGACCGTGGCAAGTCGGTCCGCGAGAGCATGGGCATCCGTGCCTTCAACCTGTGGCGCAATGTCGACGATCCGCTCGACGTCATGCTGCTGCTCCACGCCAGCCACCTCGACAAGGCCAGGGCCTATTTCAGCTCGGACGAGCTGGCGCAGCGCATGGCGGCGGCGGGGGTGGAGGAGCCGCCGGAAGTGGTGTTCCTCGGCGACAGCTAGGGATTCAGGCCTCCTGCTGAACGCGCCCGGCGAGCTGCGAGCGCTGCAGGGCGACGAATTCCAGCATGCCCAGCATCATGCTGCCGACGGTGAGCACCGGGTGGGCCTTGAGGCTGCGTACGAATCCGCGCATGGTCTTCTCCCTGGTGTCTTCACCGCGCCGGATGGCGCGCTGCGTCGAAGCTCTGATCCTTGCAGAGTAGTTGCGTAGCGTTAAGGCTTCGTGGCAGCGGGATGACAGGCGCCAATATTGCGGTTGTGCGTCAACAATGTGACATGTTGCGCGGATAAATTGCCGGGGAATCAATCTTCTGGCCTGCGCGCGTGATCCCTGTGGAACCCCCCGAACTGATCGAACTGCAGCGCCTCGTGCAGGATTGCGCCGGCACGATGGAGATGCGCCTGCTGTGCGAGGTGCGCAGCGGCGCCCGCTGCTTCCCGGTTCACGCCTTCACCCTCGGCAACCCTTCGCCGGAAGTGCCCGCGGTGGGTTTCTTCGGCGGCGTGCACGGCCTGGAGCGGATCGGCGCGGACGTGGTGATGGGCTACATGCGCAGCATCCTGACGCGCCTGCCGTGGGACACGGTGCTGCGGCAGCAGCTGGAGGGAGTGCGCCTGGTGTTCATGCCGCTGGTCAATCCGGGCGGCCTGTGGATGGGCACGCGTGCCAATCCGCGCGGAGTCGACCTGATGCGCAATGCGCCGGTGGAGGCGCGCGAGCCGGTGCCGTTCATGCTCGGCGGCCAGCGCATCAGCGCCGGCCTGCCCTGGTACCGCGGCCGCGAGGGTGCGCCGATGGAGCCGGAGGCGGCGGCGCTGTGCGAGCTGGTGGAGCGCGAGCTGCTCAGCCGCAGTTTCAGCCTGGCGGTGGACTGCCATTCCGGCTTCGGCACCGAGGACCGCATCTGGTTCCCCTATGCCCATACCACGCGGCCGATCCTGCACCTGCCGGAGATGCATGCGCTGCGCACCATCTTCGAGCGCAGCCACGCCCATCATCGCTACGTGTTCGAGCCGCAGAGCCGCCAGTACCTCACCCACGGCGACCTGTGGGACTACCTCTACCTGCGCGCGCTCGGCGAGCCGGCGCGGGTCTTCCTGCCACTGACCCTGGAAATGGGCTCCTGGCTGTGGATCAAGAAGAACCCGCGGCAGATTTTCTCGCGCATCGGCATCTTCAACCCGCTGATCGCGCATCGCCAGCAGCGGGTGATGCGCCGCCACATCGCGCTGCTGGACTTCTTCACCCGCGCCGCCAGCGGCCACCGGCATTGGCTGCCGGGAGAAGGCAAGCGCGAGCAGTACCGCGAGCAGGCGATGAACAACTGGTACGCGGGGAAGGCGGCGTGAGGCCTTGACAAGGCCCTGCGGGAGAGCGCGTGCCTTGCCGGGCTACCAGAGGTTGCGCCCGTCGATCACCGTCACCGGCACGGCGTCGAGATCGAAATCGTCGAGCAGGCGGGCGTTGATGCCGATCTTGGGATTGCTGAAGTCGGGCTTGCCGTCGACCCAGTCCGGCGACTCGCTGTAGGTGCCGCAACCGCAGCTGGGACAGAAATGATGCTTCACCGTCTTGCTGCGCCACTGATAGGTGGCGCGCCGCTCCGGCGGCGTGACGAGGCGGAACTGGGTCGGCTTGTAATAGGCCCACAGCGCGCCGCGCTTGGCGCACAGCGTGCAGGTGCAGCGGGTGAGGCTCTCCGGCGCCGCGTCCAGCTCGAATTGCGTGGCGCCGCAGTGGCAGCTTCCCTTCAGCATGATCCGTCTCCTCGATGGGGCAGGATGCGGGCGCATCCTTGACCGACATGCTAGAGACAGCCTGCTGACACCATCGTGTCAGCAGGGGTTCGCCACGGTCCGTTCGCTTCGGCCGCGCTATGCAGCGTGGCGTCCGGCGCGCAGCGGACGCCGTCTACTTTGTCGCCGTCTGCGCCGTCTTCAGCTCGTCCTTCAGATCGTGCGCGCGCTTGATCAGGTACTGATGGATGGCGTCGACTTCCTCCGGCTTGAGGCGGCCGGCGAAGGACGGCATGCCGCGGCTGGCGCGGGCGCCGTAGACGATGCCGAGGAAGACCTGGTGCTTCTGCGGCGTCAGATAACGGAGGTCGGGCACCACGCCGCCGCTGATGGCGCTGAGGCCGTGGCAGACGCCGCAGTTGCCGTTGAACAGGTCGCGGCCCTGGGCGACACGCTTGTCGTCCGCGGTCAGCGCCGGCGGCTCGGGTTGGGCGGCGGGCGCGTTCTTCGGCGGCGGCAGCCCGGCCTTGCCGCCGAGCTTGTAGGTCAGCACGCGCGCCTCGGGGCGGACCTTGGCGTTGAGCGAGATCGAGCCGTAGGCCAGGGGAAAGGCGCCGCCCCAGCCGGCCAGTACCGTGATGTACTGTTCGCCGTTCACCTCGTAGCTGACCGGGCCGGCCATGACGCCGCTGTTGGCCGGCGACTCCCACAGCTTCTTGCCGCTGTCGGCGGCGTAGGCGACGAAGCGGCCGTCGGCGGTGCCCTGGAACACCAGGTTCCCGGCCGTGCTGAGGGTGCCGCCGTTCCACGGCGAGCGGTATTCCTGCGACCAGACCTGCTTCTGCGCCACCGGGTCCCAGGCCACCAGGCGGCCCTTGTAGGAGTCGATCACCGGCTGCAATTGCTTGGGGTCCTCCGGCAGAGCCAGCGGCTGGGTGCCGAGGTTCCAGGTGCCGAGGTGCTCGTCGAACCTGGCCTCGTTGTCCGGCGCCAGCAGGGCCGCGCCTTCCTGCGCCGGAATGTAGACCAGGCCGGTCCTGGGGCTGAACGACATCGGCTGCCAGTTGTGGGCGCCGAGCGGGCCGGGCACGATCAGCTTGGGCCCGGTGGTCCAGTCCGCGGCGGCTTCGTCCACCACCGGCTTGCCGGTCTTCAGGTCGACCTGGCTGGCCCAGGTGGCGGGCGCGTACTTGTCCGCCGACAGCAGCTCGCCGGTGGCGCGGTCCAGCACGTAGAAGAAGCCGTTCTTCGGCGCCTGCAGCAGCACCTTGCGCGGCTTGCCGCCGATGTCGAGGTCGGCCAGCACGATGCTCTCGTCGGCGTCGTAGTCCCACATGTCGCCCGGCACTTCCTGGTAGTGCCAGGCGTAGTCGCCGGTGTCGGCGTTGATGGCGACGATGGAGGCGAGGAACAGATTGGTGTCCTGCTTGGTTTCGCCGCGGGCGACGCGGTTCCACGACACGCCGTTGCCGGTGCCGAAGTAGAGCAGGTTCAGCTCGGGGTCGTAGGCGAAGGCGTTCCATACCGTGCCGCCGCCGCCGTAAGCGGCGTACTTGTCACCGCTCCAGGTCTTGAGCGCGATCTCCATCGCCTTGTTTTCCGGCGGCTGCTTCGGATCCCCCGGCACGGTGTAGAAGCGCCACGCCAGCTTGCCGGTCTCCGCGTCGTAGGCGGAGACGTAGCCGCGCACGCCGAACTCGGCGCCGCCGTTGCCGATGATGATCTTGTCCTTGATCGCCAGCGGTGCGCCGGTGATGGAGTAACTGCGGCTGTGCTCGGGCACCGTGTCGGTTTCCCAGACCCGCTTGCCGGTCCTGGCGTCCAGTGCGATCAGGCGACCGTCGAAGGCGCCGACGTAGACCTTGCCCTTGCGCACCGCCACGCCGCGGTTGCCGACATCGCAGCAGGCGGTGCCGGCGCGCTCGCGCGGCACCTTGGGATCGTACTTCCACAGCAGCTTGCCGCTGCGCGCGTCCAGGGCATAGACGATGCTGAAGGCGCCGGTGGTATACATCACGCCGTCGACGACGATGGGCGTGGCCTCGGTGGCGCGGTCGACGTCGAGCTTGTAGGTCCAGGCCAGGCCGAGCGAGCCGACGTTGCCGTCGTTGACCTTGTCGAGCGGGCTGTAGCGCTGCTCG
>Ga0070741_10009604_pt1 | contig 18668 bp, 11 predicted proteins | sample Coa_R1_4_FD_66440 | JGI IMG/M metagenome (GOLD analysis project Ga0070741, IMG submission 66440) | Surface soil microbial communities from Centralia Pennsylvania, which are recovering from an underground coalmine fire - Coalmine... | ecosystem: Environmental > Terrestrial > Soil > Unclassified ...
CAATCGACCGTCTGCGCTCTCGTCATCGCGCTCGGCACGTTGGCGTTTCGCCGCGACCGCGCCGCAGTCCGGCATGCCATGTGGCTGGCCGCATCGGTCAAGTTCCTGATCCCCTTTGCGACACTGGTGGCGCTCGGCGGCGCCCTCGGGGTGCGCACCGCCGCGACCGCGCCCGTGCGTCGCGAGATCACGCTCGTGCTCAACGACACGCGGCTCGGCCTGCCACGCGCCGGCCTCGGCCTCGACGATCCCTCGCTGCAGGACGCGTCAGCCGACGCCATGAGCACGACGACGTGGGCCGCACTGGCGATCTGGTTCGCCGGAACGCTCACGCTCGCAACGTCGTCGATTGTGCGGTGGCGCCGCGTCGGCGCGATTGCACGCGCGAGCGCGCCGATCGACGACGGTCCTGCCGTCGCCGCGCTTCGCGCCATCGAACGAGCCGACGGACACACAACGACGATCGACCTGCGGTACTCGGACACGACGATCGAGCCGGGCGTGTTCGGAATCCGGCGGCCGATTCTGATTCTGCCGAAATCGATCGTCGATCATTTCGCCGACGATCACATCGCGACGATTCTCGCGCACGAGGTCGCGCACGTGCGGCGGCGCGACAATCTCGCGGCGGCGGTTCAGATGGCTGTCGAGGCGCTGTTCTGGTTCCACCCGCTCGTCTGGTGGCTCGGCGCACGCCAAATCGAAGAACGCGAGCGCGCGTGCGACGAAGCGGTACTCCAGTCCGGCAGCGAGCCCGAACTGTACGCGGCGACGATTCTGAAAGCGTGCCGGATCTATGTCGAATCGCCGCTCGCATGCGTCGCCGGCGTCACCGGATCGAATCTCGCCCGGCGAATCGAGCGCATCATGACGAGTCGCGCTCCGCGCCGTCTCTCCCGCGCGCGCAAGGCTGTCCTAGCATTGGCCGCCATCGGAGCCGTCGCCGCACCGATCTCGCTTGGCGCGATCACGGCGCCAGTCCGTTACGTGCAGCGCGAGGACGTCCGGACGGTGGCGCTGCGCGTGTCGCGTCCGCAGTTATTGCAGGTGACGCCGCAGCAGAGCGGACCGCTGCCGCAGTTCGAGGTCGCCTCCATCAAACCGAACACCAGCGGCAAGGGACCAGTACGGATACAGACGTCACCAGGCGGGCGATTTACCGCGATCAACGTGACGCTGAAGAACCTGGTGCAGTTTGCCTACAAACTGCAATCGTTCCAGGTCAGCGGCGGACCTGACTGGATCACCAGCGATCGGTTCGACATCGTCGCGAAAGGCGATGAGAGCAGCGACGTGACGCTGATGGTCCGCGCGTTGCTCCTCGAACGGTTCGCCCTCGGCACGCGCAGCGAGTCGCGCGAGCAGCCGCTCTACGCGCTGGTGCTGTCGCGCCCGGACGGCCGTCTCGGGACCGACCTGCATCGTTCGACGACGCGCTGCGACGACGCGAAGAATTGCGGCATCCGGCTCGGGCTGGGCACGATGAACATGGCAAGCGTCAGCATCGCGCAGCTCGCGACGAACCTGTCGGGACTGCTGGACCGCAGTGTCATCGATCGCACGGGCCTCGACGGCGAATTCGACGCGACGTTGAAGTGGACGCCCGACCAGTCGACGCCCGGTCTCGCGCTCAAGGCCGGCTTTGCGCCCGCAGGGGCGATCGATCCGAACGGGCCGTCGATCTTCACCGCCGTGCAAGAACAGTTGGGACTCAAGCTTGACGCTCAGAAGGGTCCGGTCGTCATGCTCGTGATCGATCACGCGGAACATCCCGCCAACAACTAGGAACGAACATGATCAGAACACTGATGCTGGCGGCGTTTGCCGCTGCGACGCTCGCGCAGGGCACTCCCCAATTCGAGGTCGCGTCGATCAAACCGAACAACTCCGGCGATGGGCGCGTGATGATGGGCATGCAGCCCGGCGGTCGGTTCACCGCATCGAACGTGTCGCTCCGACAACTGATCCGCAACGCCTACGGTCTGCAGGAGTCGCAGATCGTCGGCGGACCGGATTGGGTCGCGAACGACCGCTTCGACATCAACGCAAAGGCCGAAGACGGTTTCGTCGCGCCGCTCACGCCGCCCGGGCAGGTCGGACCGATCCAGCTGATGATGCGCGCGCTGCTCGCGGATCGCTTCAAGCTCGTCGTCCACGACGAGGAACGCGAGATGCCAATCTTCGCGCTCGTGTTGAACCGGCCGGACGGCAAGCTCGGTCCGCAGTTGACGAAATCCAACGTCGATTGCGCGGCGCTGACGGGACGCGGCCGCGGCGCGGCGCCGCCGCCGCCTCCGGCGCCAGGGCAGCCGATGCCATGCGGCATCCGCATTGGATTTGGAAACATGGTCGTCGGCAGCTCGCCGATCGCGCAAATCGCGACGGTCCTGTCGCAATTTGCCGGGCGCATGGTCGTCGACAAAACCGGGCTGGCTGGCGCCTACGACATGAACCTGACATGGACGCCGGACAACCTGCCGCAGCGGCCGCCGGGTGCGCCCGAACCGCTCGTCAACGGTGTGGCGATCGATCCGAATGGTCCTTCACTGTTCACGGCGGTGCAGGAGCAGCTGGGACTGAAGCTCGATTCGCAGAAGGGTCCGGTCAAAGTGCTCGTGATCGACAAGGTGGAACATCCGGTTGCGAATTGAGACGGCGTGTCTGCTGATCGCGTGCGCGATTGCCGGCACCGCGTCAGCGGCGGAACACCGCGGTCAGGTGACGTTTGCGGGACTGCCGGTCCCCGGCGCCGCCGTCACCGCGACGCACGGCGGCGAATCGCACGCGACCGTGACGGACGAGGACGGCACCTATCGATTCGCCGACCTGACCGACGGTCCGTGGACGATCGACGTCGCGATGCTTGGATTCATGTCCGCACGCCAGGACATCGTCGTCGCAGCCGGCGCACCGGCTCCGGTCTTCGCGCTCACGATCATGCCGTTCGATCAGATCGCCAGTGGCCACGTCGTTAAGAACGAGGTGAAGACCGGTGCGCCGTCGCTGACGGCGCGTGCCACCAACGGCGCAGGATTTCAACGGGCCACGGTGACGGCGACGCGCGCGGCCGATGCGCCAATCGCGGCGGGCGCCGGCGGAGACGATCGATCCGGCGATGCGGCCGAAGGCTTTCTGATCAACGGCAGCGTCAACAACAGCGCGTCATCGCCGTTCGCGCAGCTCGCCGCGTTCGGCAACAACCGGCGCGGCGCGCGGTCGCTCTACAACGGCGGCATCGGAGTAATTTTCGGCAACTCCGCCTGGGACGCGCGGCCGTTCTCGTTCACGGATCAGCCCGCGCCAAAGCCGTCGTACTCGGACGCGCAAGCCGTCGGGTCCTTCGCGGGACCCGTCAAGATCCCCGGCCTCCGCACGAAAGCGAATGTATTCCTCGGCTATCAGCACACGTCGAACCACGATGCGACGACGCAATCGACGCTGGTGCCGACGACCGATGAACGCCGAGGCATCTTCTCTTCGCCCATTACCGATCCGTTGACCGGACGGCCATTTCCCAACAACGTGATTCCCGCCTCGCGCATCAGCCCGCAAGCGGCCGCGCTGATGAATTTCTATCCGACGCCGAATGTCGATGGCGTAGGAGGATTCAACTTCCAGGCACCGGTGCTCGCGACGACGATTCAAGACGCAGTGCAGACACGTGTCATCCAAACGCTGGGACAGAAGAACCAGGTCTATGGCACCGTCTCCTTTCAGCGGACTTCGGTGGACGCCGCCAACATCTTCGGGTTCGTCGATTCGAACGTCGTCACCGGCGTCGATGCGCCGATGACATGGTCGCATCGGTTCTCGCAGTTCTTCACGCTGCGGCTTCGATATCAGTACACCACGCTCATCACGCACGCGACGCCGTACTTCGCGTTTCGACAGAACGTCTCAGGCGACGCCGGCATCACCGGCAACAGCCAGGACCCGGCGAATTGGGGCTCGCCGAACCTGGCGTTTTCGAGCGGGATCGCGGCGCTGACGAGCACGCAGTTCGCGTCGAACCGGGACCAGACGCATGCGGTCGGCGGCGAAATGCTGTGGAATCACGGCCGTCACAACGTCACGTTTGGCGGCGACGTCAAGCTGCGTCGGCTCGACGTCACGTCTCAGCAGAACGCGCGCGGCGCCTTCACGTTCACCGGTTTTGCCACCGGATCGGATGTCGGCGATTTCCTGCTGGGACTGCCCCATTCGAGTGCGATTGCGTACGGCAACGCCGACAAGCTGCTGCGCGCCACAAACGCCGATGCGTACGTGACAGACGACTGGCGCCTCAGCCCGGCGTTTACCGCCAACATCGGCGTCCGCTGGGAGTTCGAGTCGCCGTTCACCGAGCAATTGGGACGCCTGGTGAATCTCAATCTGGCGCCGGACTTCGCATCGGCGACGCAGGTGGTCTCGAGCAATCCGTTGCGTGCGGACTTCGGCGGGTTTCAACCGCGGGTCGGTGTCGCGTGGCGGCCGTTGGCCGGATCCTCGCTCGTCGTCCGCGGCGGCTACGGAATCTACCGCAACACATCGGTGTATTCAGCAATCGATCTCTTGCTGGCGCAGCAACCACCGCTGTCGACGACGCTCAGCGTCGAATCAAGCCCCACGCATCCACTGACGCTCGCCAATGGTTTCGCCACATCCGGAGCGGCCGCGACGAACACCTTTGCCGTCGATCGCGATTTCAGAGTCGGCTACGCGCACAACTGGCAACTGCTCGTGCAGCGCGATCTGCCGGCGTCGTTGACGATCGTGGCGTCGTACCTCGGCACGCACGGGACGCATCTGCTTCAGGAGTCACTGCCCAACACGTATCCAATCGGCGCCGCGAATCCCTGTCCGGCGTGCCCGTCGGGTTTCGTGTATCTCGCGTCGAATGGCACATCGGACCGGAACGCGGCGCAGCTGCAACTGCGGCGGCGCCTCCGCAACGGCCTCGCGGCATCGGTGCAGTACACGCTCTCGAAATCGACCGATGATGCAGCAGCGGCATTTCTGGGCGCCAGCATGAACGGATCGGCAATCGCGCAGGACTGGCTGCATCTGGACGCCGAGCGCGCGCCGTCGACGTTCGATCAACGGCATCTCGTCACGGCGAATTTCCAATACACCTCCGGCGTCGGCGTCTCTGGCGGCGCGCTCGTCGACGGCCTGCGTGGCGCGCTGCTCAAAGGGTGGACGCTGACCAGTCAGCTGACCGTGGGCAGCGGCCTGCCGCTCACGCCGGTCTTCCTGACCTCGGTACCCGGCACCGCGATCACCGGATCGATTCGCGGCGATGCGAACGGCGGCGCCTTCGTCGCGCCGGCACGCGGAGAATGGGGCACCGCTGGCCGCAATTCGATCCGCGGGCCGTCGCAGTTTTCGCTCGACGCGGGCGCAGGACGGTCGTTTCTCGGCAGCGGCCGCTGGTCGCTCGATTGGCGCGTCGACGCCACGAACATCCTGAATCACGTCACCTACACAGGTCTCAACACCATCGTCGGCAGTCCGCAATTCGGGTTGCCGATCCAGGCGAACGCGATGCGCAAATTGAGCAGCACGCTGCGAGTGCGATTCTGATGCTGCGTCGCGTGCTTGTGTTGATCGCGTGCGGGTCCGCGCTCGTCGCAGCGCAGCAACCCGGCCAGACGCCGGTCTTCAGAAGCGGCGCACGCCTGAACGTGGTCGACGTGACGGTCACCGACAAACAGGGCAAACCCATCGATGGGCTCACCGCGAACGACTTCGTGCTCACCGAAGACGGCGAGCCGCAGACGATCTCGCAAGTCGCCTTTCAGCGCATCGAGATCGATCCGGCCGTCGATCGTCCGCTGCCGCCGGCGCCGCCGCCTCCACCGCGCGCCGCGAGCGCTGCGCCAGCGGTGCAACCGACCATCGCCGCCTCGACGGCCGGGGCCATTCGCTATCGCGATCGGCGGCTGATCGTTCTGTATTTCGATCTCAGTTCGATGCCGCCGCCCGATCAGATGCGCGCATTCACCGCCGCACGGAAATATCTCGCCGAGCAGATCCGGCCGCAGGACCTTGTCGCGATCCTGACGTTCCAGAACGGCGCGGTCCGCGTCAAAACGGATTTCAACGGCGACCGCGCGGCGCTCCAGCAAGTCGTCGAGACGTTGATTTACGGCGAGTCGCGCGATGCGAGCGACCTGCCCGACCAGGAGACTGACGTCGGCAGCGCATTCGGCCAAGACGATGCGGAGTTCAATATTCTGAACACCGATCGGCAGCTGTCGGCGCTGCAGACGGCCGCGACGATGCTGCGGTCGCTGCCCGAGCAGAAATCGCTCGTGTACTTCTCGAGCGGACTGCGGCTGAACGGCGTCGACAATCAGGCGCAACTGCGCGCCACGATCAACGCCGCCACGCGCGCGAACGTCGCCATCTTTCCGGTCGACGCCCGCGGCCTCGTCGCCGAGGCGCCTCTTGGCGACGCGACGCAAGCCTCGCCGCGTGGGATCGGCATGCTGACCGGTCAGTCAGCCAACACACGGCTCAACCAGTTTCAACGGTCGCAGGACACGCTGTACGCGTTAGCGAAAGATACGGGCGGCAAGGCGCTATTCGACAACAACGATCTGTCGCAAGGGATCGTGCAGGCGTCGCAGTCGCTGTCGAGCTATTACATCCTCGGCTACACGAGCACACATCCGGCCCTCGACGGCAAGTTCCACCGCGTCAAAGTGGCACTGCGCAATGGACTCGCCGGCGATCTCGCCTACCGCGAGGGTTACTTCGCTGACCGCGAGTTCGGGAAATTCACCGCGGCCGACAAGGAGCGCCAGCTCGAAGAAGCGCTGATGCTCGAGAACCCCGTCACCGACATCCCTGTCGCGATGGAAATCAATTACTTCCAGTTGAATCGCGCCGAGTACTTCGTGCCGGTGTCAGTCAAGATTCCGGGCAGCGAACTGGCGCTCGCGCGTCGTCGCGGCGCCGCGCGCACCGAAATCGACTTCATCGGCGAAGTGAAGGACGACTACGGCGTGACAATGCAGAACGTCCGCGACAAGCTGGACATCAAGCTGACCGATCAGACGGCGCAGGATCTGGCAAAGCATCCGGTCCAGTACGAAACGGGATTCACGTTGCTGCCTGGCAAGTACGTGATCAAGGTGCTGGCTCGCGACGCCGAAACGGGCCGCATCGGCACTTATCAGGCGAACTTCACGATCCCGAATCTAAATCGCGAAACCGCGCGCGTCCCGATCAGTTCCGTCGTCCTCGGCAGCCAGCGCGTGCCGCTTGCGCAGGCGATTTACTCCGTGAAGAAGGACGTCGAAACCGTCAATCCACTCGTTTTCGACGGCGCGAAGCTCCTGCCGAGCGTCACGCGCGTGTTCAGCAAAAGCAAGGACCTGTATGTGTTCCTGCAGGCGTACGAACGGAGCGAGGCCACGACGCAGCCGCTCGTCGCGTTCGTGACGTTTTATCGAGGAGCGACGAAGGCGCTCGAGACGGCGCCGCTCGCGATCATCGGCGAAGTCGATCCGAAGACTAAGGCGATGCCGCTGCGCTTCAGCGTCCCGCTCGACGAGTTGGCGGTCGGACGATACGACGTGCAGGTCAGCGTCCTCGAGCCAGGCGAGTCGAAGGCCACGTTCTGGCGGGCGCCGGTCGTCGTCGTCCCGTAGCGTGGTGGTCGTCCCGTAGCGCGAAGGCTTCAGCCGAGCGTCAGTGCCTTCGAAGTGCTGTCACCGGATCGGTCCGCGATGCCCGCCACGCGGGCAGGAACGACGCGATCACCGTGATGGTCATCACGGTGGCGACACCAAACGCAAACGAACGCGGATCGGCGGCGCTGACCCCGTACAGAACGCTCGACATCAGCCGCGTCGTGGCAAATGCGCCGAGGACGCCGATCGCGGCGCCGATGGTCCCCAGGCGCAGGCCGCGCACCAGGAATCGGCGCAGCACGTCCGCGCGCGATGCGCCGAGCGCGAGGCAGATGCCGAGTTCGTGGCGGTTCTGTTCAACCGCGTAGGCCACAAGACCGTACAAACCGATCGCCGCGAGCCCGATCGCCATCACACCAAAGACGATGAGCGTGCCCGCCGCGAGCTCGTACCCGGCGAGGGCGACGCGCACCTGCTCGCTCAGCGGACGCGCCTCGAGAATCGGCAGGTTCGGATCCATCGCCTGCACGACTGGCCGTAGGCGTGCAATCAGGTCGTTGGCCGAATCGCCGGCGCGTACCTGAAGCGTCATGTTCGAGAAATACTGCTGTGCCTGCGGCAGATAGAAATAGGGACGCGGGCTCTCGGTCACCCGCGCGTACTTGAGATCCTTCGCGACGCCGACGATCGTGCGCCATTGGTTGACCACGCGAATCCGCTGGCCGAGCGCGGCCTCCGGTGTCTTCCAGAATCGCTTCGCCATCGTGTCGTTGACGATCGCGACGAGCGGTCCCGCCGTGTCGTCGCGGCGGTCGAACACGCGGCCGGCCACGAGACCGACGCGCAGCGTTTCGAAGTACCCGGGCGAGATGATGTTGTACAGGAAGCTCAAGTCTTCGTCTTTGCGTCGTACGTATTTCTCGACGGTCACGCTCCACGACGAACCGTCGACCAGCGTCAACGGCAGGTAGGCCGCCACCGTCGCGGCTTCGACGCGCGGCATCGCGCGCACGTTGTCGAGCAGTTGCTGGTAAAACACACGTCCGCGCGCCTCGTCGTACCCATTCGGCTTGAGATCGAGCGACAGCGATACGACGCCGTTTGGATCGAACCCGACGTTTGCCGTCCGCGATGCGTTCAAGCTGCGCAAGACGAGCGCCGCCCCGACGAGCAGCAGCACCGACATCGCCAGCTGCACGACGACGAGCGCGCTTCGCAGTCGGGTGCGGCCTGCGCCGCGCGGCGACAGCTCGTCCTTCATCACGTCGGCCAGATTCACGCGCGAGATCCGAAACGCCGGGACGAATCCAAAGACGACCGCGCTCGCGCACGACAAGGCGAGCGCGTACGCCGTCACGAGCCGATCCGTCGAGAGATCGAGCTCCACCTGCATCGGCGCAATCGGCGTGGACCCGAAGGACGCGAGCGGCAGCAGCGCCCGCGCGAGCACGATGCCGGCGAGCGCGCCCGGAACAGCGAGGATGACGTTTTCGATCAGCAGCAGCCGCATGACGCGTGCGCGCGCGGCGCCGAGCGCCGTTCGAACCGCGATCTCTCCACGGCGTGTCAGCCCGCGGGCGAGCACGAGGTTGGCGACGTTCGCGCACACGATCAGCAGAATCACGCCGCCCATCACGCCGAGGAGGATCACGACCGGCAGCAAGTACGTTTGCGCGCCGTACGGCGACCGCCACAACGGCAGGACTTCAGCGCGTTGGCTGAAGTCGGCGGTCGGATTGTCGGCGGCCAATTGCGCCGCGAGCACGCGCACGTCGGCGGCCGACTGCGCGAGCGACACACCAGGGCTTGGCCGCCCCAGCACCATCACCCACTGCGTGTTCCGCTGCCGCAACATTCCGGTGCCGACCGGCGCCTGCGGTGTGCCCACGGGCCGGAATGCCGCGGCGATGACCGGCTGCTCCATCGCCGGAATGAAGATATCCATCACGAGGCTGACGACGGTTCCGTGAAACGCCGGCTCGAGGACGCCGACAACCGTCAGCGGGTGCGCGTTGATGTGGATCGTCTGGCCGACGATCGCGGGATCGGCGCTGAACGCGCGCCGCCACAGGCCGTCGGTGATCACCGCGACGGGATGCTGTCCGGGTGCGACGTTGTCCGACGGCATCAGCGTCCGCCCGAGGCTGGCGCGGACGCCGAGCATCTCGAAGTAGTTGCCGGTCACCATCTCGCCCCAGACACGTTCGGCACGATTGCCAATGCCGAGGTTGAAGGAACTCATGCCTGACGCGGTCACGTTGCTGAAGACGTGCTGGTGATCGCGCAAGTACTCGTAGTCGGGATACGACAAGCCGACCGTCCGCCCGCCGCTGCTGCGCGCGACGATGGCCTGCAAGTCGGCCGGCGCGACGACGCCGGGCAGCGGCTTGAGGAAGATCGCCTTGAAGAGGGTAAAGACGGTGGCGTTCGCGCCGATGCCGAGACCGAGGACCATCACGACGACGCCTGAGAACATCGGGCTGCGCCGCAGCAGCCGCGCCGCATAGCACACGTCCTGCCAGACGTCGGCCGCGACGACTTCCCATCCGCGGCGCCAGACCGACTTGGTCGCTTCGCTCGTCAGCGTGACGTTGCCGAATTCGCGGATGGCGGCGAGCTCGGCGCTCGCCGGATCTTCGCCGGCGGCAATCCGATCGCGAACGGCCATCGCGAGGTGCGATTGAATCTCTTCGTCAACGTCGCGGCGACGCATCGGTCACTCCTTCGCAGGCTCCGGGTTCATGACGCGGCCGATCGCTGCGACGAGATCGCTCCAGTGTTCCTGCTCGCGCAGCAACTGCTTCTTGCCTTTCGGCGTCAGCCGATAGAACTTCGCGCGTTGATTGCCCTCGGTGATGCCCCACTCGGCCTTGACGCATCCGAGCTTCTCGAGGCGGTGCAGCGCGGGATAGAGTGACCCGGTCTCGACCTGCAGCGCCTCGGACGACTGCGCGCGGATCGCATTGCCGATCGCATACCCGTGCTGCGGCCCCCACTGCAGCGTGCGCAGCACCAGCATGTCGAGGGTCCCATGCAGCAGTTCGAACCGCTGCTGCTCCGGCTTGTGTCGAATCATGATGTGTAGACAATCTACACCCTACTACGTAGAGTGTCTACAACGGGTTCCAAGTCATTGCGGATTGCGGATTGAGGATTGCGGATTTATTGGTGATTTGCGGAATCGACAATCAATCCGCAATCCGCAATCCTCAATCCGCATTACACGTGCTAAGATCGTGTTTTTGGAGGACTGTCTGAACCGTGGCTAGTCATGCATCCGCGCTGAAGGCGCACAAACAGAGTCTCAAGAACCGGGAGCACAATCGGCAGTTCCGGTCGCGCCTGCGCGGCGCGTTGAAGAACGTTCGGGCGGCGATTGCGGGTAACGACCTGAAGGCGGCCAAGTCGGCGCTGCAGGACACGATTTCGCTGATCGATCGGATGGTCGCCAAGGGCATCATCCACAAGAACGCCGGCGGCCGCTACAAGTCCCGTCTATCGACGCGCCTGGCGTCGCGCGCATAACTCCACGATCAATCGTTCCAGCAGAACGCGCGGATCTCCGGCCGAGAGTTTGAGGTCGAGATCCGTGCGGAACACCGCATCGACCGCGCCGGGCACCGTCGCCGGCGCGAGCTGTGGAAACTTGGCGCGCACCAGCCAGCCAAGCTGACCGAGCACCATCTCCGGCGCCGCTCCGTTGTCGAGAATCAACGCCAGCTGACGCAGCGCTTCGCCCGGCTGCCCCGCTTCGATCGCGTTCGCCATCGCCCAGTCGTCCTGCAGCGCCGCCGGACCCGCAATCGCCCGCGCGTCGTCCATCCCAATCTTCTTCTGGCCGTACGCGTAGAGCAGGAGCCGATCGATTTCGGACCGCAGGCGCCGGACGTCCGGGCCGGCACGCTGAGCGAGCGCCCGCGCGGCCGCAGGATCGATCTCCACACCGTTCGCGGCCACGCGGTTGCGAATCCATCGTTCGGCGTCGGCCTGATCCGCAATCACGCCGCATTCGACGATGGTCCCGACCTTCTGCAGCAGCTTGAACATGCGGCTGCGCCGATCGACGGACGCGGCCACGAACACGATCGTCGTCTCTTTTTCGGGCGCGTTGAGTAGCGATTCGAGCTGCGCGAGCGCCTTGGTCGCCGCGTCGCTCTCGCGTTTCGGCGTCAGGAGCGCTTCGGCCTGCTGCACGATGACGACACGCCGCGGCGCCATCATCGGCAGCGTTCGCGCCGCATCGATGAGCGACGACACACCGTCCGTCAGCTTGTCGCCCGTCGTCCACTCGCCCGCGTGGATCCGTTCGACGTTGAACGCGCGCAGCCCTTCGTCGACCAGTTCGGCGAAATGGCCGGCGAGCGCCGACTTCTCGATGTCGTCTTCACCGGTCAGCAGGTAAATCGGATCGGTCTCGCCTGACTCGATTTGCTTGCGGACGGCGGCAACGGTCAGTGTGGCCAAATCAGAAAGCTTCCAGGATGGAGCTGACGATGGTCCGCGCGAACTCGGAGGTCATGCGCTCGAGCGCGCTGGCGTCCTGCTGGAAGAACGCGACGGGGTTGCCGATCGGCGCGCCGCTCGTGGCCGGGTAATCCTGGCGGAACATCACCGCAGGATTTTCCCACAGCACTTTGTTTTCGTGGAGATCCCTGAACTCGATCCGCGCGGTCATCGTGACGCTGTAACTGGTCGCGAGGTTGGCCTGGTTCGGATTGAACCCGACCGGCGTAATCGTCACCGCCGTTACTTCGCCGGTCAGCAGCCCGTCCACGCCGGTGTTCTGCGGCAGCACCTGATACTTGCCGCGGCCGATGAATTCCGATCGGACCTTCGTCGTCAACAGCGTCTCGAGGTTGAAAACCGTGGTGCGGTTCGTGAACGCCGGGACGCCGATCGTCTGGATATAGGCGGGCAAGAAGGATCCACGGCCCGCGAGCGCGTACCCGCATCCTGACGAAAGACAACCACAGAAGGCACAGAACGCACAGAACAAGAACAGTTTCCGTGGGTTCCGTGCGTTCCGTGGTTGACGTCTATTTGACAACGACACTGACGATGGGTCCTTTCCCAATGAGTACCTTCAACACCGTCTTCCCCGCCGTGTGCGCTTGCACGCCAGGATCGGCGAGCGCGAGCTCGCGCAGCTGATCCGCGCTCGCATCGGCGGGCGCGGTGACACGGCCGCGCACCTTGCCGTTGACCTGCACCGGGACGACGACTTCGTCAGCCTTGGCGATCGCCGGATCGAACGCCGGCCAATTCGCCTTCGTCAGCGTGTCTGGATGACCGAGCATCTGCCACAGCTCTTCGGCCATGTGCGGCGCGAACGGCGAGATCATCACGACGAGCGCGTCGATCGCTTCGCGCAGCGCCGCGATCGTCTGCGGACGCTCGACGCGTCCCGCGGCCGGCTCCGCCTTCGTCGGCGCACCGTGCGCGGTGGTTTCGCTGAACGCATACAGCTCGTTGACGAGCTCCATCAGCGACGAGACGGCCGTGTTCAGGTGCATCCGTTCCTCGATGTCAACGGTCACGCGCTGGATCGTCTGATGCGTCTTCCGGCGCAGCGCGCGTTCGCTCTCGAGGCAGTCGTCGCCGCACGCCGGGATGCCTTCCCCGCCAATCGTCTCGCACCAGTGATCGACCATACGCCAGACGCGGACGAGGAAGCGGAAGCTGCCCTCGAGGCCGGCATCGCTCCACTCCACTTCCTTCTCCGGCGGCGCCACGAACATGACGTAGAGACGCAGCGCATCGGCGCCGTACTTCTGCAGCATGTCGTCGGGATCGACGACGTTGCCTTTCGACTTCGACATGACGGCGCCGTTCTTCAGCACCATCCCCTGTGTCAGCAGTCGCTTGAACGGTTCATCGAAGTTCACCAGGCCGACGTCGCGGAGGACGCGCGTGAAGAACCGCGAATACAGCAAGTGCAGGATCGCGTGCTCGACGCCGCCGCTGTAGAAATCGACGGGCATCCAGTAGCCGGCAGCCACCGGATCGAACGGCAGCTCGCTGTTCTTCGGATCGGCGAACCGCAGGAAATACCAGGACGAGTCGACGAACGTGTCCATCGTATCGGTCTCGCGCCTGGCGGGACCGCCGCACGTTGGACACGTGACGTTGACGAATTCTGGCACCTGCGCGAGCGGAGAGTCGCCGCGACCGGTGAAGCTCGCGAACTTCGGCAGCCTCACCGGCAGGTCGGCGTACGGGACCGGCACGATGCCATCCTTCTCGCAGTAGATCATCGGGATCGGCGTGCCCCAGTACCGCTGACGCGAAATGCCCCAGTCCTTCAACCGGTACTGCACCTCGCCCTTGCCGATGCCGCGCGATTCGGCGTCGCGGATCATCTCGGTCATCACCGCGGGGGCCTGCTTGCCGTTCCACGGACCCGAATTGACAAGCGTCCCGTAGTTGGTCGTCGCCATCGACATCGAATCCGCCACCGGCGTGTCGTCGCCATGCGTGACGACGACGCGGATCGGCAGGTTGAATTTCCTGGCGAATTCGAAGTCGCGTTCGTCGTGCGCGGGGACCGCCATCAGCGCACCGGTGCCGTACTCAGCCAGCACGAAGTTGGCGACCCAGATCGGAATCTCTTCGTTCGTGAACGGGTTGATGGCCTTTCGTCCGGTGTCGAATCCTTCCTTCGTCGCACCGGTCAGCCGCGCTTCGCGGTCGGTCGCGCGCAGTTTCGCGGCGCGATCGCGGAACCCTTTCGGATCGCTGCTTTCGGCGGCGAATCTCTCGACCAGCGGGTGCTCGGGCGCCAGCAGCACGAACGTCGCGCCGAAGATCGTGTCGATACGGGTCGTGAACACCTCGATCGCATCGCTGCCGGATGCTGGCTGCTGGCTGCCGGCAATCGCGAACTTGACCCGCGCCCCTTCGGATCGGCCGATCCAGTTGCGCTGCATGACGACGACTTTTTCGGGCCACTCTTTCAGCGTGTCGAGGCCTTGGAGCAACTCGTCGGCGTATGCGGTGATGCGGAAGAACCACTGCTCGAGTTCGCGCGCGACGACCGTCGTCCCGCAGCGCCAGCAGGCTCCATCGATCACCTGCTCGTTGGCGAGGACCGTTTCGTCTTTCGGACACCAGTTGACCGTCGAGCGCCGGCGCACGGCGAGCCCGCGCTCGTACATCTTGAGGAAAATCCACTGGTTGAACTTGTAATAGTCCGGCAGGCAGGTCGCGATCTCGCGATCCCACGCGTAGCTGATGCCGAGGCGCTGCAACTGCCCTTTCATGTGGGCGATGTTGGCGAGCGTCGAGGCCTCGGGATGCGTGCCGGTCTTGATGGCGGCGTTCTCGGCGGGCAGGCCGAAAGCGTCCCACCCGAACGGATGGAGGACGTTGAAGCCGCGCATCCGCTTCGTCCGCGCACAGACGTCCCCGATGATGTAATTGCGAACGTGTCCGACGTGCGCGTGGCCCGACGGATACGCGAACATTTCGAGCGTGTAGAACTTCTCGCGCGAGGGATCGATCTGGACTTCGAACGCGTTCGCGTCAGTCCACGCCTGCTGCCACTTCTTGTCGAGGGCTTGTGGTTTGAACTCGGTCATCCACCTCTAATTCTACTCTTGGCGCAGCGCGGAAATCGGTTCGACGGCCGCCGCGCGGCGTGCGGGGAGGAGCGATGCCACCACACCAACGGTGACGACGGCCAGCGCGGCCGCGGCAAACAGCATCCAGTCGCCGGCCGGCGATCCGTACAACAAGTGGACGACGGCACGCGACGCGGCCCGAGCGAGCAGCATGCCGACCATGCTGCCGACCGTCACGAGAAGAACCCCGTCGCGCACGATCGCCCCGACGACCTGCTGCCGCCGTGCGCCGAGCGCGAGCCGGATGCCGATTTCTTTCGTTCGTCGTGCGACTGCCGACGCGAGCGCACCATACAGGCCGACCGCGGTCAGCATCGTCGCCAGCGCTGCGGCGTAGCCGACGAACACCGCGCCGACCCGAATCGGGCGGGTGAGACCCTCCATTTGCGTCGGCAGCGTGATCGTTTCGGCGATCGGCACGTCCGGATCGACTGCGTGGACCTCGCGTGCGAGCGCTGGCAGCGCCGTAGCTGGATCGCCGGAGACCCGAACGGCCAGGCGTGAGTCGATCTCGCCAGCGTTTTGCCAGAACGGCGTGTACGCCCAGGGCTCGGGCTCGTGATTACGCGCTTGCGGCGTGACGTCCGCGACAACACCGACGACCCGATACGTCGTCCCGTCAATGGTCACGGCTGCCCCCAGCGCTTGACTTGCAGGCGCCAACCGCGACGCCAGCGTTTCGTTGACGATCGCGACTCGCGGTGATTGCAGGGTGTCTCGCTCGTCGAACTCACGGCCCGCGACGAGCGGCGCCCTGAGCGTGGCGAAATAGGCGGGGCCGATTTCGTTGTAGCGCACGCGCATGTGGGTATTCAGCGTCGCGGTCCCGCCGCCGAGGACAGCACCCACACCAACCAGGCTTGCGGACTCGACCGACGGGAGCGCCGCAAGCCGACGAATCACGTCGTGCTGAAATCGCTGCGCCCGTTCCGGCGTGTATTTCAGCAGTCGCGGCCGAAGCCGCATCAATGCCACGTGAGACGTGTCGTAGTGGCGGCCGGCGAGAATCATCCGCGCGCTTCCGTAGAGCAGCGCTGCCGTGCCGATCATCGCAACGGCAGCGGCCGCCTGCGCGCCCAGCAGCCATCGCGTCGTGGACCAGCGACCGCTCGCCGTTCGTGTCGCTGCCGTGACGTTGGCTCGATTGACCGCGTTGAGTGCCGGAATCACGCTGAAGATCAGCCCTGCAGCAAGCGCTGCCGCCACCGTCGCGACGACGATCCACGTTGTCGGGCTGAAGTCGTAGAACAGCACATGCCCTTCGTCATCTGTCGAGAAGAACATGCGTGCGAGCACCGCGATGAAACCGCGCGACACCAGAACGCCGCCGATGCCGCCGATCGTCGCGAGCAGCAACGACTCGGTGACGACCTGGCGGATGATGCGGATGCGACCGGCGCCGAGCGACACGCGGATCGCGAATTCGGGTGCGCGTGCCGATGACTGCGCCGTCAGCAGCCCGGCCAGGTTGATGCAGCAGACGATCCAGAGAACGATGGCCGCGCCTGCGAGGATCGCCACGAATCGTGGCTCGTCATCGTCCTCGGACATCCCGCGCGGACGACGAACGAGGACGCCGCGGTTCTGGCCGATTGGCGCGCTTTTCCATTTCGCCGGCAGGATCGCCGCAAATTCGGTGTTCGCGTCCTCGAGCGTGCGATCCGGCGCCAGCCGGCCGACCATCTGCAGCGTGTTGCACGTGTTGTCGTTGAGCGCATCGCACCACCGATAGCCGACCCGCAGCATCATCGTGGGGATATAGATGTTGACGCGCACCGGCGTCAGCATCGGAACGCTCGCGGGTGCAATGCCGATGATCGTGAAGGGTACGCCATTGACCGTCAGTGACGATCCGATCGCCGTTGGCGACGCGTTGAGCCATGTCCGCCAGAAATCGTGACCGATGACGGCGACGCGATCGCGATCCGGCACACGGTCCTCGTCGGCGTGAAAAAAGCGCCCCTGCTCTGGCTCGATGCCGAGCAGCGAAAAATAATTCGCGGAGACGACCGCGCCGTTGACTTCCCTCGCCGTGCCGTTTGCCGTCACGAATAGCGGCGCGAACGGATAGTGCGCCGCGAGCGCAGCGAGCGTTGTCGTCCGATCGCGAAACGATACGTAGTCCGGATACGAGACGGGATACGCGGCGATTCCGTCGTTCGCACGTCCATGTGCGGCGGTGATGGCGACCACCTCGTTCGGCCGATCGACTGTCAGCGGACGCCACAGCAATGTGTAGCCCAGACTCGCCACGGTCGCGATCGCGGCGGACGACAACGCAATCGTGACGATTGTCGCCATCGCAGAAGCCGGGCTCCGACGCATCGCTCGGACGCCGTAGCGCACGTCCTGCAGCAGCGTCTCGACGAACGAGATCCCGCGCGCATCACGACACGCGTCCTTTGTCTGGTCGATGCCCCCGAAAGCGAGACGCGCCTGGCGTGTCGCCTCGTCGCGTGACATTCCCGACCGAACGAGCTTCTCGATCTCGCGCTCGAGATGGAAGCGCAGCTCGTCAGCCATCTCCTCGTCGAGGCGACGACCGCGCACCAGCGCACGTAGACGGAACAACAGATCGCTCAGCATCGTTTGTCGCGCAGCCCGTCAGGGCCGCCTCGTGTGTAGCGCAGTCTTCAGGGCTGCTTACGTCTGATCCAGCAGCAGACCAACGGCAGCCGTCAGCGCTCGCCATGCATCGGTCTGCTCGGCGAGCTGCCGCTTCCCTTTCGCGGTCAGCTCGTAGTACTTCGCTTTGCGGTTGTTATCGGAGACGTCCCACTCGGCTTTGATCCAGCCTTTGCGTTCGAGACGATGGAGCGCGGGATAGAGGGAACCTTGATTGACGCGCAGCGCGTTATTCGAGAACTGCTGAATGCGTTCCGAGATCGCCCACCCGTGCTGCGGTTCGAGCGCGATCGCTTTCAGGATCAGCAGATCCAATGTGCCCTGCGGCAGATCCATGTCTCCCCTTCTGCTTCGACAGGAGACAGTAGCACATCGTCAGGGCAAGTTCCAGTACCCGCCAAGCGATTGACGAACCGCGTCAACCGCGAAACGTCCGCGCGACGAGGCGACGCCGCTCGCGGGCCACTCGGGGGCGGTCATCGGCGCGTGGAGGACGGTGATCGACGCGTCCAGCGACGTGCCGAGCCCTTCGAGGTCGTAGCCGCCTTCGGTGACGGCGACGATGCGTCCGCGGCAGCATTCTTCGGCCACGGCGCGCAACTCGAGCGTCATCGCGCCGAACGCGGCGGTCGTGACCCGCATGCCGCCGAGCGGATCGCGTTCGTGCGCGTCGTACCCAGCCGAAATGATCACGAGGTCGGGCTCGAACTGCTTCAGCACCGGCGTCACGATCCGCGCGAACACGAGTTGGTAATCCTCGTTGACCGATCCCACTTCCATCGGCACGTTGACGGTGAATCCGGCG
>Ga0070741_10009606_pt1 | contig 18666 bp, 17 predicted proteins | sample Coa_R1_4_FD_66440 | JGI IMG/M metagenome (GOLD analysis project Ga0070741, IMG submission 66440) | Surface soil microbial communities from Centralia Pennsylvania, which are recovering from an underground coalmine fire - Coalmine... | ecosystem: Environmental > Terrestrial > Soil > Unclassified ...
GCACTGTCCGAGTCGTCCGGCGTTCCATCGTGCGATCCGAGCCTCGAGTGTTTCTGCTCACAGAACCGGGTGACGTGTTTTCCGAAGCAGCCTTCGTTCTCTTGCGAGCCGGTCTCCTCGACAGTGGGCGCGGCCTGCGATCGCGCCAAGTCCTGTTGCTCGGGCACGTGCTGCTGCAGCGACGCGGGCGTCGTGACGTGCAGCGGGTTGAGCTGCGGCGGTTACTTCAGCTGCGTGCGCGCCTGCGACGGCGGCTGCGTGGACTCGTGCCAGCAACAGATCACCGTCGACGGCCAGAATCACGTGCTGTCGGCGAATTGGTGCGCCGGCCTCTGGTGCAAGCAGGAGGGCCGTTGCGTGCTCGACGCGTCGCGGAGCTTCGTCGACCCGCCCGGCGGAACGCCGGGGCGTTGCGCCGCGTGCCGCCAGGACGCGATGTCGACCGTGCTCGGCGTCTCGTGCTCGACGAGCGGCGTCGATTGCGATCCGCCGATGTGCGCGGCCGCGTTCGCCGCCTGCTCCGCGCCGGCCGACCTCGGCGTGCCCGACGCCGGCGCGTCGGATGACGGCGCGTTCTCCGACGGTTCGAGCGACTGATTCTTTTCGGCGTTAGAGCTTGAGCTTCTTGAAGACGTGGCCGTCCTTGGGGACGGTCACGATATAGGTCTCGTGGATGCCGGCTTCGGCGTTGATCAGCGTGAGCGTCAGCTTGCCCGCGGGCACCTTGGCCTCGAGCAGCGGCGTGTCGCCGACTTTCTTGTGGCCGATGAACACCGTCGTGTACGGACGCGTGTCGAAGTCGAGATAACCGAACCCGCCGGTCAGCTCCGACGTGCTCGAGCTGTGCGACGAGACCTTGGTCTTGGGCGTCTCGTGCGCGGTGTCGGGCGTCTCGGGCGGAGGCGGCTCGACCTTGGGCGGAGGCGGCTCGACCTTCGGCGGCGGCTCGACCTTCGCGACCACCGGCGGCGGCGGCTCGACCTTCGTGACCACCGGCGGCGGCGGCGGCGGGGCCGGCTTGGGGCGCATCATTAAATAGCCGCCGCCCGCGAGCGCGAGCAGCACCACGCCGCCGAGCGCGATCGGCACCGCCTTGCTCTTCGGCGTCGCCACCACCACCGGCGCCGACACCTGCGACGACGCCGAGCCGCTGCGCGACACCGAGCCGCTGCGCGACTGGCTCGGCCCGCTCTTCGACGACTCGCGCCGCGGCAGCTGGTTGCTCTTGGACGCGTCGCGCGTCGCCACCATCGCCTCGTCGGCGGCGCGCTCCTCGGCGAACAGCTGGCACATCACCTCCGAGATATCGGAGGCGTCGAGCTTGTGCGCCTGCCGGCGCAAATAGTCGCGCAGCGCCTCGCGCATCTCGGCCGCGGACTGGTACCGACGGTTCACGTCGCGATCGAGCGCCTTCATCACGATCTCGATCAGCTCGGCGTCGAGCTCCTGCCCCGGCCAGCCCGGCGCCGGAATCGGCTCGTGCATGACCGCCACGATGATCGCCGTCTCCGCCGGCGCGTCGAACAGCCGGCGCCGCGACAGCAGCTCCCACAAGACGATGCCCGCCGCGAACACGTCCGAGCGCCGATCGAGCGGCTTGCCCAGGCACTGCTCCGGCGACAGGTACGAGACCTTGCCCTTGATCGATCCGATCTTGGTTTCGTGCAGCTTCGGCTCCTCGACGTGCGCCACGCCGAAGTCGATCACCTTCACCGTTCCCTTGTAGGTGATCATGATGTTCGACGGCGTGAAGTCGCGGTGCACCAGGTTCAGCAGCTTGCCGTCGTCGCCGCGCAGCTCGTGCGCGTAGTGCAGCCCGTCGAGCGCGTACTCCATGATGCGGCACCAGAACGCCGGCGGCAGCATCTTGCCCTGGTCGACGATCTTGGTCTGGAGCGAGCGCAGCGTCTGGCCGCGCAGGTACTCCATGGCCATGAAGTAGCTGTCGTCGACCTCGCCGAGATCGGTGATGACCACGACGTTCGGGTGATCCAGCTTGGCGGCGAGGTGCGCCTCGTCGATGAACATGTCGATGAGGTGATTGTCGCGCACCAGCTCGCGGCGGATGCGCTTGACGACGACCAGCTTCTGGAAGCCCTGCACACCCAGCTTGCGCGCCAGGAAGATATCGGCCATGCCGCCCGAGGCGAGCGGCTTGATCACTTCGTAATCGCCGTAGCGCTCTCCCGGTGGCGGTGGCTCGTGCGCAACTACGGTTTCCGAATCAGCGCCCAAAAGTACCTCTCACGCAAAATAGACGTTCAGTATGATAGCATGAGGGTCCACAATGGCACAGTCTCTACGCTATACGCTGGCACTAACGGTCGCCGTTTCGCTCTCCCTCGCAGCTTCGCTCGGCCGCGCCAAGCCGCCCGAACCGGCCGATCCGTACGATGCGGCGCGCGACGCCGAGGGGCGGCTCGACTACAAGTCCGTGCTCACGCACGCCACGCGCGCGCTCGACGTGGCCAACAACCACGAGCGCCTGGTCAACCTCTACCAGATGCTCGGCACCGCCAACGCCGTCCTCGGCAAGACCGAAGCCGCCGTCGACGCGTTCACGCGGCTGCTGGCCATCGACCCTGACCACAAGCTGCCGCGCGGCACCTCGCCGAAGATCAACGCGCCGTTTCGAGAGGCGGGCGGCTACTGGATCGATCGCCCCGGCGGGTTGCAGGTGACACCAACCTTGCCGCGCGAGATCGCCGCCGCCAAGCCGCTGACGATCCCGGTCAAGCTCGACGATCCGCTGCAGATGACCGCGAACGTGCGCGTCAACTATCGGCTCGCGGGCGATCTCGAGTTCCTCATGCTCGAGGCGCCGGTCGGCCCCGAGATCACGTTCAACATCCCCGCCGAGCAGATCACCGCGCGCCGCGGCGATTACGCGCTCGAGCTGTACTTCACCGCGCTCTCGGCCAAGGGCAGCGAGCTGCGGCTCTCGGGCGACGCGGCGCACCCGCTGACGATCACCGTGCACGGCATCAAGGAGCCGGAGGTGGTGACGTCGCTGGTGACGGTGCCGCCGATCGTCGACAGGCCGCAGCCGCGCAAGCCGACCATCTTCAAGAAGTGGTGGTTCTGGACCGCGGTCGGCGGCGCGGTGGTCGCGGCCGCGGCCATCGGCGGCGGGCTCGGCGCCTACTACTCGCGCGACACCTCGCACGTCGACATCAATCTCTCCTCTCGCACCGGCCCGTAATCATCGCAGCCGATACGCCGCTTGAATCAGCGCGCGCGCCGGCAAATCGCGCTCCCAGTTTCCCGAGACCACGCCCCAGCGGATGACGCCCGCGGCGTCGACGATCGCCACGCAATGGGCCAATTCGCAGCGATTGACCAGGCGGCGCTCGGGATCCGAGATCAGCGGAAAGGGGATCTTCAATTCGTCTTTGAGCGCGCGCAGCGGCTCGGGCGGATCGGGCGCGACCGCGAGCGTGCGCACGCCCGCGCCGCCGACGCGCTCGAGCGCGGCCGAGAGCTCGACGAGCTGGCGCCGGCAATACGGACACCACGCGCCGCGAAACCAGACCAGCAAGAGCGGCCGATCGCCCGCGCCGAGCCGCACGGCGGCGCCCGATTGGTCGCGCAGCGCCAGCTCGGGAAAATGCTCGCCTACGCCGGCGGCCGCGGACGCGGGCGGCAATCGATACCGCCAGTGCGCCGCGAACGCCGTCGCGCCCGACTACGCGAGCGCGACGGCGAGCGCGAGCACGCGCGCGCGCATTCCGGCGCGCGGCGACCAGCGAAGCGCGGCGAGCGCGCACGCGACGGCGAACAGCACGAACGGCCACGGCCGATCGCGCAGCGCGAGCGGCACGCGTCCGATCGCGTCGAGCGCCAGGTACGCCGGCGCGGCGAGCATCGCGGCTCCGAGCAGCAGCCGCGCCGGCCGATTCATCGCGCTACTATAGCGCAGCATGGCCTCGCCACGAGCCCGGCACCTCGTGATCTGCGCCGCCCTCCTCGGCGGCTGCCGCGCGCGCGGGCCGACGTATCACGCCGACGTCGCGCCCATCCTCGCCGCGCGCTGCCGCGACTGTCACCAGCGCGGCGGCGTGGCGCCGGTGCCGACGCTCGACGATTACGCCAGCGCCCGGATGTACGCGCAGCCGATCAAGGTCGCGGTGCAGACGCGCCGCATGCCGCCGTGGGGCGCCGACGACACCGGCCTGTGCGGCAAATGGGAAGGCGCGCGCTGGCTCTCGGGCGACGAGATCGCGACCATCGCCGCGTGGCAGGAGCACGGCGCGCCCGAAGGCGACGCGCGCCCGGCGCCGATTCCGCCCAGGCGTGAATCGCCGTTTCGCGCCGACGCGCTCCTCGACACCGGCGTCGTCTATCGCCCCGGCCTCGGCGCCGTCGGCAATCGCTGCTTCATCGCCGATCCCGCGCTCGATCGCGATCGCCTGTTGACCGCGATCCGCGTGGTGACGACCGATGCGCGCGCTCTCTCGCAGGTGACGTTGTTCGCGCTCGACTCGCCCGCGGCCGAGACCGCCGCGCGCGCGCTCGACGCCGCGGACGCGACGCCCGGCTACGCCTGCTTCGGCACCGCGCGCGCGCCCGACACGCGCCTCTTGGCGAGCTGGTCGTGGCCCGAGCCCGTCTTGCGCCTGCCGTCGGGCACCGGCGTACGCATGCGCGCCGGCCGCGCGATCGTGGTTCAAATCCACTACGACATCACCACCGCCGGCGGCGCCTACCAATCGCGCACGCGCGTGGAGCTCGAGCTCGACGATCGCGCGCGCGAGCTGCGCGTGCTCCCGGTCGCCGCCGACGGCGCGCTCGCCGAAGCCAAGCGCTACGTCTCGGTCGAGAGCTCGCGATCGATCGATCGCCCGCTGCGCGTCTTCGCCGTCGCCCCGCGCATGCACATCCGCGGCGAGGTCATGCAGCTCCAGGTCGAGCGCGGCGCCGCCCGCCAATGCCTCGCCAACTTCGATCACTGGCACTTCTACAATGGACGTCTGTTCAATGCAGTGAATCCGATTGACGTCAAAGCCGGCGATCGCATCTCCATCTCGTGCGCCTATGAAACGCTCGGCCGCACGCGCCCCACCCTCTTCGGCGACGACATCGACGACGAAGAGTGCATCGCCTATCTATTCGTTGGCGATTGATTCGTTTATTTACGGATATTGAATCTGCTGCTGAAGCATCATCGCGTGATCTTCATGCTCCAGGTTGTGGCAGTGGAACACGTAGGGCGCGGGCGACGCGAACGCGGTCGCCACATCGGCGCCGCTGTAATAGAACTTCATCTTCACGCGCACGATCGTCCCGGGCTGCACCAGCACCGTGTCCTTCCATCCAGAGAGCGGCCCGGGCGGCGGCGTCGCGCAGCTCGGCGAGGCCACCGGGCAGATGTCGAGGATCTGGAACTGCACCAAATGCTGATGGAACGGGTGCGGAATCGGGTGCGTCGGGTCGGCGTTGGTCAGCGACCAGATCTCGACGTCATCGACGTGCGTGCCGGTGAACTCGAACGCGGTCGGATTATAGGTCTTGCCGTTGATTCGCCATTCGCCGCCCGTCGAATCGTAATCGAACGTCAAAGAGCGGCTGCGCGTGGTCACCGGCGTCGTCGCGGTATAGGGCGTAAACGCGCCATTGAGCGCAAACGGCAGGCTGCTGGTATCGGTTTGATCGCTGGTCACGCGGAACTGCAAAATCTCCGGCTGTAATGGCGTAAAGGGATCGTCATTGGTCAGATTGACCACGTCGCCGATCTGGTACTGAGCGAAGTCGATCACGATGTCGGCGCGCTCGGCGGGCGCGAGCGGAATGCGCGACGGATTCAATTGCGTCGGCAATAAGCCGCCGTCGGTGGAGATCTGGTACATCGAGCCCGTGCTCAATCCCACGTCGATGCGCCGCGCGTTCGAGGCGTTGAGCAGCCGGAAGCGATACTTGCGCCGCGCCACGTCGAGATACGGCCGCGCGGTTCCATTGACCACCAGCACGTCGCCTTGAAACCCATTGACGAAGCTGACGCTGTAATTGAGCGAGTTGTCGGGATTGAACGATCGATCCTGAATCATCAATGGAATGTCGTAGGCGCCCGACGGCAGATTGAGCGCCGCCTCGTTCGAGCCCGATTGCGGGTGAATCAAATAGAACGCCGAGATGCCTTTGTAGAAATGCGGCGCGGTGAGCATTTGCTCGTGGTCGTGGAAGAAGTACGTGCCCGCGCCGACCAGGTTCGGCGCCGCGCCGCCCTGCTGAAGATTGTCGTAGTGATAGTCGTAGAAGCTGCCCTGCGGAATGGTGTTGTTCGACGGGTGCCCGTCGTACGCCGCCGCCACGTTGTGTCCGTGATTGTGAATGGTGATGTCTTCGGCGACCGGGAGATCGTTATAGACGCGCAGCGTGACCGGCCGCCCGAGCGTGGCGTGGATCGTCGGCCCCGGCCATTGACCGTCGAATCCCCAGATGGGCGTCATCGCGCCGGGCACCACCTGCTTCATTCCCGGCTTGACGTGCATTTCATAGTAGTCGACGCCGCCGTCCACTTTGAGCGGCACCGCATCGACCGTCGGCTGCAGCGCCTGGTGATTGTCGAGGTCGGGGCCGCCCGTCAGATCGGCGGCCGCGAGATCGGAGCCGGCAAAATCGCCGGTGGTGCCGGCGTCGAAGTTGGCGTCCGCGAGATCGGGGACCGCCGCGTCGCCGCCGGACGCATCTCCGCTGCACGCGCTGAAGAGAAGCGCGAACGCGCACGCGCCAAACCGTTTCATCAGTTCACCGTCAAAGTGGAAGTGCTCTGGCTCAACTGCTGAGGCACCACGCGAATCAGCTTGGTGTAGTCATCGGTCAACGTCGCCTGCACGGTGCCGTCGGCGAGCGTGAAGTCCTGGACGAACGCCGTATCGACCGAGTAGGTGCCCGCCGGGATCACGCCGCCCGGCGCGACGAAGGTCGTCGGATTGCCCGCCGGCGCGACCAGGTGCCAGTGATAGTTCTGCGGCGTCGTCGCGTGAATGTGGACGTGCACGAACGCGCTCGAAATGGGAAAGCTGCCCGGCGGCGTCGCGGTGATGGTGATCGCCGACGCGGACGGCACCGGCGTGGTGACCGTCACGGCCGGCGGATCGGGGACCGCGGTGCCGAACGAATCGCTCGCCGGCGTCGGCGACGCGAGCTGGTGGCGCAGCTCGCCGCGCGCGGTCGGCCCGAAGGCGATCATCTCGGTCAAGAGCACGGCGCTGGCTTGAATGGTGCTCGGCATGGCGGGCACCACGGTCGTGCCGACGCTCCCGGTCGTCGTGAAGCCGGTCTCGGGGACGATCGGAATCGCCGCTTGCGTTTGCGAAGACGGCAAGATCAGCAGCACGCCGTACGACTCGGTGCTCACGTAGGCGGCATTGGTCGAGTGCACGAGGCCGAGCGAAAACGTGGCGCTGTAGGCTTTGAAGTCGGAGGGATTCAGGCCGCCGGTGAGCTGCGGCATGTACGTCTGTCCCGAGCTGAGCAGCGCGTTGGTGGTGGCGATCTTCGATTGCGCGGGGTCGAGCACCGCCAGTCGATAGCTGCCGGTGGCGAGCGGCTGAACCGCGAAGGTCGCCGCGCCCGTCCACGGCAGCGAGAGCTGATCGCCGATCACGCTGTTGGTGCCGATGTAATAAGCGGTGAAGTTCTGGCCCGCGCCGTCGGCGACCGTGACGTTGATGGCGTTGGCCGCGGACGTCGCCGGCGGATCCAGCTCGACGGGGATGGACATCACGATCGTGTCCGAGACGAACGTCGGATTGACGCCGGTGAGCGTGGACGCGCCTTGATAACCGTTGCTCACCGGCGCGCTCGCGGTAATCGTAAACGGCGGCGTCATGCCGAGCGTGTCGATCTTGACCGTGCCGGTCGAGTCGGTGGGCGGCAGCGTCTGGGTCGAGGTGCCCGAGTCTTTGAGGGTGATGACCACGCCGCTCAGCTTGCGCGTGCTCAAGCGCATCTCGGTGGCGGTGATCTGCAGGTACTTGTGCATCGTCATGTCGTTCGGCGGCGGCAGCAGATCGACGGCGCCGTCGCCGTTCGGCGAGAGATCGGGCGGCGCCTGGTTGACGTCCACGAGATCGATCTCGAACTTGCCGCCGACGTCGCCGCTGCGGCAGCCGTGCAGGATCAGGTTCGTCTGCGCGTTGGTGACTTTCACCAGCAGCGTTTGATAGCCGTTCGGCACGTGCTTGATCTCTTGAGACGGCACTCCGTTGTTGAGATCGAGGGTGGTCGAGCTCTCGATCTGATTGGGATCGGGCTCGGCGAACTGTAGATAGCGCGGGCACTGATCGTCGGTGGCCGACATCGGGCGCACCTCGATGATCGTGGCGTGCGCCGCGTTGGCTTTGTCTTGATCGCTCGGGAACACCAGGACCAGCGAGCCGGGCGAGAGGGCGCAGCCGGCCAATGACACGAGCGCCAGTGCCGCAATGATCTTCTGCAAAGGAAGTCTCCGGTTAGTTTTTCGGCGCACCGGCCATGATCCAGACCTGCGCCTTGCGGACATAACGCGCGTTGAGCTTGCAAGTGATGTCGGTGGCCACACAGTCGAGCGCGGCGCGGCAGTTGCTGTCCGTCGGCGCGCACTGGTTCCACGCGTCCTGGCTCGACACCGTCCACCAGTTGAACGGCTGGTTCTCCGCCATCTGCACGCCGCACGGCGGTCCCGGATTGCCGGCGCCGTCGGTGCCGGAGATCTTCATGAACCAGAGACTCTTGGTCAAGCTGCCGGGCGTGACGCGCTTGACGCCGAGCGCCGCCTGGCTGTTGCACGTCGAGCCGTTGATGCCGTCGGCGGCGATGTCGTGATTGACGAGCTGGTCGTAGATCGAGTTGGGATGGAAATCGATTCCCGCCGGAGCGGTGCCGGTGCCGTCGTGGCAGCCGGCGCTCATGCAGTTGTGGCCTTCGGAGCTCTCCCATTCGGGGTGCGTGCCGCCCGTCGCGCCGACCGGCAGCAGGAAGATCGGCACCAGCTCCTGGTTGAACGAGGTCGCCTCATTAATCTGGTAGAGCACCTTGGCGGTCGAGGTGTCGGTCTTGCCGGTGTCGATCTCGGTGCCTTCGGCGGTCACCAGGATGGCGAGCGCGCCGGGCTTGGTGTCGAGCCAGCGGAACGACGGCGAGAAGCTGAGCTTGGCGGCGACCGGATCGAAGGTCGCGCCCGGCGCGTTGGTCAGATCGGCCGAGTAGTTGACGATCGTGCCTTTGGGATCGTCGCTGCTGAACGTGATGTCGGGCGCGCTCGCGCCTTCGCTGACGACGGTGAGCGCGGGCGTGTCGATGTGAATGACGTTGAGCACGCGAACGCCGATGGTCTTGATGGTGACCACGGTGCCCGTAGTAATGGTGAACGTGACGCTATAGAGACCCGCCTGCGAATAGTCGGGCGTGAACGAAAAGATCCCGTTGGTGAGGACCGCGTTCTTGGGGAGCATCGAGGTGGTGACCATCGCGCCCGCGGTGTCGGGAGCGACCACCAGATCGAGCGACGATCCTTCCTGGATGTCGTAGGCGCTGGCGAGCGTAGCGTTGTCGCCGGCCGGCAGCGTGTTGATATTGACCACCGGCGGGTCGGATTTGCATCCCAGGAGCGTCGCGGAAGTGAGCAGAGCCGTCATCGTCAATGCGCGCAAATTGGCACCTCTCCCCCAAAATCAAAGTAAATGGGTGTCCCGCTCACGGTCGCGCATCTATGGACCCGGTGTCAAGCTCGCCAACTAGATTGATCACGGTAGTGGTCTTGGCAGATAATGGGGCGGACCCTTAAATGCCATTCATCCGTTTCGAAAAGCGTGCGCTCGCCGCGCTCGCCGGTGCCGCGGTCGCGCTCCTCGCCGTGCGCGCGCGCGCCGGCTCGGGGAGCGGCACGAACGCGGGCGATACGTTCGTGCACGCGAGCGCCGCGGCCATCAACAACAACTTCGGCGGCAGCCACGGCATCTTCGTCGGCACCAGCGGCGCGAACGCGACGGCGCACGGCCTGCTGCGCTTCAACATGCCGGCGGGGCTCACCGGCCGCGTCACCGTCACCAGCACCACGTTGCAGCTCACGCTCGGCGGCGTCGGCAACCCGGCCAACTGTCCCGGCCCGACGTGCGGCCAGACCGTCGGCACGGTGGGCACGTACTCGCTGTTCCGCATCACCCAGGACTGGTCCGAAGGCGGCGGCGGCAACGACGTCTCCACCGGCTTCCTCGTCGGCACGGCGTGCTCCGGCGCGGCGGCGAACTGGAACCAGGCGAACTGCGGAACCGCCACCGCGTGGACGACCGCCGGCGGCACCGGGTTCGGATCGGCGAGCGCGGCGCAGAGCTCGACGGGGCTCGGCATCGGCGGCACGCTCACCTTCAGCTCGGCCGCGTGCGCCGGCACCAACCTGTCGTGCGACGTGCAGAACTGGATCGACAACGGCAACCCGTTCGGCTGGATGATCGTCAGCTCCAACGCCGCGACCTCGCAGATCCAGAGATTCCAATCGAAGGAGAACGGCGCCGGCGCGCCGTCGCTGTCGTTCAACTTCAGCTGCAAGGCCGGCTTCAAGGATCTCGGCTCGAGCTGCACCACGTGCACCGACGCGGCCAACACCGATTGCATCATCTCGCACGTCGCGCCGTCGGCGAACAAGTGCAACGACAGCGGGCCGCCGTCGCTGGTCTACACCTGCACGTGCGATCCGTCGGTCTATAAAAACGGCACCGGCTCCGACGGAAAACCGGCGTGCGTGATCGGCTGCTCGCCGACCAATCACTGCCGCGACAACGGCGACGCGTCCGCCGCGTGCACCGACACCGCCACCGGCTACACGTGCGCCTGCGATCCCGGCTTCGTGCTCAACAGCACCGGCACCTCGTGCGTGAGCGCGTGTCCCGGCACGCCCGATCCGTGCGGCGCGGGCAAGGGCACGTGCACCGCGGTCGCCGGCGGCTGGACGTGCGCGTGCAACACCGGCTACGTCTCGACGGGCGGCGCGCATCCGAGCTGCGTCGACTTCAACGCGTGCACCGCGGCGGCGATCAGCGACTGCACCACGTTCCCCGGCAACATGTGCGTCGACGAGGCGCCGCCGTCGGTCAACTATCACTGCACGTGCGGCAACCCGGCGATGACCACCGGCACCGGCTCCGACGGCAAGCCCGCGTGCGTCGACATCAACGACTGCGTCCCCAACCACTGCCGCGACGGCGGCGACACCGGCGCGACGTGCACCGACCCGGGCGGCTTGACGCTCGGCTACACCTGCGCGTGCTCGACGACGTTCTGGACGCAAGGCACGGTCGCCGGCTTCAACACCTGCGTCGACAAGGACGAGTGCGCGACCGGCAACCCGTGCGGCAACGGCGTCTGCACCAACGTCGGCCTCGGCGGCGGCTACACCTGCGCGTGCAACACCGGCTACCTCACGACCGGCGGCACCACGCCGACGTGCGTGCACCCGACGACGTGCGACAACACCTCGCAGCTCCAGTGCGTGACCAGCCAGGCGGGCAACACCTGCGCGACCCAGCCGGCGCCGTCGCTCGGGCACGTGTGCACGTGCAAGAACATCGCGTACGTCGCCAGCGCCGACGGCTCGAGCTGCGTGCTCAAGCCGACGAACCAGTGCGCCGTGAATCACTGCATCGATCGCGGCGATCAAGCCGGCACGTGCGTCGCGCTCGCGCTGCCGCAGACCGGCTACCGCTGCGACTGCGGCGCCGGCTGGCAGTTCGACGGCACCACCTGCGTCGACATCGACGAGTGCCTGGCCGGCGACAATCCCTGCAATCGCGGCACGTGCAACAACTTCAACGGCGGCTACTCGTGCGACTGCGAGGCCGGCTTCCACTCGAACGGCGCGGTCGCGCCGACGTGCGTGCCCAACGTCAGCGGGCCCGACGTGCAGGTGACGACCACGCCGGGCTCCGGCTGCTCGATGAGCGACGCGCGCGCGCCGGGCGCCGCGCTCCTGCTCCTCGGCGCCGCGCTGGCGCTCGCCTTCGCGCTCGCCCGCCGCCGCGCGCGCCGCTGGTAACGGCGGCGGCGGCGAAGCGATCAACCGCGCGCGATGTTCGCGGTCGCTTCTTCGTAGGCCTGGATCAGCGCCGCGGGATCGAGCTCGTGCTGCGGCGCGAGCCAGCGGCACGCTTCGTCCACCGCGGCGAAGACCTGGAGCTGCTTGCGCTTGCTGCTCAGCAGCAACAGGCTGGTGAGAAAGCTGCGCATCAGCGAGCCGCCGAAGCCCTGCATCAAGATCACCGCCGCGCTGGCGCCGAAGATCGCCGCGTTCCGCCGCACCATCGCCTCGAAGAACTCGCGGACCTTCGGATCGATGCCGCCCGAGATGTTGCGCCGCGCGATCACGAACAGCATGCCGCCGCGGATCGACGCCGCGCGCCCCTCCTCGGCGAGCGCGCCCATGAGCGCCAGCTCTTTTTTATTCGGCGTCCGCGTGAAATGCGTGAGGACCAGCGGATTGTAGGCGGCGATCACGTGCTCCGCGTCGGAGGAGCGAATCTCCAGCACGCCGCGCGCGGGTATGGTCACGACGCATCATACGTCGAATCCGATTCGAATCCGATTCGAATTGAATTGAATTGAAAACGAAATGAATTGAATTGAATTCGGCGCGAAACGGCGCGCGTCCATGTACTCCGCCTTCGCGCCGTGCGAAAATGAAAGCGAGAGGTCGGGTGTCGATGCGTCCGCGCCACCAGCTCCCGATCGGCAAGCTGCTCCGCGAACCGCTGGTTCACTTCGCGCTGCTCGGAGCGCTGCTGGTGTGCGCCGATCATCTTCGCGGCGCGACGGCTTCGATCGCGCACGCGCGGCGCATCGTGGTGACGCAGCGCCAGGCCGAGGAGCTGCGCGCCGACCTCACGCGCCGCCGCGGGCGCCCGCCGACGCCCGACGAGGAGCGGCAGGAGATCGAGCGCTACGTCGAGGAGGAGGCGCTGTTTCGCGCGGCGCTGCGCCTCGGGCTGCACGAGAGCGACACCATCGTGCGCCGCCGGTTGGTGCAGCGCATGCGCTTTCTCGAGGAGGATCTGGCGGCGGTGCGCGAGCCGACCGACGACGAGCTGCGCGCGTGGATCGCGGCGCGCGGCGACGAGTACGCGCCGGCGACCCGCGTGACGTTCGAGCAGGCGTTCTTCAGCCGCTCGAAGCGCGGCGCGGCGATCGGCGCGGTCGCGCGCGAGGCGCTCGAGACCTTGCGGCGCGGCGGCGCGGTCGCGGGCGATCCCTATCCGCTGCCGCTGGCGACCGCGGCGGCGACGCGCGCCGAGCTGGCCAAGGTGCTCGGCCCGTCGCTGGCGCAGGAGCTGTTCGCGCTGCCGGCGGGCGAGTGGCGCGGGCCGCTCGAGTCGAGCTACGGCCTGCACCTCGTGCGCGTGCGCGAGCGCTCGGCGGGCGCGCTCGACGCGGCGGAGACGCGCAAGCGGGCGCGGCAGGATTGGATCGCGGAGCAGCGGCAGCAGGCGGAGCGGGCGCAGCTCTCGGCGTTGCGCGACAGCTTCGAGGTGGTGCGCGAAGACGCGAGCCCGCAACCGTGAAACGATTCTCGCTCAGTTTCATGGCCGTGGCCGTAGCCGTAGCCGTAGCCGTAGCCGTTCTCGCATCAACGCCCGCGTCAGCGCACGAGCTTCGGCCTGCGTTCGTCGAGCTCGACGAGACGCCGGACTCCGTGGAGGTAACGACGACGTGGCCGCTGGTCGAAGCCGCTCCCCGCCGCGTCGAGGCGCGGCTGCCGCCCGGCTGCGCGCCGCTGTCGCCGCTCGCGCCAATCGCGCCGCTCGCGAGCGACCCAGCGGAGGATCGCGCGGTCGAGCACGCGCGCTACCGCTGCGCCGGCGTCGCGCTCGCGGGCGCCGAAATCGAGATCGACGGCCTCACGGTCGGCGTGCCCGAGGTGGTGGTGCACGCGCGGCTGCGCGATCGCCCGCCGCTCACCGTCGTCGCCCGCCGCGATCGCCCGTCGGTGATCCTCGGCCGCGCCGACGCGCCCGCCGCCGCCGTCTCGTTCGTCGACCTCGGCGTGCGCCACATCCTCTCGGGCCTCGATCACCTGCTGTTCGTCTTCGGGCTGCTCCTGCTGGTGCTGCGCGCGAGCGACTTCGCCGAGCGCGGGCTGCGCGCGGTGCCGTGGCGGCGGCTGCTCGGGGCGGTCACCGCGTTCACGTGCGCGCACAGCATCACGCTCGCGCTCGCCGGCACCGGCGTGGTCGCGCTGCCGCCGCGCGGCGTCGAGGCGGCGATCGCGCTCAGCATCGTCGCGCTCGCCGCCGAGCTGGCGCGCACGCCGGCCACGCGCTCGACGCGGCGGCCGTGGCTGCTGGCGTTCGGCTTCGGGCTCCTGCACGGCTTCGGCTTCGCCGGCGCGCTGGTCGAGATCGGTCTGCCGCGCGCGTCGCTGCTCTCGTCGCTGTTGCGCTTCAACGTCGGCGTCGAGCTCGGCCAGCTCGCGTTCGTCGGCGCGGCGCTGGCGCTGCTGGCGGCGATCCGCTGGCTGGCGTCGGCGCGCGTCCAGCGCGTCGAGCGCGTGACGGTCTACGCCATGGGCACGCTCGCCACGTACTGGTTCTTCGGACGAACGCTCACGCTCTTGCAATAGGGGGGACGCGCATGCGCTACGCGGTTCGAACGCTCGCCGTCTTGTCGCTCGCTTCGTGCGGCTCTGCCGGCCACACCACGCCGCCCGACATGGCGCCCGCGCTCCAGTGCGCCGGCTCGAAGAGCGGCGTCACGCGGCTCTACTGGGGCGATCTGCACGTCCACACCAACTACTCGTTCGACGCGTACTTCTTCAACGAGCTGAACGGCCCGCGCGAGGCGTTCGCCTTCGCCAAGGGCGGCGCCACGTCGCTGCCGTGCGGCGACGCGCCCGCGGTGCCGTGCAAGACGGTGAAGCTCGACGTGCCGCTCGACTTCACCGCGGTGACCGATCACTCGGAGCTGATCGGCGGCTTCGCCGGCTACTGCGGCCTCCCCGGCCAGCCGCCGATGAACCAGTCGACCTGCATGACCATCGGCTCGCTGGTCAGCACGGCGGCGACGGCGTACGCGCTCGGCAACACGCCGACGAGCCAGCAGGGGCTCAAGACGCTGGCGAACCTGGTGCCGCAGCTGGCGATGACCGCCGACGCGTGGGGCCGCTCGATGGGTTTCGCCGACGAGGCGAACGATCCGTGCACGTTCACCGCGTTCACCGCGTACGAGTACACCGGGCTGCCGAACGGCGCGAGCCTGCACCGCAACATCATCTTCAACGGCGACGCGCTGCCGTCGAAGCCGATCTCGTCGCTCGACGTGGCCGACGAATGGGAGATGTGGAACGCGCTCGACGCCGTGTGCGCGCACGACGGCCACTGCGACTACGTCTCGATCCCGCACAACTCCAACCTCAGCGACGGGCGCGTGTTCCAGATCGCGGCGAGCGGCGCCGCGCCGGTCACGCAGGCGCAGATCGAGCAGCGCGCGCGCGCCGACGTGCTCGCCGAGGTGATGCAGCACAAGGGCGAGTCGGAGTGCGGCCTCGGCTACGCGAACCCGCTCTCCGCCGACGAGGACGCGGCGTGCGCGTTCGAGAAGACCAAGCCGATCTGCACCGGCGCGGCGACCGATCCGTCGTACTGCCGCCAGGAGTGCACCGCCGTCGCCACCGACTCCGCCGCCGCGACGCCCGCCAACTGCACCGCGCGGCTCGACATGCTGCGCGACACGCTCGTCGACGGCCTGCGGCTGCGCGCGCAGTACAACGGCGTGAACCCGTACAAGCTCGGCCTCATCGGCTCGAGCGACACGCACAACGGCGATCCGGGCAACGTGCGCGAGGACAGCTTCCGCGGCCACGGCGGCGTGCTCGACGATTCGCCCGACGTGCTGCTCGGCGCGTGGGTGTGCGCCGACGGCACGACCACGTGCGCCACCACCGCGCGCGTCTTCAACCAGAAGGCGTTTCGCCTCAACCCCGGCGGGCTCACCGGCATCTGGGCCGAGGAGAACACGCGCGCGTCGCTGTTCGGCGCGCTCAAGCGGCGCGAGGTGTACGCCACCAGCGGGCCGCGCATCGCGGTGCGGCTCTACGCGTCGTGGGGCGCGATCCCCGCCTCGGCGTGCGACGACCTCGCCGCCGGGAACGATCCGCCGCCGGGCGCGAGCGGGTTGGTGCCGATGGGCGGCGATCTGGCCGCGCCGCCGCCCAGCGGCAAAATGCCGCAGCTGGTGGTGCGCGCGGTCGCCGATCCCATCCTGGGAACGCCGCTCGAGCGCATCGAGATCGTCAAAGGCTGGGTCGACGCCGCCGGCGCGCCGCACGCCAAGGTGTTCTCGATCGCCGGCGCCGCGGCCGGCCCCGCGCCCGCCGCCGACTGCTCGATCACCAAGACCGCGCAGCCCGAGCAGCTCTGCGGCACGTGGAGCGATCCCGAGTTCGACGCCAGGCAGAGCGCGCTCTACTACGCGCGCGTGCTCGAGAACCCGACGTGCCGCTGGAGCACGTGGGCGTGCGTGAAGCAGGCGGTCGACTGCGCGCAGCTCGACGCGTCGACGGGCGCGCTGCCCGGCGCGATGGCGGGTTACGAGGGCTGCTGCGCGATCACGCAGACCGCGGGAAGCTACACCGGCAAGAACCGCTTCGACGTGATCGAGGAGCGCGCGTGGTCCTCGCCCGTCTGGTACCAGCCGTGAAGCGGCTACAGGTTCGTGCGCGGAATGGCGGCGACGTTGGAGGGATATCGATTGATCAGCTTGGTGACCGCGGCGCGGATCTTCGCCGGGTTCGGTGACGCCGGGCGGTTCACCACGTCGGCGGCTGTGCCGCGCCAGAACGCCTGGTTGGTCTTCGGATCGACGAAATCGACGATCACCGTGCCCTCGGTATAGCTGTACGTGCTGACGGTCCCACCGAACCCGTACCAACCCGTGCCGACGCGATCGACCTGGGTCCGCTGCTGCAGCATGACGTGGTGGACGACGACAAAATCGGGATTGCCGTCGGTCGACTCCACGTACCCCTTGGCGATCAGGCTCTGCCTCAACGCGTCCTCGATCTCCTGGTCGGCGATCGACGCCGGCCGCGCCGCCGGCGACTGCGGTCTTTGAAACGAGAAGGTCTTGTACTGTTGAACGTTGGCGCCCGGCGCAAAGCTCGAGTGCACGGTGGCGCCGCACCCGAGCGCCGCGGCCGCCAGCGGCGCGACGGCGATGAGGATGGCCAGCTTGGTTCGCATCGACACCTCCTGCTCGTCGCTCTAGACAGGGACGCCCCGCGCCGCAATCGGCTGCGCGCGGTAGCGGGCCAGCATCGCGAACGCCCAGCTCGAGCCGGTGAAGACGGCCCACACCGCGAACACGGCGAGCTGCACGTCACCGTCGGGAATCGCCAGGCTCGCGATCAGCAGCGCGAGCGCCAGGTTCCGCGAGTTGGCGCTCAGCGCGAACGTGCGGCGCACCGCCGGCGCGCGCCCGCCGCTCGCCCAACCGAGCACGAGCGAAGCGGCGCCGCACAAGAGAATCGCCAGCCAGTCGCCTCCGCGCAGGAGCCACAGCGCGCTCAGGTCGCGGTGGAGCAGCACGAACGCGACGATCCCGATCAAGCAAACCGTCGAGACGATGCGCACTGGGCGCACGAGCCCATTGGCCAGATTTCCTCGACGGCGCCGAACCAATTTACCCAGCAGGTAGGGAAGCACCTGGAGCGCGAGCAGGCGAGCGATGAACGCGAGCTCGTGCAGCTCGACGCGATGATGCGCGCCCAGCAGCCGCTTGACGACGAACGGCGCGGTGAACGGCACGAGCTTGAAGAGGAACAGCGTGATCTCGACGCTGAGCGCGCGGTCGGCGCGCGCCAGCCGGGCCAGCTCCGGCGCGAAGCGTCCACCGGGAGCCGCCGCCAGCAACAGCAGCGCGGCCTCGACGGCGCCGGAGGGGCGCAGCGCGCGGGTGAGCGCGAGCGCGATCGCCGGCAGGACGATCTAGTTGAACGCGAGCGCGCGCACGAGCAGCCGCCGCTGCCGCCGTTTGACCCGCCGATCCTCGTGCTCGCCTCCCAGCTCGAGGCCCATCGAGAACATCAACGTGACCAGGTACGACGCGGTCAGGACGCGCGCGGCGGTGCCGGTGAGCGCCGCGAGGTTCGCCGGAAGATCCATGCACGGCTCACCTCATGCGCGCGACGTGCCGTCGGGCGCCGGCTTCCGCTCGGCCGCGCGGCGACTAAGAAGCAGGCGGAGGTCGATCGATGCGGCACGCGCTCGGCGCGTTGGCTCTGGTCGTGGGCGCGGCCGGTTGCGCGCCGGTGAAGCTCGCGGCGGGCGCGCGCGTCGCCGTCGAGCTGTCGAGCCGCGAGCCGGATCGCGCGTGCGCGCTCGTCGGCGCGGTGGAGCTGCGCTCGCCGGGCGGCGCGGCGTCGGCCGGGCAGCTCCTCGGCGCGTGGGCGCTCGAGCGCGGCGGCAACTACGTGGTGCTCGACGCGTTCAGCGTGGTGAGCGAGCCCGCGCTCGAGGTGATCACGCGCGCGCGGCTGTTCGCGTGCCCGCCGCCGCGCTTCGCCCGCGCGCGGTGAAGCGAGTGCTGCGGCAATTTGCCGCAGTCGCGTCCGAGGCGGAAACCGCTAGAATGGCGACATGGCCAACGACGACGATCCGCCGACTCCGCCCTGGCCGCCGCCCGATCCTCCGCCCGCGCCCGATC
>Ga0070741_10009607_pt1 | contig 18665 bp, 16 predicted proteins | sample Coa_R1_4_FD_66440 | JGI IMG/M metagenome (GOLD analysis project Ga0070741, IMG submission 66440) | Surface soil microbial communities from Centralia Pennsylvania, which are recovering from an underground coalmine fire - Coalmine... | ecosystem: Environmental > Terrestrial > Soil > Unclassified ...
ACTCGCGGCCGATTTCCAGCATCACGGGCACGGCGAGCGGCGAAACATGGTCGAGTTCCCGATGGGTGATTCGCCCATGGATTCGCGACAGCATATCAGAGAGCCGGCGTAGATCGAGTAGGCCGGTGGCGGCATCGGCGCGCGCGGCGCGCAACAGCACATGGTCGGCCTGGTGCTTGCGCAGCACGTCATAGATCAGGTCGGTCGAAAACAGCACCTGGCGGCGGCTCTTCTCCTCATCCGTGAAACGGCGCGCAATCAGGCCCGAGATCAGCGCGCAGTTGCGGAAAGTGCGCTTCATCAGCGCGGATTCGGCAAGCCACGCCTCGAGATCGTCGCCGAGCATGTCGGATTCGAACAGCGCGTCGAGGTCGAGCTTGCCGTGCCGGACCATGAAGGACATGTCGGCGACACCCCAGATCGCCAGCGCGTATTCATTGGCGACAAAGCCGAGCGGCCGCGCGCGGGCGCGCTCCAGCCGGCGCGTCAAGAGCATGCCGAGCGTCTGATGCGCGAGCCGTCCCTCGAAGGGATAGCAGACGAGATAATGCTTGCCGCCGCGCGGAAAAGTTTCGACGAGCAGCTCGCGCGTCGCCGGCACGCGGGAAAAATCCTGCTGCAGCGACAGCCAGTCGCGCACCTGCTCCGGCAGCGCACTCCAGGCGCGGCGATTGTCGAGCAATTTACGGACGCGTTCGGCGAGATAGGTCGAGAGCGGGAACTTGCCGCCGGCATAGGCCGGGACCTTGGCGTCCTTGTCGTTGGCGCGGGACACATAGACCTGATCCTCGACCAGCGCTTCATAGCGCACGATCTCGCCGCCGAACACGAAGGTGTCGCCGACCACGAGCCCCTCGATGAAATATTCCTCGATCTCTCCTAGCATGCGGCCACCGCGGGCGATCGCGCCGGTCGAGCCCGAACCGCCGCCGCGCGAGCGCACCAGCTTCACCTTCAGCATCGCCTCCTCGACGATGGTGCCGACGTTGAGGCGATAGCTCTGCCGCACGCGCGGATTGGCGACGCGCCAGCGACCTTCCTTGTCCTGTTTGATGCGCGCGAAGCGTTCATAGGTTTTCAGCGCATAGCCGCCGGTCGCGACGAAATCGATGATGTCGTCGAAATCGCTGCGGGCGAGATTCGCATAGGGCGCGGCGGTGACGATCTCGGCATAAAGCTCGTCGGCGAGGAACGGCTTGCCGCAGGCGCAGCCGAGCACGTGCTGCGCCAGCACGTCGAGCCCGCCGGTGCGCAAGGGCGGCGTGTCCTGCGCATTGTCGGCGACCGCCTCGATCGCGACGGCGCATTCCAGCACCTCGAAGCGGTTAGCGGGAACGAGGACGGCGCGCGACGCTTCATCGAGCCGGTGATTGGCGCGGCCGATCCGCTGCATCAGGCGCGAGGCGCCCTTCGGCGCACCGATATTGATGACGAGATCGACATCGCCCCAGTCGACGCCGAGGTCCAGCGACGAGGTGCAGACCACGCCGCGCAGCTTTCCGGCCGACATCGCATCCTCGACCTTGCGGCGTTGCGCGACGTCGAGCGAGCCGTGATGCAGCGCGATTGCCAACCCGTCGTCGTTCATCCGCCAGAGCTCCTGGAACAGCATCTCGGCCTGGCTGCGGGTGTTGACGAAGACCAGCGTGGTCTTGTTCTGCTTGATCAGCTCGTAGATCTCGCCGAGCGCATGGCGCGCGGTGTGGCCGGCCCAGGGCAGGCGCTCGCGCGTATCGAGCATCTCGACGATCGGCGCCGCCGCGCCGCCGGCGACGACGATGTCGGCGGAGACGCGCTGCCCCTGCGGTTGCGGTACCAGGAAGCGCGCGAGATCTTCGGGCTCGGCGACGGTGGCGGAGAGACCGATCATGCGCAAGTGCGGCGCGATCTTCCAGAGCCGCGCCAGACCGAGCGACAGCAGGTCGCCGCGCTTGGAGGTAACCAGCGCATGCAGCTCGTCGAGCACGATGCGCTTCAGCGAGGAAAACAGATACGGCGCGTCGTCCGAGGCCAGCAGCAGCGCGAGCTGCTCGGGCGTGGTCAGCAAGATATCCGGCGGATATCGGCGCTGGCGCTGCCGCCGCGACATCGGCGTGTCGCCGGTGCGGGTCTCGACCTTGATCGGCAGGCCCATTTCGGCGATCGGCGTCTCCAGATTGCGCGCGATGTCAACTGCGAGCGCCTTCAGCGGCGAAATGTAGAGTGTGTGCAGGCCGCCGGTGCGTTTGACGCTCCGGCCGGTGGAGGTGAAGCTCTTGCGTTCGCTCGCCGCTGCTGCCGCTTCGCTCTGCTCCGACTCCCTCCCCCTGAAAGGGGGAGGGTTGGGGAGGGGATCACTCAACTCCACCAAGGTCGGCAGGAACCCCGCCAACGTCTTGCCGGCGCCGGTCGGCGCGATCAGCAGCGCCGAGCGGTCGTCGCGCGCCTTCTGCAGCAGCGCAAGCTGATGCTCGCGCGGCGACCAACCGCGCGCGGCGAACCATTTGCGGAAACGGTCCGGCAGCAGCGCGTCCGCGCGGTGCGGAGATTCGAGGAGATCGAGCAGCGACACGGCGAAAGAGGTAAGCCGTCGGGCCGGATTCGTCGAGGGTGGCGGGAGATTATCTCGGCACATACCGGCCCGATCCCTCATGGTGAGGAGCGCGTCTTCGCGCGTCTCGAACCATGAGGCCCCAATCGGCCTCATCCTTCGAGACGCCGCTACGCGGCTCCTCAGGATGAGGGTTTGCCTGCTACTCCGTCACCGGCTTGTCCGAGATATCCCAGTCCTGGCCGTTGAAGATCGAGATGTAGAGCGTCTTCATCGGGGTATAGTCGTCGGGCGTATAGTCGTAGGTCACGCCGTCGAGGAAGAACGGCGAGTGGAAGCCCTTGAGCGTGGACGCCTGCTTCAGCACGTTCTCGCGCGTCAGTTCGTCGCCGCAGCGGCGGATGATCTCGCTCATGGTCACGACCTGGCCATAGCCGGCATAGGCGATGGTGTTGTCGGCGTCGACCGTGGGTAGGTATTTCTTGCGCAACTCCTCAAAGCCCATCACTTCAGGGTCGTTCTGCCAGCGCGGCACGCCGGCGTCCTTGGCGTACCGAATCGCGACGATGCCCTTGGCATTCTCGAAACCGGCGGCGTTCAGGATTGAGCGGCCGGTCGAACCCGCCGACAACAGCTGCAGCGGCTTCCAGCCGAGTTCCGCCGCCTTGCGGATCGACTGCGAGGAAGCTTTGCCGGTCGAGATGTTGTAGAACGTATCGGCGCCCGACTTCGAGAGATTGATCAGCTGCGAGTCGATGGTGGGATCGGTGAGATCGTAGGTCTGCTCGATGATCACCTGTGCCTTGCCGCCGGCGTCCGCGAGCGTCTTCTTGAACGGACCGAGGAAGTCGCGGCCGAAATCGTCGTTCTGATAGAGGATGCCGATCTTCGCCTCTGGCCGCACGCCGAGCACGTGCTTGGCGAGAATGCGCCCCTCGGTCGGATAGAGCGGCAGGCCCGCCATGGTCCATTTGTAGTTCTTCGGATCGTTCCACTTCGACGCACCGGTGTTCAACAGCAGCTGCGGCACGCCCTTGGAATTGAGATATTTGTGCACGGCGGTCTGTGGTGCGGTGCCGAGCGAGCCGAACAGCGCCAACACCTCCTCCTGCTCGACCAGGCGGCGCGTCGCTTCCACGCATTTCGGCGCGCTGTAGGCATCGTCCAGCGTCAGGAACGTCATCTTGCGGCCGTTGATGCCGCCCTTGGTCTCGTTGAGCATCTGGAAATAGGCCTCGCCGACGCGGCCAAGCACGCCATAGAGTGAGCCGGGACCGCTGTGCGGCACGGTCTGACCCAGTTTGATTTCGGTATCGCTCGCGCCCGGATCGTATTTCTTCTCCGCGGCGGAAAGATACGGCGCGGGGAATGCGGTCGCCGCGACCGAGCCGAGCGTGATGGCGCCGAGCTCGCGGCGCGTGAAATTTTTCTTCATTGTTTCTCTCCCTTGAGATTCGCATTGTGCTGGCATCGGCGCGCCCGGCAACAGCGAAATTGCCGCGCAAGGCCGCCATACGGCCCGCGCGTAGCGCCTAGACTCAAGTTCTCGCTTCGGGCTGGACGGCGACCACGACCAGCCCGCGCACCGGCTCATTGTCCTCGGTGCGGGGTGACGCTTCTTCCATGTGCGCGAGCCCGAGTCCTGTGGCGACAACCTTGTCGCGCACGATCTTCTTGCCGTGCGCATACCGCAGTCCCTCGCCGATCACGACGCCCTCGCCACCGTGCGTCTCCAGCGTGAAGGCGAAGACGCCGCCCGGCGCCAGCACGCGCTTCGCCTCGTTCAACACCGGCGCGATGTCGCCGACATAGCACATGGCGTCCGCCGCAAGGATCAGGTTGGCGCTCGCCTCCGCCTTGCTGCGCAGGCCCGCGACCATGTCGGCGACTTCGAGCTCCGCATAGAGGCTCATGGCGCGCGCCTGCTCGATCATCCTGGGCGACAGATCGATACCGGTGAAATGATCGACCTCCTTGGCGAAGGCGCGGGCGCCGAGCCCGGTGCCGCAACCCAAATCGATCGCGCGCTTGAAGAAGGCTGGCTTCTTGGCCGCGTGCCGCACCGACAGCACGGCCTTGAACAGCAGCTGCGGCGCGCGGTAGCCGAGATCACCGAGCAACGCCGCCTCGAAACGCGGCGCATATTGGTCGAACAGCGCCTGCACATAGCCCTTCGGCATTTCGTCAAGCTCGTCGGCGCCGAGCCGCATCAGCCACACCGCGGCGCCGTGACGATCTTCGGGATCGGAGGCGCGTGCGCGCCGGAAGGCCGCGATCGCCTTGTCGGTCTCTTTGAGCTGCTGGCGGATCTCACCGAGGGTGAACCAGGCCGAGGCGAAATTCGGTGCAAGCTCGGTCGCCTGCTCCAGCAGATCGGCGGCAGCCGGCAGATCGCCCTTCAATTGCAGGTCACGCGCGAACTCGAAGCGGCGGTCGGCGATCAGGTCGCCGGAGGAGAGAAACAGGCGCGCGGGCATCTTGCGGAACTCGTCATTGCCGGGCTTGACCCGGCAATCCATCGAAACAAGGAGTCTTTGAGGAGATGGATGCGCGGGTCCCGTCTCCGCCATAGGCTTCGCCGGGCCCACAGCATAGCGGCCGGCAAAGCTTTAGCGAAGCCGGCAAGCCCGCGCATGACGACTCAACATCACGGCGGGATCGCCTATATGACAGGCATGCGTCCGCAAGACATCCTGGTGCCCGTCCCCGCCGGTCTCTGCTGCAAGCCGGGCAACTTCCACATCGATCCGGTGCGCCCGGTGGAGCGGGCCGTGATCACCCACGGCCATTCCGACCATGCCCGTGCCGGCCATGGCGCGGTGCTGGCGACGCAGGAGACGCTCGACATCATGCGGCTGCGTTATGGCGAGAACTTTGCCGGCGCGACGCAGGCGGTGCGTTACGGCGAGGAGATCAGGCTCGGCGACGTCAGGATAAAATTCCATCCCGCCGGTCACGTGCTCGGCTCGGTGCAGATTGCGGTGTCCTGCAACGACACCCGCATCGTCGCGTCCGGCGACTACAAGGACGTGCGCGATCCCACCTGCGCGCCGTTCGAGGTCGTGCCCTGCGACGTCTTCATCACCGAGGCGACATTCGGGCTGCCGGTGTTCCGCCATGGCAACGCCGCCGACGAGGTGAAGAAGCTGCTGGCGTCGGTCGCGCTGTTTCCGGAGCGCGCGCATCTGGTCGGCGCTTATTCGCTCGGCAAGGCGCAGCGTGTGATCGCGCTGATCCGCGAGGCCGGTTACCACGCGCCGATCTATCTGCACGGCGCGATGGAGAAGATCACGCATTATTACGAGAGCCGCGGCATCGCGCTGGGCGAGCTCAGGCCGGTGCGCGGCGCCAAAAAGGCCGATCTCGCCGGCACCATCACGCTGGCGCCGCCCAGCGCCACCTCCGATCTCTGGACGCGGCGCTTTCCCGATCCGGTGACGGCGTTCGCCTCGGGCTGGATGCGGGTGCGCGCGCGGGCGCGCCAGCGCGGCGTCGAACTGCCGCTGGTGATTTCGGATCACGCCGACTGGGACGGCTTGACCGCAACGATTGCCGCCACCGGCGCCAATGAGATCTGGGTGACGCACGGCCAGGAAGACGCGCTGGTGCATTGGTGCCAGACGAAGGGCCTCGCGGCGCGGCCGCTTCATCTTGTCGGGTACGACGAAGAGGAAATCGAGACACTCGAGGGCGAGGAGTAGTGTCCCAGTTCCAACATTCGCACCCCCTCGCGGCTGGCTCTTTTGCGAATGTTGGAACTAAAGGGACACTATCAGATATCAATGGGGTGCGGTTTTGGATTTGACATTCGCAACCGGACTCGCGGGAATATGGATGCGAATGTCAAATCCACCGCACCCATGAACCGCTTCGCCGAACTGCTTGATCGTCTCGCCTATGAGCCCGGCCGCAACAACAAGCTGCGGCTGATCGAGGCTTACTTTCGCGAGGTCGGCGATCCCGATCGCGGCTATGCGCTCGCCGCCATCACCGGCGCGCTGTCGTTCAAGCATGCCAAGCCCGGCCTGATCCGCGACCTCATCAGCGATCGCACCGATCCTGTCCTGTTCGGCCTGTCCTATGATTACGTCGGCGATCTCTCGGAGACGGTCGCGCTGATGTGGCCGAAGGCTGATCTCGCCGGCCATAACCACCCGCCGCCGCCGACACTCACCGAAGTCGTCACCACGTTGCGCACGCTCGGCAAGACCGAACTGCCACGGCAGCTCGCGCGCTGGCTCGACGAGCTCGATGAGACCGGGCGCTGGGCGCTGTTGAAGCTCGTCACCGGCGCGATGCGGATCGGCGTCTCCGCGCGGCTGGCCAAGACCGCGGCCGCCGCGCTCGGCGGCAAGGACCCGCACGACATCGAGCTGATCTGGCCCGGCCTCGCCCCGCCCTACACCGACCTGTTCGCCTGGCTGGAAGGCCGCGGCGAGAAGCCGGTCAATCGCGACCCCGCGCCGTTCCGGCCGGTGATGCTGGCGCACGCGATCGAGGATGCCGACTTCGCCGGTCTCGATGCGGCCGACTACATCGCCGAATGGAAATGGGACGGCATCCGTGTGCAGGCGGTCGCCGGCCGCGACCCCCGCGGCCATGTCACGGCGCGGCTCTATTCGCGCACCGGCGAAGACATCACCAAGAGCTTTCCCGATCTTGTGCCGTCGCTGCACCTGCCCGGCGCGATCGACGGCGAGCTGCTGGTGGTGCGCGACGGCCGCGTGCAGAGTTTCAACGTGCTGCAGCAGCGGCTCAATCGCAAGGTCGTGTCGCCGAAGCTGGTCAAGGACTTTCCGATCCATCTGCGCGCCTACGACCTGCTCCACGATGCCGACAATGACCTGCGCGAACTGACCTTTGCCGAGCGGCGCGAGAAGCTCGAAGCCTTCGTGAAGAAGCTCGACGATATCAGGATCGATCTGTCGCCGACGATCGCCTTCGACAATTGGGAGACATTGCGCACGGCGCGCGCCAATCCCGCTGATGCAGGCGCGGGCGCAGACGCCGACGCGGTCGAAGGCGTGATGCTGAAGCGGCGCGATGCGCCCTACCTGCCCGGCCGGCCCAAAGGCCAGTGGTGGAAGTGGAAGCGCGATCCGCACATCATCGACGCCGTGCTGATGTATGCGCAGCGCGGCCATGGCAAGCGTTCGTCCTATTACTCCGACTACACCTTCGGCGTCTGGACCAAAGGCGAGGCCGGCGACGAGCTGGTGCCGGTCGGCAAGGCCTATTTCGGCTTCACCGACGAGGAGCTGCTGCAGATCGACCGCTTCGTCCGCCGCAACACGACGGAGAAATTCGGCCCCGTCCGCCATGTCGTTCATGAACCGACCCAGGGCCTGGTGCTGGAGGTCGCCTTCGAAGGCCTGCAGCGCTCGCCGCGGCACAAATCCGGCATCGCGATGCGGTTTCCGCGCATCAGCCGGCTGCGCTGGGACAAACCGCCGCGCGACGCCGACCGGCTGGAGACGCTGGAGAAGCTTCTGAAGAGCGACGCGACAAATAAAGTTTTGGTAACCTCTGGCGAGGCGTAGCGGGTTCCCCATTTGCTCGTCGCCGAGTAAAGTAAGCAGCGAATCCGCGAGGAGACCAGAGATGCCGATGCCCAACGACACAAGGGAATTGCCGGCAGCCCATGACGGCCTCAGCCGCTTTCTTGGCGGCTCGCCCGCATCGGTGGCGCTGCGGCTGATCCTGCTCTCGATCCTGGTCGGCGTGGTGCTCGCCGCGATCGGCTTCGATCCCTACAACATCATCCGCAGCATCCAGCTGCTGTTCCGCCGGCTGTGGGACCTCGGCTTCGACGCGATCAACTGGGTGTGGCGCTACTTCCTGCTCGGCGCCGTCATCGTGATCCCGGTCTGGTTGGTGTCGCGGCTGTTCGGCGCGCCGCGCGGACGCTGATCCTCCGCAAAGAGGTCGACTCCAATGCAGGTGCGCTTTGTCGGCTGCGGCGATGCCTTCGGCTCGGGCGGCCGGCAAAACACCTGTTTTCACGTCATGGGCGCATCCGTCAATGTCCTGATCGATTGCGGCGCCTCGTCGCTGCCGGCATTGAAGCGCAGCGCAATCGTGCGCAACGAGATCGAACTGATCCTCATCACCCATTTTCACGGCGACCACTTCGCGGGCCTGCCGTTCTTCCTGCTCGACGCCCAATTCTCGCGCCGCACCCGCCCGCTCATCATCGCGGGACCGGAGGGAATCGAGATGCGCCTGACGCAGGTGATGGAAGCGCTGTTCGAGCATTCGTCGAAGACGCAACAGAAGTTCGAGCTTTCGGTGCTGCCGCTCGAGCCGCGGGAAACGCGCCAACTCGGCGGCGTAACGATTACGCCCTATCCCGTGGTTCACGGCGAGTCCGGCGGCCCCTTTCTGGCCTATCGGTTGGAGGCGGAAGGACGCGTGCTCGCCTACACCGCCGACACTGAATGGACGGAGGCGCTCGTGCCGCTCGGCCGCGGCGCCGATCTCCTCATCGCGGAGGCCTACACCTACGAGCGGAACGTCAGGAATCACCTCAGCTTGCGGACGCTGGAGGCGCACCTGCCCGAGATCGCCCCGAAGCGCCTGATCCTGACCCATATGAGCGACGACATGCTGTCGCGGCTGGACGGACTCGGCCATGCTGCCGCGCATGACGGCATGATTGTGGAATTCTAGGCTGCGTTGAGCCGATGGAAATGCGTCCCTTCTCCACCAGGGTGACGACCGCGCAGGTGTTTGCCATCGCGGGCCCCGCGATGATCGCAAACCTGACGACGCCGTTGATCGGCATCGTCTCGACCACGGCGATCGGCCGGCTCGGCGACGCCACGCTGCTCGGTGGCGTGGCGATGGCCTCGGTAATCTTCGACTGCATGTTCTGGCTGTTCGCTTTTCTGCGCATGGGCACGGTCGCCTTCACCGCGCAGTCGCTCGGCGCAGGCGAAGCGGACGAACTGCGCGCGCATCTGGCGCGCGGGCTGGTGGTCGCCGCCATGATCGGCGCGGCGTTGATCCTGCTGCAGGTGCCGACGGCGGTCGTGGTGCTGGATGCGATGGGCGGCAGCGACGGCGTGACGCACGCCGCGAAAACCTACTTCGCGATCCGCATCTGGTCGGCGCCGCTGGCGCTCGGCAACTACGTCGTGCTGGGCTGGCTGATCGGACAGGCGCGCGCAATGCTGGCGCTGTCGATCCAAGTCGCGATCAACCTGATCAACATGGCGGTCACGGTGTTGCTGGTGCTGGTGCTCAACCTGGGCATCGCGGGCGCCGCAAGCGCGGCCGTGGTGGCGGAAGGCGCCGGGCTCCTGCTCGGCCTCGTCATCGCCTGGCACCTGATGCAGCGGCAGCTGACGGTGCCCAACGCGGTGCTGTTCGATCGCACGAGGCTGATGCGCATGCTCGCGGTCAACCGCGACATCATGATCCGCACTGCGGCGCTGATATCGGCGTTCCTGTTCTTCACTGCGCAAGGCGCGCGCGCCGGCGACATCACGCTCGCAGCGAATGCCGTGCTGAACAACTTCCTGCTGGTCAGCGCTTTCTTTCTCGACGGGCTCGCCAATGCCGCCGAGCAGCTCTGCGGTCGGGCGTTCGGCGCGCGCGATCGCGCCGCTTTCTCCGGCGCGACGCGGCTGGTGGTCGCCTGGGGCTTTGGCTTTGCGCTGGCGGTGGCCCTCGTGTTCACGCTGTTCGGGACACGATTCATCGACATCATGACGTCGAACGCCGACGTCCGCCTGCTGGCGCGCGACTTCCTGATCTTCGTCATCGTCTCGCCGCTGCTGGCCGTGTTCGCCTTCACGTTCGACGGCGTCTATATCGGGGCGACCTGGGCGCGCGACATGCGCAATCTGATGCTGGCGTCGCTCGCGATCTTCTTTTCGGCGTGGCTTGCGCTGCGTTCCTTCGGCAATGCAGGACTATGGGGCGCGCTGCTGGCGCATTATGCCGCCCGCGGCGGGCTGGAGGCGGCGCGCTATCCGGCGCTGCTGAAGGCGTCGTTTCGGAAATCTTGACGAACGCTCCTTTCACCTCTCCCTGCCTGCGGGGAGAGGTCGACGCGCCCCGCAGCGCACTTGCGCGCCTGTGCGCGGCGGGTGAGGGGGACTCTCCACACCGTGCTCCTGGAGACTCCCCCTCCCCCCAACCCTCTCCCCGCACGCGGGGAGAGGGAGAACTGGCAGCTGTCGTGTACCTAGATCGGCCAGTCCTCGGCGGTGATCGCCGCGGCATCGGCGCCGACGATTTCCGACAGCGACTCGTGATCCGTGCGCAGCAACGTCGCGGCGAGATCGTTCTTGATGTCCTCGACCAGGCCGAGCCCCTTGTAGACCAGCGGCGAATAGAGCTGCACCAGGCTCGCGCCGGCGCGGATCTTGGTCAGCGCCGCGCCGCCGGAGTCGATGCCGCCGACGCCGATCAATGGGAACGCGCCTTCGACGCGCACATAGGTTTCCGCCACCATCCGCGTCGACAGGCGGAACAGCGGTCGGCCCGACAGCCCGCCCTGCTCTTTCGCCCGCGAGGTTTCACGCAAGGTCGAAGGCCGCGCCACCGTGGTGTTGGCGACGATCATGCCGTCGACCTTGCGTGAGCGGGCGACATGCACGACTTCGTCGAGCTCGGTGAGGCTCAGGTCCGGCGCGATCTTGAGCAGCACCGGCGTGTCGCCGGCCTTCTCGCGGGCGCGGTCGCGCGCTTCGAGCACCCGCGAGAGGAGATCGTCGAGGATATGGCCCTGCTGCAGGTTGCGCAGGCCCGGCGTGTTCGGTGAGGAGACGTTGACCGTGAAATAGCTCGCGACCGGCGCGAAGGTTTCGATCAACTTCACATAGTCGGCGACGCGGTCGGGCGAATCCTTGTTGGCGCCGACATTGACGCCGACGATGCCGCCGAGATTGGCGCGCGAGGCGAGGCGTCGCAGCACGGCCTCCGCGCCGTCATTGTTGAAGCCCATGCGGTTGACCACGGCCTCGTCGCGCTCCAGCCGGAACAGCCGCGGCCGCGGATTGCCGCTTTGCGGCTTCGGCGTCACCGTGCCGATCTCGACGAAGCCGAAGCCGAGCCGCAGCAGCGCGTCCGGCACTTCCGCATTCTTGTCGAAGCCCGCGGCCATGCCGACCGGATTGGGAAAGTTGAGGCCGAAGGCGCGCACCGCGAGCTTGGCATCATCCGCGCGCGGTTTGATCGGCGGCAGGAATTTCAGGCCGTGAATGGCGAGGCGATGCGCATCCTCGGCGTCGATCCAGCGCAACAGCGGCAGCGAGAGGGCGTCGAAGGCGCGGATCACGGTTTCAGCTCCGGGATCGCATGCGAGCCGTCGGCGCGCGATGAGAGGTTCTGCACGCCCCTCACCGCGCCGAGATCGAGCTCGCCATAAAGGTGCGGAAACAGCTCGTCATTGCGCGAGCGCTCCCAGCGCAGCGCTGACCCAAGCGCATCGCCATCGACCTCGACCAGGAACAGTCCTGACTGGCCGGCGAAGAATTTTCGCGCGGTCTCGGCAACCTGGGCCGCGGTCGAAAAATGGATGTAGCCGTCGCGCGCGTCATCGGCGCTGCCGCGGTAGACGCCCTGCCGCTCGGCCTCGCGCCAGGCCGAAGCCGGGCAGATTTTGTAGATGGTCGGCACCTGGTTTCGCTGAACGGTTGGATCGGGATCAATCCGCGACCGTATCGGCGGGTTCGCGTGAACTCAATAGCCGTCCCTCATGGTAAGGAGCCGCGCATGCGGCGTCTCGAACCATGAGGCCCCGATCGGGCCTCCATCCTTCGAGACGCGGGCTGCGCCCGCTCCTCAGGATGAGGGTGGAAAGCTGTACCGCGCCCAGTTCACGTCGCGTAATCCGGCTCCTTGCGGTCGAGGATGCGCTTGAGCGCATCGAAGTGCCGCTGCGCCGGCGGCGGATTGTAGCGGGTCTGGCCGCCATAGGTTTCCCTGGTCTTCTCGACCACGGCATCGGGCATCTTCTTCAGCGGCTCGCGGGTCCACATCGCATAGAGCTGCACCTGCGCGGCGCGCTCGATGTAATAGAGCCGTTCATAGGCCTCGGCCACGGTCGCGCCGACGGTGGAGATGCCGTGATTGGCCATGAACAGGATGCTCTTGTCGCCGATCACGCCGGCCAGCCGCGCGCCCTCCGCGGGATCGATCGCGGGGCCGGTGTAGACATCGTCATAGGCGATCTCGTCCGACAGCCCGACCTCGGTCTGCCCGATCTCCTTGATGCGGGGGTCTTCGAGCCGCGTCAGGGCGCTGGCATAGGGCATGTGGGTGTGGAACACGGCCTTGGCATGCGGCAGCGCCTTGTGGATCGGCGCGTGGATGCAGAAGCAGGAACGCTCGACATCGCCGGCGCCGCTTTTGACCAGGCCATCGTCGATACCGACCTCCATGAAGCACGACGCCGTCACCTCCGACCAGTGCATGCCGAACGGAATCTGGTAGTAGCGATCGCTGCGGCCGGGCACGACCAGCGTCAGATGATTGAAGATGCCTTCGGAGAAGCCGTGCATATGGGCCAGCCGATGCGCGGCGGCGAGGTCGACCCGGGCCTGCCACTCCTCGGCGCTGCATTCGGAAACCGACTTCGGCGAAACGCGGAATTGCATTGGTGTTCTCCCTGCGGGCTTGTTGTTGTGGGCGGATTGTAGCGCAGTTCGTGGGCTGTTTGGCTGAAAATGACGTGGGGCAGCTATCTGCATTTGTGACGCTGCCACCCTCTCACGCCGACCGCGCCAGCGTGCCGTCGATCATGGCGACGGCATTGGCGATGCCATACACCGCTACGAACGACCCGAAGCGCGGGCCCTTCTCCTGGCCGAGCAGCACCTGGTAGAGCATGTTGAACCAGTCGAGCGAGACGCCGGGACGGCCGTCCTTGCCCTTCTTGTTGGGATCGAGGAACGGCTCGCGGCGGCCGATCTCGTAGACCACGTTCTGGATGTCTTCCGCAGATGAGTTCGCCGGCAGTTGCGACAGCGCATCGCGCAAATCCTGCAACGCAGCGCGCTCGCTCTCGGTGGGCTCGCGGAACTGCTTGGTCGGCGCCACGAAGTCCCGATAATAGTTGATGGCATAGCCGACCATCGCATCGAGCCTCGGGTGCGTCTGCGGCGTCACGCCCAGCCGGTAGCGGCCGATGAACCCCCACAGCGTCTCGGCATTCTCCGCATTGGACGACGACACCAGCGTCAGCAACAGCTGGAACGTCACGGGCATGTCGGCCTTCGGCGGCTTTCCGGAATGGATGTGCCACACGGGATTGCCGAGTTGCTGGCGGCCGTCCTGGCGCGGGAAGCCTTCGAGAAACTGCTGGTAGTCGTCGACATTGCGCGGGATCACGTCGAAGTACAGCCGCTTGGCCGCCTTCGGCTCGCGATACATGAACAGCGACAGCGATTCCGGCGAGGCGTAGCGCAGCCATTCGTCGATGGTCAGCCCGTTGCCCTTACTCTTCGAAATCTTCTGGCCCTTCTCGTCGAGGAAGAGCTCGTAGTTGAAGCCTTCCGGCGGCGTGCCGCCGAGCGCAGCGCAGATCTTGCCGGACAGCTTGACCGAGTCGATCAGGTCCTTGCCGGCCATTTCATAGTCGACGCCGAGCGCGACCCAGCGTAGCGCCCAGTCCGCCTTCCACTGGCACTTCACGTTGCCGCCGATAACGGTCGTCTCGACCTTCTCGCCGGTGTCGGGATCGGCATAGACGATGGTGCCCTTCGCGACATTGCGCTCGACGATCGGCACGTAGAGCACCATGCCGGTGCGCGGTGAGATCGGCAGGAACGGCGAATAAGTCGCGCGACGGTCGGGCCCGAGCGTCGGCAGGATGATCGCCATCACCTTGTCGTAGGCGGCGAGCATCTTCAGCAGCGTCTCGTCGAAACGGCCGGATGTATAGTAGTCGGTCGAGCTGGCGAATTCGTAGTCGAAGCCGAAGCGGTCGAGAAATGCGCGCAGCCGCGCATTGTTGGCGGCGCCGAACGACGGATACTCGTTGGAGAACGGGTCCGGCACCCGCGTCAGCGGCATGCCGAGATAGGCCGCGAGCATGTCCTTGTTGGGCACGTTGTCCGGCACCTTGCGCAGGCCGTCCATGTCGTCGGAGAAGGCGATCAGCCGCGTCTTGATCTTGTCCTCGGTCAGCACGCGGAAAGCGTGGCGCACCATGGTGGTGCGCGCGACCTCGCCGAAGGTGCCGATATGCGGCAGGCCCGACGGACCGTAGCCGGTCTCGAACAGCACCTCGTCCTTCGGAGCCTTTTTCAGCCGCGCGACAATCGCCTTCGCCTGCTCGAACGGCCAGGCGTTGGATTGTTCGGCGAGCGAGCGCAGATCGCTAGGGGAGGCTGAGAGCTCGAGGGTGGACATCGAGGTGAAAATCTCCAACGGAGCCGAATAACACATTCGTCATTGCGAGCGAAGCGAAGCAATCCATGTCGCCACAAGTGGATAGATGGATTGCTTCGTCGCTTCGCTCCTCGCAATGACGAGAAATACCGCGAAACGACTATTCCTAAAACGGGCTCACCGAGAAATAGCGCAGCCACAGATCGGTGTAGCGGCCTTTTTCCCAAACCCGGAACAGCGCCCAGTTCAGGGCTTGCCTGAGCAGGTCGTTGCCCTTGCGCACGGCAATGCCGATGCCTTCGCCGAAATAGCGGCTTTCGACGAACGGCCCGCCGGAGAAGGCGCAGCATTCGGCGGAGTCGGTGCCGTTGATCCAGAACGCCAGCGAGATGCCGTCGCCGAAGATGAAGTCGACCTCGCCGCGGCGGAGCGCAAGCCGAAGCGCCTCGTCATTCGGATAGGAGTGGATCTCGGCGTCGGTGAACATCGCCTTGAGGTAGGCTTCATGCGCGGAGCCGGCCACGGCGCCGACCTTCTTGCCCTCGAGATATTCGGGGCGCACTTCCGGCAGCACGCCGTCGCGCCGCGACACGAAGCGCGCCGGCGCGCGGTAATAGGGATCGGTGAAATCGACGCGGGTGCGCAGCTGCGCCGTCACGCCCATCGAGGCGATGATGGCATCGCCCCGGTTGCTGGCGATGGCGTCGAGCAGCGTCTCGAAGCGGCGCATCTGGATGGTGCAGGTGACCTTGATCTCCTCGCAGAGCGAGCGCGCGAGATCGACGTTGAAGCCGGCCGGATTGCCGTCGGCACCGGTGAAGTTGAACGGTGGGTAGTCGGTCTCGGTCAGGAAGCGGATCACGGAAATGCGCGACAGATCCGGCCGCTCCGGCCGCCGCCGCGGGTCCCAGAAGCCGGGCACGGCCTGCGGCGCGGCTTCCGCTGGCTTGGGCATGCCGGGGACCGGGCTCGCGGGAGCCTTGGGCGTGCCTTGCGCCAGCGCCGGGCCGCAGAATGTTGCTGCCAGCAAGCAGGCCAGGGTTAGCGTCCGGGCGCGGAATGACGAGGTGATTTGCAACGGGTTTGGCCGTGATTTCGGGTCGAGGCCTTATAGGGCCACACGAGCGACATTTCGAGGGCCGTTTCGCGTTAATGCTTGTTTGTTTTGCGCATGATCTTGTCGGAAAACCGGTACCCACTTTGCGCTAACGCGGCCCTTCGGGTCCGGATCATGCGCCCTCAAAGATACTTCTTCAGGTCGGCCGCGGCCTCTTCCGGCTTCCGGTTGAGGTTGAAGGGCGCGACGAACTTGCCGTCGCGGTCCATCAGATAGGTCAGCGCGGTGTGGTCCATGGTGTAGTCGCCGTCCTTCAGCGGAACCTTCTTGGCATAGACCCGGTAGGCGGACAGCACTTTGGCAACGGACTCGGGATCGCCGGTCAGGCCTTTCAAATGCGGATCGAAGCTCGACAAATAGTCCTTCATCGCCTCCTTGTTGTCGCGCTCGGGATCGACCGAGATGAAATAGGCGTTGACGCGATCGGCATCCTTGCCCATCGCGCGCAATATCTCGGAGATCTCGAACAAGGCGGTCGGGCAGACGTCGGGACAATGGGTGAAGCCGAAGAAGATGATGCTCGGCTTGCCCTGCAAATCCTTCTCGGTGACGGTGGCTCCGCTCTGGTCGGTCAGCTGGAACGGTCCGCCGATCGCGGCCGGTGCGGTGACCCCGCGCACGCCGCCCATCGCCCACAGCATCACCAACAGCCCGATCAGCAGGCTTGCGGTGAAAGCAGTGACGATCACGAGCGTGCGGTTGGTGGAGACGCGGTCCATTTCCGGCATGACCCTCACATCAGAAGCAGGCGGCGAAACCCGCCGAGATCATCTCGAAGAACACGGTCGTGCCGTAGTGGAACCAGAGCGCGAATGTCGCGAGCAGAACGCTCGTCGCCAGCACGGCACCGCTCCACAGCAAAGCCGGCGGCAGCCCACGCCTGGGCGCGGCGACGTCAGGCTGAAGGGCGGACAGCGGCTGGACCATGGCCTTCACTTAGGGCCTGCCGCAAAAACGAGCAAGCGCCGTAGCGGCGCCTGCGATCACGTCATGCTGAGGGAAGGCTGTCGCTTCAGCGCGGCGCCGCCTGGGCACGCGCCGGCGTCCTGCTGGCGGAGGCCGGCAAGCCGTCGCCGGGCGACCTGCTCGTCGAGGCCTGGGCATCGAGATAGCAGGGCTTGTAGAGCGCCTGCAGCTCCCTGCCGCGCAGGAAGATCATCTTCGGCGTCAACCCGCCGCGCCTGGCTATCCAGTGCCGCACGGCCGAGGGATACATCGAGTAGAGCATCTGGGTCGCTTCCGGATTGGTGACCGCGCGGCCGTTGGCGCCGAAATCCCATGCCGCATGGAAGCCGAGCGTCGCCGCAGAGGTGACGCAGATCTTGTCGTGCGGAATGGCGCCGAGGACGATGGTGCAGGCCGAGGCGCAAAGACCGTCGATGATGACGGCCTCGCCCGAGGTGCGCAGGCCCTGGTATTTGTCGACATAGGTGCCGATCCGCCCGCCGCGATCATCCGCGATGCGGACCACGGCCTGACTTGCCCCCACGCTCGCCAGCAAGAGAACCGCCGCGAGCAACCCCGTCAACAGCTTCATGATCTACCCCTGCCCCGGTCCGTCGAAACCGAATCTGGCCGTGTCTTCGTGATGCGTCGCCAGCGTCTTTCGAGATCATGATTTTGTCTAGGCAGAGGCGAAGGTCGAAAACAAATTCAAATCAGGTGTTGCAGCGGCGCTGCACTTTGGGCCGGCCAAGGCTGCATTTCTGTGGCAAAAAAGTCCCGAACTGGAACAGGTTAACGATTTGCTAAGGTTCAGGACCGCCGCAAGAATCGCGGCGGCACGCAAAAAAGCCCCGTGTTCTCACGGGGCTTTTTCGTGCGCGCCTGGAGGCCTCGATGGCCTCCAAAGCGGGCAGCCACTCGGATTAGTCGTGTTCCTTGATGATGGTCTTGTGCGTGGGTTCCTCGCGCTCCTTCTTGATGACGGTGGTGTGCTCGGCCGGCTCGCGCTCCTTGATCACGGTCCGGTCGTGGTCACGGTGCTCGCCGACGGTGACGCCGGCGCCGACCGGACCCACGCCCACGCCAACCCGGGTCTCGTCCGCGTTCGCCGCAGGGATAGCCAGCGCGATGCCGGTGGCCGCAGCCAGTGCAATTGCCAGTTTCATGTCTCTCATCCTCCAGTGTCTGCCCGCTGTTCTCGATAATTCGGGTGTAATGTTCCTGTTCCCGGAACTATTGCAGACAGGGGCGGGAACAATTTTGTAGGATGCGTTTTGCTGTTTTTCCGCCGGGTCCGCGCTCGATGAATCGACATCTCCTGGGATCGCTCGCCGCGGTGGCGGCACTCGCCTGGGGGCCAGGCCCGGCTTCCGCCGAAACCATCACCATCAACAATGTGAAGCGGACGTTCAGCGCGCGGCTCGCCGATGCGAAGCCGGCGCCGCTGGTGATCGCGCTTCACGGCAACACCCAGGCCGGCGCCGACATGGCCTCGCGCACCTCATGGCCGGCAGTGGCGAAACGCGAGCATTTCACTGTCGTGTTTCCCGACGGGCTCAACCGCGCCTGGGCGGATTTGCGTTCCAGCGAGATGCGCGCCGGCCGCACGCCGCCCGAAGGCACCGACGACGTCGCTTTCATCGCCAGACTGGTCGAGAAATACGTCGCCGACGGTATCGCCGATCCAAAGCGCGTCTATGTCACCGGCGTCTCCAATGGCGGCGCCATGAC
>Ga0070741_10009608_pt1 | contig 18663 bp, 9 predicted proteins | sample Coa_R1_4_FD_66440 | JGI IMG/M metagenome (GOLD analysis project Ga0070741, IMG submission 66440) | Surface soil microbial communities from Centralia Pennsylvania, which are recovering from an underground coalmine fire - Coalmine... | ecosystem: Environmental > Terrestrial > Soil > Unclassified ...
GCGGGGTACGAGATCGTCTACAACCCTCGCGCCCGCGGCGAGCACTTCCACCCCATGACCTTCGAGAGCGGCTGCGCCTTCGCGGAGAGCATCGGCCGCGGGCTTCGCGATCTCCACGTCCTCGTGCCGGACCCCGATCTCCTGGGCTACTACGGCGTGTTCTCGCGTCGCAATCGGCCCCGCAAGTTCGTGCGCGGCCTCATTCGTGAAGTGCTCTTCAATCCGTGGACCGTGCCCTTCGTCCAGCGGTGGCTCTCCCGAAGGAAGACGTCGTACAGCTGGCTCGCGAAGTGGCTCGGCTGGAAAGTCATGCTCTTCTACTGCAACCGGGGCTTTCGGCGCGCCCCCCAGCGCCACCCGACGCCGGTGCCTACAAGGCCGCTCGGCGACCAGATGATGGGCGCCTAAGGTGACGGGCATCTCCTGGCCGGCGGCGGATGGCCGCGCGGCAGGCGCCGGGCCATGGTCGGCGGGAATCAGCCGGCGAGCCGTACTGGTCGCCGCCGTTGGCATGGCCGCCGCGTCGGCGATGGGCGGCGTCCTGCTCGCCGAGCGCCAGTTCTACGCGCAGCTGGTCGTCGTCAGCGCCGTGCTGTTCGCGCTCGTCACCCTGGGGGCTCGGAAACGCGAGCGATTCATCCTGATCGTCCTGGTCCTCAGTACCCAGCGCCTCTTCTATAAGCTCCTCGGGCCCACGGACACGGACATCGCGGGTGGGGTCGCCGGTCTCTACGTCCAGACTCCAGACATCCTGCTGGTGGTGCTCGCGTGCTTCTGGGCTGCGAGCGGCACCGCGCTCACCGATTTGAAGCAGGCGTTGATGCGGCCCGTGGTCTTCATCCCCCTGCTGTGCGCCATGTCGGTACTTCCCAGCTTCCTGGCCGCCACCGCGCCCTACTTTTCGCTCGCCGAGTTCGTCCGCATGGCATGGATGCTCGCGCTCTACGTCTACGTCGCGGCCCGCGTGCGCGACCGGCGCGACCTCCTCGCGGTCCTCGGCGCGCTCCTTGCCATCACCTTCATCCAAACGCTGCTGGCCACCGCCCAGTGGGCGACGCAGAGCTCGCTGGGCCTGGTGCGCGTCGGGGATGAGTCCCAGCTCGTGACCCGAGTCGCCGATGACGCGGAGATCGTTCGGCCGAGCGGAACGATTCTGCATCCGGTCTTCCTCGCCGCGATTCTCGCCGAGATCGGGCTGGTGGCCCTGAGCGTCGGGCTGAGCACCGAGAGCAAGCGCTGGCGGCTGCTGTGCTTGCTCTCCGCGGGAGCCGGGCTCCTGGGCATGGTCCTGTCCCAGACGCGCGTGGCGTTCCTCACGATCATCCCGGTCGCCGGCGCCGTCTGCGTCTGGGCGATCAGCCGCGGGTACGTCAGGCTCCGGACGGTGGTTGGCGTGGTCGCGATGGTCGGGATCGTGTCCGTTGTCGCCAACGCGCTCGTGACCCACGGCAACATTGCGGAGGGCATTGCGCGCAACTTCCTGAGCGAACACGTTGGAGTCGAGGTGGAAGCGCGACAGCAAGTGAACGAGGTGGGGCTGAGCGTGGCGCGGGATGCGCCCCTCGTCGGCGTTGGCCTTGACAACTACGAACAGGTGCTGCCGCGGTACGACCGCTACGGAATCGGATTAACGGGGCTGCCGCCGCACAACCTCTACATCCTCGTGCTTGCGGACACGGGGGTGGTGGGGCTCGCCGGGATGCTCCTCACGTTTTGCGCGCTGGTGGTCGGGGCCTTTCGCCTGGCGCGATCCAGGGACCGAACGCTCGCCGGGATCGGGGTGGGGGCGCTGGCGATGTACGCCTTCTATGCCCTTGAAGAGACGACGTCCTTCACGCTTCGCCACGACGTGCCCTTGCTCGGCTTCTGGCTCCTGGCCGGCCTCGTGGCGGCGGGCCTGCGGATCGCCGAGCGCGAGGGCCCGGCAACTATGTCGACAGGGGCCCGCTGATGTTCTCTGACGGCTGGCTCAAGGTCCGGTGGGCTGCGATTTCCCTCGTCGTGACAGGAGGCCTGCTGACCACGCCTGCTCGCTTGGCGGCCGACGTTCGCGCCGATCAGCCGCCGGCCCCAGCTCCGCGAAAGGTGGTCTTCGCCGCGGTTCCGCGTCCGGAGCCCACGGGCCCGTCCGGCAATCCGCAGATCTACACCGTCAACGAAGACGGTACGGATCTCCGCCAGCTCACATTCGACGAGAGCGCGTCCGCCGACTGGCCCGTCTGGGTCATGGGTGGTCGGAAGATTCTCTATACGATCGAATCGACGGGCGAGCGGGAGGACGAGAGCGGAATCTATCTGATGAACGCGGACGGGACGGGCGCCGAGCGTCTCCTCGCGACCCACCACCGTGTCGTTCAGCCCAAGCTCGCGCCGGACGGATCGAGCGTGCTCTTCACGGCCTCCTGGGAGACGTTCCCGGTCGTCGCCCTCTACAAGCTCGATCTCGCAACCGGGCGCGTCCAGAATCTCACCGCGGTGACGTCGCCCGCGCAGGGTTTCGACAGCGACCCGCGCTGGTCGCCGGACGGCGGGGAGATCATCTTCACGTCGGGGTCCGCGCAGGACGGCGCGCTGAGCAGCCCGCAGGTCTACACCATCGCCGCCGACGGGAGCCACCGGCAGGCGCTCACGAACGATGAGTTCTGGTACACCGACCCGGCCTTCGCGCCGGGCGGGCGCAGAATGGCCGCGTCCGTCTTTCGCGGCCACGAGTGGCCGTTCCCCTCGGATCAGCGCGGCAAGTTCCCCCTGCCGGTTGACTGGCACATCGTTGTGCAGGACGTCGACACGGGCTCGCAGACGCTGATCACCCAGGGCAAGAACTGCGCGCCGCGGCGGCCGTCCGACGAGCCGTGCGCGCCAGACGAGGGACCGAGCTGGATACCGGTCTGGATTCCCGGCGAAGACCGCATCGCATTTCTTTCGCTTCGGCGTCAAGACCTGGCCGGCATCTATTCGGTCGACGCAAACGGTGGCGACGCCAGGATCGTGGTCGAGCTGCCCGGCCAGGTTATCATCTGGCACGACTGGGTGGCGCCGGAATCCGGCGCGGATCGGCAGCGAGCCGTTTCCCTCCACGCGGCAACGGCGCCGGGTCCTCGCCTGCTCTTCGGGGCGTTGACCTACCCCACGCGTCGCGATCCAGCGGGAAACTTCTGGGCAGACACCGAGGCCGGGCAGTCGTTGTCCCCCACAGCGCAGCTCTTCACGATGTCCGCAGGCCCATCCGACGTCGCGCCGCTGCCGTGGCCCCGTTCGGACCTTGCGCCAGACTTCGCCCGATGGACGAAAGACCGCTCCAGCATCGTGTTTACCGCGAGCGTGCCCGTGGACGCGTCTCAGGCGCCGCCGCGACCGGGCGCCACGGTCGTTCCGCGCGCCGCTCCGGGGGGAGCGCCCTCCTTCGGCGACCCTGTCATCGCGGGGGACGAAGGGGCGGCGGGGCGAGCGGCCGCGAATGATGTGCCGACTCAGGCCCTGGACCAGGTCTTCGTCGTGTCCGCCGATGGGTCGGGTTTGCGCCAGATCACCTCGCCCTGGTCGTACGACGCCCTCGACGCCCCTCCCGCGAATGATCCTCGCTCCAACGTCGAGCCCGACGTGTCGCCCGACGGCCGCTCCCTCGTGTTCGCCAACGTGTCGTCCGTCCGGCAGGAGTCGTGGATCCTGCGAGCCGATTTGGCAACGGGAGACGTCATCAACTTGACCAGCGTCACGTGTGGCTTTGCCCTCTGTTACGACCGAACGCCTCGCTTCTCTCCGGACGGGTCTGCCATCGCGTTTGCTTCGTATGCGGGCGGGCGGATGCAGATTCACACGATGCTGGCGGACGGGTCGGGTGACCGCCAGGTCACGGATGACGACGCGGATGCGGTCGATCCCTCGTGGTCGCCGGATGGTGGTTCGCTGGCCTACACGAGACTTTCGGGGGCGGATTCGATTGGCGACGCTGTCTCCGATATCGGACCGTGGTCGGTCGTCGTGGTGAATCTCGCGACTGGCGACGAGCGTACCATCGCCAGCGGCGTCGGGGGAATCCGTCCCGCCCCGCTGTGGGGACCGGACGGAGCGACGATCGCCTTTTTGGAAGACGCGCACGGTCAGCCGGACGTCTACACGGTCCCCGCGACCGGTGGCGATCCGAAGCCGCTTCTCGTTTCGACCACGTCCTGGGAGTTGTTTTTTGACTGGCGCTGAATGGGTGTGGTCGGACAGATGTTGAGTCCTCGATCGTTGACCGTGCCAGGCGAGACGACGGAGGTCACGGCGCGGACGGGTTCCACGGTGGGTGTGAGCGTCATCATCGTGAACTGGAACACGCGCGCGCATCTGCAGGGCTGTCTCCAGAGCGTGGTCGACCACGGATTGCGTCAAGCCTCTATGGAGATCGTCGTGGTAGACAATGGCTCGTCGGACGGATCGCGCGAGATGGTCCGCGACGAATGGCCAACGATCCGCCTGCTGGAGAACGCGGAGAACGAAGGATTCTCGCGCGCCAACAACCGCGGGATCCGAGCGAGCACCGGAGAATTCCTCCTGCTCATCAACAGCGACGCGCGGCTCCGGCCGGGCGCGCTCGACGAGATGCTGCGTGTCATGCGGTCCGATGAGCGCGCGGCCGTCGTGGGGCCGCGTTTGGAGTTCGGGGATGGACGCTGGCAGCGCACAACGGCCGGGCGGGCGCCCTCCCTCCGGACGGCCATCAACCACTATCTCTTCGTCGATCGCCTCGGGATTCCGCACCCATGGTTCGCGGGGCTGTATCTTTCGCGGGACGTCCGCCGCGCGTTTCGACCGGATTGGGTGTCCAGCGCGTGCATGCTGGTCCGGCGGGCCGCGCTCGAGGAGGTCGGCCTGCTGGATGAGCGTTTCTTCATTTATATGGACGACGTCGACCTCTGTCAGCGTGTCCGCGATCGGGGCTGGAACGTTTGGTACTGCCCCGATGCTCGGGTCATCCACTACATGAGCCGCAGCTCTTCCGAGGCAGGTGGCATAGCCCCGCCCGCGGCGGTGCGCGCCTTCAATGCGTACTTCGCGCGCCGCTATGGAGCCCGGCGCTGCGCCGCCCTCCGCGCAGCCGAGGTGGCGGGGTTCGGCATCCGTGGGGTCGCGCTCTCCATCGCCGCAGCGCTCCGCCCGACGCGCATCGACCTGGTGGCCCGGGCGCGCGCGCAGTGGGCGTTTTGCCGGGCGGGCCTCGAACCGGTGCCGTCCCACGAGGAGCACGGCCGTGGCTAGGAAAGGGACCGAAGCGCCGGGCGCGGTGGCGCTGGACCTGGGCGAGGGCCTCTCGCTCTGGGACCTGATCCGCGCGGACTACCAGGCCCTCGTCGCCCTGGAGCGCGCGCGGCCGCCCTCGCTGCGCCGCCATCTCGACGTGCTCGCTCAACCGGGCCTCTGGGCGGTGGTCATTTTTCGTCTGGCCGTCGCCTGCCATCGGGCCCGGCTGCTTCCCATCGCCCGGATCCTCTTTCTGCTCAACCTCCTGATCTTTGGCACCGAGATGGCGCCGCGCGCCCGGGTCGGCCCGGGCCTCGTCGTGCCACACCCCATCTTCACGGGTTTCAGCGGCGGCACGCGGATCGGCCGGAACGTCACGCTGCTGGCCGGAGCGCACATCGGGTCGGGCGGGTTCGACGATCCCAAGAAGGATGGATTTCCGACCATCGGCGACGGCTGCAAGATCATGGACGGGGCGAAGATCCTCGGCCCGGTGGAGATCGGAGCCGGAGCCGTGATCGGCGCCAATGCCCTGGTCATGCGCTCGATCCCCGCCGGCGCCGTCGTCGTGAGTCCCCCAGCCCGCATCGTCCGGATCGATGAGCCAGGTGACGCCGCGGAGGAAGAGGTGATGAACGGTGTCGATCGATAGGGCCCGCGCGCGGTCGACCACCCATTTCTCCTCGTGGACGAGCGGCGTCCTGCGGCGACAGGCCCGCCTCGTCGCGGGGATCTTCGTCGTCGCCCTGCTCGCCCGCCAGGTGGAGGGCTTCTCGACCCGCATTGGCACGATGGAACGCACCGCATCGATGTTTCTTCCCGGCCTCGCCGTCACACCCTTTCTCGCGGCCGTCGGCTGGGTCATGCTGAACGTCGTGGTCGCCGCTGGGAGCATCGCGATCCTCGCGCGCACGGTCGCAACCCCCGGCGCCATCGGGCTCGGGCTGACGCGACCCGCTCCCTCGTACGCCGCCGTCGTGCTCGTCTCGATTGCCCTCACCGTCGCGTGCGCGCCCCTCATGTCGGCGCTGCTCTCCGGACAGGCCGCCGGCGTGACCCTGGCGCTGTTCGTGCTCGCGTTTCTCTCCCTCACGCAGGGTCGGGAGGACCTCGGCGGCGTCAGCCTGGCGCTCCTCGCGGTCGTCGAGCCGAGGATTCTCCTCGGTCCCTTCCTCTTCATCATCGTTCAGCGCCGGGTCCGCGCGGTGCTCGCGTTCTTCGTCGGGATCGCATCGTTCATTTGCCTGGGCGTCTGGACCGTCGGGCTGGTCGGCGTCGCGGCGTACGGTGGGTTGTTGGTGCGCACCCGGGGGTTCATCGGGGATCCGACGATGGAGGGGGTGTCGTGGCCGGTGGCCGGCGGGATGCCCTGGATCGGGCGGCTGCCCTTGGTGGACGCGGCTGCCGCGGCCGCCCTCGCCGCGGCGATCGGAGCGGGCGCCCTGCTCACGGTGGCGTACCGCTGGCGGCGGCGAGCGCCATCTGGACGGGCCTTCGTCCGGGCGTACGTCGGTTTCACGGCTGCCGGCCTGCTGGCCTTCCCGGGTCTGGTGTACCAGGACGTGGCCATTCTGCTTCCCTGTTCCGTCGCGGCGCTCTGGCTGGACCGCGCAGCGCTCGCGACTCTCGTCCACGAGGTCCGCCTCGCCGCCCGTTCGGCGCGCCGACGGGCCCGGGGCGGCCGCTTCGCCCCCATTTCGCGCTGGCGCTGGCCGGGCGTCGCCGTCGCGTCGGCGGCGGTGGTGTTTGGCGCGCCGTCGATCGCCTGGCTGGCCATCGGGCCCGCCGCGCTGGATGCGCCCGTTTGGGGGACCGTCGGCGCCATCGCGCTGCTCGCGTGGGTCATCGCAACGCTGCCCGCCGGCGGGCGCGCGGAAATCCCTCGCCCCCTTCGGGGGACAGGGCAGCATGAGGGGGCCATCGGGCTTCCCGCGCCCTCGACAGATCATTAAGGAGGTCCTATCGCGTGCGTATCCTTATCACCGGCGCGGGAGGAATGCTGGGCAGCGCAATGGCGCCGGCCCTCGCCGACGCCGGCCATGTCGTCTTCCCCACCGATCTTCGGGCGTCCACCGCGATGGAGGACTGTGCGCCCATCGATCGCACGCTGTCCCGAAACGGTCGGGGCGCCCCGCGGACCGGGACGCCGCTCGGTCACCTCGACGTGCGCGAGCCGACGGCCATCGACGCCTGGCTCGCGTGGACCCGCCCGGACTTCGTCGTGCATCTGGCGGCGGAAACGGACGTCGACCTCTGTGAAGCGCAGCCCGCGCACGCCTTCGCCACCAACGCGGCCGGAACGGAATACGTCGCTCGCGCGTGCCGGAGGGACGGCATCCCGCTCGCGTACGTCAGCACGGCCGGCGTCTTCGATGGCGAAAAGACCGAGCCGTACACCGAGGATGACCCGGCGATCCCGATCAACGAGTACGGGCGCTCAAAGCTCCAGGGAGAGTGCTGGACGCGGGAGCTTGTGGACCGGTCGTTCATCGTCCGCGCTGGCTGGATGGTCGGCGGCGGCGATCGAGACCACAAGTTCGTCGCGAAGATCCTGCACCAGATCCGCGCCGGGGCCAGGGTGTTGCACGCCGTGGACGACAAGTGGGGAACGCCAACGTACGCGCCGGATTTCGCGCGCTGCTTCGCCGCGCTGCTGGAGACGGAGGAGTACGGGCTGTATCACATGGCGTGTCTCGGCAGCGGCACGCGGTTCGATGTCGCGCGAGCCATCCTCAAAGTTCTCCGCAGCGACGTCGAGCTGCGCTCGGTGCCGTCCGAGTTCTTCAGGGAAGAGTATCCGGCCCCGCGCCCGCGATCGGAGATGATGCGCAACGCGCACCTCGATCGCCTGGGTCTGAACACCATGCGGCCGTGGGAGTCGTCGCTGGAGGAGTATCTGCGCACGGCATTTCCCCAATTTGCCTGCCCCGGCGAGCGGTCGCCAGACGGCGAACCGCACGCCGGGACTCTCGGGCGGCGTGTCTGATGGACTCGACGCGAAGCGCGACTCAGGCGAGCCCATCGGTGCCGCCGATCGACGTGGCGACCGCTCGAGTGGCGGTCGTCATCCCGATCCCGAACGATCCGGACTGGCGCATCTTCGAGTACATCCCCGAGGAGATCCCGATCATCGTCGTGGACGACAGTGACGGTCGCCTGTCGCCCGCGCCACGCCCCAATGTGCGCTTCTTCGACTACGCCGCGCAGCGGCGGTTCATGGGCAGCCACTACGACGCGATCCCCCACAAGAGCGCGGCGACGCGCAATTTCGGGCACGTGGTGGCCTATCGCGAAGGCTTCGACGTCATCATCGCCCTCGACTACGACTGCCGCCCGCGCCCATCGTGGATGCGCGAGCATCTCGATGCCCTCGGGCCGGTCCGGGACGCGGAAGCGCTCCAAGCGCAGTGGATCAACCCCATCGAGCAGCCGGGGATCTACGCGCGCGGGTACCCGTACGAATACCGCAACGCCGAAGCGGCCCCAACCCCCAGGCGGACCACCGGCAACGTGGTCGTCAACATGGGGCTGTGGGACAACATCCTCGACATGAACGGTGTGGACAAGCTCCAGCGCGAGGTGCCGGCCGATCCAGGCCCCAGCGGCGAGCGCACCCGCGTCGCCCTGGGGAACATCCCCGTGTGCGGCATGAACACCGCCTTCATCGCCGAGCTCACGCCCGCGTACTTCTTCCTGCCGGACATCTGGATCGAGGGCTGGCAGCTCTCCCGCCACGACGACATCTGGGGGGGCTACATCCTCAAGAAGCTCATGGACCGACGGGGCGACCTCTTCGCCTACGGGCGTCCCGTGGTCGAGCACACGAAGCAGACCAACCTGGAGCGGGTCATCAGCCTCGAGCAGTACATGCATCTGATGGCCAGGGAGTTCTACGAGCTGGTCGACCGGGCCGTCGAGAACGTTGCGCCCGCGAGCTATCGGACGATGTTCGCCCACTTCACCGAGGAGTATCGGCGCGCCGCGCAGAGCTCGCGGGCCCCGGCGCACTATCGGCGCGGGTTCGTTGAGCTGGGCGATTGGATGCAGCGCTGGGTCGACGCGTTCCGGTAGTACAGCCAGGCGCAAGGGTACGGGTTTTCGGTTCACCATGGGTTGAGGGATGCCGCCCGGAAGGGCGGGCCTTCGTTCTCGGAGCCGCGGCGCGCGGTTCACGGCGGCGGCCCTCAGCCGCCCGGAAGGGTGGCCCTTCCTTCTCGGAGCCCCGGCCCGCCGTTCACGGCGGCGGCACTCACCAAGCGGAGGGATGCCGCCCGGAAGGGTGGCCCTTCGTTCTCGGAGCCCCGGCCCGCCGTTCACGGCGGCGGGACACAGAGGGATGCCGCCCGGAAGGGCGGGCCCTCATTCTCGGAGCCCCGGCCCGCGGTTCACGGCGGCGGCCCTCAGCCGCCCGGAAGGGTGGCCCTTCGTTCTCGGAGCCCCGGCCCGCCGTTCACGGCGGCGGCACTCAGCCGCCCGGAAGGGTGGGCCCTTCGTTCTCGGAGCCCCGGCCCGCCGTTCACGGCAGCGGCCCTCAGCCAAGGGAGGGATGCCGCCCTAAAGGGCGGGCCTTCGCTCGCGGAGCCCCGGCCGGCGGTTCACGGCGGCGGCTCTCGCCCAAGGGAGGGATGCCGCCCTAAAGGGCGGGCCCTCGTTCTCGGAGCCCCGGCCCGCCGTTCACGGCGGCGGCTCTCGCCCAAGGGAGGGATGCCGCCCGGAAGGGCGGGCCTTCGCTCGCGGAGCCCCGGCCGGCGGTTCACGGCGGCGGGACACAGAGGGATGCCGCCCGGAAGGGCGGGCCTTCGTTCTCGGAGCCGCGGCGCGCGGTTCACGGCGGCGGCCCTCAGCCGCCCGGAAGGGCGGGCCCTCGTTCTCGGAGCCGCGGCCCGCCGTTCACGGCGGCGGCCCTCACCAACCCGGCCCGCCCGCACCGTGTGCGTGCGTTCACTGTTTTCGCTTGTTACGATCCGGTACGCTAAGCCGGCATACGGCTGCCCTTCCCGCGGTTCCGGTCCGTCGCGCGGCGCAGTTTCGATCGCGTGACCATTGCATGCGGGCCGTGTGGCCGCGCAGTCACAGTTCTGTATCAGCATTGGAACGAATGCTTGACGGTCTGAGGAGTACAACGGTAGGCTGGAATGGATGTGACCGGTCGAGGACTCGTTACGTGGTCCGCTGTGCCCTGTCACATTTCGGTTTGCAAAACGTTTCAGTAGAGTGATTGTCTGCGTCGCAGCGCAGGCCTGCCGTGCGCGTATTGGGTGGGCCTATCAGGCGTTGCCGTCGGTCAAGGGGGCGACGGCTGAGAAGCGCGACGCGAGGAAGCGCGCAAACCAAGACGGAGGAAGCTAGGAGGAAGGAGCGCGAACTGCATGCAACCCAGACCCCCGCGTCGATCCCCCCCAATCCGGAGCCCACGGAGGTGCTCCAACGGCGTTATTCCCGCTCTCGTTTCTCACACACTTATCCATCGGAGGAACGCAAGCGATGATAGACGGTAACCGGTCCGGGCCGAGGATGGGCCTGTGGGCAGCGGCGCTGTGTGCACTCGTCGCCGCTGGGCTCATTGGCCTCATCCAACCGGCCGGCCAGGTGTCCGCAGCCGCGGGCGTGGAGAACTTCACGCTCGTGAGCCTTGCGAGCCAGGCGAGCCCCGGGAGTCGGGACGTCGCCTTCCTGTGGACGCCCGGCGCGACGACGTACACGCTGGTGCGCATGACGAGCAATGCCAGCGGCAACGCGGTGATCTCGGTCACCCCCACCCAGCCCTTCGGGCCGACGCTGGACTTCTTCCAGGACACGGTCCCCGCCTCGGCGGGGAGCGCGGCCTGCTACCAGCTCGTCGGCGTGACGGGCAGCACGACGAGCCGATCGGACGTGCTGTGCACCGTGTTTGGCATCGCAAACGGGCTCGTCCCAATCAACGCGCGCGTTGAGCTGGACCAGTCCACGACGACGATGAAGGTGACCTGGGATTCGACGCCCGGGGCAGCCGGCTACATCGTGTGGGCCGTTGGAACCGACGGCGTCCAGGTGACGACCGGGACCACGGTGAACGTGAACACGAACGGCCAGCTCACCTGCGTGGTCGTCATCACGGGGACAGCGACCGGCGCTGTGTTGGGGGTCTCAAACCTCCTGTGCGGCGTTCCGGGGCTTTCTTCCATCGTCGTACCGCCGACGGCGACGCGAACGGCGACCAACACGGGCACGCCGCCCACGTCGACGCCGACACGAACGAACACGCTCGCGCCAACGAACACGTCGACGAGCACCTCGACGGCGACGGGGACGCCTCCGCCGACGAGCACGCCGACGAATACGTCGACGCCGACCTCGACGGCGACCTTTACGCCGGCGAACCTCTCCATCTCGAAGATCGCCAACCCGAACCCGGTGAACGCCGGCGGGACGGCGACCTACACCATCACGATCACGAACTCCGGCCAGACCGCGGCGCCGGGCACGGCCGTCGAGGACGCGCTGCCCGCGGGCGTGCACTTCCTCGCCGCGGCCGACATCGACGGCCGCGGCTTCAACTGCGGCAACTTCGGCAACACGGTGGGATGCACCGGCGGCACGATCCCGGGTGGGACCATCTCCACTCCATCGATCAGCCGCATCAACATCCTCGTCACGGTGGACAACCCCTGCGTGGTCGTGTCCCCCGTGCACAACACCGTGACCCTGAACCCGTCTGACACGCCGCCCGGACCCTCCGCGACCAACGACTTGGTCATCAACGGATGCGTCCAGGCGACGGCGACGAACACGGCGACGGCGCCGACCGCGACGAGCACGGTGACCAACACGCCGACCGTGACGCGAACGCCGACCAACACGGCGACCGCGACCGCGACCCCGGCGGTGGACCTGCACATCGCGAAGACGGACCAGCCCGACCCGGTGACCAACCCGGGCGGCGGGCCCAACAACGGCGAGATCACCTACACCCTGGTCGTCCAGAACTCCGGCACGGCCGGCGCCAACAACGTGACGGTCACGGACATCCTGGACAACGGGATCTTCTTCGACTGCGCGAACGGGAACAATACGACAGGCTTCTGCAACTCGTCGGATCCCAACGACCCGGGTAACGCGGTCACCTTCCTCAGCGCGGCAGGCGACAGCAACTTCGTCTGCAACTTCAACGCGGGCGTCAACCCGCCCGGCAACGTCGTTCCGCCCACGGTCACGTGCACGGGCGGGCAGATCGGCCCGAACGGCGGCGCGACGATCACCATCGTCGTCGGCACGAACGCGGCCTGCTCGGCCATCATGAACGTGGCCATCGTGAACCCGACGCACAACGTCAACGAGAGCGACTTCAACAACAACACGGCCGTGTCGCAGACGGCCTGCGGCGCCGGCGCCAACACGCCGACGACCGTTCCGTCGCTGACCGGCACGAGCACCCAGACGCGAACCCCGACGGTGACCCAGACGCCGACGTCGACGGCGACCGCGATTCCGGCGAGCGGCCTCTCCTTCGTGAAGACCGACAATCCGGACCCGGTGGCCCTCGGCCAGACCCTCACCTACACCCTGCAGCTGGCGAACACCAGCGGCGTGACCATCAACGGCATCGGCCTGACGGACACGCTGCCCGGTCAGGTCCAGTTCGTGAGCACCGACGCCGACCACGGCATCGTGTGCGGCGAGGTGGGCGCGACCTTCCCCGGCACGCAGACGGTGAGCTGCGGCGACGGCTCGATCCCCAGCGGCGAGACGGCCACGATCCACATCGTCGGCCTCGCGCAGTTCTGCGGACCGATCACCAACACCGCGAAGCTGACGTCGCCGTCCGCGGCGAACAACACGGCGACCCAGGTGACCACGGTGTCCGGCTGCAACACGCAGACACCGACCCCGACGGTGACCAACACGCTGACGCCAACCGCGACGGCCACGGGCACGCCGACGGTCCAGCTCGGCATCGTGAAGACCCAGTCGACCAATGCGACGAACCCCGGCGGCGCCGTGACCTACACGCTGACCATCAGCGCGACGGGCACCGGCACGGCCACGGGCGTCTCCGTTGACGACACGGTCCCGAGCCAGCTCACCATCGGCTCCATCGTGGCGAGCAACTCGTTCTCCTGCATCGTGAACAGCACACCATCGCCGAACACGGTGCACTGCACGGGCGGCTCCATCGCGGCGGGCACCAACGCGATCATCTCGATCCCGACGGTGGCCAACGCCTGCACCAGCGGCGTGACCAACACGGCGACCATCGTGGCGCCGGCCGACACGACGCCGGGCGACAACAGCTCGACGACGCCGTCGCTGGCCATCAGCTGCGGCGACGAGTCGATCGCTATCGGGACCCAGCTATTCCAGACCCGCGATACCTCCGGCGGCGATAGCACCGACTTCGTGGCGGTCACCGTAACCACCGGCGCGGGCACGGCGGTCGGCAAGGGCACCGTGACGGTGACGTTCGACACCGGCTACACGGTGACCAGCGTCGTCCCGAGCGGGACCGCTCTGTGGCAGAACTGCACGGGCATCGGCACCAGCAACGTCCTGACGTGCACGGTGTCGAACCCGAGCGCGACGACGGCGACCGCGACCATCAACGTGGCGATCTCGGCGGCGAACACGTCGCAGGGTGACCATGGGTGGACGGCCGTCCGCGCGGTGCAGTTCGGCGACGGCACCCCCGCCAACAACACGGTGAACGGCACCGTGTCGACGATCTACAGCTACAACCTCGTCGTCTCGATCAACGACAACCTCGACCCGGTCAACTCGGCGAGCCCGGCGCCCGACTTCGCGTACGTCGTCACCGTGACGAACAACAGCGCGGGCGGGCACCCATCGCCGCCGGGCTGGGTCGTGAGCGGCGGCCTCGCGGACCGGAACTCGAACGGCGACCCGGGATCTGGCGGCGCGCCAGCGGGCGGGGCGACGGTCTTCTCCGTGACGTCGAGCCGGATTGCGGACTCGTGCTCCGGCGCGGCGACGCGCTTCTACCAGTGCGCCATGGCGGGCCTCAACGCGGGTGACACCGTAACCATCGTGGTCCAGGTGAACGCGCCCGCGGCCCAGACCGCCAGCTCCTTCTCCGCCGACGCCGAGGCGAGGAACTCGATCCCAACCGGCGGCGACGGCTTCGGCCCGGCCAGCAACGGCGCCCTGGCGGGCGAGAAGAACACCAACGGCGGCATGATCACCTACACGAACAACCCGCCGTCGAGCATCCGCAGCGATGATCGCGACGTGGAGTTCACGTCGGTGACGTAGCCGTCGGCGCCAACCTCCGCGGAGGACCGCTCGCCCCCAGCGTGTCAACGGGCGAGCCGCCCTCCAACGAGGGATGAGCCGACGAGGCGAGGGGGCTCCCGAAAGGGGGCCCCCTCGCTCTGTATCGGGGTCGCTTCGTGGCGGCCAATCGGGGTACCATCAGGCGAGACCGGCGCGCAGCTCGGGCGCCGAAGGGGAGACATACAGCCGTGGTTCGTCGATCTCGATTCTTCGCCGGGCCGGTCCGGTGGACCGGCCTCCTCATCCTCGGCCTTGGCCTGCTGGCCGCGTGCTCCGGTGGGGCCGACGATGCGCGCTCGTCTCAGCCGGGAGCCCCCGCTGGGACGCCGTTTCCGCTCTCGACGCCCGATTCCGCGGCCCTTCCCGCCGACGCGCAGCCCCTCGGCGAAGGGGATTTCGGGCTCGGCGACGGCCCGGGCGGCACTGTCCAGGGGAAGCTGACCGGCGCCACCGTCGAATGCGATACGGCGGGCTTCATGCACGTCAAGACGTCCGATGGGACGTTCCTGGCCGGCGTCGTCCGGGCGGGCGACTGGGACTGCCAGCGGGCGCTCGACAAGTGGACCGACATGAACAAGTCGGCCGCCGCGGTCGGCGTTCGCCACGCCGGGTCCGGCGACAACGAGACCCTGACGCTGATCAACGACGCGGGCGGCTCCCTGACGATGCGCGTCTCGGGCGCCTGGCGCCAGGGCTGATCCGCCCCCCGCTCGTCCTGAGCCTGGCGAAGAACCTGAACCCATGGAAGGGCGGGCGGATTGAGCCGCCGCCGTGAACGGCCGGCCGGGGCTCCGGGAACGAAGGCCCGCCCTTCCGGGCGGCTGAGGGCCGCCGCCGTGAACGGCGGGCCGGGGCTCCGGGAACGAAGGCCCGCCCTTTAGGGCGGCATCCCTCCCTTGGGCGAGAGCCGCCGCCGTGAACGGCGGGCCGGGGCTCCTCCGTCACAATGTGACGAGCCGACGTCTCCGAATCGTTTCGAATTGCGAACACAAGATGTTCGATTTGCACTATACTAGGCGCTGGATCTCCTCCGCCGCGCTCCTCGGAGGGCGGCTCCCGCGATACCGGTGTCACGAAACGACGACATTCAGGGGGGACGTTGATGCACCGATCCGTTGCGATTCTCGCGACAATCGCCGTGGTTTTTTCCCTCGTGCCACTCCTACCCTTTGTGCCGGCGCAGATCGCGCTGGGCAGCCCGCAGAGCTACGTCTGCACGGGCTCCGCCGATGGCACGGGCATTAACGCCGTGATCGCGGCCTCGAGCCCGGGCGATACCCTGACGGTCAGTCAGGGGCCCGGGGTGAGCTACTGCCAGATCGACGTGCCCATCGTGATCGACAAAACGCTGACCTTGCAGGGTCAGGGGAAGGACGTCACGTACCTGAAGGGGCCGGGCGTCGAGAACGTCGCCGCGGAGGTGGCGGCGGCCCAGGCGAAAGCGGCAACGGCGAAGGCGGCGGCGAAGACGAAGCTGGCCACGGCGACCGCGACCCTGCGGGCGCGGGCCAACACCAGCGGAGCGAGCGGGCCCGCGACCAAGCAGGCGAAGCCGGGCACCGGTCCGGGCTCCGGGACCGGCGCCGGGCGGAACGCAGGCGCGCGAGCCAACGCCCAGGGCGGGAGCGGCAAGGGGCACGCTGCACGGGCCGCGGCGAAGCAAGCCCATCGCGCAAACAGCCAGGGCAACGCCCGGTCCGGCGGGAAGAACGATCCGAAGGCGACCGCGCAGCGGATCTACAACGCCTTTGTGAGCCAGTGGGTCGGGGCGCCCAAGAGCAATGCGAGGGCCAACGCCCTGGCGACCGTGAATACGAGCACCGGGCCCGGCATCGGCGTGCTGGACAACCTGGGAACGGTGACGATCCAGAACTTCACGATCACCGGCTTCAACAACACCGGCGTCGACGACGCTGGCGGCGCCATCTTCGTCGGGATCGGCACGCCGGTCGTGATTCGGAACAACGCGATCCGCCTGAACTCGGCGAGCCGCGGGGGCGGGATCGCGCTCCTGGAGGACAACGACGGCAGCCAGATCGCGAACAACACCTTCGAGAACAACGTCGCGATGTACACCGGCAGCTGCTGCATTCCCACGTCGGGGAGCATGGCTCAGGAGGGCGGCGCCCTCTGGGTGCTGACCGACGTGGACAACCTGCTCATCAGCGGCAACACCTTCACCAGCAACAGCTCGAACAGCTCGGGCGGGGCGATCGCCATTGGCTGGACCAACAAGAATCTGACCATGTCCGGGAATACCTGCCAGTCCAACGTATCCATCAACGGCCAGAGCGAGGGCGGTCGGGGCGGCTGTGTCAAGGTGTCGGGCAACGGACCCGACTTCAGCAACGCGCTGGGCAACAACAGCAGCCCGACCTTCACCTCGAACCAGTTTCTCAATAACAACGCTGCGGGGTCCGATGCAGCCGGGGGCGCGGTGAGCATCGGCTCCGGAAACGGGAACACGACGTTCACGGGCAACACGTTCCAGGGCAACTTCGGCGATTACGAGGGCGGCGCGCTGCGGATCGGCGACCAGGGGTACCACCACACCTTCACGGGCAACACCTTCGACAGCAACTTCGCCGACGATCGCGCCGGCGCCATCCATCTGGGCGGCATCAACTCGACCTGCGGCGCGCCGACGACCTTCACTGGAAATACCTTCATCCACAACTCGGCCGTCAGTGCGGCTGGGGCGATGTGGATCGGCGCGACGAACTCGTGTCTGCAGTTCGTCGGGAACACGTGGACGGAGAACGCCGCAGAATATGGCGGCGGCGCTATCAGCTACGGCGAGTACTCCCCGGCCCCGCCGACCGCCGAGACGTTTGGCCAGCCGAACGCCCAGGTGCTGATGCAGAACGAGACCTTCACGGGCAACTCGGCCGGGTCGGGCGAGTTGGGTGGCGGCGGCGCGGTGCACTTCGACGTCGGCATGCCGAACCTCCAGATCCTGGGGGGGAGCTTCAGCGGCAACGCGTCCTACTATCAGGGCGGGGCAGTGTCGTTCCTGTGCAGCAGCTGCAACAGCCCTGACTTCGCCTCGCCGCGGGTGACCATCGACGGCGCCAGCTTCACCAATAACTCGTCGCAAAGCGACGGCGGGGCCATCTTCACCTCGTCGTCGTATGTCATGGACCACTTCACCATCAAGAACGCCACCTTCCAGGGCAATAGCTCGACAAACAGCTCCGGCGGCGCCATCGAGATCGAAGCGCAATCGCCGAATATGACGATCCAGAATACGAGCTTCATCGGCAACTCATCCTACGACCAGGGCGGGGCGATCCTCTTCGACGCTCTGGTGAACAGCTTGCTCGTCACCGGGTCGACGTTCCGAGGGAACAAGGCGACCGACGACCGGGGCGGCGCCATCTCGTTCTACGACGACACGACGATCAACAATGCGGGCACGCCGGCCGCCATCACCAACAGCACGTTCTCGGGCAACAACGCGTACGAAGATGGTGGCGCGCTCTCCTTCGCGGCTCCCTCGGACGGATTCCAGGTCATCGGCAATACCTTCAGCGGCAACAACGCGGACGTCGATGGCGGCGCCATCTATTGGGACGCAACCCGCACCACCACCAATGCGCTCATCAAGGGGAATACCTTCGACGGTAACAAGACCGATGGCAGTGGGGGCGCCGTGTATTTCGGCGGCAGCAGCGGCAGCACCGGTCTGGAGGTGCGGGAGAACCGGTTCACGCGCAACAGCGCGCAAGGAGCCGGCGGCGCCTTCCAGCTGGGCAATGGCGACATTCTCACCACTCAGGATCCCAACGCGACGATTCACCACAATTGGTTCGAGTCCAATTCCGCCAGCAATACTGGCTGCTGCGGCGACACGATTGGCGCGGGCGGCGGCCTGGAGGTTCTGGGCGAGGTGCCGGGGCTTCGGGTGTACGACAACGTGCTGACCCGCAACACGTCGCTACAGGGCGGGGGCAACTTCGCCGCGCTGTGCAGCGTCTGCACGGGCACGAGCGACATGCAGGTCTATAACAACACGTTCACCTTCGGGTCGGCGCCGACGCGGGGCGGTGGTGTGCTCGTCCAACATAAAAACGCCGACACCGTTGGAACCGACGGCATCGCGGACAGCATCGCCTTCTGGAACAACGTCGCGTATCTGAACACGGCCGGGGACTTCGCGGCCGAGGACACCTC